>Ga0308167_1002208_pt1 | contig 18900 bp, 22 predicted proteins | sample PhyCR1_2_FD_202138 | JGI IMG/M metagenome (GOLD analysis project Ga0308167, IMG submission 202138) | Phyllosphere microbial communities from UC Gill Tract Community Farm, Albany, California, United States - DLSLRC.R1 | ecosystem: Host-associated > Plants > Phyllosphere > Unclassified | place... | reverse complement strand
CATTTTATTGCTCAGTGTGGGGGAAGAAGCCGCTGCCAGAGTAATGCAAAAGATGAATCGGGATGAGGTTCTGTTGCTGAGTGACACGATGGCACGCTTGCATGGCATTAAGGTCGATCATGCTCGCCATGCAATGAATAACTTTTTTGATGATTACCGTGAGCAGAGTGGCATCAATGGGGCATCGCGTACTTACTTACGCGGCATTCTTGAAAAAGCGCTTGGGGGTGAAATTGCCAGCAGCGTGATAAACGGTATTTACGGTGACGAAATACGTCATCGCATGGCGCGCTTGCAATGGGTAGATGTCCCCCAACTGGCCGCACTGATTGAGCAGGAACATTTGCAAATGCAGGCGGTATTTCTTGCCTTCCTGCCGCCGGATGTGGCTGCCTGCGTACTCAGCGTGCTGCCTCAGGAACGTCAGGATGAGATCGTCTGGCGCATTGCCCGCCTTGATGACATTAACCGTGATGTTATCGATGAACTCGACCGCCTGATTGAACGCGGTGTCGCCGTTCTTTCTGAACATGGTTCTAAAGTTCTCGGCATCAAACATGCGGCTAACATCGTTAACCGTATTCCGACCAATCAGCAGCAACTGCTGGATCAGCTGCGGGAACGGGATGCCGAAGTGGTGGATGAACTGGAAGAAGAGATGTACGAATTCTTTATCCTCAGCCGCCAGACACCGGCAACCCTGCAACGCCTGATGGAAGAGATTCCGATTGAGGAATGGGCTGTGGCATTAAAAGGCACCGAGCCGGTTCTGCGTCAGACCATCTTCAACGTCATGCCGAAACGTCAGGTGGCACTGTTGCAATCCACAACGGCGCGAATGGGGCCCGTACCTGTAAGCCGAATCGAACAGATTCGTAAAGATATTATGATGACCGTACGACAACTGGCGGAAGAAGGGGAAATTCAGGTACAGCTGTTTGCAGAAAAGACAATGGAGTAACCATGTTTAAAAAGCACAGTTTACCCTTGAGTGCACTCACTGACAGTCGTGATGCCGTTGTTAAACCGCGCCTGCATAAATTCCCGCCATTGCGTAAACGCCGGCAGGCATCAGAGAGTGATGTGTTATCGCCTGAAGAAGGCAGTGCCGCCGTCCACGCGCAGTTGAAACATGGCTTTGAAGAGGGCATGAATCGTGGTTTCGCGCAAGGCATGGAGGAGGGCAAAGAAGAAGGCTATCAGGAAGGCGTTCGCCTTGGTGTTGAAGAAGGGTTGCGTAAGGGACTGGCAGAGGGAAAAGTTCAGGCCCGCCAGCAGTTTCTGGAAGCGGCCCAGCCGCTGGACAATCTTATTCATAGTGTCTCGTCGTTTATGGCCAGTTACGAACAGCGCCGTCGGGAAGAACTGCTGCAACTGGTAGAAAAAGTCACCCGCCAGGTCATCCGTTGTGAATTAACGCTGCAACCCACGCAGATTTTGACGCTTGTCGAAGAAGCCCTTGCAGCATTACCGCAGCGACCAGAACAGATCAAAGTGCTGCTCAGTAGCGATGAATATCGTCGTATTAGCGAAGCTGAACCGGAAAAAACCGCCCAGTGGGGGCTGATGGCCGAGCCGACGCTTGCCCCAGGTGAGTGCCGGGTCATCACTGACACGACAGAAATGGACGTCGGCTGCCAGCATCGTCTGGACCAGTGCATGGACGTGCTGAAAGAAAACTTATTACCGGACACCCATGATGAGTGATAACGCGTTCGAACAGGCTTTACGCTCTATCGATAAGATTCATCTCGCCAGAGTGGCAGGACGCCTGGTCCGGGTGGCCGGCATTTTACTGGAGTGCGTCGGATGTCGTCTGGCGGTTGGACAGTTCTGCCAGATTGAAGGCATTGATGGCCAACTGATTGATGCGCAGGTGGTGGGTTTCGATCGTGATGTCACCTTCCTGATGCCTTTTAAACACACTTCCGGACTCATTGCCGGTGCACGTGTCTTTCCTCTCGACAAGCAGCAGGGGGTTCTGATTGGTGACCAGTGGTTGGGCCGGGTGGTCAACGGTATTGGCGAACCGATTGACGATAAAGGCAAACTGTCAGGCGATAGCGTGCTTCCTCAACAGGTGACACAAGTGCACCCCTTGCGTCGGCAGCCCGTCGTGGCGCCGCTGGATGTTGGCGTTCGGGCCATTAACGGTTTGCTCACCATCGGTAAAGGTCAGCGCGTTGGCCTGATGGCAGGCAGCGGTGTGGGCAAAAGCGTGCTGCTTGGCATGCTTACCCGTTATACCCAGGCGGAAGTGGTCGTGGTCGGATTAATTGGTGAACGTGGGCGTGAAGTCAAAGAGTTTATTGAACACTCACTGGGGGAAATCGGGCGTCGTAAGTCGGTTATTGTGGCGGCACCCGCGGATGAATCCCCGCTAATGCGAATCAAAGCCACCGAGCTGTGTCACACCATTGCCAGCTATTATCGTGACAAAGGCAAAGATGTTTTGTTACTGGTGGACTCCCTGACCCGTTATGCCATGGCACAACGTGAAATCGCACTGTCACTGGGCGAGCCGCCAGCCACTAAAGGTTATCCACCCTCGGCATTTGGTCTGATCCCCCGCCTGGTAGAAAGCGCCGGAAACAGCGAAAGCAGCGGCTCCATGACCGCGATCTATACCGTGCTGGCTGAAGGCGATGATCAGCAGGACCCCATTGTGGATTGTGCTCGGGCGGTACTGGATGGACACATTGTATTATCGCGTCATCTTGCAGAGGCTGGGCACTATCCGGCCATCGATATCGGACAGTCCATCAGCCGGTGTATGAGCCAGGTCACGGATATCTCACATCAGCGTAACGCGCGTACGCTCAAGCAACTCTACGCAGAATATCAAAATATTAAGCCTCTAATTCCCTTGGGTGGTTATGTCGCCGGCGCAGATCCAATGGCAGACAAAGCCGTCAATCTCGCTCCCGCGATTGCCCGTTTTTTACAGCAGGAGGTGCAGGATGCGGCATCGCTGGAGAAAACCCTTTCTGATTTGGACATGCTGGCGAAAGCAGGATAATTCATCATGAGCAAACTGATACACACACTTGAACAACTTCACCTTCTGCGCCATCGCGCGGTGAACGACCTTACCCGTAAACTTGCCAGCCAGCAGCGACTTTGCCAGCGCCTGGAAAACAACATTCACGCTTTATCCGGGCTAAAGCAGAGCGTGCAGTCCAGCCAGGAAAACGCGGTGATGTTGAGCAATCAGTCGGTGTATAAACGCAATCTGCAACGTGTTATCGACTGGCAAAAGCAGGAGCAGGCGCTGGCGAACGTCGAAGCGCAAAAAATACAGCGCCATTTACTGGCTGAGTTTCGACGGGAAAAGAGCATTGAGCACGTCATGGATGCACGAAGGAAAACGCTCAGGCAGGCCCAGGATCAACGTGAGCAAAAAACCACGGATGCGCTGTCGACGCAGAGTTGGTTGAGACAACAGACATCACGGCAGAAATAAGATGGCTGAAACACCAACCCTGATGCGGTCACTGATTAACCGCCGACAGCAAAAAAGAAACAGCGAATTACCCTTTGTCAGTGTGGTATGTCCTACCTGGAATCGTCGGGCCTTTTTACCTTATCTTCTGTATATCTATCAGTATCAGGATTATCCCTCGCTCAAACGCGAACTGATTATTCTGGATGATTCTGCTGAAAGTAATGAAGATCTGATCGCGATGCTGGTCGATCACACCTGTCAACATGTGCGTTATGTCCACAGCCCGGTTCGGCTGGATTTGGGTAAAAAGCGCAACATGCTCAATGATATGGCCCGTGGTGAATACATTATCTGTTTTGATGATGATGACTATTATCCCCCCAGCAAAATCAGCCACCAGGTGGCGTCGATGCAGCGTAATAACGCGCGCTTCTCAGGCTGCGATACGATTTATATCTGGTACAGCCATCTTGATAAAATCTACCGCACCGTTTCTTTTGGTGAACGGCACGCGTTGAACGGCACCTTTGGTTATCACCGAAATTACCTAAGGAACCATCGCTATAACGACAGTGCCACGCTGGCTGAAGAGCAGGCATTTCTGAATAATTTCACCACCCCTGTGCAGCAAATTGATCCCAAAGAGGCCATTCTGTGCATCTCTCACAGCGCCAATACTTACGATAAGGACTTTGTGCTGGGGTCGTCACAACCGGTGAATTTAACGCTGGAAGACTTCGTGACCGACCGTAATTTGCTTAATCACTATCGACGTCTGGGACAGGCGCCACTCAGCACCGTGGTCGCCTGGCAAACCTTTGACAAAATCGCGGTGCTTTATGACGCCACGCAGCCTGAAGCACTGCAGCAGCAGCGGCAGAAACTGACCATGCTTGGGGTTGATCCGCAGCAGATAGTGCCGTTTGCAAAACGCCGCGCCGCTGACGCCAGCACAGCAGAACTGGCAAACCACTGTGAGGTATTAACGCACGCGCTGCATCACCACTGGACAAGCGTACTGCTGCTGGACGCGGCGGTACGCTATGTCCATAAAGAACGATCACTCAAGACGCTTAACCATCTGTTAGTCCGTTTGCCGCATATTCACTGGCAGGTCACCTTGCTGGGTGGCCGCTATCATCGGGTTGTTCCCCTCAACGCGTTGCCTGGCGTGTCACGTATTACTGATGGTGACTGCGGTTGCGCCTATGCCGTTAATGGCAACTATATCCCAACACTTCTTGCCCATTACCAGCGGGCAATTCAGCAGGGGAATTCACTGAATGCCTGTTGGACCGAGCAAATGCGGGACCATTGCTGGCTTGGTCTGCAACCAGGTTTCGCTTTTTTATCTGAAATAACCGATCCCATGAATGGCGCGGTTGTCGACTGTACTCACTGGTTTTTCCGAAAAAAAGCTCACTAATCAGTGCCGCTTAACAGGCGGCCGGAGTATTACAAATGGAATTAATTGAAAACTATCGTCCAGAATATGTTGTTCGCTTCGATGCCATGCCAGCGCCCTGTTGTTGTCCCTCTTGCCGGGCATCAGAGCAGGATGACTGGCCGAGAGTCAGCATTAAACTTAAAAATCAGCAACGGCAAAGCCTCAATGCAGGATGCGAAACTGCCGCAACGGAAATCCTGTTAAATCCTCAGGCCTTTATCCTGCATACCACCCAGACCCCATGTCAGGATCGTCGCGAACTGACGCAATGGGATGAAAATTTAAATCAACAGTGCATCAATCTGGCAGTGCACCCGGCATTAGCCTTAGAAACCAGTTTGTATGCGATTGGCGTGCTGCTTAGTAAAGCCCAGCATCACCAGAGCAACGGGCAGCATGACGTGCAACTGCTGGACACGATGGGGGAGCAACTATCACAACTTGCGGATAACGGCATTCTTGAGCAGCAACATGGGATGTTGCCGTCAATCGAAAGTAATCGCATCGATGCCCTGGCACAGATGGGGGCGCTTCGTTTAAACCTCAATCTACCCGCGGCCCAAAAAATGAGTATGATGCTTAAACTCAGCGAACTGGCCGTTATGTCACCTTCAGCATTGCAACAACGATTACGAACGCTGGAAACCCTTGCTGCCCGCAACACATTCTTTAGCGAACATCCCCACATTTTACGCAATCTGTTGATTTATCGTCTCTATGGTGAGGTCTTTCCCCGTGGATGTGGGCAACATTATGGTCATGCATTTCTGTTACTCACACGCCAGATATTTGAATTAAAAATGTTGTGCGCGCTGTGGCTGGAAGATCATAACCGGTTGATGCCGCGCGATCTGGTAATCCTGGCCAGCGCCTGGTTTAGCTGGCAGCAGCATAAAACCCCAGAGGCTGACAGTGAAGACAGTGCGGATTATATGTTGCTGTGTGGATTGTCATTGATTTAAGCAACGGCGTTAACAAATAGCCTCCAGTGTTTTATAAAACAGGGGGCGATAATCGACATGCCGTTGCTCAATATCACTTCTGTCAGCCTGTTGGAAGCCTGCACAAGGGTAAAGGCCAAGCCAGCAATCTTTTGCCATTAACTGCCACCAGTGTACATCCAGAGCATAGCGTTGTGGCTGGCCACCCTGTTCCAGAAACCGCAGACTCTGGCGTAAATTTTCCAGCAGTTGCCAAAAATAATGCTGTTTAACCCAATATGCACACGCACACCATGCCCGATTAACGCGCAGCAGGTAATCGACACTTTTCAAAGGGGTAACATGTTGATAGTTGGCTGCAAGAAACGCCACGTCCCAGTGGACATTCCCCAGGCTTTGCAGCCAGAGATTGAGACGCGTCAGGCTGGGGGCATCATGGGTAAATTCAAAATCATCCTCAAGAATCAGAACATCTTCCCAACCCTGGGCGATCGCCATTTCCAGTACCGCAATATGTGATTTTACACATCCCACCGAACCGGGACTGGCCTGTATAGCGTCAAAGCGTAAGACCTTCTCTTTTGGTGCATTCAGTTCTCTCAGATGACGTTTCATGCGGAAATTACGATCGCGCCGGTGCGGCAGATTAATATAGATCACCTGAGAAAAGGTCGCCCAGTCAATAAATTGCATAGTATGTTGTATCGAATAAATGTGCGGATAACGTTCGCCGGACAGGAGAATCTGTGCTGACGTCTCCCCGGTAAACAGAAAATGAAAAGGACGTTTTAAGCGGCTTATCAGTAAAAGGCGGGTAAAACGCGCGGCCCAATGATGCGACACTGGCGCCCGGTATATCAGCTGTACCTGGATTGGGCTTAAACCTGCTGATAAAGCCAGTTCTCGGGTTCACCTACGTTAACCAGTTTCTGGAGTATGTCCTGCTGCATACTGACAACAAGACCATTACCATCATTCAGGGCCTGGCATTCTGTCGCCACGCTTTCCAGCGACTGCCAGAGTGGGTCAAGTTGAGCCTGGTGCCTGGCAGGCAGGCGGGAAAACAACAGGCGCAAGCCTTTGGAGCTTGCAGGAATACCCAGCTGGGTCAGCAACTGGTAACGCTGCTGGCTGTTGTGGGCGAGTTGCTCATAAAGCGCAAAAATTTGCGGATTCAGCCGGTCCAGTTCAGCAACATCGCGGGCAATCAGCGCCTGACGTTGCTCCCTGAGCAGGGCTTTAAGCTGGCCATAGGCTTGATTGTCTTCAACCATATCCTGCACCAGCTGTTTTACGCACTGTGTGGCGTTACTCATGGTTACCTCTGATGATATTGCTCGATGGCGTGGGCCAATGCATCCAGATCAATGCTAATTTGCCCATTGGCAATCGCGTCTTTAACAGCAGCCACCTGCGCCATATCCACCTCTGGTAAAGCAGAGAGTTTAGTTTGAGCCTCTCCGATCACCGGATCGATTGCGGCAGAACGGCTAATTTTCATGTCTTCACGACCTGCGCTGCGAGAAGGCGTGGTAGCGTTGGCCTGATTGATCGCGCGGGTCATTGCATATTGGGTCGATGTTATTTTCATCATGTAGCTCCATGTTCAGGTCTGTCATGCACATCTCAAAGCGGAAGCTGGACTTCCGTTTGCCTTACCTGCTCAAAGCGACGTTTAAGGGCGTCAACTTAAACGTTAGCCACCTGTTTTTTCACGCGAGGCAGCCTGCGTGGTTCTGACCATCCCCATACCGATCACAATGGCGTTCACTTCACGCTCGCTGTTTTCATTTTTTATTTTAATCATTTCGCCTTTACGTCCTTTTTTGATGGCAATCCCGATGGTGCGGGCTTCAACACCATCCTGTTCAGCAATCATCGTTACCCGCTGGCCGCGCTCAACGAGTACCGGAGAATCGAACAGGTTCGGGGTTAACACCTGCATTTCACGCACCCGGCGCTTCAGTGTAAGCCCGGTTATATCGTCAGGATGGGTCAGGTAACCACTGCGCACTTGAGTGATATTGAATTTTTTCTGGGTGACATCGGCAGGGCCAACAATATGCCCACGTTCAAGGATGTTTTTGGCCACAAGTACCGGCATATAGATATCGGGTTTTACCGTGACAGGCACCGCCCAACCTTTGCCGCTTTCACAGCGAACGTCATAGCGCAGCCGGCGTAGGTCAGGCCGCTCACTTCCAGAAAGCGTGGCCTTAAGTGGCGTAACGCAGGGCGGAAGTTGGGAAGCTTCAGCGGGGATAAACAGGTTTAATTTGGCCTGATAACGCTGCCAGCGCTGCTGATTAGCCTCATTTCGAATCGCCTCTGCTGCCATTTGCCGCACATGCACAGAGACTTGTTTATAGGCGCTAACCGACTGGGCAGAAGCAGGTGGCACCGCCAGGCCAACAACGCTGAGTATTACGATGACTTCCTTGCGGAAAAAACACTTCCTCTCTTCGACGAATTTCCTACAAAAAACTATATAATTCATGATTTTAATAACCTGGCACGATAGTTGCTTATTAGTTGGGGCAGCACAGGCTATCGCAGCGGTCATTATCACGAAGGAGTGAGTTGTGAGTATTAGTTTTGAAAAGGCTTTGGGCATTCATCCGCAAGCTGTAGCACTTCGACTTTCCAGGGCGGAACTGCTTTCAGCAAACCTGGCTAACGTTGATACGCCGCATTTCCAGGCTAAAGATATTGATTTTGCCGCGGAGATGCAACGTTCACAACAGGGTTATTTCCCAGGCACCTCGGCGCAAGAGATGTATCGCGTGCCCTGGCAACCCGCTTCGGACGGTAATACGGTTGCGCTTGATGTGGAGCAGGCTGAATTTGCAAAAAATGTTCAGGACTATCAGATGAGCCTGGCTTTTTTGAACATGAAATTTACCGGTCTGAAGCAGGCTATAGAAGGTAAGTAATTAATTCAGGTGACGAGAAATGGCTTTTACCGATATTTATCGCGTTTCAGGTTCAGCAATGACGGCACAAACCCTGAGACTGAATACGATCGCCAGCAATCTGGCTAATGCCGAAACCCCTGCGCTGGAGGAGGGCGATGTGTACAAAGCGCGTCGTCCGGTATTTGCTGCAGTTTATAAAAACGATGAGTTGATGAATCACAACGGGCTATCCGGTGCGCGCGTGCAGGTACTCGATATTGTGGAAACAGACAATGCGTTACAGCGCTATGAACCGAATCATCCTATGGCAAACCAGGATGGCTACGTCTGGTATCCCGGCATCAACGTGGTGGAAGAAATGGCTGACATGATGTCGGCATCGCGCAATTTCGAAACCAGTGTCGACGTGCTTAATAATGTAAAAAGTATGCAGCAAAGCCTGCTGCGTCTCGGCGAGGCGTAACCGATGAGCGTGAATGGTGTTTCCACTCAATCTGTTACTACCGCCTATGGCAGTAGCAGCAGCGTTTCCGCAAATGACAACAGTGCGGCAGGAATGAACAGCCTTTTTTTGCAATTGCTGGTCGCACAAATCCAAAACCAGGACCCCTTAAATCCGACGGACGGTACTGAATATGTTGGGCAGCTTGCGCAACTGACTCAGGTTCAGTCTATGGAAACCCTGACTCAACTTATGGCCAACAATTCCGTGTTGATGGACAACCTGCAAACCCTGACAACCGGCAACCTGGTTGGGCAACAGGTCATGGTCCAGACGGATACGATCAATAGCGATGGTGTCACCACGCTTGAAGGTCGATTCACCCTCGATCATGCGGCCAATTCCGTTACGGTGATCCTTAAAGATGAGACAGGAAAGGAAACCGAAATTGAGCTGGGCAGACAAGAGGTCGGCGACGTCAATTTCAACATTAATCCGCAGGCATTGGGATTGAGTGAAGGTAAATACAGCATTTCGCTCATGACCGACGCCGAAAAAAGTCACGTCCCGGTTGAAATCGGAGGACGAGTCAGCAACGTGCGCATTCCTCTGGATGGCAGCGCGACGGTGTTGAATATCATTGGGCTGGGAGAGGTCGCCTACAACAAGATTACCCAGTTTGGCCAACCCGACGACTAAACAATCAACAAGTTATACGTTAACCAGGATCTATTATGAGTTTTGATATCGCAATTTCAGGCCTGAATGCCATAAACCAACAGCTTGGGGCCATCTCAAATAATATCGCTAACAGTGGCACTGTAGGGTTTAAATCCGGCCGGGCCGAGTTTGCTTCACAGTATGCGGAAGGGCAAGCGCTTGGTGTGGGAGTGACGAATCTCGCTCAAAGTATTTCCAAAAGCGGCGACATTTTTTCCTCTTCCAACAGCCTTGACCAGGCAATCAACGGCAACGGCTTCTTCATGCTGCGCGACAGTTCCGGTACGACATCCTATACCCGTGCCGGTTATATGCAAATTGACAGCAGTGGGTATCTGGTGAATAACCAGGGGATGTATTTGCAAGGATATCCGGTTGATGCCAACGGTGTCGTGCAAACGGGAACGATCGGCAATATTAATATCAGCAGTGGTTCTATCCCCGCGAAAGCGACCAGCACACTCGATTTTACGGCTAACCTCAACGCCAACGTCGCCTTACCTGAAACCACCACATTCGATCCTGCCGATGAGTCATCTTATAACCACACCTATGCAAGCCAGGTATATGACTCTTTAGGACGAGAACACACCCTGAAGCAGTACTTTGTCAAAACAGATGATAATCAATGGACCGTCCACTACTACATGGATGATACCAGGCTGGATGCCACACAAGAGATGATCTTTAGCGAGCAGGGCGGGCTGACTGTACCTAACGGCAGCGTAAGTGTCACTGCGAACATTGTGGGGGCTGAAGCGATTGAACTTGAGATTAATTATAATGGCACCACGCAGTTTGGGGCCGACTTGTCCGTCAGCAAAAACAATGGCAATGGCTACACGTCAGGCGAACGAACCGGGCAAGCGATTGAAAGCGATGGCAGCGTCTATGCCACCTTCTCCAATGGAAAACGGATGCTACAAGGACAACTGGTTCTGGCCACCTTTTCGAATCCCAATGGTTTGTCTTCGCAGAATGGCACCACCTGGTCCCAGACCTCTGCGTCTGGAGAGGCGCTGATGGGGACGCCCGGCACAGGGCTACTCGGTGCACTTAGCTCAAGTACGCTTGAAGGTTCTAACGTTGACCTGACGTCGGAACTGGTCTCGCTGATGACGGCACAGCGAAACTATCAGGCAAACACCAAGGTCATCAGCACCAATGACAGCATGATGACTGCGCTTTTCCAGGCGGTGTAATGGACCACTTAATCTATACCGCCGTCAGTGGCGCATCGCGGAGTCTGTCTCAGCAACAAATCCATGCCAATAATCTGGCCAATGTGAATACACCTGGTTTCAGGCATGACCTGGATAAGGCGCTGTCGCAACAGATTCAAGGGGAAGGTTTTTCCTCTCGCTATCTGGTTCAGCAGCAGCAGGCAGGCATCGATATGACGCCTGGCCCGACACGTCAGACAGGGCGTGAGCTCGATATCGCGATTAAAGGTAACGGGCTGATTGCCCTTGTCAGCGGTAATCGCGAAGTTTACACCCGCAACGGCCAGATCGACGTGAGCTCGGACGGGGATCTCACCATTGATGGATTACCCGTGTCCGGTGATAACGGCCCGATTGTGCTGCCCGCTTTTTCCTCTGTCAGTATTGCCGATGATGGCATCATCACTATCGTGGCCGAAGACGGCAATATCGCGGCACCGATGGATGTTGATCGTATCAAACTGGTGGATATTCCCGCCTCCGACCTCAGTAAAAACGCCGCCGGTTTTTTAGTCACCACTGCCAATGAAAATCCGCGCAGCGAAGAGGTGGAAGTGGTAGCGGGCCATCTCGAAAACTCGAACGTATCGGCTATCAATGAAATGGTCGCCAGCATTGCGCTGAATCGGCAGTTTGAAGCACAGATAAAAATGATGAAAGCGGCGGAAGAACTGGCTACGGCTGGCAACCGCCTGCTGCGTAATAGCTAATTTCGTGGTTACAACTGAAAAGGAAACGTCATGAATCCCGCTTTATGGATCAGTAAAACCGGCCTGGCGGCGCAGGACGCCAAGATGAGCGCCATCTCTAATAACCTGGCAAACGTCAACACCACCGGCTTTAAACGTGACAGGGTCATGTTTTCCGACCTTTTTTATCAAAATCAGCGTGTTCCCGGCGGTCAGTTAGACGAAAACAATATGTCTCCCACCGGAATACAGTTTGGCACCGGGGTGAAAATTTTAGGCACACAAAAAGAGTTCACCACCGGCAACATTCAAAATACCGGGCAAACGCTGGATGTGGCGATAACCGGGCAGGGTTTTTTCCAGGTCGAAAACAGCAATGGCGATCTGGCCTATACCCGGTCGGGTTCTTTTCAAAAGAATGCTGATGGTTTATTGACCAACTCCCAAGGGCTACCGCTGAACCCACGCATTGAGTTACCCGATAATGTGACGGATCTCCACATAGGTAAAGATGGCACGGTAATGGCCACGATAGCGGGGGAAACCGACCTGGTGGAACTGGGCCAGATCACATTGGTTAATTTTGTCAATCCGGCCGGCCTTGAGGCCATTGGCGGCAATCTGTATCGCGAAACCGCAGCCAGTGGTGAAGCGATAGAGGGCATCGCAGGGGAAGAGGCATTTGGTCAACTTGAACAAGGCTCACTTGAAGGCTCAAACGTCCAGGTGGTTGAAGAGATGGTCGATATGATCACGGTTCAGCGCGCTTATGAGATGAACGCCAAAATGGTTTCTGCCGCTGACGACATGATGAAATTTGTTACGCAGTCGATGTAATGCATGAAGTGAAGACGAAATGAAAAAGCAGATAGCTTTACTCTTTATCGCAGTGCTTCTGTCAGGTTGTGAAAGCCCGGCACTGCTGGTGCATAAAGATGATGCGGCCTATGCGCCACCTGAAGATTTTGACATGCCACCGGTGCAAGTGCAGGGCGGTGGTCTTTATAACGCCGGTTATAACTGGTCACTCATCCAGGATCGCCGGGCTTACCGGGTGGGGGACATTCTGACGGTAAAGCTGGATGAATCCACTCAGGCCAGCAAACAGGCGAAAACAAATTTCGATAAGAAAAACGATGTCGCGCTGGGCATTCCTGAAGCCTTAGGTGAAACAGTGGAGAAATTTTCTGGCGCCGTCAGCGGCAACCGAAATTTTAATGGTAATGCGACCAGCCAGCAGCAAAACAGCCTGCGCGGTGCCATTACGGTCGCCGTGTACCGGGTATTGCCAAATGGTGTTCTGGCGGTGCGTGGCGAGAAATGGCTGACCCTAAACCAAGGGGATGAATATATGCGCGTGACCGGTCTGGTTCGTGCAGACGACATTGAACGGGATAATTCGGTGTCATCCCAGCGCATTGCTAATGCGCGTATTTCTTATGCCGGACGTGGGGCGCTGAGTGATGCCAATTCCGCAGGCTGGTTGACCCGTTTCTTTAACCATCCACTCTTCCCAATTTAATGGAGCCTGCTATGCGTAAAGCCATACTCATTTTGCTGCTGTTATGCACTCCCGGTTTACGGGCAGAGCGGCTAGGGAATCTTGTGGATATTCAGGGCGTGCGCGGTAACCAGTTGGTCGGTTACAGCCTGGTCGTGGGCCTCGACGGTACCGGTGACAAGAATCAGGTGAAGTTCACCAGTCAGTCAGTCACCAATATGCTGCGTCAGTTTGGCGTACAGTTGCCGACCAAAATTGACCCAAAAGTTAAAAACGTGGCGGCAGTGGCTATCAGCGCAACGTTGCCGCCCGGTTATGCCCGCGGGCAGAACATTGATGTCACCGTTTCTTCCATCGGCGATGCTAAAAGTTTGCGAGGCGGCACATTGCTGTTGACGCAGCTGCGGGGTGCGGATGGTGAAGTCTATGCCCTTGCTCAGGGGAATGTGGTGGTAGGTGGGGTAAAAGCCGAAGGGAACAGTGGCTCAAGCATTACCATCAATACGCCCACGGTAGGTCGCGTGCCCAATGGCGGCTCGGTGGAACGTGAAATCCCCACTGACTTTCAACAAAATAATCAGGTCATTCTCAACCTGAAACGTCCTGGTTTTAAATCTGCCAACAGCGTGGCAGTGGCACTGAACAGCACATTTGGGGCGGGAACTGCAACGGCACAAAGCGCCACCAACGTGGTGGTGAATGCTCCCTTGTCGGCCGGCGAGCGTGTGGCATTTATGTCCACGCTGGAAGATGTACAAATCGATGCCGGCAAACAGCAGCCGCGCGTGGTGTTCAATGCCCGTACCGGCACGGTCGTAATTGGTGATGGCGTCGTGGTGCGTGCTGCAGCGGTTTCCCACGGTAATCTGACCGTGACTATTCGTGAATCGTCGAATGTCAGCCAGCCGGGTGCCTTTAGTCAGGGGCAAACGGCGGTAACGCCAGACAGCGACATCAATGTGAATCGTGGAAATGGGCAAATGCTGACCATCGCCGCCGGTACCAGTTTGCGCAGTATCGTGAATACCATAAACAGTTTGGGTGCTTCGCCAGATGACACCATGGCGATATTACAGGCATTGCATGAAGCCGGTGCGCTTGATGCAGAACTGGTGGTGATTTAAGGAGAACGCATGGTTCAGGCGATTACTTCTGGCAAAAACATGTTGCCAGCAGACATGGGTGGTGAGGTCAAACCGCAAAATCTGGAGCAGGCCGCCGAGCAGTTTGAAGCGATGTTTCTACGTTCAATGATGAAACAGATGCGTAAAGCCTCTCAGGCACTGGCGGACAACAATAATCCGTTCGACAGCAAACAGCAGCGAATGATGCAGGAATTTTATGATGACAAGCTGGCCTCTCAGCTGGCATCGCAACGTAGCACCGGCATTGCACACATGATCATCTCACAACTGGGAAGTCGGGCTGATGAGGCGCTTAAGATTGCACCGAACAGGGTCGCTTTAAATCAACATTCTCAGCAATTAGCGCCCCCTGTGCTCCCCGTAATGTACCGTGGGCAGGAGTAAAAAATGAACATGATAAATATCGCCTGGAGCGGTTTGCAGGCCGCCCAGTTAGGGATGAGTGTCACCTCAATGAACATCTCAAATATGCTGACGTCAGGCTACAGTCGTCAGGGTATTATCCAGAGTTCAGTGGTCACTATGGGGCAGGGAGGATTATCAGGCGGTGCCGGGGTACAGGTTGAAAGCATACGCCGTATTTCCGATCAATATTTAACCAATCAGGTCTGGCAGAGTAACAGCCGGGCTAACTATTACAGCCTCAGCAATCAATATCTCAGCTCACTGGAAAAGGTGATTGGCACGGATTCAACCAGTCTGGGCACTGGACTGGATGACTTCTTTTCGGCACTGAATGCGTTAACCACCCAGCCAGAAAGTGAAGCTAACCGCCAGCAGTTACTCAATCAGGCAGATTCGCTGGCAACGCGCTTCAATAATATGAATGACTTCATTAATAGCCAGAGAAGCGCCATCGCGAGCCAGCGTAATACGTTGGTTGAGCAGATGAACACGCTGACGTCCGGTATCGCGGATTATAACCAAAAAATCATCCAGATGGAGTCGACGGGCGGGAATAGCAATGTCCTGCGCGATCAACGCGACGAACTGGTAAAACAGCTTAGTACCTACAGTGATATTAACGTGACTGAAGACAGCACGGGCAGTTACACCGTTGCCATGAAAAATGGTCAGCCGCTCGTCAGCGGCAATGTCGCCGGGCAGCTAAACATCACCACAGACAGCAATGGCAATCAGCTGTTAGGTCTGCGTTTCGCCGAAAGCGAGTTTTCATTAACGCCCTCGACAGGAGGACAGCTGGGCGCATTGTACGACTATGAAACCGGCGATCTGGCTGACATGCAGTCATCCATTCAGGGGATGGCCGAAGCGCTCACCAACGTATTCAATGAACAGCTGGCCCAGGGTTTTGACAAGAATGGTGAACCCGGTAAGCCCCTGTTTATTTTTGATCTGAAAAACCCTGATGGCATCTTAAAGGTTAACGATCTTAAGCCGGATGAACTGGCCCTGTCTGCGAACCCGGATGAGCAGGGGAACGGGGATAACCTGCAAAAGTTGATCGATCTGAAAAATCAAAAGGTCAATATCGGCGGAATGGGCAACATGAGCCTTAACGAAGGGGCGGCGGCGATTATTTCTAACATCGGCATTGCCAGTAAAAAATCGCAGAGTGAGCTGGAGGCGGCACAAAGTGTGTATGAACAGTCGCAGTTGCAACGCAACAATCTTAGCTCGGTCAATCAGGATGAAGAGGCCATCAATCTGCAGGTCTACATGCAAGCCTATCAGGCAAACATTAAAGTCATTTCTACAGGCAATCAGATTTTCGGTGATTTACTTGGCCTGTTTTAACCTCAGCAAGGAGCGTAATTATGCGAGTGAGTAGTCTTTATAATTCCGATGCCATGCAATCTCAGCTCAATGTAAACGGATCACGCCTGATTAAGCTGATGGAGCAGATGTCGACGCTGAAGCGGGTCAACGTCCCGTCGGATGATCCTGTCGCCGCGACGCGTATGGTACAACTTAACCGCGAGCAGGCAGCCATCAAGCAGTATCAAAAGAACATTACGGCACTGAGTGGCTCACTGGCTATTCAGGAGTCCCACGTCAGTGCAATGAGTAATCAGCTTTTAGCGCTAAATGATAAGTTGCTGGTCGCCGCAAATAGTACGCACAACAGCAGCGACATGGCAGGTTTCGGTAACGAATTGTCGTCGATGCTGGATTCTCTGGTGGCATCTGTTAATGCCCAAAATGAAAGCGGTGGTTATGTGTTTTCTGGCACGAAAACGGATGCGCAGCCGATAGTCTGGGATGAAGAGAAAGGCGTTTATCTTTATCAGGGCAACCACGGCGTGCGTGAAACAACGGTAGCAAATGGCGTTAACATTACAGAGAACACCAATGTGGTTCAGGCATTTTCCAGTGAAGGTGACGACCTGGCGTTACTGAATAAACTGAAAGACCTGAGTGAGAAGATGAAAAACCCCGATATACCGAGCACGGAATACCAAAGTGAAATAGATGATGTGCTTGCACTTTCATCAACCAGCCGCGATAAAGTGGCCGCCCTGTTTACCGAACTCGGCGGCCGCCAAAATCGTCTGACGATGATAGGGGATGCGCATGTCGATGTCAGCATGGCGAATGAGCGAGTGATAAGTGATTTGTCGGATACTGACCTGGCAACATCGAGTATCAATTTGCAGCTGTATGTTAATTCCGTCCAGATTACCAACAAAGCGTATAGCATGATCAATGAGCTATCGCTGTTCAGCATGTTGTGATGCCATGCAAATAGGCTTAAAAACAACCACAGGGTCGGCGACGGCTGCGTTTATCCGGACGCCGGCCGACACGACGCAGCCCATTACGGCCATTGATCGTACAGCTCGCGATCGTGCGGTTGTGGCGCAGTTTCCAGAAGCTGCGCTGCTTTCCCGTCGGCCGCTACGTTACAATATTCAACTCAACCGCCAGCTGACCGCCATGCAGCAGGCGGAAAACTATCTTTCTGAAACCGAGAAGCACCTGTTAGTGCTGCGTCACCAGGCAGCAAGAGGCAATGTCGTCGCGCCGCTGGCGTCACTACACCAACTGCTTCAACAGCGTAGTCAGGCTTCAGGCGGCACCGTAGATCGAAATCTTAACGTGACGCTGCAACAAAAAAGCCATGTTAATTTCACGTTGCCTGCGATAGAAAACGTCCTGCAACAGCCAGGAGGGGAGATACTGGTATTTGCCCTGGGCGGGAATAAACGTGAATATACGGCAGTGTCTTTACCGCAGCAGCCTTCCCCTCGCCAGACATTGATACAACTGAATATCGGGCTCGGACGCCTGGGGATTCACGCCGCTTTAAACGATCAGGGCAAGTGTGTTTTTCAGGTAAGTGAAGATCGGTGGACACGGGTAAACCAATACCTGAGTGTTCGCGGTGAAGGTCTGCATTTTCCTGCTGATGCATTTACCCTGCTAACCTCGCAGGCTGAAGCCAGTCGCGAAGATGAAATCGGTTTATTAAGCCAACAATGGACGCGCGGTGCTTCGGCTAAGCTTCAGAACACGCTAAACAAAATCACCCGCGAAAGAACAACCCTGCATCATCATCAGGAGCGGGTTTCCTCCCGCATCAAGGATATGTCGACGTTCTATACGCCAAAGGAGGCACTGGAAACGTCCCGTGCGCTGAGCCAGATTCTGGCAAACAGCATCGACCAGTATCAACTGCTGTCAAAAGCGCTGTCGGTACAGGGAAACGTTCGGGCAGCGACCGTCAGGAATATCCTGGGGTAATGCGGTAGGTTGCGGATAAAAGCGTGCAAGCACGGTGACGCACTGAAACCGGTTAACCGCGCGCCAACAGGAACCTATCCCTCTTTGTCGGGTTCCGGCCTGATGTTTCAGCCATCATGGGTGTGCAGATTTTCAGAAGGGCTTGCAGGGGGAAGCGGTGGTGGGGAGTGCGGCGTGTAAAGTATGAGCACGCCATTTTCAGTTGCTATCAGGGGCTGCCCATGCACATCCATCGTTTGTGCCCAGATACCTGTATGCTGCAACATGTCTGCCATGCCTTCAAGCATCGCATTTGATTGCGAAGGCTGGTAGATGACGGGATTGTAAGAAAAAAAATGATGTCCGCTGATCTCATTGGTTTCCGTAAAATTCGTTTTAAGCATGAAGTGGCTATCTTGCGCACTGGTTATTGTCGCGAGATGTTTGCCGTCTTCGGTTTTAACCTCCGCGTTATAAATCTCCTGTCGCTCTGACATCACGTCGTAAAACCCAATTTGCAACGAAGCACCCGCATGATTCGGGGCAGGGATAATGGGGTGAAAATAGAAAACAAATGCAAAAACGAGCGCCGCGCAAAGCACGCCGGCTCCAAGCCATTTTCCTTTAGGAACAACTAACCATCTCATTCATTTTTCTCATTGTTTCATTAAATATCAGGCTGTTTGACCGCGCATGACTGGTACGCCAGTGGTAAATGACCATAACCAGTTGTTTGTTGTCACACTGA
>Ga0308167_1002203_pt1 | contig 18922 bp, 16 predicted proteins | sample PhyCR1_2_FD_202138 | JGI IMG/M metagenome (GOLD analysis project Ga0308167, IMG submission 202138) | Phyllosphere microbial communities from UC Gill Tract Community Farm, Albany, California, United States - DLSLRC.R1 | ecosystem: Host-associated > Plants > Phyllosphere > Unclassified | place... | reverse complement strand
GCTCCCCACTGCGCCAGCGATTCGCCACTGACGCCAATTAGTTGCTGCTTGGCATCATTGCTGTAAGTCACAAAGCCGCGATGGAACCAGGCAGAGCTGCCAGCAATATCCGTCAGCACCTTACAAACCCAGCCACCGGTGCAGGATTCTGCGGCGGTTACTGTGGCATTATTGCGCTGTAAAAGATGGCCCACGGCGGCGCTCAGTTGGTTCAGTTGGTCATCTGTCATATCAAGTTTCCTGACTACGGTTGAGGAGCAACGTTAGCAATAAAGCGTCGCGAAGACGTAGCGTTTTTTATCGAGCTTGCCCGCTGGATGGCCGTTTTGCGAGAGGCATTCAGGATCACAGATGGGGACTTGCAGCATTAAATACAAGCAGCCCTCCCTTCCCGCTTAACGCTTTTGCGCCACCATAAACAGGCGCGGAAATGCCAGCAGCACTTTGCCGTCGATTTGCGGCGGATAAGCCTGACGAATTTCGGCCAGATACTGCTGTAAAAAGCGCTGTTGATCGTTTTCATTCAGTGAAGCAAGAAATGGCCGCAGTCCGGTGGCCTTCAGCCAGTCGATAATCGCCGCCGCATCCGGCATCAGATGATAGTAAGTGGTACACCAGATATCCACGCTACAGCCCGCCAGGCTTAACAGGTCGTAATATTGCTGTGCAGTCAGCAATTTTTTACGCCCGGCGGCACCACTGCTGATTTTCTGCTGCCATTCAGCACGCGCCGCTACCTCACGCATCAGTCGGTGCGAAGGCTCCTCCAGATTATCCGGCATCTGTATCGCCAGCACCCCATAAGCAGCCAGCTGCGCAACCAGCTGCGGCAACAGCTTTTGATGCTGATCCAGCCACTGAAGTGACGCATTGGCGAAAATGACATCCTGCGGTGCTGTCGCCTGCCAGTTGCGAATATCGGCTGGCATAAAATGGCAATCACGCAAGCGCGCTTGCGCCTGTTCCAGCATCGAAAGCGAGTTGTCCAGCCCGGTGATTTTCGCCTGTGGCCATGCGCACCGCAGCAATTCAGTACTGTTACCCGGCCCGCAACCAAGATCGGTAGCGCTGCCGACGTGAATTGCCGGAATACGGGCGATTAACTCACGCGCCGGACGCGTTCTTTCTGTTTCAAACTGACGATAAAGGTCGGGATTCCAGTCATTCATACACACCTCACGACAGGTAAAAATGCGATCCAGCTCGAGTAATCAAGATAGCAGTTATGACATTTATCGCCGTTAAGCATTAAGTTAAAACAACGTTTCATTTTTGCGGACAGGAAGAATATGATAAGCCACCAATCTGAATTAAGTGGAGTCTGGTGCCCTTCCGTCACCCCATTTGATGGTCAGGACAGAATTGATTTTTCGGCACTCAATCAACATTTTGCTCGCTTAACGGCGTCCGGTATTGATGCGCTATTACTGATGGGCAGCATTGGCGAATTCGCCTCGCTGAATCAGCAAGAACGCCTGTCACTGTTACGTGAAGCGCGCAGCATGTCGCCACTGCCTATGGTCGCCAACGTATCGAGCACCTGCTTTGCAGATATGATTCAGCTGGCGGAACAGGCAGATCGATCAGGCTACGATGCCGTAATGGTGTTACCGCCCTATTACTTTGCTCAGACGCGTAAACAGCTGTTGAGTTACTACCATGAGCTGGATAAACGTCTGCCGGGCAAGTGGTTAGCCTATAACTTTCCGGCGCGAATCGGCTGCGATCTTGATCCGGCACTGGTGGCAGAGCTGGCGGCTGAACTGCCGAAATTTATTGGCATTAAAGATACGGTCGATTGCCTGTCGCACAACCGTTTAATGACAGAAGAGACGAAAAAGGTGCGGGCAGATTTTGCAGTACTGTCAGGTTATGATGAATATTTACTGCCTAACCTGCTGGCCGGTGGCGCCGGGGTGATCTGCGGCCTGAATAATCTGGTGCCCGAACTGTTTGCCGCGGCAATGCGGGCATGGCAGCGCGAGGATTTAGTCGCGCTGACGCAAATTCAGCAGCGCATCGGCAGACTGATGGCGATTTATACCCTCGGTGACGATTTTGTTAGCGCCATCAAAACCAGCGTGTCACGCCGCTTCGGCTATATGACACCTGACTCACGCAATATTGGCGGCGGATTGGATGAAGAGCAGTGCCAGGCCGTAGACCGGCTGTTCGCTGAAGAGAGTCAGCAGTAAGCCACGGCAGAATGCCACTGCCGTTACGCTATAAAGTGGCAACGGCAGTGAATTGCAGGAGAATCAGTTCTTCTTAACAAACTCTGATTTCAGCTTCATCTGACCAAAGCCATCAATTTTACAATCGATATTGTGGTCGCCTTCAACCAGGCGAATGCTTTTCACTTTAGTACCGATTTTCAGCGTTGAAGAGCTGCCTTTCACTTTAAGATCTTTCACCACGGTAACCGCGTCGCCGTCTGCCAGCAGATTGCCATTGGCATCACGCACCACCAGCCCTTCTTCCTCTGCCGCTGCCGACGCGTTGACTGGCCACTCATGGCCACACTCAGGGCAGTTCAGCTGCTCGCCATCCTGCCAGGTAAATGCGGAGCGACATTTTGGACACTCTGGTAACTGTTGCACTTTAACCCCTTAAAATTTAATTAAATGAAATTAAAAACCTTGTGAATCATAAACCACAACGTTTGTATGTGTACATTTTACACTGTTTAATTACCTGAAGAACAGCATCTTTAGCGGATAAAATGCGGATTAGACTCTCTGCCAACACTGAAAATATGTTTTTCACCAGTGACTTATCTCTCCACCTGACCTCTCATCCCCTTAGGCTCTGGTGACAGGATGAGGTGTTTTTTTCAGCAGCGTACATATTAATGCTATGTCTTAAAATCTCTCTGACTGCACCTGACAAGGAGAGCGATGAAAACGCTGCCATTTCCGCTGATGATGTTACTGTCACCGCTGGCCACAACCAGCAGGACTCTGCAAAGCTTCAATGTACTGAGCTATATTTCCTCACATGATACCCGACTGTTTTTCGAACACGATGCCGGGCAGCCGATCCGCTTGCAGCTGCGGGCGACCAATCTGCTGCTGCTGGCTCCTGGCACGGTGCAAATTTACTAAGGTGACGAAAGTGGTCGTCCGTTTGGACCGTCCGGTTCCGATCCGTTGCAAGGCACCCGTTCAGATATGAACTGGAATGAATTGCAGGGTAACAAAGCAGCGTTACTGCAACACTGGCAGAAACTGGGAGCCTTCCGTGCCCGCCATCCGGCAGTTGGCGCTGGCGTGCAGCAATCCCAGCTGCAGACAAACTACTACGCTTTCAGCCGCCAGTATGAGAATGACCGGGTGATGATAGTGTGGGTGGGTGACAGTCAGAAATTACCGTAGGTTTTACTGAAAACGGTTAAGCAAACAATAGACAGCGCTGGCGACCTTTAAGCCAATCTCAATGGTCGCCAGTAAGCTGCATAATCTCAACCCTATCGAGACTGAAAGTCGTAAAATTAATCAAACAATATAAAAAGCTGAGTAACTATCAGCCGGTCGGAACCAATACATAAAAAAAAATTAAAAACCAGTGCTATAAACCAAAACACACCTTTAAAAAAACAGGAAATGATAACACAGTTAAATTACCCTTCCTTTTTCTGTCGATTTTTATTAAGAAAACTCTCACAAGCATTATTAAAAACTTTAATTTATTAAATTATTATCAGCACGAAATCATTGATAGAAAATTAAAATAAAAATCGTTGACAAAAAATCAGCATCCAGACTTAATAAATCAGAATTTCAAAGAGTGGTAACCCGTCAAGATGGTTTAATAATGCCACTGTCAGTTAATTATTACGAACGCGTTCTCATATATAGTCAGGTAATAATATGTTTAATGTCACAACTGAAAAATACTTAGGATACTATATAATATTTGATGATGGTCTTTCACTGATCTTCGCCAGCAGCAGTGGCAATCTCATCCGCCTGGAAGAGAAAAAAACCACCTCAGTGAAGCTGAAAGGAACCAATAAATTGCTGTTGGAATATCTGCTTTGCTACGGTTTTGGCGCAACCGTTAAAAAAGAGGAGCTGCTCAGGCACGTCTGGGACGAAAATAATCTTAGTTCATCCAGTCAGCGGATGTGGCAAGTATTTAAAAGTCTTAAAAATAAAATTGAGTTCCTCAACTGTCCGGCAGATTTTATTGTTTATACCAAAGGCGTGGGTTACTCGATTGAAAACGTCCATGTCAGTAAACTTTGGTATCACGCTTAACATGCTTGCCGGGGTTGTGCGCCGGTGCTCACAGGGGAGATGATAGGTCATGCTGCTGCAGCCACCTAAGTCAGAAGTAAGGCGGTCTCTGTCCTGGTGCGAAACAGTTATCGCCGGGCTTTATTAACAACGTTACGCTTGCGTTCATTTATTATCCGTTCCACTGTCGGTTTTAGTTAAGACGGCTTGTATCAAGCCTGGTTGAATGATTTTAACGTCTTTTGTTAATAAATGAGATAACAACAATGATAAAACTGCTGTCGCGGGACGCTATCTCGCTAAATTGTAAGTCTAACGCTAATCCGTTAGTCATTATGGCAATGTTTAACAGGTATAATCATGGCAATGAATTTGCGCGTTTTAAGCCAGGCTGTAGGGTTAGCTCTGGTTGTTGGCAGCACCTCTTTTGCAGCCCAGGCTGAAATCACCTTACTCAAACAAGATCCGCAAGCAGGCGATCCACTCAGCCGACTTAACTTTACCTTCGGCGGCAGTATCCGTCCGCAGTTCAATAATATGACCGGCGACGGTGATAAAGGCTCCTACAAGCGTAACGGCTATGACGGCGGTACGCGCTTCCGCTTCGCCGCTGACTACTATCTGTTTGATGATATTAGTTGGATCAGCTACTACGAGCTGGGCGTCAATATCCCGGCGCTGTTTAACTGGGACAATCACTACGCCGAAGGTGCTAACAACACCAGCCGACGTATGCTGTATACCGGTCTGAAAAGTGACACCTGGGGGCAACTGACCTTTGGTCAACAAAACAGTGTTTACTATGATGTGGTAGGTGCCAAAACCGATATCTGGGATTACGACATGCTGGCGCAGGCATCAGGTAACGGTATTAACGGTGATTACGATGGCTCATACCGTTCGCGTAAAATGCTGAAATATAAAAAAAGCGTTGGCGATGCCGATATCTACGCTTCATACCTGTTCAGCGACAATGAATACCTGCCAGGTAACGGCCTGCGTTATAAGCGTAAGGGCGGCGGTTCACTGGGTGTTAATTATCACCTGACCAAAGATCTGAGCTGGGGTACGGCGTGGAACTACACCCGTGCGGAAATGCGTAACCCGTCCGATAACAACAATAAAGACTACGATCAGAATATCGTCGGCACTGCGTTAAGCTGGAAGCCAGATAACTGGACGCTAAGCATCGGCGGCGGTTGGTACAGCAACTTCCTGACCACCAAAAAGGTTGATACAGCAAACTATTTCGCTGGTGATGCCTGGGGCATTGAATACTTTGCTGGCTATACTGTGCCGGTAGGACAGTATGCGGTGAAATCAGTGATGCCTTACTTTATGGGCGATCGCCTCGAATACGTCAGTGGTCGCGATTATCATCGTATTGATAATGGTCTGGGATTAGCCTTCCAGTTTGATTACGGCTTCCGCGTCGATGTCGAACATGTACTGACGTCAAGCACTGACAATCTCGGTGATATGACGCTGGTTAGACTGCGCTACGATTTCTGATAACTCATGCCCTTCGATAAAAAGGTCACATGAGATAAAAGCCCCAAACGGGGCTTTTTTTTCTATCTGCTTCATGCCGAAGTTTAATAAGGCACGTTTATAAATTGCCAGGAAGTTTAATTAATATTATTTAAATAAGCCACATGCACCAGAATCTCGCGATAATTTGCAGTCATTTTACTGGTATGAATAAGTAATACCAATTAATGATTTGGCAGAACCGGTTTTAAGTGCTTCCTCTGGTTTACGAACATAGCTGAATCCCAGCTGCAATGACATTGGACTATTAGCGGTGGTTCCAGCAACACCTAAAAGATATTTTGTCTGGCCAGGCACACCAGCAGCGGAACCAACAGGTCCGAATTGCAGTCTTGTTCCATTGGATGAGGTAATGGCATAGCCAACACCAGCGGCAGTAGAATCCGACGTCAGAGTTAAGGTGGTGGTCTTGTTTGTCGGATTATTGAGATCAACCACTGAGTACCGCACCACAATCGATGGATCGCATTTAAGTGAAAAAGTCTGCTGTTTAGTGCCAATCAAAGTAGAAGCGGCAGCATTTTCAATATTGGCTACAGCGACACCTTCCATATTGATAGTTCTTACTTTAGCGTCAGGTGTGCAGCCTGTTACGTTAATATTGATCGGTCTCGCATTGAAGTAGAACGTATCCGTTTCTTGAGCCACATTTTTATCATCATAACATGTATATCTGTACAACTCCGTCAAAGGAAGCATAGGACTATTCTCAAGCCTGTCAATCCCTCTGGAGATGTACAACAAATTAAAGACACTAAAGCGAACATTCACTATGTTCGAATTTACCATCTTTCCTCTCCATACATCCTGCTGTTCCGGTGGCGCTGAGTTGAAAATCCCGTTTCATGTTATTGCAACATTAAATGAATCTCCACGGATCTGCGGACCCAGACCTATTCCCTTAACTCCACTCTCATAAATGTAGAGTAAAGTGGTGCTGCCATTTTGTAAGGGTAAAAGCGGAGTATATTCAATCCTTGCCAGGTCATAAACCAGACTAGTATTTTTACATATTGTTTCCCATTGAGACCCACTATTATAAAAAATCGTTCCCACAGGATTTCGGTCCGCTGGCCCTGATATTCTGATATCCCTTAAAGCATTTGGATGTCTGGCATCAGGAAGCGCTCATGATGATAAACCAGAAAAACACTAATAAAGAAACAAAGCATGTCATAATAAATTTCATCATAAACCTCTCAATGAGAGATTAAATTTAATTTTTTTACAAAATTTTGCTCACCATCAAGGATGATTAACACTAGCGAACAGGTAGTTTCAGAACAATATTCATTGACAGAAATATCCGTTCCTGGAGCTAATATTTTTGAATCTTCAGACCTATACATAATTTCTTTTGATAAAGAAATTATGAAAGAAAAATCAGTCTTATTACTTAAAAACCAGTTACCATCCTGAGAGCGAATCAATTTTATCTCATTAAAATCATTATCTGTTGGCAAAGCATGCTGATAAATAAGATTAAAATGAGATCTGATCGCAAGTGAAACCACATTACTATCATTATTAATCGCTGATTTCGGTATCGTAGTAATGGTTAACGAATACACCTTATCTTTATTATTCTTAATATTCTCTTCAGGAATGATTGTTATTATGTTGCTGTTATTTTTCGGCAAAATAAAGAGCGGTGGAGAAATAATAAACCCGTCACTATTGATAGTCGCCTTAATCAAGTAATCACTCTCATCATCATTAATTACTTTGATATTCAGCGACTTAGTTGAATCATCAATAAAGAAACGCGTTCCTAAAACTGACACGCCAGCCAGACAAGAGTCTGGAATAATAACCAAAAATAATAAACTCAAAAAAAACTTAGTCATAGGAAATCTCAAAAAAAGCAAAGCTTTTTACTTTTCCGGGCAGAGCATTATCGCTGGTTTTCAGGTATGCAGCCGAAAAACTTAAAGAATTAATATTTACGTTATGATTAATAACGAAATCAGTTAAGTTATTTCTGATATCAATGTTTTTGTTATCACTATCGTAAAGTCCAATAGCAATACCTGAAGCATCTGAATCCGAATCACTGGTTGTTTTTAATAAATTTGGCATAACAGGATCGCTCTCAGCGTTAAAATTAACATGTGCCATCTTAATATTTGAAGGGCAATCTTCCAGATTAATAGCAAAAAATGTTGCAGAAAAGGGAACGCCAACCGCCGCGTTACGGAGGTCTCCCGGTATCAGGCTAACCAAAAAATCTTTCGATCCTGATGAAATAGTGCACGTTCTGACCATTACTTTTGCTGTAATATTGATTTTAACCTGATCGGCAAAAGAGTGGACTGGCAGAAAGTTCAGCGCGATCAAAATAGCAGAGAGAAAATTTTTATTCATAATAAAAATCCAGATAAAGTAAAGATGATGCATCCCCTGCCCCGATAGTCGAACTGGTTGATTTATATCTCAAATAAAAATTAAAATCATATGTTGAGGTCGTCACTGACTGACTAAAATTCTGTTTTTGATTCAGCGGTACGGCTTTCTGATTCATGTCCAGAATCTCAATCGCTAATCCGGTTGCCAGACCTTCAGAAGATGTGCTGGGTTTACCGGTTACTTTTAGCAGCGACGGATTGCTGTCATCGCCAGTGCCAGAAAACATATAAGACATATTGTTGACATTGCCTGTACAGTTCTCCAGACTGATCGAAACTTTTGTCGATGCCGTTGTCGATCCCGCTGAGCTAAGATCCTGGGGATTGATATCATCAAATATGACATTTTTAGTCAGATCGCTGCTTTTAACATTGCAGCTTTGCGCTAAAATCGCCCCATTTATTTGAACTGTCACATCCTCAGCATATGCTGCAGAGCATAATTGACTGAAAATAATGAGAAATAATCTGTACGGTATTTTCATTTTTGACTCCGCAGTATACTTACAAGCAAACCACTTCCTTTTTATTTACCGTTTTCAAGCTGGATTCATTACTGTAATTAATCATGAAACGGCAACTATTTTTTTCATCCAATGCGACAGTATAAGATGAATGATTCTTTACACCGGTCAGATATACAGTTCCATCATCGTCGGCAATAGAAATATTGTTATAATCATTATTTTTAACAATAGTACCAAACTTGACAGGCTTATTTTTATACCTGACTAAAATAAGGAAGCTGTATCCTTTTTTCACATCAAACGTGACTTTGCTGATCGCGCCTCTGGTTGGAGCGACTTTTGCCACTTTATTTTCCACATCATAACTATTAGAAAAAGTTGAGGGATCTAACTCAACATCGTTATAGTGATACGGTGTAGCATAGGGAACCAATGCATAGCCACTTTTATTAATACTAATATTTTCACCCGCCTGGCTTACCCTTGCACCTTCGGCTCCTTTGGCTTCAACCAGAATTGCGGTGTCAGTGGCCTCTTGAGTGAAAACAACACCGTCCTTATGAAATAAAACACCACCACTTGCACCATAGTCGAGTTGTTTTGATTGTTCTGAGTAGGATGAACCCGCACGCAGAGTAGTCGAATTCGCCTTATAATTTACATTCATATTTGTATTATTATAGGCCGAATTTTTATTCAAAACTTGATAAATATTATAATCGAGTTTGTTGTCCAGCGTATTTCCGTACAGGCTGGTAGCGTTACTGTGATCCGAATTACTGTATGTTGTACTATTTGACACAAACATTGAATTTTTACTTGACCTGCTTGACAGAGGCATACTGAAGGACAAATAAAAAACATCATCACTTATCGTGCCGTAGGTTTTCTTATTATAGCTCGCTGAAAGCATAATATTATTAAACTGAGAGAAGTTTTTATTCCAGCCAATCTGAATATTTTTGCTTTTGGTTTCTCTTCCCCAATATGAATCTACATTTCCCCAGACATAAATCTGGCCATAATCATTTAAGCTCTGAGAAACATTAAGTTGAAAACTGTCTTTTCTTCTACCATAATAATAAGTGTCGAAGCCTTTATCAGACAACTGATTCCTGTTAGAAGCTTCACTCAATGTATAGTAATCTGAGGTTGAATAGCGATATCCTGTCAGCTGAAAATTCGTTCCCGTTTCGTTAAATGATTTAGAATAGAGGATACGATATGACTCACCAGAAAGCTTATCACTGTCGATTTTTGAAATAGCATGCAGAGCATCGACGGATAACGCGCCAAAATCACCGAAATCTTTACCTGCCCCCACCCCCACTGAAGTGTAGTCAGCAGAAACCTGCGTGCCAACAAATAAAGTCGACTCGAAAGGAATGCCAACTGCTACGGTGCTCTGAAAAAAATTAACATCATCTACCGAGGCTAAATTCAGTTTGCCTGCAGTCACAGCATAATTATATTTTCCTGGCCTGAGCAGGTTTGGTAATGAAGAATAGGGCACCGAATACTTCTGTACCACACCTTCAGCAGAGGTTAATTCAACTTCGTAATCACCACTTGTACCTACCGAATTAAGGTTATTGATGTTATAGGGACCTGGATTAACATACGTTTGATAAATGATGCTATTATTTTGCTTTACCGTTAGCTTAGATCGAGACTCCGCAATGCCTCTGATCGCCGGGCTATATCCCTTGTCGCTATCCGGAAGCATTTCCGTTGAGGTAGCCAGTGTCATCCCGATATAACTATTCGCATCGAATAGATTTGAACCGATGGTGCTCTGTCCGATCAGCAGTTCACTTTTCAAAGAATTTATTTTCCTTGAAAGATAAACACCATTGGTGTCGACCTCATGATTACTGTTAGATCCTGATTTCGTTTCGCTGAAATAAACGTTAGCATTCAACCTCCACGCACCAAGGTTGACTCTGTTGTTCAGATTAAGATAATTCGATGAAAAATTGTTATTATTTTCATTTTTAGCGTACGAGCCATTGAAATTATAATTCATTAAATAAGCAGCGATCCCATCATCCCAGTCACTTTCAGCCGCCATTGTGGTCCGGGTAGAGTCTAAATATATTTGAGGAATTGACAGACGAAGGATCAGTTTAGTAAGATCCACTTCATAATCAAAACCTTTGATATATTTCCCGATATCTACGCAATCATCAGCCGCTGTTGACAGAGAATTGAAATACTTTTTAGCTTCTTCATTGAGTGGAATTTCATCAATAATTACTTTGGTAAAGCAGGGTTGAACCGTTCCCTTCACAGTTGCGAATTTTACTTTAACATTCTTAAGAAATTGTTCACCTGAATACAGATACAAGTAGTAATCTCCGGGTGACAAATTACTTCCAGAAGTTATATATGACAAGTCCTCAAGTGAGGCCACATCACTCCCCAAAAACTGGGGATTAAAATAATCTTGTGCGAATGCGTTTTTGATATTAATGCATATAAAAAACAAGCAAAATCCTTTAACTGCCCGCATAAAAACTCCAGATACTGATTATAAATGACACTGCCTGTCTTTTATTTGAACACCATAGTCATTAATAAAATTGAACGATAAATAGTTACTTTTTTGGTTACTATTCACATACACCGATGACATTGGTGATATCGTTTCTGCATCAGAGACTTCCTTCCCATTGACAGAAAGAGACACCAGATTCATATAGAATGGTGTAGGATTAGAGACCTTTATTTTTCCAGCCTCATAGCTGCACGTCAGTAATTTATAAGACTCAAAGGGATCCTCTTTTATTGAATCTGGCCTGATAAATACTTTTATTTTCGTGGTTGTCGATATTAACAACGCATTATCAATTTTCTGCTCCTGCTCTGTCAGTGACGGAATGACCTTAGCGTTAAGAAAAAACAATTTTTCTCTGTCTTTCGGCAAGTTATTTTTATCTCCGGTGTAAACAACTTTTAATAAGTTGTCATTTCCTGACTTAATAACAAAAAGTGGCGGTGTAACGATAAAATCTTTAACTTTTTCACTCTTTTCATCTGAAATCCAGGACTGAACAAGATAGTTCCCTTTGTCATCAGTGTTATATATTTTTAACGTAACCTGATCTTTCGAGGTAGGATAAACTAAACGTGTCGCGCCAAGTGATACGCCGCCAGCATAAGATTGTTGACAACAAAACATAGAAATTAATACTAAAGCAGTTTTTTTGAGCATTGTGAGTTATTGTCCAGTAATAAATGATTGGCTGTTTTTGCCAGCCAATCATTTTTCATAGTTAAAAAGTATTAGTTGTAGGTTAACTGGAAGTTAGCTACGGATTGTACTTTACCGGCAGTTACTGCCGCTGCAGTTGACATATAATCAACAGAAAGCGGAATCGTCGTGGTGTTGTTTAAATTCACCGTTGAGCTCATTTCGCCCAGATTTAACGCCGCACCATCTGGACCAAACAGTTGCAGACCGACATTCTGTGCTGAACCCGCACCTGCAGTATTCTCCAGCAGGTTAGGATTACCATCGATAGATTGACCGTTAAAACTTACCTGTACGGTTTCGCGAATAGAGGTATCGCAATCTACCAGGTTCAGTTCAAACGCCTTCTTGGCGTTGCCCAGTTGATTTGCCGCGGTAAAAGTAGCAGCCCTAACGGTATCTAAAGTCACAACTTTATCTGTATCAGTTCCGGATACCGCGCAGGCACCTGAAGTTACTTCGCCATTGAAGGTTACTTTACCGCCGCTCACTGTCAGCGGAGTCTGTGCTGCAGGTGGCGTCACAACTTCATCTTCTGCAAATGCAAAATTACTGATAACAAGTGATGCCAGAATAGAAATCACGGCTTTGTTTTTGTTAAGTTTCATATACATTCCTTATATAATGGTTTTTATATCTATCTCTCTAAGATAGTTAATGACGACTTTGTCGAAAATGTCATTGATTATCCTATGAGCATGCTTTGCAATATTTCAAAAAGCATCAAGCCCGATAAACACGTTAACTGCTTATCCTCTATTAAAATCACACGCCGAAGATTGACGCCTGGCTATGAATTATCTCTTTAGGATATTTTAAGACTTTATAACAATGCATATCCTTCAATATTCTTCACCATCTCAAAATGATTAACTAAATATTTTTTCATTTGTAATAAATAAGAGAAACAACAGATGAGCGACGATATTACCCCGCATAAAAATTGATGGCAACTAGCTGCCAGAGGTTTGTTTTAGAATCTATGGGGCAGCATATCAGGATGTTCTTAATTAACCAAACCACTGCAATCAGTCACTTCTAAGACAATTCCAAGATGACGCATAGCGTTGCACACAGCTAATCCTTTTCCCTGGATGTTAAGAAGTCAGTAAATTAGGATAATTCGCTCATATGCAAATTTAATACTTGGGACATTTCGCCCATACCTGCTTAAAAATTTCTTTTTAAAATTTTTGTAAATAATTAAAACCAGCATTATATGCGTAACTATTTATAGTTACTTTGCTACGACTGACTTGGTTCAATGAGCAGTCCGGCAGTTGAGGCAACTCAGCAGACAAAAAATCATGCTGAACAGATGATATGAAGGGTGAAGTGTGTGTTTCGCAATAAAAAATTGCTCATTAACATACAACTCCAAATCGGGCTTTCTTTCTGACAGGCTTCATCCGTAAGCAATCTTCTGGATTATGATGTATGAAACAGCCGGTTCAGTCTGCTTACCGTGCCAATACGACTTTGACTGGATGCCTGTAGTAATTTAGAACCTTCCATTTCTTCGTCAGCCCTTCGTTTACGCAGTTTATTACCGTGATTTGCCGTTCAGGTTCCGCGTACAGCAACCAACCAGTGAAACTCATCGGCTAAAAAAGATAGGAAATATTCTTGTGGTTTTTTTATAAGAAAGGTCTGGGGTTTGTTAGTATTATGAAATGGAAACAGAGCAGGAAATAGCGAGGAGAGATGAGGATTTCCAGAAAAACGTATCGGCAAACAGTTTCATCAGGGGTGGATAAAATCATCACTACAGTGACACCACTCTTAGGATACCCTCGCACCACTGAAATCGGCAAGATATTGATATAAATACAAATTAACCACACTCATCATCGTTTCAATCTATTCACAATATCGATTACAGAACAAATAAATTGCCTTTTCGACTCTCTTTTTTTAAGTATTGCTGTGGGCACGAAAAATAAAATCAGTCACCACCTGATGAGCAGATGGTGCCTGGTTTAAAAAATATAAATCAATCATCCTGGATTTTAGCTAGTTAGATTTCACATCTTTAAGGTACGAAAGTTTCACTCTATATTCCACAACGCTATTTACATGATGCTTGCACATTTCAGAGCGTAAATGTGAGCTAACCGTCTTAACCGTCATTCCGGTAAGTTTACTTATTTGTTGTTGGCTCTTTCCTTTTTCTAAAAGCTCTGATACCAACTTTTCCCTGTCAGTTAATCTATCAAAACTTATTCTTTCAAAAATTTCCTTTCGATTATTACTATCACCAAAAATTATTTTCCTGAATACTCTTTTCACGTCTGATAACTTTAAGTCATCTGTAAAGAAAATTGCGTTCTCATAACCACTCATGCCTTTGATAACATGAGTCATATTTTCGGAACAAAAAACAACAACACCCGCACCATCATCACCAAATGCTCTATCCCTTTTAGGTAATTTTTCAAAAATACTTTTTGACGACAATACTACTATATCAATCCAAAAGTAATCACCACTTTTTACTCTATTGAGATTTTTTATAGTTTCACATTTATATTTTGATTCATAATAAACGCTATCTAATAATTCAAACAATCCTTTTTTGAAAAATAGATCTTCACAAAAAAAAGAAAATAATATATTCCTATATGCCCGCATACATTCAATCCATTCTTCAGCATTAAGTGCTGCCAAGAAGTCATTTCTAACAACCATTTGATAAAATAGCAAGGCGAGTGAAATCCAATATTGATAACTCATCCCACTACGTTTTTTTTAGAAACAACGATGTCGAGGCGTTTAATTTTACGTGCCCAATCTTCATAATTAAGATATTTCTAATGACAAATACTTAAGTACTGCCTGGCACCTACCTCACTCCGATAGTATTAAATTAATTAATAAGAATTTTCGCACGCATCCCGAAAACACAACATAATTCACGCGATGATCACAAAAATTCTTCAATAGCTTAAGATAATCAATTTTGGGTTAATTGATAGTTAAAAAAAATGGATATCTCTCACCTGTAAGTTAGCCTGGCCCCTTGTTTATCACCGATCCGGCTTGAACGCCCTCCCGTTTATTGGATAGAAAGGTATTAAGAACCCGCCTGCCGACAGGTTGCTCAAGAATAGTGAAAAGATGGAAATTAATTTAATTTTCCTCACTTTATTTTGAATAACATCACTTAATTTAACTCAGGCTCTTTTAGTGGTGATAACGTTAACATCGTCAATCTAAACACTACTAAAACCACATTATCCGTATTGAATTACACAGTAACTATTTAATTAAAAACATATAAAAATACTCTTCCTGAACAAGCTCACAAAAATATACCTTCGCCTTTTTATCCTTACGATTATAAATAGCTTAAATCAGTATTTAATTCATCATGAAAAGTGCATCAGGCCAGGCCAAACCAAATAACCCTATAAAATTATTAATAATCAGATAGATAGGCGCATATCATCTGTAGTTACCTATTTTAAAATTAACTAAGGTGTGTCCTTACAAACGTCTTTAGTGTTGAGATATACCATTATTTGTAGTGCCAAACCCTTTAAGTTTACATTTTATAAATATAAATTTAACATTATTGGAAAATCAGTTTCACTCGAGATATTGATACAGTTTAAACACTGTGGCTTTTACCGATTTATATATGCTCATCAACCACCTCAATTCAATGATGACAAGAGATTTGTTCAGGAAGAATTCGAGGATCCGATCGACTTACTCTTGCCTTTTCTTTGCGCGCCGAACAGCGCCCTTCACTCGTGCCCGGTTTGAGTTCTTGCAACTTCATCCTTACCATTACCAGCGAGTTTTGCGAGACACTTTCAGTTTTTAGCTGTGACAGTGGATTGCTCACCAGGCTAGTATAGCGCGCGTAGACGGATCCAGGCCCTGACGCATGATGTCGGGTTCAGCACTGCGTTTTTTAATGAGTGTTGTGCGCGATAAAGATTAATCAGCCGCTGACCTGTCGGATAAGCGCCACTTTACTGACCAACTGACTGATTGACCTGAGCAGATTGATAACGGCTCAACCGGTATAATTGAATAAATTTTGACAGGACGCTGTGATTGCTAATGATGAAAATGAAATCACAAATAACTTTAATTTCAATGGACTGGAAGCGGTAAAATTATGAACAGTACTGACAAAATCGACGCCCATACCCCAATGATGCAGCAATATCTGCGCCTGAAGGCCGATCATCCGGATATCTTGCTGTTTTACCGCATGGGTGACTTCTACGAGCTGTTTTATGACGATGCCAAACGTGCGTCGCAGCTGCTGGAAATCTCTCTGACCAAACGCGGTGCTTCGGCAGGTGAGCCGATTCCGATGGCGGGTGTGCCTTATCACGCGGTGGAAAATTATCTGGCTAAACTGGTGCAGCTGGGTGAGTCAGTGGCAATTTGTGAACAGGTTGGCGATCCGGCGCTAAGCAAAGGCCCGGTAGAACGTAAGGTGGTGCGTATTGTCACCCCTGGCACGATCAGTGATGAGGCGCTGTTGCAGGAGCGTCAGGACAATCTGCTGGCGGCAATCTGGCAAGGCTCGCGAGGCTTTGGTTATGCCACTCTCGATATCAGCTCAGGCCGCTTCCGTCTGGTAGAACCGACCGATAAAGAGACGATGGCTGCGGAACTCCAACGCACGAATCCTGCCGAGCTGCTATATCCGGAAGATTTTGCCGCGATGGAGCTGATCGACAATCGTCGTGGTATGCGCCGCCGTCCGCTGTGGGAGTTTGAACCCGATACCGCGCGTCAGCAGCTGAATATGCAGTTCGGTACCCGCGATCTGAGTGGCTTTGGGGTAGAACAGGCACATATGGCGCTGCGTGCGGCAGGTTGTTTACTGCAATATGTTAAAGATACACAACGCACTTCACTGCCGCATATACGTTCACTGACGATGGAACGTCAGCAGGACGGCATCATTATGGATGCTGCGACCCGGCGTAATCTGGAAATCACACAGAACCTCGCCGGTGGTATCGAGAATACGCTGGCTTCAGTGCTGGATCGTACCGTAACGCCGATGGGCAGCCGCATGCTGAAACGCTGGCTGCATATGCCGGTACGTGATGCCGCAGTGATTAACAATCGCCAGGAAAGCATTGAATCGCTGCTGGAAAACGGCTCAGAGTTACAGCCGGCACTGCGTCAGGTAGGAGATTTAGAACGAATTCTTGCACGCCTGGCGTTACGCACCGCCCGTCCGCGCGATCTGGCGCGTATGCGCCACGCTTTCCAGCAGCTACCTGATTTACGCGCCTTGCTGGAAACCAGTAAGGTGGCCCATCTGCAAACGCTGCGCGATCAGATGGGTGAATTTAAAGAACTGCGCGAATTGCTCGAACGCGCAATTATCGAATCACCACCGGTACTGGTGCGCGACGGCGGCGTCATTGCTCCCGGTTACAATGCGGAGCTGGATGAGTGGCGCGCGCTGGCCGATGGTGCCACTGATTATCTTGATCGACTGGAAATTCGTGAACGTGAAAAGCTTGGGCTAGATACGCTGAAAGTCGGCTTTAACGCCGTGCATGGTTATTACATTCAGGTCAGCCGTGGACAGAGCCATCTGGTACCCATCAACTATGTACGCCGTCAGACGCTAAAAAATGCCGAACGTTACATCATTCCTGAACTGAAGGAATATGAAGACAAGGTACTGACTTCTAAAGGTAAAGCACTGGCGCTTGAGAAGAAGTTCTATGATGAGCTGTTCGAACTGCTGCTGCCCCACCTGGAAACACTACAGCTGAGTGCGGCGGCACTGGCCGAGCTTGATGTATTAGCCAACCTGGCCGAACGCGCCTGGACGCTGAATTACAGCCGTCCGACCTTAAGTGATAAACCCGGCATTAAACTGACAGCGGGTCGTCATCCGGTGGTCGAGCAGGTGCTGAAAGAGCCATTTATTGCTAACCCGCTTGCCCTTTCGCCGCAGCGCCGAATGTTGGTGATTACCGGGCCAAATATGGGCGGTAAAAGTACTTATATGCGTCAGACCGCGCTGATTGCGCTGATGGCCTATATCGGCAGCTTTGTGCCGGCTGAGCAGGCAACTGTCGGACCAATCGATCGTATTTTCACCCGTGTCGGTGCAGCTGACGATTTAGCTTCAGGCCGATCGACCTTTATGGTGGAAATGACCGAGACTGCCAATATCCTGCATAACGCCACCGAGTACAGTCTGGTTCTGATGGACGAAATTGGCCGCGGCACTTCAACTTACGATGGGCTTTCGCTGGCGTGGGCCTGTGCTGAAAGCCTGGCAAATCGCATTAAAGCGATAACGCTGTTTGCCACTCACTACTTTGAACTGACGACTCTGCCAGAGATGATGGAAGGCGTGGTTAATGTCCACCTGGATGCGGTTGAGCACGGTGACACCATCGCCTTTATGCACAGCGTTCAGGATGGCGCAGCCAGCAAAAGCTATGGTCTGGCCGTCGCGGCGTTGGCTGGGGTACCAAAAGATGTGATTAAACGCGCACGTCAGAAGCTGAAGGAGCTGGAGGCGTTATCAGCAGGTGCGAAAGCATCCAGTGGCGAAGGCCCGCAGTTACCCCTGTTGGTGGAAGAGACCTCACCTGCGGTTGAAGCACTGGAAGCGCTGGATCCGGACTCTTTGTCGCCGCGGCAGGCGTTGGAATGGATTTATCGTCTTAAATCTCTGGTATAGCGGGCATTTTCTTCAGGCAATAAAAAAGCGGTGGTATCAGACCACCGCTTTTCGCATTTACTCATCGTGGATTAAAGCCTGTCTTTACTCACGGAACAGCGCTTCAATGCTCAGTCCTTGCGCCTGCAAAATCTCACGCAGACGACGCAGACCTTCAACCTGAATCTGACGTACACGTTCGCGGGTCAGTCCAATCTCACGACCCACATCTTCAAGCGTTGCCGCTTCATAGCCCAACAGGCCGAAACGACGAGCCAGTACTTCACGCTGCTTGGCGTTCAGTTCGAACAGCCATTTAACGATGCTTTGTTTCATATCATCGT
>Ga0308167_1002202_pt1 | contig 18953 bp, 23 predicted proteins | sample PhyCR1_2_FD_202138 | JGI IMG/M metagenome (GOLD analysis project Ga0308167, IMG submission 202138) | Phyllosphere microbial communities from UC Gill Tract Community Farm, Albany, California, United States - DLSLRC.R1 | ecosystem: Host-associated > Plants > Phyllosphere > Unclassified | place... | reverse complement strand
AAAAGGACATGTTCCTCGAGGCCCTGGGCCTGGAAGAGCCAGGCCTGAACCGCGTGATCCGCGCCGGCTACGAAATGCTCAACCTGCAAACCTACTTCACCGCCGGTGTCGAAGAAGTCCGCGCCTGGACCGTCAAGGTTGGTGCCACTGCGCCACAGGCCGCCGGCGTGATCCACACTGACTTCGAAAAAGGCTTCATCCGCGCCGAAGTGATCGCCTACAACGACTTCATCCAGTTCAAGGGTGAAGCCGGTGCCAAGGAAGCCGGTAAATGGCGCCTGGAAGGCAAGGACTACATTGTTAAAGACGGCGATGTGATGCACTTCCGCTTCAACGTATAAACGTTAGCTGAACACCCTGCCCTATACAAGAAACCGACGCATTGCGTCGGTTTTTTGTTGCCTCCTATTTCTATCTACCACTCAACTAAAGGCCCTCTACATAGAAACTTTAATCCTCCAGATCCGGCGATCCATTTGAACGATGAATCCCTCAACTCTTAAGTCCTCTCCTACACCAAACACTCAATAACCAACACTCAAGCACTTGAATAATACAGCGCACTGACATAGTTAATATTTCACACATTCTCCTGCAGCATTTTCATACTCACAGCCACGATGACATTTTTGATTATTTGCGCTCTACTGGCCGTACGCCAACAGCGTTCTATCAACAGTGAAGTGATAGCGATAGTGGAGTACGCGGACTATGTCAGCCTCTTACAAAATAACAAATGAGACATACCTCCCCTCTGTTGAAGCCTTAGACATCGAGCGTACGCTAAAGAGTACTGCGGCGCTCGATATCGACATTCTATTATTGGGAGAGACGGGGACGGGCAAGGATACCTTGGCCCAGCGGATCCATCGTTTGTCGGGGCGGCGAGGTCATTTTGTCGCCGTGAATTGCGCCGCCATCCCGGAAAGCCTCGCAGAGAGCCAACTGTTCGGCGTCAATAGCGGCGCCTATACCGGAGCAGTACAATCACGTGCGGGTTTTATCGAAGCCGCCCATCTGGGTACCTTGTATCTGGATGAAATCGACAGTATGCCGCTCTCCATGCAAGCCAAACTCCTACGGGTACTGGAATCAAGGGGTGTGGAACGGCTGGGCTCGACCCGGTTTATCCCGGTAGACATGCGAGTCATCGCCTCTGCGCAGCAATCCCTGCATGAGATGGTCGAGCAGGGAACGTTCAGGCGCGACCTGTATTTCCGCCTGAACGTCGTAAATATCAATCTGCCTCCGCTGCGCAATCGCCGTGACCGAATCGTCCCGTTGTTCCTGAATATGATTCAGGAGGAAGCCGAGCACTATAAGTGTCTCGCCCCAAACCTGTGCAGCGAGCTAGTCCAACAGTTGCTGTGCCACCCTTGGCTGGGGAATGTGCGTGAGCTGCGCTCCACTGCCAAACGTTTTGTGCTGGGCTTGGTACCGTTATCAAGCTCACCCTCGAACGTTACAAACGAGCCAATCAACCTGAAAGAACGCCTGCAACAAATCGAGAAAGCTCTGATTGAAGAGTCGTTGCGTCGTCATACCTATTGTGTGGACGAGGTGGCTGCAGAGTTGGGGATGGCGAAGAGAACGCTTTACTATCGCATGAAACAACTAGACATACAGTAGCCCGCAGCGCAGTCCACAGCCACCGAAGAAATTTCCAGACACACCCTTCAAGTAAAAGCTGGAACCATATTCGCCCCGGAACCACATAAGGATGAGCCTGATATATTTAGTGCCTATTGGAAGCAACAATATTGCAACTATATATCAAGACTCAGACATCATTTCTTAGATATTGGAGTATCACTATGAATATTTCTGGCGTTAACGCACAAACCTATCTACCCCCTGTCCAAAGCTCCGGCGGCGGCGGCGGCGAAAACGAAGACCTTAAACAAGAAAGGAAAGCAGCGGCTCGCGAATCCCTGAAGGACAGTATTGAGGCCTTCAAGATCTCTGAGCAGAAAAAGAACATCGACGCGATACGCTAAATAGCATTACCGCTCTTTGTCACCAAAGGGCGGTTCCCCAAGAGGTCTATATGCAGATAAAAGAATTCGATGTATTACGCGAATATCAGAACGGCCTCACAGCCCGCAGGCCCCCTGCCCAACCTACGCACCACGGCGAAGATGTAAGCTTTTTCAGCTCGTTATTGGAACCCTCGATGCAACGGGCTACCGCCACGTCATCATCGAATGCCCTGACCGACGCTTTGCAGCATTTGGACAAGGCGAAAAATGGCATGAGTCGAGGCCTCAAGGACTTCAACAATGAGTTCAAAGAGAAAAGTCGGGTCAACTATGCCTCTCATCTTTCAGACTCCGTACTGCTGACCCAAACCCTAGTGAAGTGCGTCGGCAAGGGCGCTCAATGCCTAGAAAAAGTCAGTAACCTACAGTAGGAAAAAATGATTCGTTTTCTATCCATCGGATTAGTTTTCTCGCTGACGCTGATACTGGGCGGCTGCGGCGAAAGTGTCGAACTGCATCGCCAACTCTCCGAGCAGGATGCCAATGAGGTCATCGCGGAACTGGCTGACAAACACATACGCGCGCAAAAAGTACCTGCCAAGGACGGCGTCGTGGTGCGTGTCAATGCAGCCGATATCAGCCGCGCCGTTCGCACACTGGAAGCGGTCGGATTACCCAAGGTCGCCCGTGCCACGATGGGTGACACCTTCCGCAAGGAGGGTGTCATCTCTACCCCACTGGAAGAGCGTGCCCGGTATATCTATGCCCTGTCCCAGGAGTTGGAGGCTACGCTGTCAAACATCGATGGCGTCATCGTCGCTCGTGTACACGTGGTGCTGCCCGAACGCGTGGCTCCCGGTGAACCCGTCCAACCCGCCTCCGCCTCGGTGTTCATCAAGCACGACCCGCGACTGGAACCCGACAGCATCCGGGCGCGCGTACGCAGGATGGTATCCAGTAGTATTCCCGGCATGACCACTGCATTGGATAACGCGCAGAAGCTCACGGTGGTTTTTGTGCCGGCAGCGGCTTACCAAGAGCAGCAACGCCTGAGCTATTTCGGTCCGTTCCTGGTCCCCGAGGAAGACATCGGTTTTTGGCGTACCACTGTCAGCTTGTTGGTTATCGGCGCGATACTGACGCTCGTCGCTGCGCTGTTCTGGCGCATACGAGGCCAACGATCAAGGCAGGAACCTGTCGCCCCAGCGCATCTACCGAATGAGTGATCATCTGGCCTGGGCCCAATGGTGGGCCAGTCCGTGGCAGTTTTCGCACCCGGATGCGACCAGCGCTCAGGCTTACCATGCATTACCCGCCTTGTGTCGCAGCCAACCCGCGCTGGCGTGTGCAGCGTTGGGCATCGAGCCGTGCCTGCCTCCCCCTCCCCGTGCAACGGTGCTTGGTTTGGCCCTGGCTTCACGGGAGCAGTTCGATCTGGCGATAGCGCTACTGGAGCTTACGTGCCATCCCAACGTCGACAGCCCCTTGTACGATGAACACCGCAAGTGGTGTGAGCGCCTCGCCAAGGCGCTGCACCCTGACACGCTGTTGCAGCCGGAGAGTGATTCACTGCAGTTGCTGAGGGCATGGGTTGAGCCTGCTGTCTGGCAACGTCTTCGGCTACGCTTGCCCCCTGACCGGGTACAGGCGCTTGAAACCACTCACCTGCCACTCGACGACGCGCATGGCCGGCTCAATACGCTGTGGCAGGCGATTGTCTGGCGTATCGAAGCAACGGGCAGCGAAACAACTCGTCGTTAACTGCAACAAGCCAGAGCAATTGTCTATGTTGACCCTACGCAAAATCGAATTGCACAACGGCGCTTGCGGGCAGCCAAAAGTATTGATTACCCGGGAGATGCTCGCCGATTGCGTTCAGTCCGCGCAGTTGCTGGGTAGCGCACAGGCTCAAGCTGAAGAGTTGCTGCGCCAGGCGGCTGAGCATCGCGAAGAAATGCTCGAGCAGGCCCGCCTCGACTTCTGGTCACGTGCCCACGCGCAACTCAGCGCGTGGGCGCGCCAACGCCAGACAATGTGTGACAGCCTCGAACACTACGCAACATCCATTGCCAGCCGAGCCTTCCACTGCCTGTTGGAAGAAGTGCCGCCCCCAAAGCGTCTTTCGGCATTGGTCAAACAGTTGGTAGCGACGCAAATTCCACCTATCAAGGCAACCTTGGTTTGCCACCCGCACGAGCATGAGCAGATAGCCCAAGCCTTGGCCCGGTTGGGCTCTACACCCTGGAAGCTTCGCCCCGATGACCAGATCAAACCTCAATCACTGCTACTGGAAACAGATGAAGGCGATTTTCGTATCGACTGGGCCTCGATGCGAGAAATATTGTTTACAGGCGAGTAGGACATAGCGGTAGAGGCAGGCGATATCTTTAAAAAAATGTCTGCCGATGGAACTGGTGGCAAACAACCCGCCACACAGTTCAGACACATCTGGAGTAAAAATCATGGACTTTCACGGAAACCTGAAAAACCATCTACTGAAGCAAGTTCAGGCTGATATCAAGCGAGTCAATACAGCCTATAAAGATCCGATTGCGCTCGATGCGGATATCGAATACTTCGGCGACCTCATGAAACAACAAAAGCTCTCTATCATCGCGCTAAACGAACATACGCGCTCCAGGCATACGCTGCTCAAAACAGCGCTGGATGGCGTGCAGTAAGTTGCGAGCACTCCTTACCAGTTGGCTGAATGGCCACGAAGAGCAGCTCACTTTGTTTGAGAACGAAGACGAAATCATCGTTCAACGCGTTTCGAACAGACTGCTGGTAAAGGTCCAGTTGACCAAAGCGGGCGAAGACAAAGCCCATCTGCGCACCTGGATGCGTCTGGGAGGCCCCAGCCTGAGCTATTTTCACGGCGCAGTTGCATTAGCGCCGTCCACCGGTGCGCTTTGGCTTATTCAATGTGTGGCGATGGGGAACGGCGAACAGCTGGCGAAGTGTCTCGAATCCCTTCTCAACCAACGCGATACCTGGCGTGCCATCGTCGCGCGCCAGGCGCGGTCTGTACGCACATTCATACCCACTTCGCTGCGCTCGATACCGCACTAATCAGAGACTTTCCCATGCCTGACAAAAAAGACAAGCACAAACGCTTGCGCCCTCACGTACCTGCTTCGACCCACCGCGCCGCCTGGTGTTGGCTCATCATGCTGCCTGGGTGGCTGCTGCCACTGGATAGCGCGCTGGCAGCAATCCCTGCCGAATGGAAAAACACGGCCTACGCTTATGAAGCCCAGCACAAACCAGTGCGCGAAGTGCTGGAAGATTTTGCCCAGACATTTGGTACTCAGCTCCAGGTCGAGGGGCTGCTCGAAGGTAACGTCAACGGCAAGATACGCGCTAATACGCCACAGTCATTGCTCGACCGGCTGGGGGTTGAGCACCGTTTCCAATGGTACATGTACAACAACACCCTTTATATCAGCACCCTGGACCAGCAAGAATCCGCACGCCTGGAAGTCTCTTCCGAGACCATCGCGGACCTCAAGCAAGCGCTGACCGATATAGGCTTGCTCGACAGTCGTTTCGGCTGGGGCGAGTTGCCGGAAGACGGTGTTGTGCTGGTCTCCGGCCCGAAAGTTTACATCGAACAGATCAAGCGTTTCAGCAGCCAGCGCCGTTCCGCGGATGAAAAACAGAGCGTGTTGAGCTACCCACTGAAGTTCGCCAGCGCGGCGGACCGCCAAATGGAATACCGCAACGAAAAAATCACCATCCCCGGTGTAGCCACCATGCTACGAGGGCTTCTGGAACCGCGCTCAACCTCGACGTCTTCGGCACAGGCTCAACGCTCCATCACCCAACCCGCGTTCATTACGCCCGTGGTTCCACGCTTGAGCAACCCGTTGCTGGGGCAAATGCTCGGCTCCACCGCGACAACCGGGCTGAACGGCTCGACCGATACGGGCATGTCAATCACACCGCGGGCCCCGGTCAGCCCAGCCCGTATCCGCGTCGAAGCCGACTTGCGCAATAACGCCATCCTGATTTATGACGTGCCGGAACGGCAGGCCATGTATCGCGAACTGATCACTCAACTCGACGTGGCACGCAAACTGGTGGAAATCGATGCAATCATCCTCGACATCGAGCGCACGCAACTGCGTGAGTTCGGGGTGAGATGGGGCTTTCAGAACAGTCGCTTCAGTGGCGCAGCCAACATGATTTCCGGCAACGCTCAACTGACCATTGAAAACCGCGGTCGTTTCGACGCGGAGATACGCGCGCTGGAAGCCAAGGGCCTGGCAACCATGGTGTCCAATCCATCAGTCCTGACCCTGGAAAACCAGCCTGCGGTAATTGATTTCAACCGGACCCAATACCTGACTCGCGGTCGGCAGAACGCTACGATTTTACCGATCACCGTGGGTACCAGCTTCCAGGTCGTGCCCCGCGTCATCACGAGCCGTGGTGGCCATCAGATTCAGCTGTTGGTAGATATCGAGGACGGTAACTTCGAAGAGGCCAACCCTACTCCCGGCAGCTTCGATGTACGCCGAGGCAAAGTCAGCACTCAAGCCATCATGGCCGAAAAACGCTCGCTCGTGGTCGGTGGTTTCCACGTCACCGAAAGCACCGACAAGCACAGCAAGGTCCCCCTGCTGGGTGATATTCCTCTATTGGGCAAGGCGTTGTTTTCCTCGACTGAACGACAGAACAATCGGCGCGAACGTCTATTTATCCTCACACCACGCGTCATCGGCGACCAGGCCGACCCGTCACGTTACCTGCCCCAGGCAGACCAGGTCGAATTGCAGGCCGCTCTTACCCCCCTGGCCAGGCGCTATAACCCTCACCAGCCGGAGATCAAGCGCAGCGACATTATCAGTACCCTGGCGCACCTGGTCACCGGGCAAGTGCCCAAAGCCTTCAAGGTAGCGCCGATGCCCCTGGGGTTGAACACCTTGTGCAGCACCCGCAGCCTGCTGGCGCTGAACACCGAGCGCAGCCAATGGTACGCCGGCCCGCAGTACAACGTAGCCGTGGTGGTGCTGCGCAATCAGTTCAACCGCAATGTGCGTATCGACGAAAAGGAATGCAGTACGTCGCAAACCCTGGCCGTGAGTGTCTGGCCGCGCGCCTGGCTCAAGCCGGGCGAGGAAGCAGAAGTGTTTATCGCCATGCGACCGGTGGTCAAGGATGAACACATCAGCGTGCCTCGTCCCTCCCTGATCACTCCAACCCAAAAGGCCAAGCCATGAAACATCGCTTGCTGTACGTCACCCTGATCGGCGCGGCGCTGCTTGTCGCCGGCTGCACGCCCACCTGCAAGGGCGACTCCTGCTCACGTCCGCAATCGACCAAGGACAAGCTGGTGATCTGGTGGCCGCCACAAATGCGCGTCGAACCCGGCCCAGCCGGAGAACGTCCGGACTATCAGACAGTGTCGCTGGAACGATGAGCGCCCACGGAACCCCGGCCGATGAACGCCAGGTCTTCCTCGACAGCCTGGTGGGCGGCTCTGCCGCTCACCTGAAACTTGGCGCGGGGGTAACGGCCAGCAGCCTGCAAGCCGGAACCCGTCAGGGTCTGGCCCTGCACGTGGCTCGCGAGGCACTGCAAGCTTCACAATTGCAGAACGTGCTGGAGCGGCGTTTCGAGCAAGCCGTGGCATTCGATGGCTGCTTTATCTACATTGACGCACAGGACGCCCTGGTGATCTGGCATGCACTGCCTCCACAGCGCAACCTGCTCAACAGCCTCCTCAGCCGAATGTTGTCGTTGGCCAACCTTGAAACCCTGGATGCGCGTACCCGGGGCTGATCAACGCAGATCAAGCTCCGGCAATTCCAGGGTTTCACGCTTGGCCTCATCATCAAGCTCGCGCAGGGTGCGGTAGATCAATGCCACGGCCTGCAGAGTTTCACGAGGAATGGTCGCCCCCAGCTTGTTCGTATACAGCGTACGGGCCAACCACACGCACTGGATCACCGGTACATCGGCCGCTTTGGCGCGAGCAATCAACGCACGGGCGTCGTCATCAGTCCCTTTGCTCACCAGCAGGGGCAGCGGCGTTTCACCGGGGCGGTAATACAAGGCCACGGCAAAGTGCGTCGGGTTGACCACCAGCATATCGGACTCCTCCAGCTTGGGCAGCTTGACCTTCGGCTCCTCCTGGGCCAATTGCTGCGCCAGGGCGCGGCGCTGCCCCTTCACGTGGGGATCGCCCTCCATGTCCTTGTACTCTTTCACGACCTCGACCTGGGTCATGCGCATGCGCTTGGCAAAGAAGTACTTCTGCATCGCCAGGTCGATAAGCGCCAGCACCAGCAATAACCCAAGACAGGCATGCAGCAGATAGCGGAACAGGGCGATCAATCCCAGGATGTAGCTTGGCAGATCGCTGCTGGCCATATTGATCAACACCCCCAGGGAAGGCCAGATCACCACGTACAGGATCAGGCCCAGCAGTGTTGCCTTGACGATGCTCATCAACAGGTTCATTACCGACTGGACAGAGAACATTTGCTTGAGTTGGCTGAGCGGGTTCAGACGATTGAAGTCGAGCTTCAAGGAGTCCGGTGCGAACAGAATCCCGAACTGCATCCAGCTGCTGACCAGCTTCGTGATAATCGCCACCGCGGCCATCAGCAGGGCGAAGGAGAAAAACAACATCAAGCCTTCGACCATCACTTCTTCCAGCGCCTGCGGGAAAGGCAAGGACAGGCGCGAGATCGGCAGCAGCATCAACTGCTGGAAACGTTGCAAGCTGCTTTCGGCGGTGAACAAGGCGATTTCGCTGATGGCTGTCAGCACCAGCAGCTTACCCACATCCTGGCTTTGGGCGACTTGGCCTTTCTTACGCTGATCGCGCAGCTTCTTGGCTGACGCGGGGTGCTTCTTTTCCCCCGAATCACTCATGACAGCGAGACATCGAAAAACACGCCCAGGGAGTGCTTGAGGTCTTTAAGCAAGCCCATGCGTCCGACGATCAGGTCCTGCAGCAACGCAAAATACAACAACAGCACTCCGATACCCGCCAGGCTCTTGAGGGGCGGCGCCAGCGTACTCACTTGCAATTGCTGACTGTAGACCCCCAGCAGGGCAATGCCGAACTCCAGCAACAGCAGCACTGCAATAAAGGGGGCGGCGTAGAGCATCATGTGCATGAAGGTATCGCCCAGCAGGCCGACAAATACATCGAAGCCATCGGCAGCGGGCAGGGGGAACCACACCGTCGGTGGCCAGAGCAGATAGCTGTCCCAGATCACCTGCGTCAACGCCCCAAGGCCCATGCTGGCCATCAGCAAAAAAATCGCCAATTGCTTGAGCAAGTGCCCGGCTGGCGTCGCGTCTGGACCAAGCGAGGGGTTGAGCTGACCACCGGCCAAAGCGCCCCGCTGGTTGTCCAGCAACGCCCCAACCGACTCGAACAGCCAGAACGGCATGGACAGCAACACGCCCAGCAATAATCCCAGGGCCAACTCTTTGAAGACCAGCCCACCGAGCATCAGCGCCGAGTATTCCTGGCCCGCCAGCATGACGTGAATGGCAGGTGCAGGCAGCAGTGCCATGACCATCACAATGCTGTGCCGCAGCATGCCGCGTATATGTTGAAAACAGAATGCCGCCACGAGGAAGGCACAGGGGTAGATACGCGCCATGGCGACCAGCAGGCTGGGCAAATACTCAAGATATAGCAGCACAGGCAAGACCTCAGTGCAGGGCCGAGCGACCGATCATGTCAAAGGTCACGTTCATCAATTGGATCAACTCCACACCGATCCAGCGGCCGGTCATGATCAGGGTGATCCCCACTGCCACCAGCTTGATACCAAAGGGTAACGTCTGGTCCTGCACCTGCATCAGCGCCTGCACCAGGGAGGTCATGACCCCCACCACCACCGCCACAATCAGCGGCGGCGCCGTCAGCATCACTACCAGCAACATGCCCTGCTTGAATAATACGATGGGTTCCATAGGCCACTCAGAGATAGGAAAGGAACAGGCTGTCGAGCAACCGCGACCACCCGGAGACCATCACGAACAAGAGCAATTTGAGCGGCAGGGAAATGGTCATGGGCGAGACCATTTGCATCCCCAGCGCCAACAAGAGATTGGAGACAATCAGGTCAATCACGATGAAAGGGATATAGATCAGGAAGCCGATTTCGAACCCCGCCTGCAACTGTGACAGCACAAAGGCCGGCGCCAGCAGGATCAGGTCCTCACGTTGGACCTCCTGCGCCATCTGTGCCGGCCACATGCGCATGGCATTTTCCAACAGGTGGGTAAGGATATCCGGGTCACTGTTGCGCAGCATGAAGGTGCGCAATGGTTTGATCGCCTCCATTCCCGTCTGCTGAAGTGCGCCCACGCTGGTCAGGTCCAGGGGCGACACCTTGACGATCTCGGCCATCTCATAGCCTACAGGCGCCATGATGAACAGGGTGGCCGCCAGGGCAATACCATTGATGGCCATGCCCGGAGGCACCTGCTGCACACCGATGGCATTTCGGGTGATCATCAGCACAATCACGATCTTCAGGAACGCCGTGCAGACGACCAACAGCATGGGCATCAACGACAATGCCCCCAGAAATATTGCCAGGACGACCGGATCTATTCCCTGGAAACTACTCATCGAGAAAAGATCACGCGAGTCATCTGCAGCCCCAGCCGCCCGTCCACTTCAACCAACTGGCCCTAGCCGAGGGGGCGGTCGCCGTAGTAGAGCCCCGCAGTGCCAGGGGCGTAGCCTGCGACCCCCAGCACCGCGCCGGGCGCAAGGTTGCGCAATTCGCCGAGGGTCAGGTTCAGCGTACCGCACCGCACATTGAGCGCCATGCTCAGCTCGTCGAAGGGTTCATGCCCGAACACATCCATCACCGCTGTTTCATCCTCATGCCCTGAGTAAGGCTGTGTTGCAAAATCCTCGTCCACAAACATATCCTCGATAGAAGTAAGGGTAAGACGCGTCGGCCCGGATCCAGCGTCGATCCAGCCCACCAGACGCTGTTTGCCAACCTGCACGTGGCCGGTTCCCGACGCACTGAAAAAGGCTCGTTCAAGCACCAGCACGTCACCGGCACGCAAGCTGCGCAGCTGGTGCATGGACAACCGCAGGCGCCCGAGCGTTACGTCCACCGCCAGCTGAAACTGCGCCGGCATTGGCTCAGCCTTGAGCCGCCACGGCCCCGCCTTGCATAGCGCCAGAAAGCTCTCGACAGACAGCCACAGATAGCCCGTGACGCGAGAGGCGCCGAGCGTCACGCAGAGTCGACAACCAAAGTTCAAGGGGCGGGTGCCGGGCAGCAAACGCAGGTAACCAAACAGCGCTTGCACCTGAGGGCTCAGATGATGCTGAAACAACTCCCAGAACCAGGCGTCGGGATCGTTGCCGGCCTGTGCGAACGTCACCGGGCATTCGCCCATCAAGCTCAACTGCGGTCCTGGCTCACTGAAGGCCAGTACTCCACAGGCGGTTTCGAAGCAGAGCGGCTGTATACCCACTGGAGCAGTACCAGGCTCCATTCTCAACTCGCCTCTCGACCCGGCGACCTCGAACGGCATACACAACCCTTGCCCCAACCGCTGCCGGGCAACCGCAATATCGGCTTTGAATGTGGGAAATATCAGAGGTGGCAGCATCATGCCTGCGCCGATTTTGCCAGATACACATTGACGGGCTGGCGCAGGCTCGCCGCCAGCCGTTGCTCACATTGTTGGCGTACGCCACTGAGCCAGCGCGCCGTGTTGTCTTGCTCCGCGTCCAGCTCGACATTCCAGCTCCCCTGCTCCCGGCGGACACTGGCGTTGATCCGTCCCAGGCGGCCCAGGTGAAAAACCGCCATCATCGGCCATTGCGAACCGACGAGCATTCGCGGCGCCAACTGCTCGGTCAACGCCTCGATCATGGCGACATCGCCCGAGGCTTTGATTGCGTTCAGAGACGTTCCATATCCCCCGCCGTCCTGGCCCCCATCGTTAAACAACCGGGCGAACAATCGTCCTTGCTCCCAAGGCACGAGGGCGCCGAATTCAGGCGCACGGTCATCGCGAGACTCACGCGGACGCGGACGTTCAGGCGGACTAACTGAAACCTGTTTCATATCGGCTCCTGCGTCAGTAACTTAGATAGCTCTTGGATTTTTTCCACCTGGCGCAAGCACAAGGTGACGTGTTTCTGCGCGTGGCCGACCTGTGCAGCCTGCTCGTGCTGCTGCTCTTTGAGTTGCAACAACTGGCCTTCTTCACGCCGGGTACCCGCCGATAATTGCCGCTCCTTGGCATTCCAGTTTCTCAGCGCCTTGAACGTCACCACCTGCCCCTGGTGCAAACTCAACAGCTCGGCGCATTGCCGGGCCTCTTCCAGGCGGGTTTGCTCGAGGACTTCTTGCGCCTCCCGGATGTGCTCGACCAGCGCTTGCTGCGCCCGTTTTGCCTCACGCAGCGCACGCTCGGCGCGGTCAGCACGGTGTCGGCGCAAACGTCGCAGGGTGTCGATTTCACCCGGTAACACTTCAGAATGGGACATGGGCGGTCAACTCAGCCAATTGATCCATGGTGGCGGCAAGCGGCGAAGGTTCGCGCAAGTCCTGGCGCAGAAAGCCATCCACCGCCTGCCGACTGTCAACTGCCAGGTCGGTGAGCGCATCGTTGCCGGGCTGATATTCCCCTAGCTTGAGCATCAGCTCGATCTGCTGGTAGGCCGACAGCAAGCGTCGTAACGCCGTACCGGCGCGGATATGCACGGGCTCGGCGACATTGCTCAGAATCCGCGAAAGGCTGGCCAGTACATCGACCGCCGGGTAGTGGCCGCGCTCGGCCAGCTTGCGCGACAGGACGATATGCCCGTCGAGCAGAGAGCGCACCTCATCCGCCACCGGATCGTTCATGGAGTCCTGTTCGATCAGCACTGTATAGATGGCCGTGATCACGCCTTCACGGGTCAAGCCGGCACGCTCCACCAAGCGTGGCAGCAAACTGTAGACCGACGGCGGCAGACCACCGCGCCCCAAGGGTTCACCGGCAGCCAGGCCGATTTCACGCTGGGCCCTGGCAAAACGCGTCAGAGAGTCGATCAGCAACAGCACCCGCTGGCCCTTACGCCGGAAACCTTCGGCCAGCGCGGTTGCCGTGAACGCGGCACGCGCGCGCTCCATGCTTGAGCGGTCGGAGGTTGCGCACACCAACACGGCCTTGGCACGCAACTGCTCATCCAGTTCGTGATCAAGAAACTCGCGCAACTCCCGGCCCCGCTCCCCGATGAGACCGAATACGATCACATCGCACTCCACGTTACGGGCGATCTCGGCCAACAAGGTGGTCTTGCCACAACCGGCACCGGCAAACAGCCCCACGCGTTGGCCTTCCCCTAGGGTCATCAGACCATCAATCGAGCGCACACCCGTAGCGAGTGCACGGTTGATCCGCGGCCGTTCGGTAGGAAGAGGCGCCTCGCATAACACGGTGCTCGCCCCAGGTGTGTCCGCTTCCACGAACGCGCCCACACCATCGCCCGCAATCGGGCGACCAAAACCATCCAGCACCTGTCCCAACAGCTCATCACCGACCCGAACCTGATGCGGAACCCCCAAACGCGCAACGCTGGCCCCTACACGCACGCCTTCCAGATTGCCCAGGGCACTGAGCACCGCATCGCGCTGATCGAACCCGATGATCTCGGCGAGCATGTAGTCGCCTGGTGTTTTTTCCACTTGGCATAGGTCGCCGATACGGGCCTGCGGCAATCGGCATTGCAGCAGCATGCCGTTCACGCGCTGAATACGACCGCGCATTGTCACCGGTGCGAAACTGCTCAACGCCTGTGACTGGTTCAGTTGCCAGGCCTCCAGACGCTCCTGCAGCGAACCCTTCACCAGCCCACCTCATAACGTTGCTCGCCGTCGAAAACCACTTTGCTGTTATCGATCAAAACCAGGCGCAGACCATCTACTTCATCACCCACGAATAAGCGGGTTCCTTCTTCAAGCACCACGTGGCCATTCGGACCGCCCACTATCTGCAAGATCTTGAACGGTAACCTGGCATCGCGTACCCGTACGCGACTGATCACCGGCACCACAGTGTCGAATTGCTCGGCAAAACGGTCGAGCATGCGCGCAATCAGTTCCACTTCATCTTGGGAAACAACACCATTGAGGGCAATCTGACCATTGACGATCTGCAAGCTGACACGTTGGAGCAATTCGCGCTCGTTGAGCATCCTCACGAGTTGCTGACGCACCTCAGCGGGTGAGTCCAACCCAGGTTTCTGAATGACCGCCGGCATCAGCGATGCCTGGGCCTCGCGCTCACCGCTGAAGATAATGCCGACCGCAGCGATGATCACGGCGCATAGCAGCACCAGGCTGACCAAGCGTTTTTGCTGCAACGCGGAAATGGAAGACAGCGTCAGCGGCAATGGCGCCTGGGGCAAGGGCTCCGTTGCCGGCTGAGGCGGCTTGAGCACTGATGCCTGGCGCCAAGGATGATCGGCAGGGCTGACACACAAGCTGACGGAGCCAATCACAAACGGCGTGTTGAGTGCCAGATCACCGATCTGCGCCAACATTTGCCCATCGCTGTTTTTCAGCAGCCCCGCTTCAGCCTGCACCGACCATCGCCCTTCGAGCAATAACAGGCGTGCGTGGTGCTCGGCGACACCAGGGTCATCCAGCAAGAGGTCGGCGCCCGCGTTGGCGCCAAGGCTCCATTGCTCACCAAACAGAGGCAGCGCGGCCCCTTGATGCGAACCATCCAATACTCGGAGTTCGAACATCAGTACGCCCCCCCGTACTCTGCAAGTAGCGATGTGTTCATGCCAATGTCCCGTACATCAACTCATCCTGGCCAAGGTCAAAACGCCCCAGCACCTTGACCTTGGAATTGCTCCCCAGCTCGGCGAAAGACAACACCGGTACATGGTTGAATTCCTCAAGCAACAAGGTTCGCAAGGGGCTGCGCAAATCCTGCGCCACCAACAACACGCTTTTTATTTTTGCGCGTGCACTGAAGGCCTGGTTGAGCAGGTTGATCAGCGCAGCGCTATTGTCGCCGTCGAGTGCAAAGAACACCCCGGTCTGGGTCTGACGCAGTGCCTCGCGCAAAACGTTTTCGGTCTGCGGTGACAACAGCCAGGCATGCAGCCCATCGGCCTCGCTGTACTGGTGGTAGATCTGCGACTTGAGGGCAATGCGCGCATAGTCCGCCAGTGCTTCGGGCTCACGTTCGTGCTGGCCGTATTCGATCAGCGATTCGACAATCAACCTCACGGCGCGCAGCGGAACCCCTTCGCTGGCCAGGCGTTGCAGCACCGCCGAAAAGCGCGAGATCGGCATGATGCGCTGCAGCTCCTGCACCAGTTCGGGTTGATTGCTCTCCAGCCAACTGAGGATCGCCTTGCTCTCCTGAATCCCCAGGAACTGCGGCCCGCTGAGCATCATCGCCTTCTTCATGCGCTCGACGATCAGGCTCGTCGCATTGAAACGCTCCAACTGCGTGTCATTGAGCAGTGGGTCGTCAGGTGGCAGCCAGAGCCAATCCTGTTCGTTACGCTCGGCCAATCCCGGTATGCCATGCTCAGGCTCAACCGTCAGGGCGCTGCGCTCTACGGCAACGCGCTGGACCACAGACGCCTTGACCATTGGCACTTCATGGACGCAGAAGCGCATTTCATCATCGGCCAGCGAGTCATCGATCTCGACCTCAAACGGCGGCAATGTCAGGCCGATATTGGCAACCAGGGAATTTCGAACCTGACGGATGCCGTGAATAAGATCGGTCACCTCAGGCGTGCCGCGCAAGGCCGAGGGAAACTGCAACAGATAAGGCCGGGACGGATCAAACCCGCGCAGGTCCTCTTTGCCATTTTCTTCAGGCCGTATGGCTTCGACGGCTTCGGCTTCTGGCTGCGCTTCACGTCGGCGCCGACGGTCGAGGTAATAACCCAAGGCGCCGGTCATCATCGCTAGCAGTATAAACACCAGGGTCGGCATGCCAGGCACGATCGCAAACACCAGCATGGCCACCGAGGCGATCATCCAGCTCTTGGGCTCACTGGTCATCTGGCGTGCGATCTCGGCGCCCATGTTCGTGACGCCCTTGCGCCCTTCCGGTGCCACGCGAGTAATGATCATACCGGCGGTCAGGGAGATCAGCAGCGCGGGAATCTGCGCAATCAGGCCATCACCGATGGTCAGCACAGAATACAGCGCCATCGAATCGCCGGCGCTCAAGCCGTGCTGGAACATCCCCGTGGAAAATCCACCCAGCAGGTTGACCACCACAATGATCAAGCCAGCGATGGCATCGCCTTTGACGAACTTCATCGCGCCATCCATGGCGCCAAACAGCTGGCTCTCGCGAGACAACTGTTCACGCTTGTCGCGCGCTTGCCCACCGTCGATCAAGCCGGCACGCAAGTCACTGTCGATGGACATCTGCTTGCCCGGCATTGCGTCCAGGCTGAAGCGCGCCGCCACTTCGGCAACCCGCTCAGAGCCCTTGGTGATCACCAGAAAGTTGACCAGGGTCAGGATCAGGAAGATCACCATCCCAACAGCCAGGTTGCCGCCCACTACGAAGTTGCCGAAGGCCTCAACGATATCGCCGGCGTCCTGTTCGAGCAGAATCAAGCGCGTCGTAGCGATCGACAATGCCAGCCGAAACATGGTGGTCAGCAACAAAATCGACGGGAAGGAAGAGAACGCCAAAGGCCCGGGCAAGTACAGCGCCAGCATGATCAGCAGGCAGGAAATACAGATATTCAGCGCAATCAGAATGTCCACCAGCCAGGTAGGCAGCGGCACGATGAAGATGAACACAATGGCCATGATCACCACGGCGCCCAAGACCTCGGCGCGCTGCGCTACCTTGAGCAGTATGCCGTTGACGGTGGACAGCACGTTCACGCCAGGAGACTCGAATTAGGAAAGCCCGAGCTTATGCCTTCGAGGCGGGCAAGCTCGTCCATCACCAGTAGAAAGTTGTGCAGCGCCTCTTGGCGTGACTGGCTATCCGGCCACAAAGCCAGGGGCAACTTTAGAAACAGCGGATAAAGCGCGTTAAGCGCCACGAGTGTTGACGTGCCGGCCCCTATATCTTCGGCCAGGCGCATGACTTCATTTGTCACGATGCCGGTACTTGTATAACCCAGCAGGCGTTGCAGCAGGCTTACCGCATGCAGTTCGGTTGCAAGGTTCTGGACCAGCTCACGACAGCTGCACAACACCCCGCTCAATGCACTGCAGCTGCGCAGCCCTACCAGCAGGGTGCGCAACATTGCCGTAGGCACGGAGGACACATGGGCGGCGATGTCGGCCGTCAGGGCGCTGGACATCACATTCAAGCCATGTGCAAAACGGTCGTCACCGTAGACGCCCAGCAGCGCCTGCATCATGGTGGCCAGGGATTGCCGTGTCACCACACTGGCGTAGTACAGCGCGCGCAGTGCCTGGCACTCTTGTGGATCGCCACCCGCCGTCTGCAAGGCCATGGCGATATTCATGCCCGCCTGGATCTGCCCTTTGAAACGGACCTCCAGCTTGGCAATAGCATCCCGCGCCAGGTCGGCTTCGGCGCTGCGCACGTCGGCCTCGGCCTGCTCCCACACCGCCTTGAGTACCACGAAGGTGCGCGCCGGATCACCGCCAGTGGCCTCCAGCAACTTATCGATGCTGGGTTGCATCAGCAATTGCAGCCTGATTCGACGCGCTACCGCGGCAAAGCTTTCCTGGGCCGGATGCCCCAACTGCTCATAGAGCTGCGCGAGCGCCTGGACAGGAGGCACACGTACGCCAATTTTGCGTTTGTCCAACGTACGGCTGCTGGATTCAACCTCCTGACTGAAGTGCAGGAAAAGATCATCGATACCTTGGCCTGGCTCAGGCTTGGCGGCCGGGCTAACGGTGGGGAGTTCCACACGGGGGGTCATTGGCACATCGGGGGTAGATTCGACTTTCATGGGCAGGCCAGTACAGGAAGAGAGTGCCAATGTGTGGTTAGGACCGTCCAGATGGTTCCATTGAAACTCGCTCTTCCAACAAGGTGAAAAAACCCGCACAAGCCCCTGGTGCCTTTTGCAAATTACTGCACAAAAGCGCCACGAAATTAAAGTATTTATATATATAAATCATTGGGTTATGTGCAGATTCTCCTTTGGCACAGGCAGTGCAAAAGAGGTAAACGCCGAAACTATTTCGACTGCGTCTACCTTAAGGAAAAATCATGAATATCCCTATTGAAGCCTTAGCTCACCTTGGTGGCAGTTCGCCTCAATTCATGCTCCATCTGACAGACGACCAACAGAAAAAACTCCGACGTTTCATTCACAAACGGGTACTCAACCCGGAAGACGCGGATGATCTTTTGCAACTGACATACTTGGAGGCCTGGCGCAATCGCGAGCGTTTCAGTGGTACCGCGACGCTGAGTACCTGGATGTGCGGTATCGCGCAAAACCTGATCCGCAACCACTTTCGACGCCTATATGCCAAGCCTGCACATTGCGAATTCGATGAGTCGCTGTGGCACGGACAGGAAGAAAGCCACAGCCTGGACTGGGAATTCGAGGTCAACCGGCGACTGGAAAATACCCTGAGCGCGATCGATCACTTGCCCACAGAAATGCGTAGGACGTTGTATGCCTCGCTGGAAACCGACGGCAGCTACCAGGACACCGCCGACGTACTGGACATTCCTATCGGCACCGTGCGCTCGCGCCTGTCACGGGCACGCGAACAGCTCAAGCGCGTCACCCACCCCCCACTGCACACGTAAGTTGAATTAGTCGGTCAAGCGTTGGGCGACAGGGATATCTGCCCAACACTGTCGGACTTGGCCCGCGAGTAAACCTTCAAAGACACCGAGCTTCTTCTACTCCCCTCATCCACGGTGCATTCGCCACCGCCCGTCGCCAAAATCAGCGCTTTGGCTTAAACAGTTGAAAGCGTAGAAAAATTTTCAACAAAAACGCTTGACGCATTGCCGTTCCAAGCGAATAATGCG
>Ga0308167_1002196_pt1 | contig 19023 bp, 14 predicted proteins | sample PhyCR1_2_FD_202138 | JGI IMG/M metagenome (GOLD analysis project Ga0308167, IMG submission 202138) | Phyllosphere microbial communities from UC Gill Tract Community Farm, Albany, California, United States - DLSLRC.R1 | ecosystem: Host-associated > Plants > Phyllosphere > Unclassified | place... | reverse complement strand
TGGGTAGCCAGCCAATTAAATAGAACGTTTGGCATTATTGCTAAATATGAAAGTGATATTCCTTCAAAATATTGGATGGATATTCCTAAAAATGAACAATTGAATTATATGAAAATGATGCGCGAGGCTCGTATACAGCTAACCAAGGCAGGCATTTATGACCCTAAAATGATGAATTTTTTGAAAAAAGTGAGATGTAAAGAAAACCCAAGTAACTTTGAATGTGCGTTAAATGATGAATAATTACTTAAGCAACATTTCCCTTTTGAGCGCAAAAAATGTATTTGGGTGATTTGCATTCAAATGGGTATTATCAGATAAATGTATACAGAATAATGATTGGTAACCTACACACACTGGTAGTAAAACATCTACGTTTCAGAGTAATATATCTTAGCTCCCTCCAGTAAAGCTAAAGCTCTTTGAGAATTTACGTCACTGTATTTAAGTTGTCTAATTAAGTAGGCATAGCTTACTGCTGAAATTTCTCGATTTCCTACTGCAATATCTTTTACCCAGTTCCTACAAGATTTTATGAATTCTGGATAGGGACATTCAACTAAATAAAATTCTAAGTCATACCATTTTTTTGCTTGCTCTAAAGATGGCCATGTTGATTTACTTAAAGGACCATCAGGATGAAAAAATAATGAAAACTCAAGTGTCATTGGATCTAAAGAATTAGGACCAACATTGGTATCACCATAATCAATAATAGTTGGAGTGCCATCCTCAGAAGTTAGTACATTCAACCCATGCAAATCGCCATGAGAAACGCCCCAATGTACTTGAATAGTTCGATTTTCAAAATCCTGAACCCAATTTAGATTAAATTTAGTGAAAACTACTTCTGCATTTTCATCAGATAAAGTATGTCTTCTGATATCACGTATTGACTTTCTATCTTGTTGATCAACACACCATCTAGCCGTAAGATTTTTGAGAGAAGATATTAAATTTTCACAATTATCTAATAATATTTCATTTGAGAATGCATTCAATGTATACCCATTAGCTAGACCATAAAAAATTCCAGCTTGATTTTTTGCACCGTGTTCTAATAAAGCTAGCTTCCTAGGCGTTGCTTCGGGGTTTAAACGGAGGATGTGCCTTTCGTATCTTTGATCCTCATCACGAATTGAATTAATACTACCTATTTTTCCAATTGAATCATGAATGGTTGAACCATTTTCCGCTGTTACAATGATTCGAAAAACTTTAGACCCCGATAACCCACCATTAATTTTTGTTAGATTACATAAAACGCCACTAACTGATCTAGAAAATATTCTTAAAATCCTATCTTCTTCAATACTTAGCTGTACATTATTTTTTAAAAGTTCAATATCGTACAAAGCTTTTATATTTATTAGATAAGGCTTTAATTTAGCTTTAAATGTTTCTAGTCGATGTTTTTGATGAAATGAAACTAGTTGCATCTCAAGACCACACCCCCATACATCACTTTTTTCGCTTTGATCTAGAATGTCGGTAAAATAATCATCACCTGAAGAGCCCGTTAATACAATTATTGGTGTCCCAGGCGCTAAAGACCTTGCACTGGTAAAAACGGCATAACCATGAGCAGGTGACTCATCAAGTTTATCCTGTTCTGTTGGTATACTGAAATCTAATAAAATTAGATCAAAATAGTCTTCACTAATTTTATTTAGTGCATCTTTTTTATTTTCACATACAGTAACTGAGCTTTCTTTCGCTTCATTCTTGATTATTTCTGAAATAATAGTTACGTATTCATTATCATCTTCTACTACCAATATATTCAACTCTTTTTCTCCCAACGCATTTCGTATTTTACACCTCGTTCTTCCTGTGGTTCTAAAGTGACATACCCACCTAAGGTTTCTAGAGCTTGCTTAGCGATAGCAAGCCCAAAACCTGTATGTCCTTTTTTTGTACTTTTTCCTATTTCAAATAATTGGTTAATAGAAGACGATATGCCAATTCCATCATCTAATACTGCAATCCAATAATCTGATTCAGTTTCCCCCCAAGTAACAACAATAGGTGAAATATTATTTATTAAAGGACCACTTAGACTTAATATGGCGTCAATAGCATTTCTAATACCATTACAAAGTGCTAAATTAATAAGATTTTTATGTCCATTAATAATTAATGGTCGTATTCCAACCACCATAAATTCGACAGATTTAGAACTATTTTCAACGTTTATTACATTGTCAATTAATTCTGCCAAATCAAACTCTTCCGCTTTAAATGTATTGGTAGCTCTTCTTAATGACTCAATAGCATCAAAAATATTTAAGAGATTATCAATATGATGTTTTGTTTTAGAATTTTCATAATTAGTAATTTCATTTGATGCTTCATATGATGCTAATCCTAATTTAGCACCTACTTCATGTAAAAGGAGGCCTGAAATCCATTCAATAGCCTGAGCTTTAGCATGCTCGAATAACTTTTCATCATAGCCTTCATTATTATCTTGATTAGAATGTGGTTCGACTTTTTCAAAAAATTGTTCGATTCCTGAAATTGCTACTTCAAGCCTTTTAATAACATACAGATCTGTTTCACTGTGTTTTGCTTGTTTCAACACTCTTAAATCATCATAAACAGCTACCTTATTTAAAGCATGAGCAGCTTTAAATCTTTCATGTGGGGAATTAGAATTGAGAAGATCTAAAGCTTCTTGTCTGTTCATTTTGGATACTGATCATAAAATTTAGATCTTGAAGCGAATGCTTGGCTTCCACCTTCCATAACTGTTGAAATAGAATCAATAATATCTTTTTGGTTTAATTCACCTTTTGCCATTATATATCCTCTTCTGCCATCAGAATCTAAATGAATAACATTATCTGCATTACCTAATACTGGGATATTAGGGTTATGAGTAGAGAAAATTATTTGACTGTTAATATCTCTTGATAAAATTGCGTGAATAAGAGTATTTGCTATAAAAGCATTATCAATATGATCTTCAGGTTGATCAACTATTACAATTTTTTCATTATGTGTGAGTACAATTGGTAGAACTACAGTACATCTTTGCCCAGTAGATAGAGTTGTAATATCTTTGTATTGACAACCATCAAGTAAACTCATGCTTATATTATCATCAATATCAATAGTACCTAGAAGTGTTAAGTCTGCATTGTTTAAATGATTTAATATACGTGCAACACGGTCTGCATTAATTCCTGAAATGTCAGAAATTAGATCTACATCAAAATTTTCTACAGCTTCTAATAACATTCTAGGAGTAATACAGTTAGAAAGAATTGGTGCAATTTCATTATATTTTAAATTACTTCCTCTTAATGAATCTGATATTAGTGCGCTAAACTGATTTTGCTGCCCATTTCTCTTTATGCTTAACTTTATTGCGGGACCTAATTTATTATTAAGAGTATTAATAATAGTAGCTCTTTCTGAAAAGCGGTTAAGTCTAATTTGCTCAAGCTTACTAAACTCATCATCTCTTTTCTTTAAAAAATCCTTTAACCTATGCTCATTATTTTTCAAATGTGAAGTGACAATTTCATAACGAGCTTTTTTCTCTCTAAGCTCTTGTCCTCTTCTCATAATCAGTCCAGCCCCTTCTTGTAAAGAGTCAATTTTTACTCGTAACTCTCTAGCTTCAGCTTCTTTTTCAAGCTTATAAGTTGAAAAGTTTTTTATTTCTTTATCTAAGTCGTGCCATGATATTGCAATTTCATCATGAGCTGTTTTTAATAAGTCTCTGACTTTATTTGTTTTAATAGTAAGAGACTGTATACTAGGCGAATTTGTATTTTGGATAATATTAATTTGATATTCAAAAGCTTCTTTAATTTTATTATACCAAATATAAGTTTCTTGTTGTTGTCGCTTTAAATAATCTTCATTTAAAGCAATATTTGAAATTTCATTTGATAAATCTTGTAGGAGTCCAGCATTCGTTTGAATTATTTGTGAACCTTGAGCAACTTTTTGTTCTTCATCAAGGGCAATATTTAACTCTTCATCAATCTGAGCAGAGTTTTTTAAATGATCTTTGAGTTCTTGAATATTTTTTCTTAGATTAGATATTTCAACAGTTAAAGAACCAATTTTAGCAAGAACTTTCTTTTCGTCAGTATCATTTATAATGTTAGAAGATAAAAAACTATCAATTAATCTTAATCTTCCTGTAGCTTCTAAACCAATTGTTTCAATCTCTGTTTGTGAAAATATTAAAGGGATTTCAAACTCACCATTATATCTAGGGAATGGATCAGAAGCAGTTCTGCTTACTATTATCTTTTTACCATCTATAGATAAAGTTAATGTTACCTGACCAGATCCAAGAATTGATAAAGCATGCTCATGACTTTTTTTGTTATTTTCATGGACTGAACCCTTGACATCCAAACAAAATCTTATCAATTCAATCAAAGAGGTTTTTCCTGTACCTCTTGCCCCAATTACAACATTTAAACCAGATGTTAAATCAACATCTAGACCATTTAAAAACCCCTCTTCGATTTGTAATCTTTCAATGTACATTATGATTTCCAAAAGCTATCAGTTGTTTTGTATTAAAAAAAATTATATCAATGATTGTACTTATTATACACAATTATTCAATTGATTTTATAGAACTAAAGTATTATCCAAAAAAACAACATCAGGAATTTTTAATGTAAAAAACCAAAATTATTCGAAAAAATATCACAAGTAACACTCCTAATTAACGTCTTTATTGGAAAATTCACTTAATATTTAAACGTTAAGATTTTACTATCTATTAATTATTTCTAAAGCTATTCTTCTTAAGTTGTTGCGAATTTGCTCTCTTTTTTTCTCTTGCTGTTCAATTCTTTTTGCCTCATTAATTGTCTTGGCAGCTATAAGGCAACCATACTCTGCATTTGGTAGTTCTGATAGAGCATGACCGATAGCGGTTTCTCTTTCATCAATTGATTTTTCAATTATATATTTAATACTACATCTCCCTTCAATCAGATCTACCAACTGTTTTTTAAAGTAGTGTAGAGTATCAAGTAAATAGTATGAATAGTTATCCATTTCTAGAAGAGTGACTTTATCATAATTTGGATCCTGTTCCTTTTTTTTCGAGTTTATGTAATCGTTTAACAGATGCCAATCATTGCTCATAGAAAAATATATTATTGGGTAGTAATACTGTGTAATCTTATTTTTAATATTTCTCCAATCGTATGAAACTTTAATTTGTAATCCTGCTGTAGCACCTCTTTTTTTAGGGATTGTAAGCAACTGAATGACATCACGTTTATCTACCCAAACAATATCTCTTTGAGATTCACTATATTGGTAATGCATCCGATAATTCTCTTTGGTTTTTGGAGAACCTGTACTAATAGCAGTAAAATTATCAAGAAAGTCATTAGGTGATTTTCTGCCAAATCTAGCTTTTCGTGCAAAATGCCTATTAAAGCTATCATTTCCATTGCAATTCATAACCATTAAGGCTTCTGCATATTTTCCCAATAAAATAGCAACTTTGGATTTGGTTGTTTGAATGTCACTTCTGAATAATAGACTATTTAAAATGGGATCTGTTGTTGCTTGGTCGATTGTTATATCTTCATAGTCTTGCATTAAATTAAGCAAGAGATCTGTTTTATGAATGAAGCTAAAAGATTTATCAAAAAATGATGTCCTTTTGATAATCGATGATGAACTTTCTATCTTCACAATTTGATCATCATAAATAATCTTTCTATCAAAAGGCATAATCATCCCTATCATCGTCTAAATTAAGTTTAGAATACTTGTTTTATAACTTAATTATCTAGTACTATTTTATCAAAAATCTAACTAAATAAACTATTATAAGGAACCACTCAAGTGAGTGGCACTATTTTATATATTTCAGAAAATTGAGCTCATTGTAAATTAAGCTAAAAGTAAATATGCTCATAAACAATAAATTTTAAATCAACCTTTTGACGTTTATATGCAAAAATATCGCATATAATCTCTCAGATGTTTTCTGCGGTTTTGTTCATTATCAGTCATTAATTTTCTATATACTCATTCTAATTGTGAAACTCAAAAACACCTTCAATACTCTCTCATCAACTTCATCTGAACTTAAACGCTGAATGACGGCGCCTTCGATCATATATAAAAATAGTTTGGCATCTGTAAAAGATGCATCCGAGTTAAGTGCTCTAAGCTGGCTATATATTTCGTTGGTGAGCCATGTTCTATATCTCACGGCGGTTATGTACGCATTTGGGTAGTTATTTTTCGTTTCAAAAATGGCTTTAAATAACAGGTAGTACAGTCCATCTATGTCTGCGTGTAAATCATAGAGCTTTTTGAGTTTATCGGCTGCGCTGGTGTATTCGTCGTATTCGACCATAGAAACGACTTTTTCTTGTAGTCGTTCTTTTTGTACGATCAGGCAAATTTCAATAAAGCGTTCTTTAGATTGAAAGTAGGTATAGAACGTCATTTTTGGAATACCAGACTCTTTTACAAGTCTGTCCACGCCGACTAAATGAAACCCGTTGTAGTGAAATAACTCAATTGCTTTATTTACGACTTTTAATGCGCGTGTTGGGAGAACTAAATGTGGCATATTTTTACCGTTATAAAATTATTGTTGTATATAAATGAGATATAAAAACCGCTGCCTTTGGGAGAAAAAAGGCATAGCAAAGCCATAAAGACTGTGCACAGCACATCTCAAGTTTTAATTGTCAAAGTTTTAAGTAATAACGAGCTAAAGCCTGAAAAAGCCTTACGGCGATCAAGCTGCGTTAAGTGTTTTAAGCTGTGTTGTTATAGCTTTTGGCAATGGGTGCCAAGAAATACTGGATGTGCAAAGCCAACTCCTTATATATGGAGTTCTGCCTGAGCCTAAGAATTATGGTGGCAGAACGAAAGGGGGTTCGCAGACTGGTCATAGATCCAGCACACCCGAGGGTGTCCCCCTCCCGTTCCACCGTAGAGGGGGCGCGAGGGTGTACACACTAAAAGTAAAAACCTTTAATGCTTCTATGAATCGGTCTGCGACAACCGACTGGCAATGTAGGCCAGCCCGCAAATGGTAATCTCCAATATTTGAAGTGTCAATGTAAAATTGGCTAGAAAATATTTAAATAATTATTATTTTTCATTTAATTAGATAATTAAGGAAATTCTTAAGTATTATTTACAATCTACTTTTATATCATTAAGTTAAAGTTTAAAATTTCAAAAACTTAAAGTCTGAATTGTCCTGTTTCAACTAAACATGAATACATAAAAAGAGACACTACTGTTATTAAGAGATGTTTTTATGGGTCGCTATCCAGTATAAAATTATGACTTAAGCGTCCCATCTCACCAATTAGGCCGTGTCATATACTTAAAGTGATAAGAGCAAAAAATGACTCAAAATAAAGTTGAACTCGCAAAGAAATTGTCAAAAGAATCTCATCAAGGTCAAAAGTATGGTCCTCATGATTACTTTGATTACCATATTAAAGGTGTGGTCAACTCATTAATTGAGCACCAATTTTCAGAAGTCTATATTATTACAGCGCTTCTCCACGATAGCGTTGAAGATACTCCTCTTACGCTAGACAAAATCGAAAGTTTATTCGGAAAAGAAGTCCGCGATGCCGTTGATGCATTAACTAAACGGGAAAGTGAAACACGCGACGAATATTTAATTCGTTGTAGTTCGAATCCAATCGCTCGAGTTGTGAAACTTCATGATGCAGCTTTTAATGCGCATAACTCGCATAAGGACAATAATCACTCACGTGTAGATTATTATCTTCAAACCATGTTAATTGTTTCAACGGCGCAAGATAGGTTGGGCTAAAGGGTCAAAATTCACTAGGTTCATTAAATCCAAAACGTTTTAGCTTGATTTTGTAACGCAATCAAAATAACCATGAAAAAAGTCTCTTGCACTAGCGAACATTCACCATTTTGCGCATATATTTGCTCAATCCTATTTAACATTCCTAAGAATTGAGCAAATATATGCGCATTAATGATCTACGGCGAAGCTATATAAGGGTTAAATACGCCCAACTTCTAAATATGGAATCAAGTTTTTATCAAAATGTGGTCGTGGATCGCCCTCATAACTAATAAAACCATGCATTCCTGTTAAACGCTCACCTTTATAAAACTGGTTTAGCTGATAGCGCGGGTCTTTATGTGAAAGCGTAAAGCTCACCACACCAACGCCCTGTTGTTTTGACTTGTTATAGGCATCTTCAAGCATTTGATGATGCAAAGCCAAATCTTCTGGATGGCATATTAAGGTGTGTAGCACATGGTACTGAATAGAGTCACCTAGTTTAGGCAAATGCATGCCCTTAGTTAACGGAGTTAATAAGTTATAAACAGGTCTAAAAATTCCAATGACTGAACTGTAATTTAAAATTTTGGTTTGTTTAATACTATGCTGATCCCATAAACCAAACATGCCCACCAGCTTTTCACCCTTAAAGTAAAGTGAAAAGTCTGAGAGTTTTATCCCTGAAAAATACTGATGACCTTGAGCCAGTTCTTCAAAGTTATAGGCAGGAATAAAGTTATAAAACTCGGCCATGTCGGCAATAAACTGGTTCATAGCCTCTACGTGCTGAGCTTCAGCAACACAACTACGAATCTCTAGATCACTCTGTTTATCAACTTGCTTTAAAAAAGCCGTGATTTTTCGTTTTGCGCCTGTACTCGTCAGGCTGAGTGTCTCTATAAGTCCTTCATCATAATAATCGGGCATTCCCGTTTTACCCGTTTGTATAGCGGCGCGTGCGGCATGGTTATCATCAAAAATAATCATTTGGCTATAGTTCGGTTCATGCATAGTCTGTTTTACATGCTTTGCCAAAACCTTCACCAGTGATTTACCACGATAGTTGTGGTCTACCCGTAAATCACCCGCATAGCGTAAGTTTTGAATGTTCCGATCCACATAACACGGACGGTAACCATTGCTATAACAAGCGACATTCTTTTGGCTTTCAGTATCTTCAATTACAACATGCAGTTTATGCCGATAGACAATGTCAGACGCTCTAAAATAACTCGGTTCGCGCTGAAAGCTAATTTGTATGCCTTTGGTGGTCATGGGTACGGCGATTAAGTCTCGCAAAGCCTCGTCATCTGCCAGAGTTGCTTCACGGGTAATGAGAGTGCTGTCAGCCAATGGTGGATTTGTTTTATTCATTATTCACCTGTTGTGCGGTCTGTGTAGGAACCATGCTGTTTAGACGTCCCATTTGGTCGAGTAGCTGATAGACAAACACCACTTCGTCTTGGTCATTTACTGTTTTTTGGGTTTGTGCATCGAGTAACTTTTGCTCGGTATTAAGCAAATCAAAGGTGGTTTTGGTGCCTACATCGAACTCTTTACGGGTATAGACAAAGGCAATAGATGCTGCCTCTATGGCATTTGCCAGTGCTTCTTTATTTTGTCGAATGGTTTGAAGCTGCGCATAGGTGGTACGTGTACGCTTATTCAAATCCAGTTCAAGACTTCGTATTTTTTGCGCAGCCAAATCGATATCGGCCTGCGCTTTTTTTACATTGGCGCGATTTAAACCATCGTCATAGAGCGGTACATTCAACTGCACCCCAACCATATAGTTATTACTTTCAGAGCCAATATAGCTCGCTTCATCTTGCTTTCCGGCACGACTGGTGAGCATAACCGTTGGCCACAGTTCCCGTTTAGTTAAGGCATATTGTTTCTCGGCGGCCTGCTTTTCGTATTTGCTACGCATTAGAGCCGGATGGTTTTTGGTTTGCGCCAAGATTTCATCCAAGCTCGCGGGAATAGCGGGTAGCTGTTTAATGGCAACAAGGTTGTCAGGTGTTGTACCCGTTACTTGATAAAACTGTGCCTCACTTACGGTTAAGTTAGATTGGGCCTGTGTGATATCGGCTTGGCCTTGAGCAACTTGCGCCAAAACCTGAGCCAAGTCTGCACGGGTAATCATTCCTACATCAAAACGGCGCTTTGACTCATATAAAGACCGTTGCAGGTTTGCCATAGTCTTTTGTCTAAGCTCTAAAATGGCTTTCTTCTTTAATACATCGGTATAGACCATTACGGTATTTAAAATGGTTTCCGACCGTTGATCTGACAAACCTTGGTTTTGTGCAGAGAGCTGACTTTCGGCAACATCAATTCCTAAACGGTGTCGTCCAGAGGTATAAATTGGATAATCTGCCTGCAATTGCAAACTTCGTCCTTTACGGTTTCCTTCGGTTGGAAACAGTACGTGTGAAGGCGTATTTATTCTTTCATAATCCAGTTGCCCGACTAAATTGACTTTAAGTCCATCACGCTGTTTAGCTTGCTCAAGCATAGCGGTAGACTGGTTTACGCTTAAACGGCTGACTTCAAGCTGACTTTCATGTCTTAAACTGGCGGATAAAGCCTCATCTAAAGTCATGGCATGTGTGTTCGACACCAACAACACGCCTAAATACAAGGCGTGTCGAAGTGTTAAAAACCGAGAGTTAAATGGCTTCATCCCTTTCATAGTTGTTCCAAACTATTGAGGGTGACTTTTTTGAGTGGCTCAGGTTTGATATTGCCTTCAATAATGCCATCAAACATGACAAGTTTTTTATAGGCATTCCAACCATTATTGGCTTGGCGAATTTGAGGCTGGTCAAGCTGTCCCAAATTTCGAGCAAGTTCGTAATGGAAGTTTTGACGCAAAATACTGTCGATATATTCGTTGCTAATGCTGTGATGAATTTCGCCTTCAAAAAGCACACAATAAAATGGTTTAACCTGCTGTTGGGTATCAATCGCGAGTAAAGAAATCGCTTTCGATTCTGTTTCATTTAACTGCGACAATAACTGATGAGCTGTTTCAGGCGCGAGTTTTTCACCGACCAGATCTACGCCAAAACGGCGGCCTTGGAACTCAAAACACGGAATTTGCTCTATAAAGCCAGTCACTCTTAAGCAATCATCCAGACAATAACGCAGCAAACCATTACCCGAAGTGATCAGCGGGCTGACCACATCGCCTTCTTTAAGCTGCCATGACGGAATGATTTGTCCTTGTTTATCGCCTTCTAAATATTCAAATTCATAGAAGTGACTTTGATACGCCAGTGGGTATTGGTCATTATAGGGAATGGTGACGACACCTTCAGTCGCCCATAGACCTTTTCCTTCAAACTGCACACTGGGTAATTTCTCTTGTAATTTTTCGGCCCAAGCTTTTGAACCAGCCGTGTCCCAACTCGAAACTAAACTTAACTTTGGCCAGAGCTTTTTAAAGTCAATCTGTGCGCCGTTTGAACTTGCCATTAATGCTTGAGCACTTTCAGGGCTGCGCGGTGCGGTGACTTCTTTTAATGAAGCCTGACGATTGCCCCATGAACCACTTTGTAAAACCTCAATCACGTCTTTTTGCAGTAGTTCCAAACGTTCCAGCAATTGCAGAGCAAATGTTGGACTCCACACCGAAATCATAGCTAGGTTACGGTTTGCGACCAAATAACAAATGGTGGCAAAGAGTGCATCATCGGCATTGGCTGCAAATGCAACATTACTTGGAACGGCTTGGGTAAATTTAGATAAAATTCGCTTACCGACACCGAGTAGAGCACTGTCATCATTTAAGTTTTTATCTTTTAAAACTTCACGCTGGCTTTCAGGCAACCATGACACCGACCAATAATGTGTACCCGAACTCAACTGTGGGCACTTACGGTATAAACTTGCCATCCACGGCGCAATCGCATGGTCAAGCTCATCTAAAAACAGCTTGGTGTATGGAATAAACTTGATTTGTTCACTCGAACCACTGGTCGGCTGGAAACGAACCAGCTTACTGCTAGACAGTGAATGCTTTTGTTCACGGTAACGTTGAATGTCTTCTCGCCATGCGCCATAACGTGTTGCAGGAAATGATTTTACAAACTGCTCATAGTTTTGAACTTTTTTATCTTTGGCAAAGGTCGAGGTCTGTAAAATTGAATGCAGAATTTGACGTTGCGTTGTCTCTAAAGCATTAAACTGTTTTTGAAAATTACGGTCAGTTGCATCACACCATTTTTTTAAAACTAGATGTGAACCTAAAGTGAGCCATTCATTAGATTTCATTGGATGGCCTCTCTACGTTTTGTTTTATGGGCTACACAAGCTTCAAATCTTCCCTTACTTGTAGGTTTGGTCATTAGCTTCACTGGGAAACGAGCAATGTCTTTCCAACCTAATCGACCAATACACGGTAGTTCTGTGCCTGCTTTCCATGTTGGATTCATCTGCTCAAAGAAATGAATATTTGGATTTTTCTCTCTCATTTCGGCAGTAATTGGTGCGACTTCGCCTTTTAATGGCTGATAGTCATCACCAAAATTTAAAAGACCCGCTTCACGGTCATAATATTCGCCAAAGAATTTTTCACAGTAGTGCTCAACCACTTCCGAAAGATGCTGGTTTTCATCTTTAATATTTGGGTAATAGACATAGTAGTTATTGGCAAGTAAGAGGTAGGTCTTATAACCTTTAGAAATGAGGAGCCAATAGAGTTCGTTAAATGGATATTTGATTCGAAGCTTAATCATAAGTTTGAGCATGGTACTTTGTAGACTACGCGTACCCCAAAACTTCTTCAAAATAACCGTATCACCGCTAAATAACACGGTGTAGTCTTTACCGTTTAAGTAGAAATGCTGCACCACCACAGTCGAGAAACCGACAATCTCATCTGTTTCAGAGTCAAAAATTAAGATCGCACCGCTTTTATTTTGGAAATCATCTACGAAAATAGAAAATCTCGTATTTTCATAATACTGTTCGTAAATGGAATACATCACTTTTAATCGCTCAGTATCGATTTGCTCTTTTTCAAAATATTGACCATAAGTCGTGTTTTTCAGGTTCAATTTTGAAATTAGTTTATACGTTGTATTAATCATAATCCTTTAACCTTCCACCTCTAATTTGTGAGTTCCCCGATCTCATCAACCGATTTTTAGAAAACTCAGATCAATGTTCTTTTTCTATGAAGGGATACGTTTTGATATGCCCTATTGTTTTTCATTCTTTGAAAGCTGCCTTTATTTTTAAAAATCTACATATTCATTTTCTTCCCCCGATCCATAAAGATGGTTAAAAATGCGGTCACAAACATGATGATTGCGAGCATGCGTAATAAATCATTAAAGCTCGATGTCAGAGCCTGAAAATGGATGTCGCGGTAAATCACACTGAGTGCGATTTGCTGTGCATTTGAGCCAACTTCCTGATATTGCGCCGTGAGCTGATCCAGCCTTTCCATAAAGATCCAGTTCTGCGGTGTCATCGACTGATTAATCTGGGTAACATGTAGTGCAGTGAGCCAATCTAATGATGAGTTAATCAGTGCCAGCCCAACCGCGCCGCCAATATTGCGCATCAGGTTATAAATACCGCTGGCATCGGCTACTTTGCTGAGTGGCAAAGTGCTCATGGCTAAATGAGAAACCACAATCAGGCAGATCATGAGACCAATACCACGGTAAATTTGCGGCCAAAACATAAAGTCGTAATCGCTATGAATGCTGAGGTGCGAATTGAGCCATACACCAAAACCCGCCAGAATCATTCCGACAAATACGGTTTTTCGGGTATCAAAATTTGGAATCAGCCATGCGAGGAACGGCGCAAAGCAGAACATGACAATGCCTGTCACCATCATGACATGACCAATTTGGCTACTGTTCATTTCACGGACTTGCCCAAGAAACACGGGAATCATGTAACCCAAGCCATAGAGCGCCATACCAATCACAAACGTTGTGATGGCACTTAAGGTAAAGTTTTTATTTTTAAATACGGATAAATCGAGCAAAGGTTTAGGCTGGGTAAAACTTCGAGAGAAGAAAATCATGCCGCCCACAACGCAGATCATGAAAGCAATACGAACGCCTGTGTCTGCAAGCCAGTCATGCCGTGCGCCTTCGTCAAGGAAATATTCAAGCCCACCCAAAAACATCGCCATACCAACGAGGCTAAACCAGTCCATACTTTTGATGAGTGAATAGTTCGCGCGGTCGATATTTGGACCTGAGTAGATGACCGTGGCGATGATAATGCCCGGAATAATATTAATCAGGAACATCCAATGCCATGAGAAGTTATTGGTGAGCCAGCCGCCAATGGTTGGGCCAATGGCCGGACCCAAAGTACTGATCATTCCAAACATGACTAAAGGCAATGAGCGTTTTGCTTCAGGGAAAAGTAAGTACAATGCGGTCATGGAGGTCGGAATCATGCCTCCGCCCATAAAACCTTGAATGCCACGGAAAACCAGTAAACTTTCTAAGTTCCATGCCAAAGCACAAAGTAAAGAACTGACCGTAAAACCAATTGCACAGATGGTGTAATACACCCGTGTCGACAGCACCCGTGAGACAATACTCGACATTGGAATTGCAATAATCTCGGCAATTAAATAAACCGTTTGCACCCAAGTGACTTCGTAACGACTTGCACTCATTCCAGCTTGAACTTCGTTTAAAGAACTCGCCACAATCTGAATATCAAGAATCGCCATGAAGTTGCCAAAAATCATGGCCGCGAAAATTGCCCATGCCGTCTTTGCGGGAAACATCCACTCGGCGTCAGCGTGCTTATTCATTTCTTATTACCTAAAATTTTATTATTAAGTTCTTAGGTCAACGGTGGCACTGACCGACATTCCAGGTTTTATCAAATCAATATGCGGGCTTGAATCTATGGCAATACGCACAGGAATGCGTTGTACAACTTTGTTAAAGTTACCAGTGGCATTGTCTGGTGGCATGAGTGAGAAAGTTGCGCCTGATGCTGGTGAAAAACTTTCAATTTTTCCGCTATAGGTTAGGCTTGGATAGGCATCAAGTTTGAGTTCAACTTTTTGACCAATATGCATTTTTTCAATTTGAGTTTCTTTGAAATTTGCTTGTACATACAAACTATTTTCAGGAATGATCGCCATTAAGCGCGTTTGCGGAGAAACACGTGATCCTTTCTGAATTGCAAGACTACCGATTTTGCCGTCTACAGGACTCACCACTTTTGACGAAGCTAGATCGACCTGATACAGATTTAAGTTTGCATTGGCACTTTGAATATCTGCTAAAAGCTGCGCTCGACTAGCCTGTAAGCTCCCTAACTGAGCTTCTGCTGCATTGACGGCGGCTTGTGCTTTACTGAGTTGCGCTTGAGCTGTTAAATATTGAGATTGAATGCCTTCAAAGTTTTGACGAGTAATCACCCCATCTTTTAATAAATCTTGATAACGTTCAAAATCTTTTCTTAAACGAGTTAAGTCTGCTTGCGCTGCCACTACACCACTATTTGCTTCAGTAATGGAAGACTTAGCAGACTTTTCATTTTGCTGTTGTACACCAAGCGCCGCTTCTTTTAAGCTGACGACAGAACTCGCCTGATCATAACGAGCTTGGTAATCGCGATGATCTAATACCGCTAGAGTTTCCCCTTTCTTTACAAACTGATTATCGTTAATTAATAACTCAATCACTTCGCCTGAAATCTTTGGCATGACCCAAGTAACATCTGCCTGAACATAAGCATTATCAGTAGATTGATAAAATCGATATACAAAAAAATAATATATAATACCTATGACTAAAAATAACAGCAGGACACTAAAAACACCCCAAGTTATCTTTTTTCGACTTTGGAAATTAGTATCAGTTTCTAGCTGAGCTACGTTATCCATATTCATTCCGTTTATTTGTAATATTCGATTTTTTATTTACACCAATAAACTATTAGCATCTTTTTTACGTAACTTTTCACTTGGTTTTATTTAAATGAATCGTGACATCGTAAAATTTGGTGCAAATTATCATTCTTAAGTCAATTAAATATCATTGACCGTTTTGACATATATTTCTTCTATTTAAGTCAATACGCTGCATGATATAAAAAATATGTTTAAAAATTATGTAATTTTAGATTTATTCTAATTTATCTTCATAAAATTATTTTCAATACATGTTATATGTTATTATTAATAAAAGAGTTAATAAGATGATTGAAAATTCTAAAAATAATTAAAACTGCACTGACAGTTACAATTTATAGATAAATTTATAGCGTATCCATTAAAAATAAGTTTACTTGACGTAACCTTTAGGCCTTAACGAATTGTGGTAATATAGTAATTCTAGTATTAGTGAGCAACACTGCCATAATATTTATAAAAGTATAAAATATAAATATTGCAGTTTATCGAAAATAAAAAATAGTAAAAATAACTAAAATAGTAAAGCTTACTAAAGATACAACTTAATAATTTTTGAATTAATCATATTTAGTTGAATAGTGTATTATTTTCTAGGAAAAAGACGGAGTCTCGTCAAGTAATTACACATTATTAAAAGGCAAAAATAATATAAAAAAGAGTTACTTTTAACTCTTTTTTATTTAGGGAATAGAGGGTTTAGCTTTTTAAACACTAAAACCCACTCATTAAGTGGGTTTTTTTTATTACTAACCGTTTTGTTTGAGGTGATCTTGGAACTCTTGGTCGTGTATTTTGTCGTAATTAACGGGGTCGTAAACGCATCCAGTTAAAATAACAATTACAGTAAGTACAGCAACCAACTTTTTCATTGAGAGAGCTTTCCTTTTAACGCAAAAGATTTGCTTTAAGTATACTCCTAGGTAGTCATTTTGATTGGACATAATTAAGGCAAATAGTTGTTATTTTTAAATTATCGCCATGGTTTAGCATATCAATTAATTTTGAAATCAAATCAAGGGGTAATACAAAACTTAAGCCTCAGTCGCTAAATACCAATTTTTCCAAGAACTGGTTCCTCTCGTTTCAACAGGTACGGTTGGAATCAGTTTTTCTTTTAATACTTCTGTTTGCTCAACTGCTTTTGCAAGTCTTGCTTTGACTGAATGAATACACTCACGGTCACCAAATTCACAGCGATCTAAAGTTGTCCCGCCACATGGTCCGTTGGCTAAACCTTTTGGACACGTTTCAGGGCATATATATAAAGTGTCACCTAAACGACACTGACCACAGCTTTCACAGCCCACTAAGCTATGTTTACTGAGCACTTCGGTTTTAAGTAGTACTTTGGCGACTAAAGCATTTTCCCAAAAAGATGCTTTAAAAATAAACCGTCCAACGCCTTTGGCAATTTTCGACCCAAACATTGCTTCATGCATCACATGCAGTTGGCGATATTTAATTAATTGTTTAGATGTAGGCTGGCGAGAAAAACAAGCAATTTTAGGTGCAAACTCTTTACCAGTTGCGACTTGCCAAAGTGAATTCCAAAGCTTTTCTAAGGCTTTAAGCCCCAAATGTCTGTATTGCTCAATGTAGCTTTCAAGCAACGTCTGTTCTTCAGGCTTATGGCAAGCTGATAAATGAATTCCGGCAAATCCTAAATGTTTGCAAATCAAAATCTGTAAAGCACAGCGTAAATAAACACGGTCTGTATGCCCTGCCTGTTTTTCATCTGCCAAGACTTTTAGCATGTGTGGGGTAATCACAATACCAGCGACTTTATGCTTCACCATAAAATTGGCTCGGCCCAAAGTTAGAGGCATTACACAAGCCAGTATTTGCTGCGAATAATTATTCTTGGTTAAAAATGATTTAGCTTGTTTTAAGGCTTCAATGTCATAGCCCAATTGGGTAATGATAAAGTCAGCGCCTGCTTTAATCTTCTTATGCAATTTTAAATACTGTGCATCCCGCTCAGCTTCGACATATTTAAATGGGTTAAAAGCAACCCCAATACGAAACCCACCATGCTGCTTGGCAGCTATTACGGCGTTTACCGACTCTAGGTATCGACTACGAGGCTGCCCATCTCGTCCATAATGATGCTCTTTAAGTTTATCGCCTGTCAGCAATAATAAGTTTTGAATATTGGCTGCTTGGGCTTGCTCTAAAAAGTGCTCAAAGTCTTGTATGTCTCGGGCCTTACCCGAAAAGTGTAAGACTTTATCGATTGTGTCAGGGTAACTTTTGCTGGCCTCAAGCGGCGCGATATCATGATCTGAATGTACACGATCTGCCAATGTCATTGCTGCTGGATAACCTGAAAATTCGGTCTTTACTGGATAAATCTCATGCAGTGAAGTGAGGTATTCCACTAACACAAAAAACTGGTTTTGCTGGAAGCAGGGAGAAACGTGTGACATAGGCAAAGTGCTGATCAAAACATGACATCAATCATAAGCGCGGCATTATAAAACAAAGTGCATCAAGATGCGCTAGTCAGAAAGCTCATTGTTTTGTTTGTCTTCACCCTCTTTATTTCTTGGTAATTCGAGTGAACGCGGAAATATAAAATCGAAAGAATCGAGTGCATAGCGGTAAAGCTGAGCTGGTCGTTTACCCACAATTTTACTGTGGTTGGTTTCTTCAACTGCGCCCGCTTCTATCATACGGCGTCTAAATGCTTTTTTATCTAAGGATTGCCCAAGAATAATTTCATAAATGGTTTGTAGCTCGGTCAATGTAAACAACTCAGGCATGAGACTGGCTGGCAATGCGGTATAACGGGTTTTATTGGTCAGACGTTCTAATGCTAGGCTAAGCAATTCATTGTGATCAAAAGCCAATGTTAAATCTTGTGCTTTTGCTACAGTTACCCATTCGCTGTATTCCGCTAACTCTTGATGTTGATAGGCATTAAAATCAATTAAGGCAAAATACAAAATGGTCACGGCCCAGCCACGCGGGTCACGTTTGGCATTACCGACAGAGGCAACTTGTTCCAAGTAAGGTGAGGCAATCCCTGTTTTTTCGACCAGCTTACGATAGGCAGTTGCCATCAAATCTTGATCATGGGTTAAATCGGCAAAACCACCGGGTAATGCCCATTGGTCTTTGGCTGGAAAATTCGGTCGCTTAATGAGTAATACCTGCAACTGACCATTAAATACCGAGAAAATAGCCATATCTACAGTCAGTAAAGGTGCGTCATAATCTCGGCGATCATAACTGGCAAGGAATTCTTGTTCAGTTTGAATAGTCACGTTCAGTCTCTCAATGAAAACGATGAGCCGATACCCATGTA
>Ga0308167_1002191_pt1 | contig 19052 bp, 18 predicted proteins | sample PhyCR1_2_FD_202138 | JGI IMG/M metagenome (GOLD analysis project Ga0308167, IMG submission 202138) | Phyllosphere microbial communities from UC Gill Tract Community Farm, Albany, California, United States - DLSLRC.R1 | ecosystem: Host-associated > Plants > Phyllosphere > Unclassified | place... | reverse complement strand
GAGCTCGGCCCGCCGACCAGCACGACCCTGCCGTCGACGTCGAGTCGTCCGCGCCTCAGCTGGTGCTTGCCGACGGGCGAGTCGGCGGCCTCCCCCATCGGCGCCCTGCGGTGCAGCCGGGCCGGGCCGACGCCGGTCGCGTCGTGCAGCACCGGCCGGAGGAACGCCTCGAACGAGACGAGCGCGCTGACCGGGTTCCCCGGGAAGCAGACGACGGGCAGGTCGTGGTCGCGGAGGGCGAGCGCGCCCCAGCCCTGCGGGCCGCCGGGCTGCATCGCCACGTGCCCGAAGACGACGCCGGCCTGCTCGAAGGCGTCGCGGACCACCTCGTAGGCGCCGGCGCTGACGCCGCCGGTCGTGAGCACGAGGTCGACGGACGCGGCGTGCCGGGCCACCACGGCGAGCAGGGCGTCCGCGTCGTCGGAGACGCGCTCGACGACGACGTCGGCGCCGACGTCGACGAGGGCCGCGGCGAGGCCCGCGCCGTTGGCGTCGTGGATCGTGCCGGGGGCGAGCTCGGCACCGGGCGCGCTCAGTTCTTCGCCGGTCGAGACCAGCAGGAGGCGCGGGCGGCGGACGACCTCGACGGTCACCAGCCCGGAGGCGGCCAGCACCCCCCAGCGCGCCGGGGTCAGCACCGTGCCGGCGCGCAGCAGGACGCTGCCGGCGGAGACGTCGCTGCCGGCTGCGCGGACGAAGGTCCCCTCGGTCACGGGGCCCCGGAGGCCGACGCGGGCAGTGCTCCCGGCGGCGGGGAACGCGGGTGGGTCGGCCCGCTCGATCGGGACGACCGCGACGGCGCCCTCGGGGACGGCAGCGCCGGTCATGATCGGCGCGGCGGTGCCGGGGCGGAGGGCCGGACCGGTGCGGCCGGCCGGGATCGGGTCGACGACCACCAGGTCGATGTCGCCGGAGCGGGCGGCGTCGGGGGCGGCGAGGGCGTAGCCGTCCATCTGCGAGTTGGCGAAGGGGGGCAGGTCGAGCGGGGCGACGACGTCGGCCGCGAGCACCCGACGGCGGTGCCGGTCGGGCTCGGCCGCGATGCGGACCGGGTCGACGAGGAGGTCCTCCACAGGACGCCGCGCCAACGCCTCCTCCACCAGCGCCCGGACGGCGATCTGGTGCTGCTCGACTGTGCGCACGGGTTCCTCTCACGGCGGTCGTCGATAGCGTAGCGAGCGTGACCGACACCTCCTCCTCGTCCCCCGGCCTCCCCCGCGTCGACGTCGCCGTCATCGGCGGCTCCGGCCTCTACTCGCTCTTCGCGCCCGGCACGGCGACGAGCCACGTCGTCGAGACGCCCTACGGGCCGACGTCGAGCGAGGTGACGATCGGCGAGATGGGCGGCAAGACCGTCGCGTTCCTCACCCGGCACGGCAAGGGCCACTCCGTGCCGCCGCACCGCATCGACTTCCGCGCGAACGTCTGGGCCCTCGCCTCGCTCGGCGCGAAGGCCGTCGTGTCGTCGTCCGCCGTGGGCGGGGTCAGCCCCGAGTACCCGCCGGGCACCATGGTCGTCACCGACCAGTTCATCGACCGCACGTGGGGCCGCCCCGACACCTTCTTCGACGTCGAGGGCGGGGTGCAGCACCTCGTCGCCGCCGACCCGTTCGACCCGGTGCTGCGGGCCGCCGCCGTCTCGGCCCTCGAGGCACAGGGCGAGCCGTTCGCCCCGACCGGCACCTGCGTCGTCATCCAGGGCCCGCGATTCTCGACCCGGGCCGAGTCGCTCTGGTTCCGCGCGGCCGGGGCGCACACGATCAACATGACGATGTACCCGGAGGTGCCCCTCACGCTCGAGCTCGGCATGGGCGCCGTGAACATCTCGTTCGTCACCGACAGCGACGCCGGCCTCGCGCCCGAGGAGGGCCAGCAGGGCACCGACGACGACGCCGTCAGCCACCAGCTCGTGATGGACCGCCTCGCCGCGGCCCAGCCCCGCATCGTCGCCGCCATCGAGGCGATCGTCGCGGGGCTGCCGGCGGACTACGCGCCGCGCGAGCTCGTCCCGGCGGCCGCGACCGCGGCGGTGCTCGCGCGCCCCGTGCGGTCGGCGACGTCGTGAGCGACGTGACGGGCGCCTCCGGGGCGACGGCTCCCGCCGATCCGACCAGCGCCTCCTCGTCGCCCGGACTGCTGCTCGTGACGGGCGGCGCCGGCTTCATCGGCTCGGCCGTCGTCGAGCAGGCGCTCGACCGCGGCTGGTCCGTGCGGGTGCTCGACTCGCTGCGCCCCGACGTGCACGGCGGCCCGCCCACGCTCGACCCCCGGGTCGACTTCGTCCACGGGGACGTCCGCGACGCGGCGGTCGTCGACGCGGCTCTCGTCGGCGTCGACGCGGTCTGCCACCAGGCGGCCAAGGTCGGCCTCGGCGTCGACTTCCAGGACGCGCCGGACTACGTCGACAGCAACGAGCACGGCACGGCCGTGCTGCTCGCCGCGATGGACCGCGCGGGCGTCGACCGGCTCGTCGTCGCCTCGTCGATGGTCGTCTACGGCGAGGGCAGCTACCGCACGAGCGCGGGCGAGACCGAGCGACCGGCCCCCCGTCGCATCGCCGACCTCGACGCCGGCGTCTTCGACCCGCGCGACGCCGAGGGCGAGCTGCTCGAGCCGCAGCTGATCGCGGAGGACGCCCCGCTCGACCCCCGCAACGTCTACGCGATCACGAAGCTCACGCAGGAGCACCTGTCGACCTCGTGGGCCCGCAGCACCGGCGGGCGCGCGGCCGCCCTGCGCTACCACAACGTCTACGGGCCGGGCATGCCGCAGAACACCCCGTACGCCGGGGTGGCGTCGCTGTTCCGCTCGGCGCTCGAGCGCGGCGAGGCGCCCCGCGTCTACGAGGACGGCGCCCAGCGGCGCGATTTCGTGCACGTGCGCGACATCGCCTCGGCCAACCTCGCGGCCCTCGACTGGACGGCCTCGCAGCAGCCCGACTCGTTCCGGGCGTTCAACGTCGGCAGCGGCACCGTGCACACGATCGGCGAGATGGCGGAGGCGCTGGCCCGCGAGGCCGGCGGGCCCGCTCCCGTGGTCACCGGCCAGTACCGCGCGGGCGACGTCCGCCACGTCACCGCGTCGTCGGCCCGCCTCCGTGACGAGCTCGGCTGGCGCCCGGCGGTCTCGTTCGAGGAGGGCATGCGCGAGTTCGCGACGGCCCCGCTGAGGGCTGCCGTCGGCGGCTGACACGAGGTCGTGCGGTCACGGACGAGCTGACGCCCGGCCGGTCGGGCTCTGGGGTCGTGATCGTCACCATCCGGGCCACCTCCTGATCGACGACGCCAGCGCTGTGCCCGCACGTCAGCCGGTGACTTGCCGCTTCGAGGGGTCTGGACGTGCTCCTGGAGCCCGCGAAGGGGCAACTCGACCGTGGAGGCACGGCGGCTGGCCGCGCAGCAGCAGAGACGCCCCCCGTCCGGGGCGGGCACGGCCCCTCCCAAGGTGGCGTCCGTAATATCACCAGGATGAGCAGTCCCGAGGTCGACGTCGTGCTCCCCTGTCTCGACGAGGCCGGGGCTCTGCCCTGGGTGCTCGGGCGCCTCCCCGAGGGGTGGCGCGCGATCGTCGTCGACAACGGCTCGACCGACGGCTCGGCCGACGTCGCCCGCGAGCACGGCGCCCTGGTCGTCGAGGAGGCGCGTCGCGGCTTCGGCGCAGCTGCCCACGCCGGACTCGAGGCCGCCACCGCCCCCTACGTGGCCTTCTGCGACGCCGACGCGTCGATGGACCCCGCCGACCTGCCGACGCTCGCCGGACCCGTGCTGGCGGGCGAGGCGGAGCTGGTGCTGGGCCGCCGACGGCCGACCGCCCGAGGGGCCTGGCCGTTCCACGCCCGTGTCGCGAACCGCGTGCTCGCGCACCTGATGCGCCGCGCCTCCGGCGTCGCCCTGCACGACCTCGGCCCGATGCGCGTCGCCAGCCGCGAGGGGCTGCTCGGCCTCGGCCTGCGCGACCGCCGGAGCGGCTACCCCCTCGAGATGGTGCTGCGCGCCTCCGAGGCGGGCTGGCGCATCCACGAGCTCGACGTGCCGTACTCGCCGCGAGTCGGCCGCAGCAAGGTGACCGGCACGATCCGCGGCACCGCACGGGCCGTCGAGGACATGTCGCGGCTGCTGAGGGAGGCAGGCCGATGACGACCGTCGTGGTGATCTGCAAGGAGACCCTGCCGGGCAAGGTCAAGACACGCCTGCACCCTCCCCTGACCCTCGAGCAGGCCGCCGAGGTGGCGGCCGCCGCGATCCAGGACACCCTCGCCGTGGTGCGCCAGCTGCCCGCGAGCCGGCGCGTCCTGCTCTTCGACGGCAACCGAACGCCCCCCGGCTCCGAAGACTTCGATGTGATCCACCAGATCGGCGGCGGCCTCGACGCACGGCTCGGCGCCCTCTTCGACGAGGTCGACGGCCGCACCGTGCTCGTCGGCATGGACACCCCGCAGCTCACCGTGGCGGATCTCGCCCCCGCCTTCGACGACCCGTCGGACGACGTCGACGCCTGGTTCGGCCCGGCCAACGACGGCGGCTTCTGGGCTCTCGGCCTCGAGCGGCCCACCGGCGACCTGCTCCGCGGCGTCCCGATGTCGCAGGACGACACCGGGGCCCACCAGCTGCGCCGCCTCGCCGAGGCCGGGCTCCGCGTCCGCAGGCTGCCCGAGCTCGTCGACGTCGACACGATCGACGACGCGCGGCTCGCCGCCGCCGCCGGCTCCGACACCCTCTTCGCGCAGGCCCTGCGCCGACTCGACCCCATCACCGCAGGCGGTCCCGACGCCTCCCGGCCCACCCCCGAGGAGACCCTCTCGTGACCATGACCGCCGACCCCCAGCCCACCTTCGGCTCCGGAGGCGCGGAGCCGTACGCCCGTGCCCTCCGCCGCGAGGGGCGACTCCAGCTCGTCCGCTCACCGGGCACCGCCCGCCAGGGCTCGCGCTCGGCTGCCGACGCCCTCGACGCCGACGCCCTCGACGCCGATGCGTTCGACGTCGCCCGCTGGAGCCGTGGCGCCGACGCCGCCGACCTCAGCACCATCCTCGACGCCTCCTCGGTGCTCGACATCGGCTGCGGCCCCGCCCGCATGGTGCGCGCCGCGGTCGACCGGGGGCTCGGCGCCCTCGGCGTCGACGTCTCCGTCACCGCGGTCGCGATGGCCGTCGACGCCGGGCTCCCGGTCGTCGCCGGCTCGGTCTTCGACGCGCTGCCGGGCGAGGGGACGTGGGACGTCGCCCTGCTGCTCGACGGCAACATCGGGATCGGCGGCGACCCGACCGCCCTCGTGGCCCGCGCCTCCTCGGTCGTCGCCCCCTCGGGGTCCGTGGTCGTCGAGACCGCGGCCGACCCGGCAGCCGACGTCGCCTACGACGCCCAGGTCGTCGACGAGCAGGGCCGCGCGAGCGCGACCTTCCCGTGGGCCGAGGTCGGCCGCGAGGCGCTCGGCCGGCACGCCGCCGCCGCGGGCCTGCGCGTGTCGCAGACCTGGTCGGTCGGTCGCCGCACGTTCTGCCGGCTCGTCCGCGCCTCCTAGGCCGGGAACCGACTCGGAGACGACAAACCGACGTGAAGGATCACGTCGGTTCGTCGCTTCGGCGTCGCCTCAGCCGAGGCCGAGACCGCGGCCGCGACCGCGACCGCCCGAGCGCACCAGGCGCGCGGGTCAGGCCGTGCGGCGCGCCTCGCGCCGGCGGGCGAGCACGGTCCACACGACCACGGCGAGCGCCGTGAGCACGGCCACGACCAGCCAGGCCACAGCGAGGCGGGTGCCGTAGTCGAACGGCAGGACGGTGTCGTTCTTCGTTCCCCGGGCCTTCGAGATGATCTCGGGCACGACGACGAGCGACAGCACGACGCCGAGGACGATCCCGACCTGGAGGATCGCGAGGACCGTCGGGCTGATGCGTCGACCCGTCCGCCCGACGATCAGGGCGATCCCGGCGACGACCGGGGCGATGACCGCGTCGTGCGCGATGACGGCGCCGATCAGCCAGACGAGCAGCCCGCCGTAGCGCGTCGGCGACACGGTCTCGGTGAGCACCCAGCCGCCGAGGCCGATCAGGGCCACGCCGACGACGACCAGCACGGCCCGGGCGACGCGGACGCCGCGCCCGGAGGCGCCGGACCCGGAGGCGGCGGAGGAGGGGACGGCGGGGACGGCCGACGAGCGCGTCATCAGATCACCTCGATCAGGCTGAGCCACTTGGTCTGCAGGACGCCGGGACGCCCGGGGGCGATCATCCGGGCGGGGTAGCCGTGCTCGATGTCGAGCCGGCCGCCGTTCACCTCGAGGGCGACGAGCGTGGCGGGGTCGGTGGCGTACTCGGGGCCCATCAGCATGACGCGGTAGCCGCCCTTCTCCTCGAGGCTCGTGACGCGCAGCGACCGGTCGGCCGGCGCTCCCACGAGCGCCATCAGCTCGACGAGCCGGGGGCCGCGCCAGTGCGCGGTCTGGCTCCAGCCCTCGACGCACGAGATCGGGAGGCGCTCGTCGCCCTGTGCCATCGCCTGCAGGTCCGAGGCCGTGAAGGCCATCGTCCGCTCGCCGTGGGCGATCGTGAGCTGCCAGTCGGGGTCCATCGCGGTCTCGAGCACCTTGGCGGCCGAGGCGGTCCGGTTCACCGGCAGGTCGTTCGGGCCGATGCCCCGCTGCCGGGGACCGAAGGCGTTGAGCGGCTGGAGCGGCGTGAACGACTGGCCGGCGGTGAGCGCGACGACGCCGACGGTCGAGGCGCCGATCGCGCCGAAGAAGCCCCGGCGCGACACACGGCTTCGGGCAGGGTCGCGCTCGGGCTCGCGGGCGTCGTCGATCCAGCGCGTGACGCGGCCGACCAGCCCGCGGGGCTGCGGAGCCGAGGGCTCGACCGCAGCGGGCTGCGGGGTCGAGGTCGGAGCGTCGTCGCGACGCATCCGCGCGAGCTCGCGCACGGCCTCGTGCTCGGCCCGCGCCGGGTCGAGCTCGCCCGACGGCTCGACGAACCGGCCGTCGGCGTCGTAGCTGTCGCGGGCCCGCCAGTACCGGGTGATCAGCGGGAGCTTCACGGCGATGTGGACGGCGAGCGAGCCGATGATCACGAACGACAGGGCGAAGTGCACCTGCTTGAACGGGAACGGCCACGGGTACCACTGGTACGTGTTGAGCAGGCCCGTGACGAGCTGCAGCACCGACGTCGAGATGAACAGGGCGATGGAGGCGCGCTCGAGCACCTGCACCGGGTGCCGCACCGGAGGGTGCTGGAACAGCTGCGGGAACACGGCGTGCAGCTTGCCGAGCAGCAGCGGGATCGCCGCGATGCCGGCCGTGATGTGGATGCCCTGCGTCACCTGGTACAGCCACACGGGCGAGGTGGGGAACCGCATCCAGGAGGCAGGTTCTTGCAGGAAGTGGCTGTAGAGGCCCGTGAGCAGGCAGACCAGGAAGGCGGCGGCCAGCAGCCGCCCCAGAACGGTCGCCGAGCGGGCGTTGCGGCTCGGCGACGAGGCGGCCGTTCGGAGTGTGAGCAGCAGCTGTCTCATGGCGGACATCATTTCACATATTTGGTGCCTGATCCTGGTTCCCAGCGGTCTTCGACCAGACTGGACAGGTGCGTACTCTATTCGCGGCCGTCGCCGTCACCGGATTGGCGGCGTCCGTGGCGTGGGGCGTTCTCGAGCTGGGATTCCTGCGGGAGGAGCTCCGCGCCTCCTATGTGGTGTGGACCGCGGTGTGCTGGGCGTTCTTCGTCGTGGCCCTGTTGCTGCTGCGCCGGGTGCCCGCCCGGGCGGTCACGGCGCTCGTGCTCGCGGGCACGGCCCTCGTCGGCGGCGCGGCCCTCGTCGGCGACCCGAACACGAGCACCGACCCGGCCCGCTACGCCTGGGACGGCATCGTCCAGGTGAACGGCGTCTCGCCGTACGCGCACACCCCCGACTCGGGCGAGCTGCGCGACCTGCGCCCCGACTGGATCTTCCCGGAGTCGGCGCCCTTCACCCGGGACGACGGCACGATCGGCGAGCGGTGCAGCCAGCCCGACCGGCAGATCCACCGCGCCTACGACACCGAGACGGGCGACGTCGTCTGCACGGCGATCAACCGGCCGGAGGTCCCGACGATCTACCCGCCCGCGGCCGAGCTGTACTTCGCGGGCGTGCGGGCCCTCGTGGGCCCCGAGATCGGGTTCTTCCCGCTCCAGCTCACCGGCGCGTTGCTCGTGTTCGGCACGACCGTCGCGCTCGTCGTCACCCTCCGCCGCCGCGGCCTCGACCCGCGCTGGGCGGCTCTCTGGGGCTGGTGCCCGCTCGTCGTCGGCGAGGGGATCACCAACTCGCACGTCGACCTGCTGGGGGCCGTGCTCGTCGTCGCGGCCACGCTGCTCGTCGCGACCGGCCGGCGCTGGCGGGGCGGCATCGCGCTCGGCGCCGCCGTCGCGACCAAGCTCATCCCGGCGATCGCCGCCCCGGCCCTGCTGCGCCGTCAGCCGGCGAAGGTCGTCGTCGCCTCGATCGTCACGTTCGCCCTGCTCTACGTGCCGTACGTCGCCACGACCGGCTGGCAGGTGCTCGGCTACCTGCCTGGGTACCTCACGGAGGAGGGCTACGAGGACGGCTCCCGGTTCGTCTTCATGTCGGCGTTCCTGCCCGACGCCTGGACGACACCTGTCGTTGCATTGCTGCTCGCCGTCACGGCCGCCCTCGTCTGGGTCAAGACCCCGGTCGACAGCCCCTGGCTCGGCCAGCTCGTGATGATCGGCGTGGTGCTCGTGGCCGTCAGCCCGCGCTACCCCTGGTACGCCCTGCTGCTCGTGCCGTTCGTCGCGCTGACGGGGCGGTGGGAGTGGCTCGCGATCCCGCTCGCCCTGCTCGTGCGTCAGCTCGAGCCGTACATGGCCCTGCAGCGGGCGTCGCTGGCGACGGCGGTGCTCGTCATCCTGCTCGTGTCGATCTGGCGGGCCGGGCCGGGCTGGTCGGAGCGCCTGGGGGACGTCGTCGTCTCCGACGCCCGCCGCCTGCGACGACTCGTCAGCCGTAGACCCGCACGTGCGGCGGCGACCGTTGACTGACGCCGCACGCGCGGCACCGGGACGCTAAGCTCGGCGCATGCCAGAGACCCTGTACCGCGTCAGCGAGGCCGCCGCACTGGTCGGCGTCTCGGACGACACCGTCCGCCGCTGGGCCGAGGCCGGACGCCTCGAGCTCGTGCCGGGCCCCGGCGGACGCCTCGCGGTCGTCGGCTCGGAGCTGGCCCGCGTCGCGAGCGAGCAGGCGGCGCACGCCGCGCCTCCCCGCGGCGGTGCGGGAGGCGACGCCTCGGGCGCGGTCGTCAGCGAGCGCAACCGGTTCACGGGCATCGTCACGGCGATCGTCCGGGACACGGTCATGGCGCAGGTCGACGTCCAGGCCGGCCCGTTCCGGGTCGTGTCGCTGATCAGCAGGGAGGCGGCCGACGAGCTGGGGCTGGAGGTCGGCAGCCCCGTGGTCGCGAGCGCGAAGGCGACCACCGTGAGCGTGACGCTCGGGCGCCTGGGCGAGACGGCGCCCGCTCCCACCGAGACCGAGGGCGAGGCCGCTCGATGACGACTGCACGCCGCACCCGCGCCTCCTCCGCAGGCACGCCCTCGGCCCGCACGCCCTTCGCCCGCGTGCCCGTCGCCGTCGCCGCCGGCGCCGCCGCGCTGCTCGTGCTGAGCGCCTGCTCCTCCGGGGGCGCGGCCGACGACCCGACCTCGTCGGGCACCCGCGTCGCGAGCCCCACCGCCGCGCCGACCGGCGAGATCACGGTGCTCGCCGCCGCCTCGCTGACCGAGACCTTCGACGCGCTGGCGGCCGACTTCGAGGAGGCGAACCCCGGGACGACCGTCACCATCAGCTACGGCGGCAGCTCGGCACTCGCCCAGCAGATCGTCGCCGGGTCGCCGGTCGACGACCTCTTCAGCGCGAGCGCCGCGACCATGGAGACCGTGACCGACGCGGGCCTCGCCGAGGGCGAGCCCGCCACGTTCGCGCGCAACGCCCTGGAGATCGCCGTCCCCGCCGGCAACCCCGGCGACGTGACGTCGCTGGCCGACCTCGCCTCCCCCGACGTGACGGTCGCCCTGTGCGCCGCCGAGGTGCCCTGCGGGGCCCTGGCCACGACCGTGCTCGAGGCCGAGGGCGTCAGCGTCACCCCGGCGACGCTCGAGCCCGACGTGAAGAGCGCCCTCACGAAGGTCGAGCTCGGCGAGGTCGACGCGGCACTCGTGTACGCGACCGACGTCGCGGCGGCCGGCGACTCGGTCGAGGGGATCCCGGTGGGCGACGCGTCGACCCCGACCACCTCGTACCTCGCCGCTCGCCTCGCCGACGCCCCGGACCCCGACCTCGCCGAGGCGTTCCTCGCCTTCGTGCTGTCGTCGACCGGTCAGGACGCACTCGCCGACGCCGGCTTCCGGGTCGGCTGACCCGGTCGCCGTGGACCTGCTCCCCGACCGGCGCGACCGCACCGGTCGACGCGACCGGCGCCTCCCCCGTGACCAGCGCCTGCCTCGCGATGCGCGCCGACCGCACGGCCGCGACGCACTGCGCGAACGGCGCCTGCCCGTCGCCGTGCTCGTGCCGGCGCTCGTCGGGCTGGCGCTGCTCGTGCTGCCGGCCGTGGCGTTGCTCGTGCGTGCCCCGTGGGCGACCCTCGGCCAGCGGCTCGCGAGCGAGACCGTGCTCGACGCCCTCCGGGTGTCGGTCACGAGCGCGCTGCTCGCGACCGCGATCAGCCTGCTGCTGGGCGTCCCGCTCGCGTGGCTGCTGACGGCCAGCGACACCTGGCCGGCGGTCTGGCGGCGCCTCCTGCGGGCCGTCGTGACCGTGCCGCTCGTCTTGCCACCCGTCGTCGGCGGCATCGCGCTGCTCTACCTGCTGGGGCGCAACGGCCTGCTCGGCCGCCCCCTCGACGCGGCCCTCGGCGTCACGATCCCGTTCACGCTCGCCGCCGTCGTCATCGCGCAGACGTTCGTGGCGATGCCGTTCCTCGTGCTCAGCGTCGAGGGGGCGCTGCGCGGCGTCGACCGTGGGCTCGACGACGCGGCCGCCTCGCTCGGGGCGTCGCGGTGGTATGCATTCCGGCGGGTGACGGTGCCCCTGGTCGCCCCCGGCGTCACCGCGGGAGCCGTGCTCTGCTTCGCCCGGGCCCTCGGCGAGTTCGGCGCGACCATCACCTTCGCGGGGACGTTCCCCGGACGCACCCAGACCCTCCCGACGAGCGTCTACCTGGCCCAGCAGAGCGACCCCGAGAGCGCCGTCGCGATCTCGCTGCTGCTGCTCGCGGTCGGGGTCGGGGTCCTGTTGCTGCTGCGCGACCGGTGGCTGACGACGGGGGCGCGGTGAGCGGGGGCGGGCTGAGCGCTCGGCTGCGGGTCACCCGCGGGTCGTTCGCGCTCGAGCTCGACCTCGACGTGGCCCCCGGCGAGGTCGTCGCCCTGCTCGGCCCGAACGGCGCGGGCAAGTCGTCCGCGCTCGGGGCGCTGGCCGGGCTGCTGCCCGCCGACGGGTCGCGGGTGGTCGTCGACGGACACGTCCTGGACGGGTACGGCCTGGACGGGTACGGCCTGGACGGGTACGGCCTGGACGGGCCCGGTGCGGACGACGGGCCGGTCGTCCGGGTCCCCGCCCGCGACCGCCGCGTCGGCACCGTCTTCCAGGACCACCGCCTGTTCCCGCACCTCACCGCCCTCGAGAACGCCGCCTTCGGTCCCCGCAGCCGTGGCGTCCGCGCCCGCGCGGCCCGCGAGCTCGCCCTGGTCGAGCTCCGCAGGGTCGGCCTCGCGTCGCTCGCCGGTCGCCGGCCCTCGGAGCTCTCCGGCGGCCAGTCGCAGCGCGTGGCGGTGGCGCGGGCGCTGGCTGCCGACCCGCGTCTCCTGCTGCTCGACGAGCCGCTCGCGGCCCTCGACGCCGAACAGCGCCCGGCCGTGCGCGCGGCCCTCGCCGACGTGCTGCAGGAGGTGCGGGTCGCGACGCTGCTCGTCACCCACGACCCGGTGGACGCCGTCGCGCTCGCCGACCGCGTCGTCGTGCTCGAGGAAGGCGTCGTCGTGCAGCGCGGGACCCCGACCGAGGTGCTCACCGACCCGCACACCTCGTACGGGGCGTCGCTGACCGGGGCGACGGTCTGGACGCCGACGGAGTCGTCGGCGACGGGCCGCGGAGCTCGCGCCCTGCTGCCGGGCGGGCTCACCGTGTCGTCGACACGGCCGCTGGCGGACGGGCCCGCGCGCGTGTCGGTGCCGGTCGAGGCCGTGACGCTGGTGGGGCTCGGCGGGCTCGGCGGGTTCGGCGATCAGGCAGGGGACGCCGGGCGGGCCCGGCAGTCCGGCCAGGCCCGGAACGACGGACCGGGTGAGCCTGCAGGAGGCGCCCCGCACGTCCCGATCCCGGCGCACGTCGTGAGCGTCGAGCAACGCCTCTCGCGGCTGGCGGTGACCGTCGTCACCGACCAGGGGTCGCTCTCGGCCGTCGCCGAGCTGCCCCTCGCGACCGCCGACGGCGCCCGGCTGCGACGCGGCGACCGGGTCGGGCTGCTGCTCGACCCGGGGCGCGTCACGATCGCGTGAGCGCGTGAGCGCCGGGGACGGACTCCGTTATGAACCGTGATCCGAACCATGAACTGCGAAAGAACGCGGTTCATGGTTCGGTTCACGGTTCTTGCCGACGGACAGCACGGCGGGGCGACGGCCTGCAGTGCGCAGCGTCGGTTCTTGCCGACGGACAGCACGGCGGGGCGACGGCCTGCAGTGCGCAGCGGCGCACGGCGACGTCGCCTACTCTCAGGGGATGACGGTCTCGCTCGGTCTGCCCACGATCCCCCGCCGTCTCGCGGAGGGCGAGACGGCTGCCGCGGGCGGCGCGCTGCCGCCGCGTCCCGGGTCGGACTCGGCCCCCGGCCTGCTCGACCGCTTCGGCCGGACGGCGACCGACCTGCGCGTGTCGCTCACCGACCGCTGCAACCTCCGCTGCACCTACTGCATGCCGGCCGACGGCCTGCCCTGGCTGCCGAAGGACCAGGCCCTCAGCGCCGACGAGATCGTCCGGCTGGTGAGCGTCGGCGTCCGCGACCTCGGCGTCCGCCAGGTGCGGTTCACCGGCGGCGAGCCGCTGCTGCGCGCCGATCTGGTCGACATCGTGCGGCGGGTCGCCGCCCTCGAGCCGCGACCCGACATCTCGCTGACGACCAACGCCATCGGCCTCGCGCAGCGTGCGCGCGCGCTCGCCGACGCCGGCCTCGACCGCATCAACGTGTCGCTCGACTCGCTGCACGCCGAGACGTTCGAGACGCTCACCCGCCGCCCGTTCCTCGACAAGGTGCTGGCCGGCGTCGACGCCGCGGCGGCCGCGGGGCTCACCCCGATCAAGATCAACGCGGTGCTGCTGCCCGGGGTCAACGACCACGAGGCCGCCGACCTGCTGGCCTGGTCGCTCGACCGGGGGCACGAGCTGCGCTTCATCGAGCAGATGCCGCTCGACGCGGACCGGACCTGGCACCGCGCCTCCTTCGTGACGGCCGACGACATCCGTGGCCGACTCGCCGAGCGCTTCGTGCTGAGCCCCCACGCCGCCCCGCGCGACGGTGCGCCCGCGGAGCGGTTCGACGCTGTCGGCCTCGGCGCGGAGTCCCACCTCGTCGGCACCGTCGGCATCATCGCGTCGGTCAGCGAGCCGTTCTGCGGCGACTGCCGTCGCACCCGCCTCACCGCCGAGGGAGGCGTGCGCAGCTGCCTCTTCGGCGACGCCGAGACCGGCCTGCGCGACCCGCTGCGCGCCGGGGCGAGCGACGCCGAGCTCGCCGACCTCTGGCGCGGCGCGATGTGGGCGAAGCCGGCCTCGCACGGCATCGACCGCGACGACTTCGTCCAGCCCGTCCGCACCATGAGCGCCATCGGAGGTTGACCGTGACCCGCACGACCCTGAGGTTCTTCGCCGCTGCGCGCGCCGCCGTCGGCCGCGACGAGCAGGTCGTCGACGTGCCGGACGGCGAGAGCGCGACCATCGGGCGGCTGCTCACCGAGGTGCGTCCCGTCGAGGGCACGTCGGCGGCCGACTGGCGCGACGTGCTGCTGCGCTGCTCGTTCCTCGTCGACGGGCTGACCACGCGCGACCGCGAGCAGGTCGTGGCCGACGGCGACGTGGTCGACGTCATGCCGCCCTTCGCCGGTGGCTGAGCCCAGGACGCCGGCGAAACGACGCAGCAGCGCTCGTCAGGGGCGGGCAGCCGAGGAGGCGCGCAGCTGCCAGCCGAGCATGCCCCCGTCGAGCACGGCCACGTCGAACCCGTCGGCGACGAGCAGCTCCGCGGCCGCCCGGGCGCGCGGGCCACGGGCGCAGTACGCGATGACGGGGAGCTCCGGGTCGAGCTCGGGCCTCTGACGGGTGCGGACCCCGAGGCCCGCCGCGAGCACGTCGCCCGGCAGGTGCGCGAAGTCGTGCTCGTCGGGCTCGCGCACGTCGAGCAGGGTGAACGCCGCCTCGCCGGCGTCCCGCGCGGCGAGCAGCTCGGCGAGCTCGTCGGCGGACACGTCGGGGCTGCGGGTGCCGCGGGGCTGGTCGGCGACCGGTGTCGGCGAGCCGGCCCGCGCCTCCTCGTGCCCGTCGCGCAGCGCCGCGGCGGCGCTGGCCGTCCGCGCCTCGTTCGCCGCCGCCCGCTCCCGGGCCCGGTGCGGAGCGCGTCGGAGGCGGCTCTCGCGCCACGAGGCGGAGCCCGCGTCGATCGTCACGACCCGGCCGAGCAGGGGCTCGCCGACTCCCGTGACGAGCTTGACGACCTCGCTGGCCATGACCGAGCCGACGGTGCCGCAGAGCGGCCCGAGCACCCCGACGTCGGCGCAGGACTCGTCCCAGCCGCCGGCCGGCGGCGACGGGTGGAGGTCGCGGTAGTCGACGTCGCGACCGTCGGGCGCGGCGTCCCAGAAGACGCTGACCTGGCCGTCGAGCCGGGCCACGCTGCCCCAGACGACGGGCAGTCCCCGGGCCGCGGCCTCGTCCGCGACGACGTAGCAGGTGTCGAACGAGTCGCTGCCGTCGACGACGACGTCGTACCCGTCGAGGACGGCGGCTGTCTCGGCGGAGAGCCGGACGGGGTGCACGACGACGTGCGTGTCGGGGGCGGTCGCCCGCACGCGCTCGGCGGCGATCCGCGCCTTCGGCAGGCCCACGTCCCCAGGTCCGAAGAGCACCTGACGCTGTAGGTTCGACCGGTCGACGACGTCGTCGTCGACCACTCCCAGCGTCCCCACACCCGAGGCTGCGAGATATTGGACAGCCGGAGATCCCAGACCGCCGGCGCCGACGACCAGCACGCGAGCCGCGCGCAGTCGGGCCTGGGCCTCGAGGCCGAAGCCCGGCAGCCGCACGGTGCGCGACCAGCGCTCGTCGGTCTCGTCCCCGGCCACCGGCCCCGACGAGCCCGACGCGACCGAGACGAGAGGGGGCAGTGACGACATGGCAGACCTCCGGAGAACGGCCGCGGACGACACGACCCCGCCCACAGTAACCCGCGACGCGGAGACCGAGCAGCCGCCGACGCGCTCGTCGCCCGCGCGCCTCCTGGGCCGTCGCCACACCGACGCGGTGCTGATCGGCGTGCTCGCCACGCTGGTCTCCGGCGCCTTCCTCTGGGTGCCGTCGGTCTGGTACGACGAGGCGGCGACGGTCGTCTCGGCCACCCGCACCTGGGGCCAGCTCTGGGCCATGATCCACACCGTCGACCTCGTGCACGCCGCCTACTACGCGTCCATGCACCTCTGGTTCGACGTGTTCCCGTACTCGCCCACGTCGCTGCGGGTGCCGAGCGCCCTCGCCACCGGCGTCGCGGCCGGCCTCACGGTGTCGCTGACCCGCATCCTCGTCGACCGGCGCACCGCCGTCGTCGCGGGCCTGCTCTTCGTGCTGCTGCCGCGCGTGACCTGGATGGGCGGCGAGGGCCGCTCGTACGCCCTCTCGGCGCTCTTCGCCGTCGCGCTCACGCTGGTGCTCGTCGTGGCCGCGCGACGCACCGCCGAGGACGGCCACGCCCGCACCCGCCGGTCGATCACGCTCTGGTGGGTCGGCTACGCCGTGCTCGCCGTCGTCGCCTGCGCCTTCTTCCTCTACATCGCGCTGCTCGTCGTGGGGCACGCCCTGACCATGCTCGTCCGCGTGCTGCGTGACCGCCGCGACCACGCCGCCGAGCGCGCGGCCGTCGACGAGTGGGCGCGCACGGGCGCCGTCGCCGTCGTGCCCGCGTCGGGCGCCACCTCCGTGCGGTCGTCGCGCCGGGCGCTGCTCGGCTGGTTCGCCGGGGCCGGGGTCGCCGGCCTGGCGAGCCTGCCGCTGGCCTGGTTCATCGCCTCGCAGAACAGCCAGGTCAGCTGGATCGAACGGCCGAGCTTCAGCACGCTCCGCGGCGTGCTCGTGACGCAGTGGTTCCAGGGCAACGAGAACTTCGCGGTCTTCGCGCTCGTGTGCGCCGGCGCGACGCTCGTCGTGCTGTCGCTCCGCCTCGCGCCCGCAGCCCGCGGCTTCGCCGAGGTCGTGCTGCCGTGGATGGTCGTGCCGACCGTCGGCCTCGTGGGCGTCTCCCTCGTCGTCGACCCGCTCTACTCGCCGCGCTACCTGACCTTCGGCACGCCCGCCATCGCGATGACGATGGCCGTCGCGGTCGCGGCGATCCCGTGGCGTCGCGTGATCGCGCTGGTGCTGCTCGTCGCCGTCGTGCTGACCTCGCCCACGTACGTCGAGCAGCGACAGCCCGAGGCGAAGGACTCGTCCGCGTGGGACCAGGTCGCCGACCTCGTCGCCGGCGAGCGGGCGACCGAGGCCCCCGGCACCCGCGAGGGGGTCGTCTTCGGACCCGTCCGCCGCCACCCCAAGGCGACGTCGCGCATCATCCAGGACACCTACCCCGAGGCCTTCCGCGGCATGTCCGACTTCACGCTCGAGACGCCCGGCTACGAGACCGACGGCCTCTGGGAGACCCAGTACCCGCTCGGCGACGTGCTCGACCGCACCGACGACCTCGACGTCGTCTGGCTCATCACGAGCGACAAGCAGGACTGGCGGCCGCGCGTCACCGAGCAGCTCGGCTCGGTCGGCTTCACGCTCGACCAGGAGTGGGGCCTCACCCGCACCAACGTGCTCAAGTTCACGCGCTGACCCGACGCGAGCCGAGGAGGCGCGGGTCGGCCGTCCGGACCAGGCCGGCCCTCCGAGGGCGCGAGCGTCGAGCGGCGCCCCGGCCGCGCCTCCTAGTCGGTGATGACGCGGGCGCCGTGCACGGGCCCCGTCGCCCGCACGACGGTGAGCCGGGCCGCGCTGAGCGCGATCTGCAGCTCGAGGGCCCCGTCGAGGTCGGGTGCGAGGAAGGCGACGGTCGGCCCGGAGCCCGAGACGATCCCGGCGAGGGCGCCGTTGCCCTCGCCGAGCTCGAGCACGCGGCCGAGCCCCGGCTCGAGGTGCAGCGCGGGCGCCTGGAGGTCGTTGTGCATCACGTCGGCGAGCAGTTCGGCGTCGCCGGCGCGCAGCGCCTGCAGCACCCCGGTGTCGACGACGGGCTGGCGCACGGGCGAGATGTCGCTCGAGTGGCGCAGCCGGTGCTCGTCGAGCTCGCGGTAGACCGTCGGCGTCGACAGCCCGAAGTCGGCCAGCGCCAGCACCCACTGGAACTGCCCCTTGGCGAGTGCGGGGCTGAGCTCGTCGCCACGGCCGGTGCCGACGGCGGTGCCGCCCGCGAAGGCGAAGGGCACGTCGGCCCCCAGCTCGGCCGACAGCTTGAGCAGGTCGTCGCGGCCGAGGCCCGTGCCCCACAGGGCGTCGCAGGCCAGCAGCGTCGCGGCCGCGTCGGCCGAGCCGCCGCCCATGCCGCCTGCGACGGGCACCGCCTTCTCGATGCTCAGGTCGACGCCGCCCCGGTAGCCGGTGGTCGTCGCGAGGAGGCGGGCGGCACGCACCGCGAGGTTGCTCTCGTCGGTCGGCACCCCCGAGACGTCGACGCCGGGGCCCGCTGTCACCCGGACGGTGAAGTCGTCCGCCTTGCGTGCCCGCACGTCCTCGTAGAGCGACACCGCCTGGTAGGCAGTCGCGAGCTCGTGGTAGCCGTCGTCCTGCAGGTCGCCGACGGCGAGGAACACGTTGATCTTGCCCGGGGCACGGGTGTGGACCACGGTCGGGCCGGCCACGGAGCTCATGGTCCCAACCTAGTCAGTTCTGTCGGTCCCCCATGACCCGGAATGCACGGGTCATGGCTTCGCGAGCGGGCTCGACCCGCTCGGGCAGCCGGAGACGGCTCTGGGTGAGGCTGACGCTGCACTTGCCGCCCGCGCCGGGCGAGACCATCAACTGCAGGCGTACGTCGCCGTCGAGGCGCCACCGGGCGGTCGGGTGCGCCGCGGCGCGACTGGTCGAGTGGGGTGCTCCCCCCGCGAACTCCGCGAACCGTTCGACGCTGAGGTCGAGCAGCTCGAGGGGCTCGCCGCGGAGGCTGCGGCTCACGGCCACCGTGAAGGTGCCGTCGGGCTGTTGCCCGGGCAGTCGCATGCCCCGTGCCTGCTCGTAACGGACAGTGATCGACTGAGCCCACCACCCGGGCACCTCGTGCTCGTCGACGAGGAGGCGCGCGATCTGTGCATGGGACAGGCGCGTCGCGCCCGCCCCGTCGAGCAACGCGAACCACTGCTCGCTGCTGCGTCCGGTCCCCGACGCCAACCGGGCGTCGCTGATGACAGGACGTCGCCGTCGGTCGTCGCCGCCCTGCCCGTCCATCCGCCTCCCCTGTCCGGTCAGCGCGTCGCCCGTGCCAGCGCCAAGAAGTCGTCGACGGTCAGCTGCTCGCCGCGCTCGGTCGGCGGCAGGCCGGCGGCGACGAGGGCGTCGGAGGCGGCGGCCGACGAGCCGTAGACGCCCGACAACGACTGCCGCAGCATCTTGCGGCGCTGCTGGAACGCGGCGTCGACCAGCTCGAAGACGGCGAGGCGTTCTTCTTCGGTGCCCCGCGCCTCCTTGCGGTCGAAGGCGACGAGGATGCTGTCGACGTTCGGCACGGGCCAGAAGACCTGGCGGCTGACCTGGCCGGCCGTGGAGAACTCGCCGTAC
>Ga0308167_1002189_pt1 | contig 19057 bp, 15 predicted proteins | sample PhyCR1_2_FD_202138 | JGI IMG/M metagenome (GOLD analysis project Ga0308167, IMG submission 202138) | Phyllosphere microbial communities from UC Gill Tract Community Farm, Albany, California, United States - DLSLRC.R1 | ecosystem: Host-associated > Plants > Phyllosphere > Unclassified | place... | reverse complement strand
GCCGCTGCTGAAGCGGCTGACGCGCGGCGTTGAGCTTACCGAAGCGGGTGAGGCTTTCCTCGAAGAGGCACAGCAGATTGTCCAGCTGGCCGATCATGCGCTGGAAAATGCGCGAGGCATTGCCCGCGGTATCAGTGGCCAGATGTCGCTGGGGTTTGCCAGTTCGGTGGCGTTTAGTCCCCGGATATTTGCGTTAATCCATCAGTTTAAGGCGCGCTATCCGGCGATGGAGCTACTGACGCGTGAAGAGAATATGGCGCTGCTGATGCAGGATTTACAGGAAGGCTTGCTGGATGCGGCGTTTATCCGCCTGCCGTGCGAGAGCAGCAAGGCGTTTAACCTGCGGGTGATCTCCACCGAGAGAATGCTGGTTGCGCTACCGCGTCAGCACCCACTCAGTCAGGCGCCAACGGTGGCGCTGTCGGCACTGGCGCAAGAAACGCTGGTGATCTTCCCTCGCGAGGTGGCACCCAGCCTGTATGAACTGATTGTCAGCGCCTGCCTGCGGGCCGGCTTTTCGCGCCAGGCTTTTCAGCAGGCACCGCAGATCACCTCATCGCTCGGCATGGTGGGCGCCGGATGCGGTGTTGCGCTGGTGCCGGAGTCGATGCGCTGTGTGGGTAATCCTCAGGTCAGCTTCTGTGAAATCGAAAACAACACGCTGTTCACCGACGTGGCGTTCGCCTGGCGGCGCTACCATCCGTCAAAAGCAGTGCTGCATCTGCTGTCGCTGCTGGCAGAGAAACTGTCGGCCTGAGACCAGACGGCGTTGATAAGCGCAGGCTATTGAACTGAGCACAATAACCGACTGGCACCGCGCGTCCGGGTTGCGAATAATCGCACCATGACTACATACCGCGTTAGAGTCGGGTTTCACAACCCGTCAGCCCTGACATTCAGGCAACTGGATGAGATTCTGGAGCCGCAGCGATTCTGGAGAACAGATTCGGCCAGCGGCAGGTTCCGCTATTTCATGGAGTATGAGTATCAATCTGACATACGCGATCTCTGTTCAGTTTGTTCGCTGGCCTATACTCAGGCCTGCAAAGTCAGGAAATGCCCGCTAATCCTGGTTGAAGTGATGAAGTAACCGGGGCCTCCGATCCCGCCCTGCGGGGGATCGGACTGTCACCCTGAATCACACTGGCTTCCTGTTCATTAGCAGACTCAGCGACGCGGGCAGAACCGTCAGCGTAACCAGCGTTCCGGTCACCAGACCACCAATAATCGCAAACGCCATCGGCCCCCAGAAAACCTGATGTGAGATCGGGATCATGCCGAGGATCGCGGCGCAGGCGGTCAGCAGAATGGGTCGAACACGGTGCTCTGCTGCTTGCCTGATTGCTTCATCAGGCGGCAATCCGGCGCGGGCATTGGCATCGACTTCACTGATCATGATCACCGCGTTGCGGATGATGATGCCAGCCAGCGCGATAATGCCCAGTAGCGCAACAAACCCCAGCGGGGTGCCAGCCGGCAGCATGGCTAGCACAATGCCCGGCAGCCCAAAGGGTGCCATGCAAAGCGCCAGCAACATGCTGGAGAAACGCTGTAGCTGGATCATCAGCAACACCAGCATAACGCAGAGGGTGATCGGTAGCAGGGCGAACACCGAGCCGTTACCCTTGTCCGATTCCGCTACCACACCACCTTCTTCAATCCCGTATCCCGCGGGCAGTGCGGCGCGCAGCGAGGCGACTTGCGGAGCGAGTTGCTGCGACACGGTATCAGCGCGCTGGCCGGGCGCGATATCGGTCTGTACGGTGATGTAAGCCAGCCGCTGGCGTCGCCAGATCACCGGGTCGTCCACCCCCCACGTCAGCGTAGCGACCTGGCTCAGCGGGACTTTTTGCCCGCTGGCGGTGGTGAGCATCAGGCCTGCCAGCACTGCGGTATCCTGCCGCTCGCGATCGTTGCCGCGCAGCACTACGTCAATCAGCCGGTTGCGGTCGCGCAGTGTGGTGACCACGCTGCCGGACATCACGGTGTTAAGAGCAGAGGCAATGCGGTCAGATGAGAGCCCGACCGCGCGGGCAGCGGTCTGATTCACCGCCAGAGTGATGACCCGTTCCGGTTCGCCGGCGGTGAGATTCACCTCTCGGGTGAGTGGAGAATGTGCAATCACCGCCGCCAGCTGGTCGGCAGCCTGTCGTACTTTGGCGTTGTCCGGACCGGTAATGCGATACTTCAGCGGCCAGCCGACCGGCGGGCCGAGTTCGAGCGGTGATATCCGGGTGGTGATGTCGCTGAAATCATGCGCCATCACCTGTTCGAGCCGCTTGCGCAGCCGATCGCGCGCGGTCAGGTCTTTTGCCACCACCACCAGCTGGGCGGTATTTTCATTATCCAGCAACACATCCATCGGCAGATAAAAGCGCACGGCACCTGAGCCAACGTAACTGGTAAAGTTGGCAACGTCAGGATTGTTGCGGATTGCCTGTTCCAGTTGTTCAGTACGGCGCGCCGTTTCAGCCTGTGCGGTATTGGCGGGCAGCGTAAGGCTGACCAGCAGTTCGGGGCGGTCGGAGGCCGGAAAAAACTCACCCTGCATAAAGGTGGTGGCGTAAAGACTGATCAGCAATACCCCCAGTGCTGCACCGAACGTGATTAATCGGTGTTGCAGGATCTGCTCCAGCAGCCGGTGGTAAGCGCGCATCAGGAGACCTGGTGGGCGGTGTGCCTTCAGATTGCCTGCCGACAACAACCAGCTTCCGGTCAGCGGTGAAAACAGCACCGCAACGACCCAGGAGCAGAGCAAGGCCAGGGTGATCACCACAAACAGCGAGTAGCAATATTCTCCGGCGCTGGAGGCAGCGAATCCTACCGGTATGAAACCCGCTATCATCACCAGCGTGCCGGTCAGCATCGGGAAAGCAGTAGTTTTAAAGGCATAGGTGGCGGCCTGCCATTTGCTGTCGCCCGCCTCCAGCCGCGCGACCATCGCTTCCACGGTGATCATGGCGTCATCTACCAACAATCCCAGCGCAATGATCAGCGCGCCTAGTGAGATCCGTTGCAGGCCGATACCGGCAAATAACATGCCGGTGAAGGTCATCGCCAGCACCAGTGGGATGGCGGCGGCTACCACCAGACCGGCCCGCAGCCCCAGCGACACAAACGAGACCGCTAATACAATCACAATCGCCTCGCTCAGCACCCGGACAAAGCCGCTGACCGCTGTTTTGACCACTGCAGACTGATCGGCAACCCGGGTCAGCGTAATGCCGTGGGGCAATTGACTGGCTAATCGGGTCATCCGCTGGTTCAGCTGCTGACCAAAATCGAGCATATTGCCGCCAGAGGCCATGGAAATGGCCAGTCCGATGGCTGGCTCACCGTTGACCCGAAAGGCGGGAGCAGGCGGCTCGGCGGGCTGCAGGCTGACGGTTGCCAGATCGGTCAGCGGTATAAAGCGTTGCCCGATATGCAGCGTCACTGTCTGCAGGCTGGCGACAGAGCTTAGGGTACCGCTGACCCGCAGCGCGATGTTTTCGCGGTCAGTGCGCAGGCTGCCGGCAGGGACGACCTCATTCTGGGCTTTGAGCGCATCGCTGACCAGCTGCAAATCGAGTCCCATCCCATCCAGCTTGCGCGGCGAAAAGGCAATCACCACCTGCTGCTCCTGGACGCCGAGTAAGGTGGTTTTGCCGATATCGGGCAGATCGGCCAGACTGCGACGCAGGTTATCAACCTGATCCCGCAGTTCCCGCGCAGTGAAACCCTCGGCGGTAAAGCCATAAAGGGTGCCGAAGGTGTCATCAAACTCGTCATTCACCGCCGGCCCCTGAACGCCCTGCGGCAGCGTAGGCGCAATGTCCTGCATTTTTTTACGCAGCTGATACCAGATGCCTGCTACCGCGGCAGGTGAGGTGTCATCGCGCAGATTGACATAAATCACCGTCTGCCCGGCCCGGGTTTCGCTTTCGACTGCGTCCAGCGATGGGATCTCCTGCACCTTTTTTTCCAGCACGTCGGTGACCAGCTGCACAGTAGTATTCACATCTGCGCCCGGCCACTGCGCGGAGATCACTGCCGTTTTGATGGTAAAAGCCGGGTCTTCGTTGCGCGACAGATGTTCATAGCTCAGCACACCCATGGCCATGATCAGCAGCATGAAAAACACCACCAGCTGCTGATGCGCCAGCGCCCAGCCCGAGAGATTAAAAGCGGATGAGGAGTGAGTAGCCTTCATGGCGCCTCCTGTGATAACGCAACCTGTTCACCTGGCTGCAAGGTGCTGATACCGGCCGTTACCACCGTTTCACCCGGCTGGATCCCGGTGCTGATAAAAATCTGCTCTGCGGTGAAGTGGGTCAGCACCACGGGGCGCAGCTGCAACCGTCGGGTAGCGCGGTCGACCACCATCAGTGCGGGTTTTTCACCGGCGCGGGTCAGGGCGCTGGCGGGTAAGGCCATCACTGGCGGCTGACCATCAGGCAGGCTGACCATCACCGTGGCACCCAGCGCCATCGCGGCCGGTGGGTCAGTCAGGGTGAGCCGCAGTCGCCAGGTCCGGGTCTGCGGGTCGGCCTGCGGACTGATGTCACGCACGCAGCCGCTGACCTGCACCCGCGGGTCGGCAAGCAGTGTCACCTTCAGCGGCGTGGCGTCGTCAGACCGCACCAGACCCGGCTCTGCCAGATCAAACACCGCATCGCGGGCATCGTCCGCCGCCAGCGACATCACGCTTTGCCCGGCGCTGACGACCTGACCTGGCTGAACGTTGACGGCCGTGATCCGGCCAGCAACAGGTGCCCTGAGCTGGGTCCAGCTGAGCTGATCTCCGGCATTTTTCAGCGCCGCTTCACTGCTGAAACGACGGGATTGCGCGCTCTGAAAATCCGCCTGGGCGCTGTCCAGCTGACTGCGGGCGATGGCACCGCCTGGCATCAGCAACCGCATCCGGTGAAGGTTAAGCGCGGCGATGCGTTCGGCTGCGCGGGCGCTCTCAAGGTCGGCCCGGGCGCTGCTTAACTGATTCTGCGCCGAATTGTGCTCCAGCATCGCCAGCGGCTGGCCGGCAGTGACGCTGTCACCCAGATCAACCGTACGGCGAATGACCCGACCGTCGAGCCTGAAGGCCAGTGCCACCTCCTGGTGAGCGTGAACTTCACCGGTCAGCGACAGTGAGGCATCGTGACTGAACGCCGGGGCAATAACGGTTTTTACCACGGGTGACGGTACGGCGGGCAGGGAGGAATGTTCATCCCGGCAGCCAGTCATGATGAAAACCCCCAGCAGCAGGAACACTATCGGCGCAAGGAGGTGAACACTGAGGAGATGACGCCACACCTGACGGGCGGCATCCGAAATTAAGTCTGTCATAGCCGGGTTCCTGTAATGAGTTGCGCCCATTGAACCCGGCTTGTGTCCAGAATCGTTCGATGAACCGTCAAGAAACGGTCAAGTTATTGCTATTCAGTCCACCGGCAGGGTGATGCCAATTAACAACCCCCCTTCTGCCGGCAGGATGGCGTGAAGGGTGCCGCCGTGGGCTTCAATAATTGCTTTTGCGATGGACAATCCCAGGCCGCTGCCGCCGGAGTGGCGTGCGCGGGACGAATCAGCTCGGGTAAAGCGGTCAAACAGCGTCGGCAAGAAGTTGCGATCTACCCCCTGTCCATAATCGCGGAAGGTCAGGGCGGTGGCCTGACCGCTCTGGCTGGCGGTGATATCCAGCCGTCCGCCCTCAGCAGCATAGCGCAGCGCGTTTTCGCAGATAATGGTCACCACCTGACCGAGACGAAACGGATCGGCAGTCAGATAAAGATCCTGTGCCGGCGCCACGCTGATCACTACGCCCGCTTCCCGCGCCTGCGGTATCAGCCAGCCTATCCGCTCGGCTAATAGCTCGCTGAGGTTAATGCGATCCCGATTCAGGGTGAGCTGACCGGCATCTGCCAGCGATAACAGGTGCAGTTCATCCGTCAGGCGACTGAGTTGCGTCAGCTGTTTCATGATCATCGCCAGCTGTTGCGGTTCAGGCTGGAATACGCCGTCCAGAATTCCCTGTAACCGGCCAATTGCCGCCGTCAGCGGGGATCGCAATTCATGCGCCATCGCGACGTGTGAGGCACGCAGTTCCCGCTCGTAGCGCGCCAGCTGTTGCGTCATCTGGTTGAAGTCTTCTGTGAAGCGTACCAGCTCCTGCGGGGCCGCCGTCACCAGCGACGCGGAACGACCAAATTCGCCTTCAGAGACTGCACGCGCCGCCGTCGCCAGCTGGCTGAATTGCGCCGACAGCGGACGAGCGAAACGCAGCGCCATCAGCACCATCATCGGGATCATTACCGCTACCAGCACGCCAACGGTAAGCCAGTCTGACGAAGCCAGCGACGGATCAGAAAAGTTGATGCCCCACCACTGATCGACAATCTGATGAAAGCGAGCCGGATCGCTGGCGGGATGCTGACGCAGCTGTGAAAACTCCTCCAGCAGCGCGGGCGGCATCCGGTAATAGACCCAGAATGCCTGCACGGCAAAACGCAGCCACATACAGAAGGCGATCAAAATGACGCTGCCAATCGCCAGAAACAGCACCCGGACGCAAATCCAGCGCCACAGTGAGGTATGGGTATTATTTTTCATGGCTGTCTGAACCGATAGCCGACGCTGCGGACCGCCGGTAACACGTCGGAGATGCCCGCCACCTCCAGTTTACGTCGCAGGTTGTAGACATGGGTATCGACGACCCGCTCCAGCGCATCGCTCTCCGGCAGGCAGTGCTCCAGCAGAAACAGACGGGTAAACGGCCGGGTTGGCGCACGCATCAGCGTCACCAGCAGAGAAAACTCGGTTGGGGTGAGATCGAGGCGGCGAGGCCCGGCGCCGTCAGTATTGACCACGGCGATAAGCGCCAGCGGATCGACCTCTAATCCCGCCCAGCGCAGGGTCTCCGGCAGCGGTGTTTTGTTCTGACTGCGGCGCAACACGGCCTGAACGCGCGCCACCACTTCGCCTGGGTTGTAGGGTTTCACCACATAGTCGTCTGCGCCATAGCGCAGCGCGCCGATGCGATCCGGCGCATCACCCATCGCGGTGACCATAATCACCGGCGTATCGTCACGCCGCCGCAACGCCGCCAGCACTTCAGTGCCGTTCATGCCGGGCAGCATGATATCCAGCAGGATCAGATCGGGCTGCCAGCGGCGGGCAATCTCCAGACCGCTCAGGCCGTCACCGGCGACGATAACTTCATAACTTTCACGTTTCAGATACGCCTCAAGCACACCGGCCGCATCCGCGTCATCTTCAATAATCAGCACACGTTTTGACTGCATTTTCGGACCACCTTGACTGTTTCTTCATAAAACCCTGGTCGTTCATTGACACAGGTTTCACATACTCCGGCCAGTGACGCGTGACTGATCCCACTCAGTTCCGCAACGTGATGTGATAATGAGGAAACGTGATGATAACCGGAAAAATACAGCTTCACATGGTCTGTTTTTCGCTAGGGTTAAGCGCCGCCGCTGCCGTGGCGGATGACAGCGCAACGCCAGCGCCCAGCGTGACACTGGGCATGGCCGGTATCTATGCGCCGCGCTACAGCGGAGCGGATAAACGTCACTGGCAGCTGATGCCGCTGATTCAGGTGCGTGACGGGGCCTTTTTCCTGGATACGCAAAAGGGGATCGGCTACGACCTGCAGGCGAATAACGGTCTCTATCTGGAACATACACTAGGCTATGGACTGGGACGCGCTGATAAGAACTCAGCGTGGCGTGACGGTGACGATCGGCTCAAAGGGATGGGTAATATCGATGCGACAGTCAACACCTCGCTGGCGCTGGGCTGGTCAGTGACGCCCTGGCTGGCGCTGGAAGGCAAAGCGACGCTGCCATTAAGTGACGGTCAGGGCGTGCAGTATCGTACTTCCGCCACCCTGGTCCCATGGCAAACCGACAGCGACACGCTCGCCTTGCAGGTTTCGGGTCTGTTCGGGGATGATCGTTACATGAACACCTTCTACGGCGTCAACAGCCAGCAAAGCGCACGCAGTGGTTTTGCTCGCTATAACGCCGCCGGCGGTTTCTATGGCACCGACACCAGCCTGACCTGGAGCCATCAGTTCACGCCCGCCTGGGCGGCCAGTGTCATTGGTGAATATACCTGGCTCGACAAGCACGCCTCCGATAGCCCGATTGTTGAGAAACGCAATGGGACATCAGCCACCCTCGCGCTCAGCTACACCTTCTGATGAGGGCATGAAAAGGCGAGGCGGAATGCGCAGTCATCGAAACCTGCTGGCGGCGCTGATCCTGTTGTATCTGCTGGTGTTTGCGCTGACCGGGCTGGCGATCAGCCTGTTTGATTCGCCGATTCGAGGGTAAGGCTCGATCGCGTGGCGCAGGATGAATGCGCCCGCCATTCTGTTCTCGGGTTAAACAACCGACCTCAGGTGCGCGCATCGCGCTGGTACAGATGAAGGATCTCTTCAGAGAGCTCACGCGCCAGCATGGAGGTCATCAGGTGATCCTGGGCATGGACCATAATTAAGGTCATCGGCTGCCGGGCTTCGCCGGCATCCTGCTCAATCAGCCGGGTCTGCATTTTATGCGCCTGGCGGGTGAAGGTATCGGCCTGACGCAGCAGATCCCGTGCATGGTCGATTTGCCCCTGACGGGCCGCCTGCAATGCCTCAAAGCAGAGGCTGCGCGACTGACCGGCATTCACAATAATCTCCATTACCGCTTCTTCCTGATCGATCATGCTACGTTCTCCGGGTGGGTAAAACCATTACGGGCCGAGGTCGCCGCAAACCATTCACCGCTTTTTTTCACCGTGCGTTGCTGAGTGGCGATATCGAGCTGGACAAAGCCGTAGCGATTTTTATAGGCGTTACACCATGACCAGTTATCAATAAAGGTCCACATATGGTATCCGAGACACTGGCTGCCTTCGCCGATCGCCCGGTGAACCCATTTAAGGTGCTCAGCAACGAAGTCGATACGGTATTGATCGTTGATCTGTCCGTCCTCAACAAAGCGTTGCTCATTTTCTACGCCCATGCCGTTTTCTGAGATAAAGCAGCGTGGATTGCCATAATTGAGTCGCAGGTTGGTAAGAATGTCATAGATGCCCGGCTCGTAGATTTCCCAGCCGCGATAAGGGTTCATTTTCCGGCCCGGCATCTCATAGCTGTCAAAAAACCATTCCGGCATAAACGGCGCGGCCGGATTGATTGCGCTGTCACGGCATTTTACCCGGCGTGGCTGATAATAATTGACACCGAGCAGGTCGATAACGCCTTCGGCAATCAGAGCTTTATCTTCAGGCTGCGCTGGCGGTAACTGGTCGTACTGCCTGAGCAGCGCCACCAGATCGGCCGGAAATTCGCCGCGTAACACCGGGTCGAGAAAACTGCGGTTAAACAGCAGATCGGCGTGATGCGCCGCGGTCAAATCCGCCGGGTTCTGCGAACGTGGATAGGAGGGTGTCAGGTTGAGCACAATGCCGATTTCACCCGGGAAAGAACCTGCCCGGAAGGCGCGTACCGCGGAAGCATGGGCCAGCACCGTATGGTAAGCCACCATGGCCGCCCGGCGGAAATCCACCACGTTGGGGTAGTGGAAGTCGTACAGGTAGCCACCCTCAACCGGCACGATCGGCTCGTTAAAGGTAAACCAGTGCTGCACGCGGTCGCCGAACAGCTCAAAGCAGAGGCGGGCATAGCGACTGAATGCCGTGACGACTTCCCGGTTCTCCCAGCCGCCCAGCTGCTGCATCGCCATCGGCATGTCAAAGTGAAACAGGGTCATAAAGGGGGTGACGCCCTGCGCCAGCAGTTCATCAATCACCTGGTTATAGAAGTCTACCGCCTGAGGGTTGACGTCACCGCTGCCGTCCGGGATCAGCCGTGACCAGCTGATTGAGGTGCGGAAGCTATTGTGGTTCAGCTGCTTCAGCAAGGCGATATCCTGACGCCAGTGCTGATGAAAGGTTGAGGTGTCAGCAGGGCCAATCTGCTGATGAAAACGCGATGGCTGCTGCGTGTACCAGTGATCCCAGATGGTGGCGCTTTTGCCGCCGCTCAGGCTATCACCTTCGGTCTGTAACGCGGAACTGGCGCTGCCCCACCAGAAGTTATCGGGAAACGTGTAGTGCATGGTGCCTCTCTCCAGGGAATTAGTGGGTACCGGCGGTTTCAGCCAGCGGCGCGTGCGATTGCGTCTTCTCCAGTTCGGCTTTCATCAGCGATCGTTCGTAGGCGCGGAGGAACGGCAGGTAACACAGCGCGGAAAGCACCATGCAGACCAAACACATGACCACCGGGCTAATCGCCCAGTTCGCTGCCCATGATGCGCCAATCGGTGCCGGCGTGGTCCACGGCGTCAGCGACACCACCTGAGCCAGCCAGCCCAGTCGGGTAGCGGTATACGCCAGCACGGCGTTAAGCATCGGCACGCAAACAAACGGAATAAACATCAATGGATTCATGATGATCGGCGCGCCAAACAGGATCGGTTCGTTGATATTGAAGAAGCTCGGCACGATGCCCATTCTGCCGATGGTCCGCAGATGGGTGGCGCGGCTGCGCAGCAACAGAAAGGCCAGGGGCAGGGTAGAGCCAACGCCGCCAATCAGCAGGTAGTGATCCCAGAAGCCCTGCAGATAGATGTGCGGTAATACATGACCCGCCGCCAGTGCGGCCTGATTAGCCGAGAGATTGGCCATCCAGAACGGGTTCATGATGCCAGTGACAATCAGCGCGCCGTGGATGCCGGCGAACCAGAAGATCTGACACAGCAGTACCGACAGCAGAATCGCCGGTAAAGAGTCGGAGGCGGAGACCAGCGGTGCCAGCAGATGCATAATCGCCTGCGGAATGATCATCCCGGTTTTGGCTTCAATCAGCAGGTTCAGCGGATGCAAAGTACCGATGATCACCACTACCGGGATCAGGATCTCAAACGAGCGTGCGACACCGGTCGGTACCTCTTTTGGCAGGCGGATAGTGATATTGTTGTGCTTCAGCCAGGCATAAACGCGGGTAGCATAAATGGCGGTCAACAGCGCGGTAAAAATCCCCTGACCGGAGAGGTATTCAGTAGAAATAGTGTGATTTGAGTAGGGGGCTGCGACCAGTAAAAAAGCCATAAAGGCCAGCAGACCAGACATCACCGGATCCAGTGAGAATTGCCGTCCCAGACTGGCACCAATCCCTACCGAAATGAAAAAGGTCATCACTCCCATGCTGAGGTTAAACGGCAGCATCAACTGGTCACGGTAGGTGGCGGAGAAATCGAGCCAGGCCCGGGCGACGCTGTTGGTGCTGGTGGCTGAGAAGGGGGGAAAGATAAACACCAGCATGAAGGAGCCGATGATCATAAACGGCAGTGCGGCAGTAAAACCGTCACGAATAGCAATCACATATTTCTGCTGTCCCAGCCGACCGGCCAGCGGCGTAATCGATTGCTCAATCACCGCGATCACTGATTGGTAGAGAGAGCTCATAAGGCCGCCTTTTCCTTCGCCGCAGCAATCAGCGACAGCGCAAAATCCAGCACCTTGTCACCCCGTTGCATGCCGTAATCCATCATATCTATCGGTTGTACCGGAATAGAGTGGCCTGCTGCTTTTTCGCTGAGGCTTTGCAGCATGTATTTTACCTGCGGTCCGAGTAACACCACCTGATAGCGGGAAAATTGTTCGTCAAACTCCGCTACGCCAAACGCGTTGATCTCAACGGGTAACGCCCGTTGCGCGGCGGCTTCCACCATTTTCCGCACCAGCATGCTGGTGGACATCCCTGCTGAACAACACAACATGATTCTGTACATGGTTACTGTTCCTCGCCTTTGACACTAAAGTGAGGATGATTGGATATCATATGGAAACCGGTTTCCATCGACAGCAATCAGAAGTGTGATGTGCGTCAATAAGGCGGACTAACCGATTTTTTTAATTCGATTAGGGTCACAAAATTGACCGTAAAAGCGAAGATGTTGCGGCTTATGGAAAAGCGGTTTCCATAACAGGGTGAAATGGCTATACTTTGGCCGGCGAACCATTGCGAAGATAAGCAAAGTAAGCGTTTTTTTGGCATAGCGCCGTTTTCAGGGGAGTAAAATGTCTACTATCAACGATGTATCGCGGCTGGCTGGGGTATCAAAAGCCACAGTTTCCCGGGTGTTGAGTGGTTCACGCGGCGTAAAGGAAGCCAGTCGGCTGGCGGTTCTGAAAGCCGTTGAGGAGTTGAACTACCGGCCAAACGTCATTGCTCAGTCGTTATTCAGCCAGACCACCCACTGCATCGGCGTTATCTGCGCGCAGGAAAACGTTAATCAGATCACCGCCTGGCTTTTCGCACTGGAAAAACAGCTTCGTCAGCATCAAAAGCACCTGCTGTTGCGCTTTGCCCATAGCAAAAGTGAAGTTCTGACCGCGCTTGACGAGCTGAGCTGTGGACTGTGCGACGATGTGTTGATCATTGGCGCGCGTTTTCCCCTTAATATTGATGATGAACATGTCATTCTGGTCGACTGCGCTGATGCGGAAGGGCCGAACAGTATTCAGTTCGATCACGCTTTTGCCGCAGAGACCGCGAGCAATTTCCTGATTAATCAGGGCCGTCGTCAGATCGCCCTCATTCAGCCCGAGAACGGTGGCACGGCCGGTCAGGTCTTACATGGGTACAAGCTGGCGCTGGAAAATAATCTTTTACCCTTTAACCGTAACCTGGTTATTACCGATGCTGTCTCTTCATCGGTGGCGATTCAGATGCTGCTGAATAATGCCAGCAGCCGGACTTTCAATGCGTTGCTGGTCGCTAACGAGCAGGAAGCACAAAACGTAATCGCGCAGTTACAGGGCTATAATAAAGCGGTACCGAATGACGTGATGGTATTCAGTCTCGCAGGTTCGGTTAATTTACCGGGTTTACCCACTATTCCGGCGATTGAATATTCGCTCGACGCGATGGCGTCACGCATCGTCGGCTGGTTAACCACCACTACCCAACAGATGCTGGGTAGTTCGGTGTTACGCGGCGATTTGATTATACCTGACTGGCGGCAGCGCTGATTCGGCGACACGAACTAGGCGATATCGGTTTGCTGGCTTTGCAAAAAATGACAGACCGCGCCCAGCATACCGGAATCATTGCCATAGGTGGCGGTATCGATACGAATATCAATTTGATATTTCTTCAGCTCTCGGGAGAGTTCTTCAATAAAGGCGTCGCGTTCGGTAATGCCACCGCCGATAAATATAGTCTGCGGGTCAAACACGCTGAACAGGTTATATAGACAGGCTGCAAGATCCTGATAAAAACGATTAACCACATTTTGTGCCTGCTCATTACCCTGATCAAATGCGTCGAACACATCCTTGCCACTGATATCCTCGGCGGACTGGCCTGCTGCCTCACTGTAATTTTCGCGCAGGGCGGTCATGGTGCAACTCTGTGCCATGGTATGGGGTTCGATATTTCTGTCGGTGGGGCGTGACGTCAGCAGGCAGCCAAATTCTCCGGCACGATTTCGGCCACCGCGGATCAGCGCGCCGTTACAGAAGGCCGCACCGCCTAGTCCGGTACCGATGGTTAACATCAGAAAATCATTCAGCTGTTTCGCTTTTCCCAGCCAGCGCTCGGCCAGTAAAGCACAGTGCGCATCATTTTCCACCGCGGTGGGCAGCGAGGTTTTTTCAGTCAGCCATTGACTCAGATGAAACTGATCAAAGTCGCGAATGGTGCCGCCCATCGAAATATAGCCGCTATCCGGATCGATATAACCCGGCGTGCTGACCGCAATGCCGCTGCATGATGGGTTTTTCTTTAGCCAGGCGATGATGTGTTCCAGTATTTTATCCCGATCATTATGTGAAATATCGGAACTGTCACTGGTCAGAATATTTCCCTTATCGTCAATTACGCCCATTTTTAAAGAGGTACCACCAATATCGAAGGCTGCAATGTTCATCAAATTTCCCTGAGGTTATTGTCGTTGATCTCATTGTAGTGCTGAAATTTAACCGTAAGCGGCGGCGTGAGAGTAATATTGTCAGGAAAAGTACGGAAATTTAACGTTGGTGCCCTCAGGCACAATAGAATAAGAATAATCTGGTGAGGAAATACCCGAACAACCGCTTACCGCCACAATGTTCTCACCCGTAATTTATCTCTCATCTGATCATAGATAAAGGTTGAGCAGGCTAATGCTGAGTTTCCATGCCGTGCAGTAGTTATTGCCGCACGGCATGATTGTTTAGAGGCGCCGGGGCGACTACCATTTCCGCAACAGGAGGCTGGCGTTAACGCCGCCAAATCCAAAACCATTCGACATGGCATAGGTCAGCTCCATCGAACGGGCATTAAACGCCACCAGATCGAGGTTGCCCGCCGCTTCGTCGGGATGATACAGATTGAGAGTCGGTGGTACCTGTTGATGGCGTAGAGCAAGCAGCGTGAATATCGCCTCTATGCCGCCCGCGGCGCCCAGCAGATGCCCGGTTGCCGACTTAGTCGAGGTTACGGCCACCTGAGAGTCATCGCCAAATACTGCACGAATCGCAGCGAGTTCACCGCGATCGCCCACCTGTGTCGATGTTGCATGAGCGTTGATGTGCTGTACCGCTTCCGGCCCGATGCCCGCTTGTCGCATCGCCAGTTTCATCGCCCGCGCTGCGCCGCTGCCATTTTCGGGGCTGGCGGTCAGGTGGTAGGCATCGGCACTGGTACCGTAGCCGACCAGTTCAGCCAGCGGCGTTGCGCCTCGCGCCTCGGCATGGGCCAGCGATTCAATAACCAGCAGACCCGCGCCTTCGGCCATCACAAAACCGTTGCGGTCGCGATCAAACGGGCGTGAAGCCTGATGCGGATGATCTTCAAAGCCTACCGACAGTGCGCGTGCGGCCGAAAAGCAGCCCAGCGTCACCCGGTCCAGCGCGGCCTCGGTGCCGCCGCAGATGGCGATATCGGCCTCACCACTTCTGATCAGACGCGCGGCATCACCAATCGCCTGCACGCCTGCGGCACAGGCGGTGACGGGCGCGCCCAGCGGTCCGGTAAACCCGTGTTTGATCGAGACATGGCCCGCGGCCATATTGGCGAGAAATGAGGGCGCCGTGAAGGGAGAAAGCCGGCGCGGACCGCGCGCGTCGGTGGTGCGTACCGCTTCCGCAATGGCGCCAAAACCACCCACGCCTGAGGCAATGATGGTGGCGGTGCGTTCACGCGCGGCCTCATCTTCAGGCTGAGGATGCCAGCCCGCCTGCTTCAGCGCTTCGTCCGCAGCCATCAGCGCAAACTCGATAAAGCGGGACATCTTTTTGCGCTCTTTCGGCAGGATAAAGGTCTGGGGATCATAACCGGCCAGCGGATCTTCCTCGACCGTCGGGACGCTGCCACCCACTGAAATACCGGTGCCGGCGCTCATCTCCTCGGTCAGCCCCCGAATTCCTGACTGGCCCGCGGTCAGGCGTTGCCAGACCGTCTCCACTCCGCAACCCAATGGCGAGACGATCCCCATACCGGTAATCACAATACGTTCAGACGCGGTTAAATGACTCATGCAGTTCCTCCTGTAGTCGCTCTGCAGGAGGGCTGTTTTCCTGCTGCAGAGCCGTGGTTTAATCGATGCACGCTTTCAACCTTAGCGCGGATGAGGGAACCCTGCGCAATGGAGACGCAGAACGCCACCTTCAGCCCGCTGGGCTTAACCGGAAGGGAGTGACAGGCGCAGCAGCATACGATGCCTGAAAGTGCCATCAGACAGATTGTCAGCTTTGATCAAGTGACCATTTAAGTCAATAGTCACAGATCAGGGCGCCAGGCTGCGTAACACCAGTGCCGCCAGTTGTACCGAGGCTGATTCCGCCTCGTCGAGGTTGTACTGCAGCAGAACCGGGCTGGCGTAAGGTTTAATCACCCGGTAAATCGCTTCTGCTGCTTCATCTGCCGGGGTCTTACGTTCAAATTCACCCGCCTCTCTGCCCTGACGAAGGATCTGATGAATCAGGTTCAGCAGCCGTTCTTCATGCGCCTGCGCCGATGGCCAGCGATCGCGCGAGGCGACAGCGGCGATGTCATACAGTTTGCGATCGTGAAAAAACAGTTCGCTGCCGGTAGTGGAAAGCGTGCGAAACAGTCGGCGTAGCTGTTCAGCAGCGCCGGGTGCATCGCTGATGGCGGCTTCTACTCGCTGCATAATCATTGCCAGCCGGTTAGCACAGATGACTTCGCCAATGGCCTGTTTGGACTCAAAGAATTTGTAGATATAGGCCTTTGAAAAGCCAATCGCCCTGGCAAGATCGGAGACGGTAGTTTTCTCGTAGCCGTAATGTGCGAAATGCTGCATAGCGGCATCCACGATCTGGTCACGAACGTTATGTTCGGCCGGGCCGCGGCCGCCGTTATCGGTAAACTGTTCTGTCATTTTAATGCCTGATAAGTAGACGGGGTTGCAAAGTGACCGGTGAGGGATATGGTCACATTTTAAGCCTTTTAGCGGCCGAAAGCCATGTTTCTGGCCCTGACAGAGGGCGCGGCGCGCGTAGCGCCGCTGTGGAAGGATAAAATTATTGCCGCAGGCTGTTGATCGAAATGTTCCACTGGCTGAGCTTGTTGTAGAGCGCGGTGCGTGAAATCCCCAGCTGCTTAGCAGACTGACGCACATTGCCGCCCTGCGCGCGAATTGTCTCCAGGATGCAGGCCCGCTCATTATCCTGCAGCAGGCTGGTTAGGGCGGGGGTAGTCGGTGAGGTGCTGTTGATAAATTCCGTGGGCAAATCGGTCAGTTCAATGCTGCTGCTCTGACAGAGATTGACTATCCGCTCAACCAGGTTTTCCAGCTCACGGACATTGCCTGGCCAGTGCCACGCCTGCAGGCAGCGCATCGCTTCCGGTGCCACCTGCGGCGGCGTCTTATTCAGCCGCTGGCACAACGTGCGAATAAAAGTCGTGACCAGATCGGGAATATCACTTTGACGTTCACGTAAGGCGGGGATGCTCAGGGAAATGACGTTAAGGCGATAGAAAAGATCGCGGCGAAAGGCACCCTGTTCCACGGCGCGCTGCAGATCGCAATGGGTTGCTGCCACGATGCGGACATCCACTTTAACCGGCTGAGCAGCCCCGATGCGCAACACTTCATTCTCCTGCAGAACGCGCAGCAGGCTGGTCTGCGCTTCCAGCGGCATTTCGCCAATTTCATCAAGAAACAGAGTGCCGCCATCGGCCAGTTCAAATTTCCCTGCCGAACCACCCCGCCGTGAACCGGTAAAAGCGCCGTCAACGTAGCCGAACAGCTCGCTCTGCACCAGATCGCGCGGCAGCGCGCCACAGTTGACCGCAACAAATGACTCCTGTGAACGGCTGCTGGCGTTATGAATCGCCTGAGCAAACAACTCTTTACCCGTACCGCTTTCGCCAGTCAGCAGCACCGTGCTGTCGCTGCGGCTACTGGCGCGTGCATCCTTAATTGCCTGTTGCAGTGTAAGCGCGCTGCCATGAATCATCTCAAAAGTGTAGCTGGCGCTGACGCCCAGCACCCGTCGGGTGATTGCCCGGATACGCTGATTTTCACGTAGCGATAAAATGCGACCACCATCAGGCGCTGGCATCAGTGATACCAGACAGGAAACGCTGCGTCTGCCATCGGGGCGAAACACCATCTCACGGTCGTTGCAGCAGGGAAGGGTGAGCAGCGAACCCGATTGCGGCTGCAGCAACCGATCAATATGCGCATTGTCGGCATCTATTCCGGTGAAAATCTGACGGGCGTAGCGATTCAGGGTTTTAATGCGGCCATCGCGATCGCAGACCACTACGCCTTCATTCAGCGTTTCCAGAATCGATTGCTGCTCAGCCAGCAGACGGCGCAGAGTCAGTTGCTGTCCAATCGCCTCTGCGGCGGCCTGGACGGTACCAAGTGTGTGAACATTAAAACTGTCGGGAGTGGCCGTCAGCGTCAGAACGCCGATCATCCGGCCACGGACATCACGAATCGGTGCCGCAGCGCATTGCTGGTTGCGCTCGCGTAGTGACAGCTTCCAGTTTTCTCCGCTCAGCACATAGACCAGCCGCTGTTCGCGTAAACAGCGTGCGGTGCAGTTGGTGCCCAGCACCTCTTCACGCAGGATGCTGCCAACCGGCGTCAGATCGCTGCCGCAGTAACTCAGCACCACGCCCTGCGCATCGGTCAGATTGATGTGGCCATCCGGGTTATAGGCCAGCAGATTCTGCATCACGCTGTGCGCCACTGCGATCAGTTCACTGTTGTGGCTGAGAATAGCGGTCACTTCATCCGGCTCCGGCGCGTTGTAGCTGAACCGGGTCGGATCAATGCCCCGCTGCCGGGAACGTGTCCACGACTGCAGGATGCTGCTGCGGATCCAGTGCGGCTGCTCTCCCGCTACAAAGGCCTGCCACCCCTGCGCAAGCAGCTGTTCCCAGCGTGCCGCATCGCTGCCTTCAGGCAGGCTGAAGATGGCGTCGCTCTCTTCTTTATTCGGCAATAAATCATGCAGCGTCGGCATCGCAAACTCCGGGGGGAAATGGAATGTCCATTTTAATGACATGTTAAGTTGACATGTAAATTTTATTTTCACCTGACAGCCGTTATCTGAGAGGTCGTTCACATAAAACCTGGTTCAAAAGCTGGCACCTGTTTTGCAATCCTCAGGCTAACTCTCACCTGTAAAAAATTAACGGGAAAGATAAGGTGTTATGCGTAAACATAATCTGAAGTTACTGCTGTTCATCTGTTCGATTGCCTCACTCAGTGGCGTCATTCTTGGCTATGACGCCTCGGTGATTTCCGGAGTGATAGAACCGTTAACAGAACATCTGGCATTATCGCCGTGGCAAAGTGGCTGGGCTGTTTCAAATGTGATCCTCGGTTGTGTGGCGGGTGCCTGGAGTGTAGGCGCACTCTCTGACCGTATCGGCCGTAAGCCGACGCTGGTACTTACCGCCCTGTTATTTACGCTATCAGCGGTGGGATCGGCGCTGGCCGACACCCTGACCCAGTTTGTGATTTACCGCCTGATCGGCGGACTGGCCGTGGGCATGGCCTCGGCGATTACACCGCTCTACATTGCCGAGATCTCACCG
>Ga0308167_1002187_pt1 | contig 19064 bp, 1 predicted proteins | sample PhyCR1_2_FD_202138 | JGI IMG/M metagenome (GOLD analysis project Ga0308167, IMG submission 202138) | Phyllosphere microbial communities from UC Gill Tract Community Farm, Albany, California, United States - DLSLRC.R1 | ecosystem: Host-associated > Plants > Phyllosphere > Unclassified | place... | reverse complement strand
AAGATGCGATGGGCGTCTGGCTGTGGGGTAAAGACACGCTCGATCTGCTGCAACTGGAGCTGACCCGCTCACTGAGCGTGCCTGAATTTGTTGCGCTGCTGCGTCCGTTACAGCATCGTGCTTATTCAATCTCCTCCAGCCAGAAAGCGCATCCAAATCAGGTGCATCTGACCATTGCTTCGGTGCGCTACCACAGTTCAGGACGTGCGCGTAATGGTGTTTGCTCCACCTATCTGGCCGAACGTGTGGGTCGTGGTGAGAAGCCAGCAATCTTTATTTCACAAAATAAAGCCTTCCGCGTACCGGCAAATGCCGACGCGCCAATGATCATGGTCGGTCCTGGTACGGGTATCGCCCCGTTCCGCGCCTTCTTGCAGGAGCGCCAGGCAACCGGCGCCACCGGTAAGAACTGGCTGCTGTTTGGCGATCAGCATCAACAACATGATTATATCTATCAGGATGAGCTGACAGAGTGGCATCAGAGTGGGCTGCTGACTCGACTGGATCTGGCATTTTCACGCGATCAGTCAGAAAAAATCTATGTGCAGAACCGCATGCTGGAACAAGGCGCTGAGCTGTTTGCCTGGCTGGAGCAAGGTGCTTACTTCTATGTTTGTGGTGATGCGTCGCGCATGGCCAAAGACGTCGATCATGCGCTATACGAAGTCATTGCGCGCTTTGGGGGCCTGTCAGAAGAAGGTGCCGCGGAGTATGTCGATAAACTGAAGAAAGAGAAGCGCTATTTGCGCGACGTCTATTAATCTGAGCTGAGTGTCTGAAGGCGGCTTAATGCCGCCTTTTTTATTGCCTGTTGCCATCGACTGGCGCGAATGAATTACCTCACTACACTGATTGTCTTGCTGGAAGTTTTTTACTCACGGATATGAGTGCCCTAAATGATCAAACCACTGCCCATCATCGCGTCCGGCTCTGCCATCGCAAGGCCGTTCAACACCACACGCGCAGACCTGTGCTCTCTGCCTGTGGCCAATATCAGCAATGTACCGCTGCGTTTAGCGCCGCCAGACGTTGATGAATACCACTATTTTGACGCGCTGGATACGCAGCCCTGGCTAACCCCGGTATCGCCGCAGTGGCCGCGACTGAATGCTCTCGCCCTGCAGATCAAAGACACTATTCATTATCAGATTCACTTGCTCAGCCAGACTTCCATGGCGACCACATTACTGAGTGTTATCCATCCCGATTTAAGTAAATTACTGGCCGCAGTGCTGATATGCAGCGGTCGGGGAAAAGAGATCGTTTGCCAGGCGGCTTTAATCGCGGGTCTGCAACTGATCAATCAGCTAATTTATCTCGCTGTGGGCATGACATCGAAAGCGGCAATCCTCTCCAGCCTGCCTGGACTGCTGATCATCTGGCTGCAACACCATCAGGTGTCTCTGGCGGCCAAACTTCTGCAAAGCATTGTCGTGTTACTCTCCAGCTGGTCAGCATCCTGCGTGTTTGAGAATATCGGTCAGCCCGGCTGGCTGCTCGCTCTGCACCAACAGCTGATTTTACCGGTTACGCAGTTATGTCGTGAGAGCGGTGCGGCTGAAGTCGTGATGACCGGTATCACGCTGATTGTCGGGCTGTACAGCGCGCTGGCCTTAAGCGGCTGGTTAAAAGGGAAAAAGCCGTCACCCACGATGCTGAGCGATGGCCTGCGAATCATCGAAGATATCTGCCAGCTATCGACGCACAGCAGCAATCTTCAGCTGCGGCATAACAAAGAGCTTGTCGGCAGGCAAACGAAAGCATGGTATCGGGCAACACATCACCAGCGCTGGGAAGAGAATAAGGCGGATAAGGCACTGAATCGGGCAGTGATTCGTTGCATACCACGAAATATCCTGCTGCAAAAAGATCGGCCGAACCGCAACGCGGATCGGTCCGCTGCCCCTTTTTCATTTGAAGCAAATTATCACCGTGCTTATCAGCAAATCGAGCAACAGATCCTGGCCGGGCAGCTAACAGTATGTCCGGACGAAGCGAAGAGTCTCGTCTCACCGATGGTCAGGGAGAACCTCGCTATTTTATCGGACGACGCTGGCGAGCCAGCAGCATCTTCATCAGAAGGCGCTTCAGCCCCCCTGCTGATCCCTGCCGCGCTAATCGCCGCCGCTGCCGTACCGAACGCCTGGTGGCAGAGAAGAACAAATCTGCTGCTGCCGGCAGCCGGCGTCACCCTGCTGGCGGCGGCAGGATACCTTCGCCAGCGCATCACGCGCTTAGAGATACCGACGAAAACGCAAACTGATAATCTCAAACCCAGCATCAATTTATGCGCTGATGCGCGTAACAATATCAGACAGCTTCTCAGCTCTAATAAAACTCACGTAAACCTTGCAATAGAGCTATTTGACAAACTTTTCGACAGTCAGGGCGATCTCAACTTTTCATTTGCGAACAAACTCCTGGAAAAATGGAGCATCACGGCATTTACCAGTAGCGATCGGGATCAGATGAATGGCCAGTTATTATATATTTTATCGTTACTGGTTACGCCAGCTGGCCGCAGCCAGCCGATTGATCTCAGCAGCATTATTCTTACCCTCAGTCAAAAGTTTAACAAGTTATGGCGCAATGAAACGGAATCGCTTAAACATAAAACCGTAAAGTCACTGCTGCACAATTTACGCTCTCACTGCGCAAAAAAGTATGCCGCGCTGGGTGTACATAGTTTATCGAACATGCTGAGCATTACTAACTTCCTTATTACCTATGTGGCTCCGGATTTGCTTTTTATGGAGCAGAATGACAGATCCGATGACGTTTATTTAACGGAAGATAACTATTACATATGGAATTATATCGGTAAGCAATTTGCAAATAACCGCTATGTTATGCACGATGAATTTTCAGTCGCTCTCCACGAAGGTTGGATTGATGGATTTGTTATATCCCGGTTATGTAGCTATCCAGGGTACAATCTGACCAGTAGTAGGGAATATTTACAAAAGGCGTTTAAAGACGTCACACAGCAGATGGATATCTATCACCGGGAAGACACAATACTGGAAGCGATACCTATTGTTACCTTTGATGACATTATTAAGCTTACCTATCCGGATATTGATATTCATGCCGCACAGAATTTCAAAACCTTTACCTTGATAGTAAAAAACCAGGGGCGTATTGAAAAAGAGATTAGAATAATAGCCGAATGCAGTAATTACGGAGAAATAATACGCAATATGGAGGATGGTTTTGGTGAACTTTATCATTATCTACCGCAGAAAATCCCTGAAGCATTACGTATCTACGATCAACACAACAGAAAAACGTTTTCTTTAAAAAAACATCCTAAGCTAACTGAATTGTATAAAAGTTTCGACCAGGCGTATGAGAAGATGATTGATCATCATTGTGATATTTATTATAAAGTTGTCAATCAGGCCTTTAAAATATTATCGAAAGAAGATTCAAAATTCCTTCATAGTGCTGACACCCAGATTTATGCGATAGATATTAAAGTTAAAAGATTAAAATCTTTACGCTTTCTTTTACAACCTTCAACTTTCCGTTTATTTCCAGAGCTTCATAAAAAAATCTCCTATAATAATCGACCCTATCATGAAACAGGTAAAATTTTTGTTGGATATAATAATGCCTCCAGCGAAAAACGATTCTACATTATAAATATCGAATCCAGTCGCATACATTCAAGACAACTTCCTTTACGCCGATTAAATATCACTGAGAATGAACAGATTGCCGAATTAGATAACAGCATCCTGAATGAGAATTATATATTTATGGATGATCAACCCTTCCATGACAGCTGCGACGAAATCCAGCAACCGAATACTACCCTTCTGAGTCGCTGGGATAAATCAGGTGAGTTTATCACCGAGCATTATCACTATTATAAAAACAAACTCTGCGTAAAACTTAAACATCCGGAGGAAATGGTCACCTCGTATAAGGAAAGAGCCGTCAGAAAAAAAGGCGTCTCTCCACTGGAGGCACTAAAGGACGAGATAGTACAAAATCGCAGAAAATATTTAAGTTACTTGAAGAAAAGGGCTCATAATCCTTCTGCTGTGGAACAGGATAATGAGAAAGGAAAAATACAACAAATCGTAGAATTGATGCCTTTATACAATTGCTATGCATTTTTTCGCGATATCATCATGGTCAGGGATGATACGACTCCTCCGTCAATAATGACACCTTTTTTTCAGCTATTGATCTGCGCGGCAGATTTATATATGGGGTATGGCGTAAAAAAAACCCTTAGTTCACTGTTGCAATCGTTGCGAGAAATGTACGCAAAGCGCTGGATAAGAGAAGTTGAACTGGCGAAATTAAACAGAATGATCAGTGACTCTCTTCTCCAGCCTTCATCATTGAGTTATGCCAATCAGCTGGCTGAAAAAATTATAACCGCGAAAAGCAACCTGAAAACGCTCGACGACCAAATTGCCGCGTTGCGCAGTCACGCTTATTTAATGATGGGAAACCTTGCTTCGATTCCGCCTTTTACCGCTTTCCCCTATCTTTCATTACGCCGGGGTGACAAAATTTTATCGTCAAACTATCCCTGGGGGATTAACATGGCAAAAATGATGTTAAAGAAAAGCCTCGCCACTGCCACCGGCAACAGATTACAAGTTCCGTGGAGTCCTCCACGAACCATCGATTTGGTTGACAGAAATAACTATAATCCTGAGCTTCCCCAACAACCTGATTATTCATGCGCTGCTTTCCCGTTAAAAACTGACAACTTCGTTCTGAATATTTTTGATCTCCGTGGTTTAAATTCAACCCTTTATCATCAGCTCTATTTCAGCGCGTTGCGTGACCCGATACCGGAATCAATTATCGCTACTGCTGAGAGCCTGCAGTGGATTATCCCGGAAGATTATAATCAGATGGCGATGTTCTTTTTTATCTCATTTACCATTCCGGTTAGACGCTACACCAGTATGATTCTTGCTCAGCAAGATTATCAGCAGTCAACTAATAAAATTAATGAAGAAACGCTTTATAAATATTACGCTGATTATCTGACAAAGCCTTACTCTAATCCTCCGGAAGGCCTGAGACCAGAACAAAGCCGATTAGTTAATCAGTCGATAAACTTTATCAGAACAGTAGCCAGCAGTAATATTCAGGGGGCTGAGGCCAGTTATCTTTTTATGATTCAGTATCTGCTGATGAAGGAAGATATTGTTTCACAATTGCAGGCGATGAATAACCAGCCAGCAGAAAAATCACAGCATCTTGATCGGTTGCTGCAGGCTTTATCTTATAATCTGGAAAGATTTACGCTCTATAGTGCTAATTACTCTTCGGTGCAGAAAAAATTTCATATCGCGATTATTGATCAATTCTCCCAATACTATGATCAACTTATCAGCAATAATTTTGCTAATACTCTGCTTTTCAGTGCCAATATGGAAATTTTTCTTCAGCGGTCAGAGGAGTATCATCAACAGGATCCGCTGGCAACGCTGCCAACGCCGGCTGATTACATCAACCGCTGGCTGGATATAGCACAGACTATTGCAGATGTGTATCGCTCATTCGCGCGCATCGAATACAGTGCTAAAGCGCTGGCGAGTTTCCCCCCCACTGAATGGTCTGGTAAAGCGGCGCAGGACGCCTGGCTGGCTGCATTACAGGACTTTCTGTTCGTCGAGATGCGTTACGAAAATCTTCGTCCGTTTTTACTTAGCGCAACCGAGAAATTAACCCATGACTGGCAAAAGCGACAAAGCTCCACCGCTAACAATAAGGCGATTATCAGTAATGATGTTGTGAACCCACTGTTTATTGAAAATGTTAAACAAGCGATGTCTCACAGCTGCATCCTCTATCCAAAACTGTTTTTCTGCAATGTGTATAAAACCGATGGCGGTAGCTGGTTTAGCTTCCTGAATAACGAATTTATTGCCGAAACACGTAATCGCATCCGGCGCGAGACGCGTAATACGCATCGCAGCTGGCCGGTTTCACCACTGAGAACGCCAGCGCTGCAGCAGAGTATTACTCTGCCAATAAAGCAGATGCAGACCGCTTTAAAACCAGGAGCCAGTTTTAATGAGGCGTTGTGCTATCAGCAACAGCTGGGCCGGGTGCTCAACCGTTTTATGCGCTTTGCTTCGCTGCCTTTTCATCAACGCCTGCAGAGCCATCTACTGGATGTTGTGCCTCTGACGTCGACCGCCACTCAGGATGACGCCATCACGCTGATCAGTAGCGTGATTGATGCGCAGGGCAATTTCGTCGATTATCAACTCACTTTATTACTGAGCTATCTGCCCCAAGTGGCGATCACGGATAAGGCCGTATTGTTGCAACTGCTGAGTGATATATTCAGTGGCGCCTGTCCAGCCGCGCCGAAACTCTATCAATTTATTCTTCATCATTTGCAGAATACCTTCGCGGACACTTCACTCAGCCTCGCCACCGTGTCGCAACATAGTTTCATCGATCGGCAAGTTGCCGATATTACCAGTCGCTATCGTGCAAAATTGCCCGGCAGTAATCAGGCGATACAGCAGTCGATCCAGCGATACGTTACAGCCACTCTGCGTAATTTGCTCTCGTTTACAGAATATCTGCATCCGGTTGAACCTCTGCTGGCAACATCCCGTTTAACCAGCCTTGCTTCACAGTGGCTCTCTCTCGGCGCAATTATTTCCCGCCAGTTACAGACGGAAGATACCTCTGTCAGTAGCTTGCTGATGCTGGCCTTCGCCGCTCAGCATGATGCCGGTCTGCTTTCCCTGAGCGAAACCGCCATTCAGCAGACAGCGTTACTCAGTGGTCGCCAACCCGATAAGCAATATCGCTTCGAAGCACCTGATGCGCTTAGCGCTATCACGGCAAATGTGCAAGAAGCGGCGGTGATGCAGCAGCATGTTTTCGCTTGTCTGGAGGATAGTCAGCAACTGGCGGCATTAATTAATCAGTTAACTTTCTCCAGCCCGCTATCAGAAGCATCTGCTTTACGAACCATGTTAACCAGCGCCTTACAGAAACAGCGCCAGTTATTGCTTAATGCGCTGTATCAACTTTCTGATAACAATAATTTACTGCTGACTCAGGCGGTGTTTAACGGCAACTTGCAGATCAGCTGGTATCTGGAGGAGAATAATGCCACCAACGATATTCAGATTGCCGGGCTGGCGTTTAGTTGCCCTGGCCAGCATGACCTGTTTCTGCCGCTAAGCGACCCGGAATATATCCCGCTTATCTTTCGTCAGCTGTCGCCGACCCCTGATTATCAGGAATTGACTCGCCTCTGTTATGCTATTTCTGATACCCCTTTTAATTTTATTCCTCCCGTTCGGGTCACCCTCAGCGCCAATTCTCAAACGCGCGGCCTTCCGGTTACCAATCCGGCAATCGTGTTGTTTGAATGGATGCAGTCAGAGGCAGAAAAGCAATCAGCGGCACTGATCGCCGCATGCAACGAAACGGAGTTTACTCAGTTCAGGAAAGCGCTGAGCGACTGGCTAACTCAGCATCTGTTTTTCTATGGCCGCAGCGACAGTAGTGATTACCGCTTTATCAAAGAACAGTCTGAACATATCAGTCGCATTGCTGCCCGGGTGGATAGCTGGCCGGGGCAACAGCGTAATGTCAGCGATACCATCGATGCCAACCCTGTCAGCCAGTTTAGTCAGGCCATCAGTTCGCTGATGGGTGCCAGTACCGAATGGCAGACTCTGACTGAGGTACTCAGAGAAACCGGAACGGTATCGGAAAAGGGTTCCATCCCGCTAACCAACGTCCCTGAAAGCGGCTTTGCCGGCTTCTGGTGGGATCCGATCAGTCGCTTCTGCTACCTCGGCTGGATAAGCGGAAACCAGCGCGCGCTGTATGCCAGTACTAACGAAAATCGTGAGATCTTATACAACCTGGCGGATGACGCGTCCAGCGCTACCCTATGGCCAGCATTAACCCACTTTGACTGGCTGCAGGATGACCTGCGGGCAGTGCGCCACGCCAGGCTTTCCGCAGGAAAATTTTTCGACCAATCAATCGCGCTGGCATGGCAGCTGCAATGTGCAATGACCGGCGGCGTCCCGCTGCCTGACGACGCGATTCCACAACGCACCGGATTACCGCAGGTGTATACTCAGGGCCGTGGCAGCCAGCAGCGAGACTACTTTTATCCTGCCGGGGCTAAGCTGGCTACGCCGGTCACCGTCTCCGGGCAGGCTGGCGATGGCTGGCGGCTCGATTTCTCACCGCATAATAATCTGGCACAGCAGGATAGCTATTTTTCACTGGAAACCAACCGGCTGGATAGTATCCGCCAGGAACAGTGGATCCTGACTGAATATCCGGGCTGGCAGTTATTATCGGCGCAAGACGCCACTAAATTGATGGAAAGTGGCATTTATACTCCCGTCCGCTATTTGCAGTGGAACAGCAGCAACAATCACACCACCACCATGGTGCCAACTTCCCGCGTGTTGCAGCGCAGCGATGGCAATATGGTATTTATTTTTACCGAAAATGACCGGCGTATCAGCTACCGAATGCTGGATGCCGAGGGGCAGCTTCAGATCTCTCCGGTACTGCCCGTCGACTGGCCGCGCGTCATCAGCACTGCTGGCGCGCAGCAGCTTAATACCGCTGTTGCCGACCTGATAAGCCGGCAGAAAACACCAGATTACCACGCGTTGCTGGCGGCGGATGAACAGCTGCGTCTTGAAACCGCCCTTTCCGGCGCGCAGCAGCACCGGCGCGCCGCCATCAGCCAGGCTTACAGTCTGCACCGTACTTTTCCCTTTCGTTCCGCCTTCAGCACACAGGCACAGAGCGAACTGGAGGATATCCTGCTGGCCTTTCTCCGCATGCGTCAGAACTTCTGGCAGCAGGTAAAAAGAAACGCGCAGCTTGAAGACACCCCGATCACCCCGGATGAGCTGTTGTGGAAACCCTACGGCTGGCGTGATTACAATCTTTTCACGCTCAGTGGCCGCGATGAGGCGCTGAATAAATTGCAGCAGGAAAAGAAACTGCTGTTCTCGATGCGCAAACTGATAAACGTACACCATGACGTCCGCTTAACCAGCGACGATTTAAAGGCGTGGATCGAACAGCGTCTCGCGTTGCTGACGGCGGCAACGTTGGCGATTCAGCTGATTAAAGATGATCCAGAGACGCGAAACACGCTGTTGCCGTTACAACTGCAGCGCTTTGCACACAACTATTTCTTTAGTTATTACGACCGCCAGCTTCACATTACTGCGGAAGATTTTCAGCAGCCCTGGCCGTGCATCCGCGATGCTGACGGGTCAGCGAACGCGCGCAACGACTGGCAACCGGCGCTGGATCAATTGCATACCCTGGTCACTGAGATGCCGCCGCAGGTGCGGATGTTAGACCGGCTACTGACGTTGCCCGGGCCGCTGTGGCAGGCAGATGAGATGCAGCAGCGCGCACGCACGTGGCAGCAAACCTGCCAGCAGGTCTTTCGCTATTGGCAGACAGCGCGCCGCGCCGGGCAGATGCTGCTGCTGCGTCCCGGCGCAGCGATGCAGGATCCGCAATTGATGTCACATCAGTTTCGCTGGCCGGTTCGCCTGATTCTGGCTGCTGGCATCGGCGGTCCAATCAATAATCAGAGCGCGGGCACCGCGCCACCATTGCAGATTAGCGCCCAACAGAACGAAGATTTATTACTGACGCCATCAGGGCCAGCAAGAGACGACGAACCAGCAGCGCGGCTGGCGGCAATCAATGCCGATCCGCAAAACGCCCGGGAGTTTGCCGCCTGGAGCAAACTCCGGCTCTCCAGCCCGTGGGCGCTGCAGGCTTTTTCCGGCCCCGACTTTTTCTTACGTCTGCACGCCAGAATGCAGCGAGTGATGGCGGAGGAAGCGGGCAGCTGGTGTCAGGAGGAACAGGACTTTTACCACTCGCCCGCCACCGCAGAATTCCTGCGGGAAAACCAGCCCGAATCAATTGACAAAAGTCACTATGCCGGGCTTTTCATCCAGCTGTTTGACAGTAATTTGCTGGTCACCCGATTAATTATGACCGATGCGGAAATGGTGTTTGGCCTGATGTGTGACTACTTTGCGGAGAAACACCCTGAGCGCGCCACAGAGGACCTGTCGAAAGCCTGGTTCCTGTTTCTGCATACCTTTGAGCAATCTGTACCGGATATAAGCCAGCCCATCTGGCTGGTCGGCGTGTAATGGATAACTGAAATATCAACTTGTTTTTAATGGATTTTTTACTCAAGGAATCTGAGTGATTATATGAAAAACGACATCTGTCCCGTCGCCAGCGGCCATATGACACCGGCAAGAATCAGAATGAGTCGCGCTGATTTATGCACGCTTCCGGTTGCCAGTATTCGCAACACGTGTTTGTCTTTACCGGCGGCTAAAAGAGAGGGCGCTGCTGCTGAAGAGCTGTTTTACGATGCCTTAGATACCCAGCCATGGCTGACTCCTGCCTCCGCGCACTGGCCATTACTCAGCTCTCTTGCATCGCAGGTGAAAGAGGCGATTCATCACCAACTTCATTTACTTAGCCAAACCACCCTGACTTCAAACTTACTGCATGTTCTCCATCCCGATTTGAGTAAGTTGCTGGCGGCGGTATTAATCTGTAGTCGTCAGGGAAAGAATATTGTCTGGCTGGCGGGATTTACTGGCGGACTGGAACTGATCAATAAACTCATCTATCTGGCGGCGGGTGCGACATCCACCGCTGCCATGCTGACCACGCTGCCAGCACTGCTAAGTGTCTGGTTGTTAAGGCAGCATATTACTCTGACCGAAACAGCGCTGCACACCGTTTCCCTACTATTAGCCACCGGGTTGACGATTTGTGCACAGCAGGATTTTGCTCAACCCGGCTGGCTGGTGGCGCTGTATGAACAGGTGATTGCTCCGGTTATGCAGGTATGCGGTGAAACCGGCGTCACTGAGACAGTGACAACCGGCATCACACTGATCCTCGCGGTCTACGCCATGCTGCGCATCACCGGCTGGACAGATGGCAAAAGACCGCCGGTTAATGTCTTCACTTATGGGATAAAAATAATCCAGGACATCTGCAATTTATCCGCAGAAAGTCATGATTATCAACGTTTGTATCTGATTAAACATCGGCAGGCGCTCACGAAAACATGGTATGAGCATGCCCACCACAAACCCTGGGAAGAGAGTAAAGCCAATAAAGCCTTAAACCGTTCAGTGATTCGCTGTATGAATAAAGCAGTACTGATACAAAAAGATCGGCAATTGATCGGTGTAAAGTGCCACCAATCTGACAGCCTGCGCACCGAACGCTTTTATCAGGCTTATCAACAAACCGAGCAGCAAATTTTATTCGGTAAACTCACCACCTGCCCGGAAGGTCAGAGAGAGATGCTGCCGCCAGGCAGCCGGGATCGTGCCGCCATCCCGGTAACCAGCATACCCCCCGCGGCTTCTTCGGCCGCAGACGCCTCAGCACCGCTGCTGATTTCAGGTGCTTCCGCGGTCATAGCGGCAGCGGCGGTACAACATCCGTGGTGGAAGCTCAGGACCAATTTAATAGTGGCGGCATCGGGTATGGCTCTGCTGGCGGGGGCGCGCTATCTGCACAGCGGCCTGGCGGAATCAGCGGCATCATCAACCGCTGAGAGGAATACGCTCAGTGAAAATCAAGATCTGTGCGCTGATGGCACGAATAAGATCAGAAAACTGCTTCATTCTGATAAAACCGAGGCACCGCTCGCAATTGACCTCTTTAATTATTTATTTGACGACTATGGTGATATTAATCTTAATCATGCCGACCGTTTATTAGCAGAGTTTGATATAAAGACATTTAAAAGTAGCGACCGTAATGAGATGAATCAACAGCTGTTGCACCTGTTATCGCTACTGCTAAGGCCGGCGGGCAGAAAAGAGCCGGTAGATATCAGCAGTGTCATTATCTCGATGGGAAATAAAGTTAATATAATATGGATATACTTCATTAAGAATAAGAAAAACAGCTCAGCTAAGACAATACTTCACGAACTACGCTTGCATTGCAACAAAGAATATTTGTCGATGAATATTTTCCCTCGACTAAAAATGCATAAAATCACTGATTTCTTGATATCCCAGGTGGCGCCCGACCTGTTATTTCTGGAAAGAAATGGCAGGGAAAATGAAAAAATCCTGTCAAAAAACGTTTATTATCTCTGGAATTACATAGGGAAAATATTTACAGAGAACAGACATATCAGAAATAAAGACTTTTCTTCCGCACTGGCGTTGGGGCAAATTGATGGATTGATTACTGCCCGATTAAGAAGTTATGCCAGCTATAATTTAACCGAAGATCGAGAATATCTTGAAGAGGTTTATAAAGATCTTAATAAAGAAATGTATGCCTATCATAAATATGATGTTGAACTCGAAGGAGTACCTATCGGAAATCTTGACGATATCATCAGCAATGCATTTCCAGAAATCGATATAGAAGCTGAACAAGATTTCGATACTATCCACTTCAGAATTCTCACTCAGGGTCAATTCGGTGAAGATATTCGTAGATTATCGGAGTGCAGGAGTTTCCGCGACCTGATACGCTACTTTGATGATGGTTTTAAAGTCTTGCATCACTATCTTCCGATGAAAGTTCCAGAGTCAATGCGCCTCTATGATTCAAATAATAAACGACTTTTCTCATTAAAAAAGCATCCGACATTAACAGAGTTATATAAAAAATTTGACCAAACTTATCAGGAAATGGTGGATTATCATTGTTCCTTATATAAGGAAGTGGTTGAGCGTGCGTGCGAAATCTCTTCAGAAGAAGAATTCAGCTTCCTTAAAAATACGGAAACGGAAATTTATGCTATTGATGCAGAAGTTAAAAGACTTAAAACATTACGATACACACTCCAGTCTGTTTTAGTAAAATTTAACCGCAAAACTATTGAGCGTACATCTTATAATTCACGACCCTATCATGAAATTGGAAAGATTTTTTTTGGCTACAATCGTATCAGTAAGGAGAAACGTTATTATGCTATCCACATTGAAGCAAGCCGCATGCATCCGGGTCATTATCCCTTACAACGACTGATTTATAATCAAACTGAAGATATATTTAAAGCGGGAAATAGTTTTCTGGATGAAAATTATTTGTTCATGGATCAACAACCTTTTTTTGACCCCTGTGATGATATTAAAAAACCGACGACAAACTTACTCAGCCGCCTTGAAGAATCAGGCATTTTTTTCACAGAACACTATGAATACTATAAGAATAAACTATGTCATGCCGTCAGGAGCCCTAAAGAAATAGTCGTTACTTACCATGAACGACGATTAGGAGATAAAAACAATGTGCCACTGGATGCCTTAAAAAAAGAGATAATAGAAAACCGCAGAAAGCTGCTTTTTCATCTAAAAAGAAAAGCACACGATCCTACTACGGTTGAACTGGCGAAAGAAAAAGGGAAAGCGCTGACGCTGATCGAGTCGTTTCCCTTTTACAATTGTTATGAACTTTTTCGCGACATATTCTATACCCGGCAGGATATTTCAGCTCCGTCTCTACTGATACCGGTATTTCAATTGACCATCTGCGCAGCGGATTTTTATATGGGATATGGTTTAAAAAAAACGCTCACCACCTTAATGCAATCACTAAGGAAAATATATACCCTGCGCTGGATAAGAAGAAGCGAGTTAAGTAGTTTAAATTTACAATTAAGCAATACCCTGGCTATGTCCTCTCCGAACAGTTATGCCAATCCCCTTATCGAAAAAATAACATTCACCCAGAATACACTGAAAGCTTATGATGATGAGATAACTGAATTGCGCTTCAAGCTACAAACATCGCTGGGCAATTTATTTTCAATGCCGGTTTACGTTAAATTTCCTTATCTCTCATTACGCTCCGGCGAAGATTTTTTGATATCAAATATCCCATGGGGCATCGGACTGGCTAAAATGTTTATCAAAGAAGCCTATTCTTTGAAAAAAAAATCTGGTTTCCAGGCTCCATGGCATAATCCGACATCAGCAAAATCAATTGAAAATGAGAAATATATTCTTCCTCAACCCAGCCAAAGCAACTTTACTTGCCACGCTGACTCATCACAAGCTGATCATGTTATTCTTGATATATTTGATCTTAACCGCACTAATTCAACACTTTATCAGAAACTCTTTTTCACCGCATTACGTGATCCCAGCGTAGAATCAGTCATTGATGCCGCCAAAAACGCTGGTTGGACGATTCCTGAGAACTTTAATCAGATGGCAATGTTTTGTTTTATCTCCCTGACCATTTCGGTGCGCTGGTTAACCAGCAGTATCATGGTTCAGCAAAAGCATTACAAAAAAGATAAAAACGATATCAAAATTACTGAAGAGGCGCTTTACCAATATTATCATGATTATCAATTACGATCGTATATATCCCTGCCGGTCACCATGCAAGCCGATCAAAATATATTTATCGACGAGTCTCTGCGCACGATTAAGGCGCTGTTATCAAGTAATATTCAGGGGATTGAGCTAAATTATCTTTTTATGATTCAGTATCTGTTAATGAACGAAGACAGCGACGCACTCTCGAAAGCAATAGCAGGAAGTCCGACAGAAAGAAAGCATCAGCTGAATATTATTCAGCAAAATCTGGATTATAACCTGGACAGATTTACCATTTATGCCTCCAGTCATTTATCAATGCAGAAAAAATTTCATACAGCAGTTATTCAACAGTTCTGTCATATCAGTAATGAACTTATTTCCAGTAATCCGGCTAATATCACGCTGTTTAGCCCCAACATTGAAACATTTCTTCAGCGGGCTGCTGATTTCCGTGTTAAGTACCCGGATGCAACACTCCCTTCCCTCGCCAGTTTCACCACTAACTGGCAGCGCATAGCCCGGAGCATTTCAGATATTTATCTGCCATTAGTACGCATCGAATTCAGTGCGCAGGTTTTAGCTGATTATCCTGTCAGCAAATGGCGTGAGGAAACAGCACTGAATGCCTGGCGGGATAAACTCCAGCAGTATCTTTTTCCAGAAATGCACTTTGAAATGATAACCCCGGTATTACAGCACGCCGCGCAGCATTTAAGTCAACGCTGGCAGCAGCGGCTAAAGACATCCGGCAACAGAATCAAGATTATTGATAATGGTGTGGCTAACCCGCTGTTTATAGATGATGTCAGAGAGGCTCTGACGAAGAGCTGTGCACGGCATTCTGAGCTTTTTTTCTGCCAGGTTTATCAGCGAGATAATGGACACTGGTTTACTTTTTTAATCAACGATTTCATGTCCGACTCCTCTCACCGCTCTAAACGCCAACTGGCTGACGCCGATCCTTCCTGGCCTGTTTCACCACTGGTGAGCCGGTTGCCAAAGGAGTCTGACCTGCTAGAGGAAGCCTCATTTACCACTAATGGGATGCTCAATCAAACCATCGCGTATCAACAACAATTACACGCGTTAGTCAGTCTCTATCTACACGCGAGATCGCTGCCGTTTCATCAACGTTTGCAGCAACATGTACTGGACACTCGCCCACCAGCCAACAACATGACAGCGCAAGATGCTGTCAGCCTGCTCAATGATCTGATAGACGCGCAGGGCAATATCGTTGATTACCAATACCGGGTGCTGAGTCACTGTTTACCACTGCTGGATGTATCGGACGATGACCTGCTTCTCAGGTTATTAAGTGATATTTTACGAAGCACGATGCCAGAATTACCTGATTTATATATCTTTATCGTTGATTCATTACAAAATGACCTTGCCGATCCCGCATTGCGCCTCGCCAGCCTGACCCAGCAAAATTTTGTCGGCGTGCAGATTACAGAAATCGCCCGACGCTTTACATTAGCCAGCAAGCAATATGACAGCGCCATGCTGGCGGCCATCAGACGCTATATCACCACCACAGTTCGTCATCTGCTCTCTTTTACCGCTTATCTGAGCGATGTCGAGCCACTGCTGGCTCAGGCACCTCTCCACTCGCTCTCATCGCAGTGGCTTTGTCTCGGTGCGATTATTTGCCGTCAGTTAAATTTAGTCACGTCGACTGCCGGTGAACTGCTCATGCTGGCCAGCGCCGCCCAGCATGACACTGGCCTGCTTTCTTTACGCGAAACCGCCATTCAGCAATTGGCTTTTCTTAGTGGATGCCAGCCCGTTGGCGATCGGCGCACTGAAGCCCTGGATGCGCTAAAGACGGTGTCCTCAAATCTTTTGCTGGCTGACGCGCTGCAACAACGCGTTTTCAGCTGTCTGGAGGCAAGCCACTGGCTGGCACTGTTTCTTGCTCAGATGAACTTATCCAGCCCTGGCAACTGGGACGTATTGCGAACTTTGCTCAGTAGTGCTCTGCAAGAACAGCGTAAATTATTACAACATGCGCTGTTTGAGCTGACTGACGAGAAAAACCTGCAGCTGACTCAGGCAATTTATCGGGGAGAGCTGCAGCTCACCTGGTATCGGGAAGAAAGCAACCTGATGCAACAGGGGCAGGTTGCAGGTTTGGCTTTCAGTATCAAAAATCAGCACGGTATTATACTGCCGTTGGGTGAGCCAGAATCAGTCCCCCCGATCTTTCGCCAGCTGACTGCAACTCCCGATGCGCATGAACTGACCCGTCTCTGTTTTGCTGATGCTGACAACGACCGCCTTTTTCTCGATCCCATCCAGTTAAACCTGACAATCGGTACTTATTCTGTCAGCTTTCCGGTCACTAACCCGGCAATCGTGTTGTTTGAATGGATGCAGTCAGAGGCAGTGAAACGATTAGCTACGCTGGAGAAGGAAAACAATGAGACATCATTTAATCAGGCAAAGCAGAGCCTGATAACCTGGCTGAGCCAGCATCTGTTCTTCTATGATCATGAGAAAAGCTACTACTCTTCTTTGCCGGAGAAAACTGAACATATTGCCCGGGCAGCGGCGCATCCGGACATTGCGAAGTGGCAACGGCGGGATCCCACCACTCTCGTTCACTCAGATCCGGTTAGCCACTTTAGTCACGCCATCAGCACGGTAATGGGTGGTCACACCCTCTGGCCTTCAATGACTGCGGTATTAAGAGCGACCGCGCCACGAACTGGCGCAACGCCCTGGGCTAATCTGCCTGAACACGGTTTCGCCGGTTTCTGGTGGGATCCGGTCAGTCGCTTCTGCTATCTCGGCTGGAAAAAAGGAGAAAGTCGCGCGCTGTATGCCAGCACCGCAGATAACCGGGAAGCCTTGTATCTGTTAGCGGATGACGCAATCAACGCCACAATCTGGCCGGACTTAACCTATTTTGACTGGCTGCAGAATGACGTGCAGGCGCTGCGACGCGCGGCGATACCCGTCAGGCAATTCTTCGATGAATCAATCGCTCTGGCATGGCAGCTGCAACGCGTATTGATTGGCGGTATCCCTCTGCCCGACGGCTCCGCTCTACAGCGCCCTGGACTACCACAGGTGATTATCCGCAGTGAGAACAATCGGCAGAGAGACTACTTTTATCCGGCCGGGGCTGGGCTGGCAGTTCCGGTCACCGTCACCAAACTGACAGGCGGGGGCTGGCGGCTCGATTTCTCACCGCATAACGCACAGGCGCTGCAAGACAACTACCTGTCGCTTGAAACCAATCAGATCGATATCACCCAGGGCGGCCTGCGCAGACTGAGCGGACAACCCGCCTGGCAACTGATTTCCGCTGCCGATGCGGATGAATTATCAAAGCAGGGGATTTTCACACCTGCCAGCTATCTGCACTGGAACAGCGGCAGTCATCACACCACTACCATGGTCCCGATCGCCCGCGTGCTGCAACGCAATGACGGCAGTCTGGTATTTATTTTTATCGAGAATAACCAGCGCCTGAGCTACCGGATGCTGGATAGCGGCGGCGAGCTTCAGCCTTCCCCGGTACTGCCCGCGGACTGGCCGCGCGATGTCACTGGTGCAGATGCGCAGCAACTTAATGCGGCCATTAACCAGCTTATTACCCGCCAAAAAATACCGGATTATCACGCATTGCTGGAGCCGGATGAACAGTTGCGGCTGGAAAATGCCTTGTTCGGCGCGCAGCAGCACAGGCGTGCAGCCATCAACCAGGCTTACAACCAGCATCGTGCTTTCCCTTTCCGTTCCGGCCTCAGCGAACAGGCGCAGAGCGAGCTGGAGGATATCCTGTTGGCCTTTCTTCGACTCAGGCAGAACTTCTGGCAGCGGGTAAAGATAAACGCGCAGCTTGAAGATACGCCGCTTTCTCTGGATGATCTGTTGTGGAAGCCCTACGCCTGGCGGAATTACAACCTTTTCAGCCCTGCCGGCTGCGACAGCGCGCTGGAAAAATTACATCAGGAGAAGAAACTACTGCATGCGATGCGTCAGCAGATAAATCTGCACCATGATGTGCGCTTAACCAGCGACGATTTAAAGGCGTGGATCGCACAACGCCTGACAATGCTCGATGCTGCCGCGGCTGCGATTGCGTCGATTAAAAGCCAGCAGCACAGTCCGCCAGATGCGATGAAGACGATATTACCCTTGCAGTTGCAGCGCTTCGCGCACAACTATTTCTTTGGTTATTACGACCGTCAGCTTTATGTCACCGCAGAGCTGTTTCAGCAGCCGTGGCCGTGTATCCGCGATGCCGACTGGCCGGGAGCGGCGCGCACCAGCTGGCAACCGGCGCTGGACCTGCTGCACACTCTGGTTACTGAGATGCCGCCGCAGGTAAGGATAGCAGACCGGCTACTGACGTTACCCGAGCCGCTGTGGCGCGCAGATGAGATGCAGCAGCGCGCACGCTCATGGCAGCAGACCTGCCAGCAGGGATTTCGCTACTGGCAGACCACACGCAGCGCCGAACAGATGCTACTGCTGCGGCCCGCTGCCGCAACGCAAGATCCGCAATTGATGTCACAGCGCTATCGCTGGCCGGTTCGCCTGGTGCTGGCAGCCGGTATCGGCGATCCCACCAATAATCAAAGCGCGGGCACCGCGCCGCCGTTACAGATTGGCGCGCAACATAACGAAGATTTATTGCTGACGCCGCCTGGCCCGGCAATAAGCGGAGAGCCGTCGGCACGGCTGGCGGCGATTAAT
>Ga0308167_1002186_pt1 | contig 19074 bp, 12 predicted proteins | sample PhyCR1_2_FD_202138 | JGI IMG/M metagenome (GOLD analysis project Ga0308167, IMG submission 202138) | Phyllosphere microbial communities from UC Gill Tract Community Farm, Albany, California, United States - DLSLRC.R1 | ecosystem: Host-associated > Plants > Phyllosphere > Unclassified | place... | reverse complement strand
CCCCACGGTCATGCGAGCCGCGGACGTGCCGGTCGAGATCCGCGGTGCCGGGCGCTCCACCCGGCAGGTGCACAACTTCGGTGTGCCGGGGGCGATGGCCGCGCAGAAGCTCATCGTGTGCGAGGTGATCACGCCCGCCGAGAACTGGTCGTCGTACCCGCCTCACAAGCACGATGCGCCGTCGCCGACCGAGAGCGAACTCGAGGAGATCTACTACTTCGAGACGGCTCCCGCCCGCGGCACGACGCCGCCCAGCGGAGCGGAGCCGTTCGGGCTGTTCGCGGCCTACGCCTCGGATCGACGGCCCATCGACACGACCGCCCGCGTCGGCACGGGCGACATCGCGTTCGTGCCGTACGGATATCACGGACCCGCGGTCGCCGCCCCCGGCTACGACCTCTACTACTTGAACGTCATGGCCGGCCCGGGCGCGGAGCGCGCCTGGCGCATCACGGACGACCCCGCTCACGCATGGGTGCGCTCTTCCTGGGCGCACCAGCGCCCCGACCCTCGATTGCCCTACGCGGCGAAGGAGACCGACGCATGACCCTCGACCCCGAATCCGCGCCGTCCATGGCACCCCGGACGCGGACGATGACCGTCGCCCAGGCGTTGATCACCTTCCTCGCCAACCAGTGGACGGTCGACGGAGACATCCGCGAACGCACCATCGCGGGCACGTTCGGCATCTTCGGTCACGGCAACGTCGCCGGCATTGGACAGGCGCTGGTGCAGCTGCACACCGACGAGCCCGGTCTCATGCCCTACCACCAGGCGCGCAACGAGCAGGCGATGGTGCATCAGGCCGTGGGCTACGCACGGATGCACCGCCGGCGCGCCACCTACGCCGCCGCCGCATCCGTCGGCCCGGGGGCCGCCAACATGCTCACCGGGGCCGCTCTGGCCACGGCGAACAGACTCCCCGTGCTGTTGCTGCCGTCGGACACCTTCGCGACGCGCGTGGCCGATCCCGTTCTGCAGCAGCTCGAGCATCCCCACGACACCGGCCTCCAGGTCACCGACGCGTTCCGCCCCGTCTCGCGGTTCTTCGACCGCGTCCAGCGCCCCGAGCAACTGTTCTCGATCGCGCTCGCCGCGATGCGCGTGCTGACCGATCCCGCCGAGACGGGGGCCGTCACGATCGCCCTGCCCGAAGACGTGCAGGCCGAGGCGATCGAGGTGCCGGTCGAGTTCCTGGAGCCGCGTGACTGGCACGTGCGACGGCCCGTGCCCGAGCCCGACGAGCTGGGGCGGGCGATCGCGGCGATCCGCGGGGCCCAGGCGCCGTTCATCGTGGCCGGGGGAGGAGTGCTCTACTCGGGGGCCGAAGACGCTCTGCGTCGCCTCGTGGAGCAGACGGGAATTCCCGTGGGCGCCACGCAGGCGGGCGTCGGCGTGCTGCCGTGGGATCATCCCCAGTACCTCGGCGGCGTCGGCGCGACCGGGTCCACGGCCGCGAACAGACTGGCCGCCGACGCGGACCTCGTCATCGGGGTGGGCACCCGCTACAGCGACTTCACCACCGCGAGCCGCAGCGCCTTCCGACGTGACGGGGTCCGCTTCGTCAACATCAACGTCGCCTCCTTCGATGCCTACAAGCACGGCAGCCGTCTGCCGGTGGTCGCCGACGCCCGGCGGGCACTGGACGCACTCGTCGACGGACTCGAGGGGACGGCCGTCGAGGCCTCGTACGCGGAGCGGATCCGGGTCGAGAAGGCCGAGTGGGAGGCGGTCGTCGACCGCGCGCTCGCTCCCACGGGCGCGAGGCTGCTCGGGCAGTCCGAGATCATCGGCGCCGTCCACGCCGCCAGCGACCCCACGGACGTGCTCGTGCAGGCGGCCGGTTCTCTTCCCGGAGATCTGCACAAGCTATGGAGGGTGCGCGACCCACTCGGCTACCACGTCGAGTACGCGTTCTCGACGATGGGATACGAGATCGCCGGCGGCCTCGGGGTGCGTCGCGGTGCGCCCGATCGAGAAGTGCTCGTCATGGTCGGCGACGGGTCGTATCTGATGCTGCACACCGAGCTCGTCACCGCGGTGTCGGAGGGACTGAAGATCGTCGTGGTCCTCGTGCAGAACCACGGCTATGCATCGATCGGACACCTCTCCGAGACCGTGGGCGCCCAGCGGTTCGGAACCGCGTACCGCATGACGGATGCCGCGGTGCCCGACCTCGAGGGCGAGCGATACGTGCCGATCGATCTGGCCGCGAACGCACGGTCGTACGGCGTGGACGTCATCGAGGTCGCGCCCGGTGAGGGCGCTGCGCGCGATCTCGAGGCCGCGGTGAGAGCGGCGAAGGCGTCTTCGCGGACGACCCTCATCCATGTCGATGCCGATCCGCTGCGGTACGCCCCCGACGGCGAGGGGTGGTGGGACGTCCCGGTCGCCGCGCACTCGACGCTGCCGTCGACCGCTCTCGCGCGCGCCGATTACGAACGGCTGCGCGCGCGGCAGCGGCCGCTGCTCGGCTGAGCACGGTCCTCCCCGTCCAGTCGCGAACGGCGGTGGCCCCGAAGGTCCACCGCCGTTCGCCGTCGTTCGAGGCGAGCGCTCAGGGCTGCGAGTGGGACTCCCGGCCGATGATGGATCGGAGCGTCTCGAGGGGCAGTTTCGGCGTCCGGTCCTCGAAGGCGAGGCCGTTCGCCTCCTGCATCGTGTCGGTGAGCTGCGTGTAGCAGAAGCCGGACAGCACGGTGCTGTCGAGGAGAGCGCCGAAGAGGCCGCGGAGGTGATGTTCCAGCTCTTCGGGGGTCGCGCTCGTGGAGTATCCCCATGCCGGCGCCGAGGCGGAGGTCTCGTACTTCACGCCCCCGAACTCGGTGACCATGACCGGGAGGGTGTCGACGTCGGCCGTCCCCTCCGCCATCATCAGCCGGTGCGACGGGCCGTACCCGGCGAACAATCGCGACAGGGCGTCCCGATCGGCGTAGCGCCGGGCGAACGTCTCGGGGTCGGGGTCGTAGTCGTGCACCGAGAGGATGTCCGATCGGGTGTGCTCCCACCCGTCGTTCGAGATGACGGGGCGGGTCGGATCGAGCGCGCGGGTCAGGTCGGCCAATCCGCGCGTGAACGCCCGCTGCGGCTCGTCCGTGACGACGTCGCGCACGCCCCAGCTCTCGTTGAAGGGCACCCACGTGACGATCGAGGGGTGCGAGCGATCGCGACGGACGAGGTCGACCCACTCGCGGGTCAGATCGGTCATCGCGCTGGTGGTGAATTCGAACGCGGCGGGCGCCTCTCCCCACAGCAGCAGGCCGAGCCGGTCCGCCCAATAAAGGAACCGGGGGTCCTCGGCCTTCTGGTGGAGGCGGGCGGCATTGAATCCCATGTCCTTGATGAGCTGCACCTCGGCCCTCAGCGCGTCCGCGCTGGGTGCGGCGAGGTGGGACTCCGGCCAGAACCCCTGCTCGAGTACCGAGCGGACGAAGTACGGCCGGTCGTTGAGCAGGAACCGTCCGGCCGCCGTGCCGACGGTACGCAGCCCCAGGTACGACGAGACCGCGTCGACGGAGTCCCCGTCGGTGATCGTGACGGTCGCGTCGATCAGTCGGGGTGTCTCGGGCGTCCAGACGAGCTTCTCGTAGTGCTGTCCGTTGCGCTGGTCGCGCAGGGGGATGTCGAGGATCGGCGCCCCCGTGGCCGGCGACGCGACCTGCACCCGGGTGAGAGGGGAACCGGCGTAGCTCAGCTGCACGTCGATCACCGCGTCGGGGCCGAGGGGGCGGTTGCAGAGGACTTCCAGGACGACGCTGTCGGTGCTGCGCGTCGTGCGCCACGAGAGTTCGGTGATGTGGGTCGCGGGCACCTCCTCGACCCACACAGGCTGCCAGATGCCGCTCGTGCGGGAGTACCAGATCTCGTGCGGCTCCGGCAGCCACTCCTGCTTGCCCCGGGGCTGACCGACGTCGAGGGGACGGTCGATCGCCTGCACGACGAGGAGATCGTCGCCGTCCGCGGCGATGTGGTCGGTGATGTCGGCGGTGAAGGGCGTCTGCCCACCGCGGTGCGTGGCCACCTGGCTGCCGTTGAGCCAGACGGTCGCGGCGTAGTCGACCGCGCCGAAGTGCAGCAGAAGGCGCCCGGCGGGGTTGGTGCGCGCGACCTCCTCGGCGCTCAGACGACGGGAGTACCAGAGCACCGCGTGGTAGGACGTGTCGCCGATGCCCGAGAGAGCCGATTCCGGAGGGTACGGCACGGCGATGACGCGGTCGAAGTCGCCGGTGCGGAACCAGCCCGCCGCCGTGCCGGTTTCGTCGTCGTCGTAGGCGAAGCGCCACTCGCCGTCGAGGCTCCGCCAGTCGGGTCGGCGCAGCTGCGGTCGCGGGTACTCGCCATCGAGGTCGGATGCAGGAGGAGTCAGGGGTTGCATGCGCAACACTGTGGCGCAGATTTTCCAGCGCTGCAAATTAGCTCGCGGTACTCCCGCGGACGACCAGGTCGAATCCGACCGTCTCGTGCCGACCGGGGCCGCCCGCTCCGTCCATGCGCTCCCGGAGCATCCGGAAGGCCGTTCGGGTCAGCGTGGGCTTGTCGGGGCGGACGGTCGTCAGCCCCGGATTGGTGAAGTTGGACATCAGGATGTCGTCCCACCCGACGACGCCCACGTCGTCGGGGACGACGCGTCCCGCGCGGGCGAGGGCCTTCATCGCCCCGATGCCGGCGAGGTCGTCGAAGCACACCAGGCCGTCGAAGCGCACCCCCGTCTCGATCGCATCGATCACCGCCGCCTCGGCCGCGAACGCCCCGAAGCGCTGCATCGGGATGAGCAGGTCGTCGCTGCGATGAGCTCCGCACTCCTCGAGGGCCGACAGATAGCCCTCGGCGCGCAGGCTCGCCGTCGCATGGCCGGCGGCTGCCGCGTATCCGAGGAAGGCGATGCGCGTCCGCCCCGAGTGCAGCAGGTGGAACGTGGCGGCCCGCGCCGCGGCGATGTTGTCGACCATGACGTGATCGACCGTCGGCGGCGGAGGGATCTCGCCCAGCAGGACGAGAGGGGTGGACCCGCGGAACTGCTCGATGGCGTCGGCGTCGAGTTCGGTGGGCTGGAAGATGAGTCCGTCGATCAGCCCCTGCTCGCGCCCCCGCAGAACCGCTCGCTCGTCATCGAGACTGCCCGACGTCTGCTCGATCAGCAGGCGGTAGTCGAAGCCGCCGATCTCGGTGGAGACGAGGGCGGCCAGCTCCGCGAAGTAGGGCGTCTCGATCGCCGGCAGCGCGAACGCGACCATCCCCGTCGTGCCGGTGGCCAGACGACGGGCGATGCTGTGAGGGACGTATCCCAGCTCATCGATGGCGGCCTGCACCCGGGCACGAGTGGAGGGGCGCACGTGCTGATACCCGCGCACGACGTTGGACACGGTCTTGATGGACACCCCCGCGAGCGTGGCCACGTCCTGCAGGGTCGCCGACACCGCGGGCCTCATCGCTCGACGAGGGTCATCTCGAACCCGTAGAGGTCGGGGCGGTAGCAATGGCGGCCGTACTCGACGGCGGCGCCGTCGGCGTCGTAGGCGGTGCGGTCCATGGTGAGCACGGGGGCGCCGCGTCCGATGTCCAGCAGCAGCCCCTCGTCGACGCTGGCCCGACGGGCGCCGATGCGCTGGCGCGCGACGCGCAGCGTCACGCCCCGGGCATGCAACTCCTGGTAGAGGCCGACCTCGGCGAGTCGCTCCGCGGTAATGTCGGCGAAGGTGTCGGGCAGATAGTTCTCGAGGACGGCGATCGGCACGGAGTCGGCGAAGCGCACGCGGCGGATCTTCAGCACGCGGGAGGTCTGGTCGAGACCCAACTGCTCGGTCACCTCGGGACCCACCCGGGCGAAGGTCACGTCGAGCACGCGGGTGGAGGGGACGCGTCCCGACCGCTTCAGGTCGTCGTACAGGCTGGTCAGATCGATCTGCCGCGCCACCGAACCGTGGACGACCTGTGTTCCCACTCCGCGTCGGCGAACGAGCAGGCCCTTGTCGACGAGTTCCTGGATGGCGCGTCGCACCGTCGGTCGCGAGAGCGACAGTCTCTCGCTCATCGAGACCTCGTTCTCGAGCCGAGCGCCCGGGGGCAGGGCCCCCGAGGCGATTGCGGCCTCGAGTCCGCGCGAGAGCCGGATCCACAGTGGCGCGGCCTGCGCCATAGGCTGAAGCAGCTGTTCCGCCGGCAGCACGACCGGCTGTTCTCCCTCGAGCATGCGACCCTCGACTCTCGTCCGGACTGACAAAACCTGCGTATGTCATGTTAGTACAAAGTCGCCCGAGACGGTTGACGACCTCATTCCAATTGTCCTAACATGCAGACGGGATGGACCCGACAGCTCGGCAAAGCAGCCGACGGGGTGTTTCCAGGAGAGGCATCGCAATGAAGCGCAAATACGTCGTTGCTGCGTTCACGGCCACCGTGGTCACCGCGGCGGGACTCACCGGCTGCTCCGCCGGAGACGCCACGAGCGGCGACGGCACGGACGGCCCCGTGACGATCAGCATTCTGGAGAGCAAGCAGACCAACATCGACGCGATCTCCAAGGAGATCCCGGGCTTCGAAGCCGCGATGAAGGAGCAGGGCAAGGACATCAAGGTCGACCTCATCGCCGATGTGCTGACGGACGAGCAGGTGAAGACCAAGCTCACCCAGCAGCTCATCGCCGGTCAGGCGCCCGACGTGCTCGACATCGGCGAGAACATGGCCATAGCGTGGTCGTCGGCCGGTTACCTCGAGCCCCTCGATTCCTACCTCGACCAGTGGGAGGGCTGGGAGCACTACTACCCCGCCGTCAAAGAGGCCATGACCCGACAGGACGGTCAGGTCTACAACCTCCCCTCCGGCGCCGGCGTGCTGAACCTCTTCTACCGCAAGGACGTGCTCGAGCAGCTCGGCGTCGACACGACGCAGCCCAAGACCTGGGACGACCTGATCTCGCGCCTCGAGAAGGTCAAGGCGGCCACCGGTGGGACGCCCATCGTCATCCCCGCCGGAACGGCCTGGGGTGGCGGAACGTGGGGCGAGGGCTTCCAGCCTCTGCTCGGCGGGACCGACACCGGGTACTACGACAGCGAGACGGCGACGTGGGATCTCGACACCCCCGGCTGGCTCGCCGTCTTCGAGCTCTACGCCGAGCTCGTGCAGAAGGGCCTCATGCCGGTCCAGGATCTGCAGAACCCGAACCCGTGGGAGCCGACGAAGTACGTCAAGTTCCCCGCGGGCGACATCCAGGTCTCGGCTCAGGGCACGTGGGGATGGAAGTTCGACTGGGGCCCCGACGGTGCCACCCCCATCGACGGCCTCACCGAGAAGGTCTCGACGTGGCAGTGGCCGGGTCTGCGCGACGGCGACCAGCCCTACGGCTGGAGCAGCACCGGTGGCGGTTACGCGATCTCCGCCGACTCCGACAAGAAGGCCGCGGCCTTCGAGTTCATCAAGTACCTCTCCAGCGGCAAGCCGCTGGCCGAGCAGCTCGTGGCCTCGGGAGCGGCGTCCGCCCGCGACGACCTCGACGACGTGGCCCCCTACTCCGGCGAGCCGCAGCTGCTGCAGGCCGGTGAAGACCTCTCGAACAGCGTCTTCGTGGTGACCGGCGACGGCGCCGACCAGATCAGCCAGGCGGTCGCCACCGCGACCGAGCTGATCCTGAGCGGTCAGGCCGACGGCAAGCAGGCCTACGAGGCCTTCAAGAAGGACGCCACCGACCTGCTCGGACCGAGCCTGGTGAAGCAGTGACGTCGATCATCGACGTCCCCGCCGCGGTGCAGACGGCTGAGCAGCCGCCTGCGCCGCGGCGCCGGCGCGCCCGCACATGGCCGCTGGTCCTCCTTCTGCTGGGCCCCTCGGCCGTCCTGATCGTGCTGTTCATCGTGCTGCCGGCCGTGTACGGCATCTGGCTCAGCCTCACCAACACGCAGTTGACGGGGTTCGCGGCGCGAAATCCGAAGTTCGTGGGGTTCGACAACTACGCGTACCTGCTCGGCAGCACCGACTTCCTCGGCTCCCTGGGGCAGACCGGCACCTTCCTCTTCTGGTCGGCGATCGTCGGGCAAACGGTGCTCGGAATGGTCGCCGCGATCCTGTTGAGTCGGCCGTGGATCCGCGGCAAGGGCTTCTTCGGGGCCGCGCTGCTCATGCCGATGGTCGTTCCGGAGGTCGTCGCCTCGCTCACCTGGGCCAGCGTGCTGGCGACCAGCCCGGAGGGGACGCTGAACCGGCTCACCGCGGTGTTCGGCTCCGAGCCCACCGCGTGGTTGCAGACGGCGCCGATGCTCGCCATCATCCTCGTCAACATCTGGCGTGGTCTGGCCTTCGCCATGATCATGTTCCAGGCCGCCCTCGAGGACGTCCCTGCTGAGCTGATCGAAGCCGCCCGCGTCGATGGGGCCAGCGCCGTCCAGGTGTTTCGGCACGTCACCCTTCCGCTCATCCGCGGTCCGGTCTTCCTCTACCTGCTGCTCACGACCATCAGCACCGTCGGCGTGTTCGGTCTCGTGTACTTCCTCACCCGAGGTGGCCCCGGCGGTCAGACGCGCATCGCCGCCATCTACATCTACGAGCGGGCCCTGCAGTTCTCGCAGATCGGCATCGGCAGCGCCGCGTCGATCATCCTGCTCGTCATCGTCGTCGTGCTGGGCTTCACATACGTGCGCCTGGCGAAGGTAGAGGTGTGACATGACCGCCATCGACAGCCGCGTCGCGGCTTCCGCGCACGTCGAACGTCGACGTCGTCTCGGTCCCGTCGACGTCCTGCAGAGATGCATCGGCTACGCGCTGATCGTCGTGCTGGCACTGTTCTGCCTCGTCCCGTTCGCGTGGGTCGTGTTCAGCGCCGTCGACGCCGATGCGGGCGCGACGGTCCAATGGCCGGCGCTCTCGTTCGAGAACTTCGTGCGCTTCTTCACGGCATCCGGAACGCCCCTGCTTCTGGTGAACAGTCTGATCATCGCGATCTCGTCGACGGCGTTGAACCTCGTCCTCGGGATCGCCGGAGGCTACGCCTTGTCGCGGTTCGCCTTTCGCGGACGACGGTTCTTCATGTTCAGCATCCTGCTGATCCGCGTCATCCCGGCGCCGGCGACGATCGTGGCGCTGTACCTGATCATGGTCAACCTGGGATTGGCCAACACCCTGCACGGGCTCATCATCGTGCAGGCGGTCAGTGGACTGCCGGTGACCCTCTGGTTGATGAAGGGCACCGTCGACGCGGTCCCGATGGAGCTCGAGGAAGCGGCCTGGACCGACGGCAACACCCGCCTCCAGGGTGCTCGGCGCATCGTCCTCCCGCTCATGGGACCCGGACTGGGCGCGGCGGCCATGCTCATGTTCATGGGTTCGTGGGGCGACTTCCTCACCCCGCTCGTGCTCCTGCAGAACCAGGAGCTCTACCCGCTCGCGATCGGACTGTTCCGCGCCTTCAGCGAGCGCAACATCGTCGACTGGGGCCTGCTGGCCGCGAGCGCCGTGGTCTATGTCCTGCCCCCCGCCGTGCTGTACATGCTGGTGCGCAAGAACCTGCTCAAGTCGAGCCTCGGCGGAGCGTTGAAGGGATGACGGAGATGTCCGAGTCGATGCGTCTACCCGTCGTGGTCGTCGGTGCCGGAGCGATGGGTGGGGAGTGGTTGCGGATGCTGTCGCGCTCGCCGCACGCCCGCGCCGTCGGCGTCGTCGATCTCGACGTCGACCTCGCGCGCGAGACCGTCGCGGGGATCGGCCTCGACGCGGTCGTCGGCGCATCCCTCGTCGACGTCGTCGAGCGATCCGGTGCCCGAGCCGTCGTCAACGTCACGGTGCCGCAGGCGCATCGGGTCGTGAACGAGCAGGCGATGCGCGCGGGGCTCCCCGTCCTGTGCGAGAAGCCGCTCGCCCCGACGGTCGCCGAGGCATTGCGCCAGGTCGCACTCGCCGACGCGACGGGGCAGCTGCTCATGGTCAGCCAGTCGCGACGCTACTTCGACCACCTCGCGGCGTTCCGCGACGTGGTGGGCGCGCTCGGTCCGATCGGAGCCGTGCACGCGCAGTTCTTCCACGAGGACCACGAGCCCGGCTTCCGCGAGCAGATGGCGCACCCTCTGCTGGTCGACATGTCGGTGCACCACTTCGACATGCTGCGTTACCTCAGCGCCGACGAACCGGTCAGCGTGCGCTGCGACTCCTGGAACCCGTCGTGGAGCTGGTTCGCCGGTGACGCGGCCGCCACGGCCACCTTCGAGCTGGCCTCGGGCGCGCGATTCGTCTACTCGGGGAGCCGCGCGACGCCCGGACTGCAGACGTCGTGGAACGCCGACTGGCGGGTCTACGCCGAGCACGGCGCCACGCACTGGGACGGGGATGCCCTCGTCGAGACCGACACGGTCGGCGTCGAGGTCGAGGTGCGCAGCGACAGCGAAGGCATCGAGGGGTCCCTGAAGGAATTCGTCGCGTCCCTGCGGTCGGGTCGCACCCCGCAGAACGAAGTGCGCGCGAACGTCCGCACCCTCGCGATGGTCGAGGGCGCGATCCGCAGCAGCGACCGCGGCGGCGAGAAGGTCGTGCTCGACGACCTGATCGAGGAGTCGCTCGCGCTCGCCATCGCCGCCGAGGAGCACGATGACATCCGCGACCTTCTGCGGTCGTGGACGAGCGCCGCCGACGGCATCACCACACCGGCCTGGGGGTCAGCCCCGGCCATGATCGCGTCTGGAGGCGCTCGATGACCACTCCCACCCTGCCGAAGAAGGCCATCCGCGTCGTCGTGTGGGGTGAGAACCGCCACGAGCAGATCAACGAGGTCGTCCGCGGCATCTATCCCGACGGGATGCACAGCACCATCGCGGCCGGCATCACGGGTCTGCTGGGCGAGGAGGTCACCGTGACCACGCGCGTGCTCGACGACGCCGAGCACGGGATGACGGAGGAACTGCTCGCCGAGACCGATGTACTGCTCTGGTGGGGCCACACCGCCCACGAGGAGGTCGCGGACGAGGTCGTGGACCGCATCCAGAAGCACGTCCTCGAGGGGATGGGCATCATCGTCCTGCACTCGGGGCACCACTCCAAGATCTTCCGTCGGCTCATGGGGACGACGTGCAGCCTGCGGTGGCGCAACGACGCTGACAGCGAGCTCGTCTGGACGGTGTCGCCGCGGCATCCGATCGCCGAGGGCGTCCCGCAGCCGCTCGTCATCCCGGGGCAGGAGATGTACGGCGAGTTCTTCGACATCCCCGAACCCGATGAGCTGGTGTTCATCAGCAGCTTCTCCGGCGGCGAGGTGTTCCGCAGCGGCATCACCTATCGCCGCGGATACGGCAAGGTCTTCTACTTCAGCCCCGGCGACGAGATCTACCCCGTCTACCACCATCCCGACGTGCAGCGCGTGATCGCGAACGGCGTGAAGTGGGCGTACTCCTCTCGCGAGCGCGAGTCGTACCTCGTCACGCCCATGTACCTGACCGGGGAGTTCGACCGGCCGGTGCTCGGCTCGCCCGACGGCCTCGTCGATTACTACACCCGTGAGCTGATCGCGCCGCGGGAGAACGGCGCGTGACAGCCGAGGAGAACCCCAACGGGCGGGTGAGATTGGATGCCGAGACGCTCGCGATGCAGAGGGTGCGGCGCTTCACCCGCTTCCGCCTCGCGCCGGCCGTTCACCGCGATACCCGTCCGGTGGAGATCCGGGCATGGAGGGTCGGCGGGGAGCCCGTCCCCTTCGCGACCGCGGCGGTGCAGGAGTTCGAGCCGATCGCCCTGGGCGCGTCGTGGGGGCGGCCGTGGGACACGGTGTGGTTCGACGTGCGCGGAGAGGTCCCCGCCGAGTGGCCGGTCGACGAGGCCGAGCTGCTGGTCGACCTCGGATTCGTCGAGGAGCAGCCCGGGTTCCAGGCGGAAGCGACCGCCTACCGCCCCGACGGCACGATCGTGAAAGCCATCGAACCCCGCAACGCGTGGGTGCCCCTCCCACACGCGGGCTCGTTCCGGCTGCTGCTGGAAGCCGCGGCCAACCCGACCATCCAGGTGCCCTACGAGTACGAACCGACGTCGCTGGGCGATCCTGCGACGGCCGGCGACGACGAGCACTACCGCCTCGTCCGTCTCGAGCTCGTTCGCCGCGATGTCGTCGTGTGGGAACTGCTGCAGGACGTCATCGCCCTCGAGGGACTGGTTCAGACCCTGCCCCCCGAGACGGCGCGCCGCGCCGACATCGTGCATGCGCTGGAGCGCATGGTCGACGTCATGGATCCCGACGACGTCTCGGCGACGGCGCAGAGCGGGCGCGAGGTCCTGGCCCCCGCGCTCGCGATGACGGCGCCGGGCAGCGCGCTGCGCGTGAGCGCCGTGGGACACGCGCACATCGATTCGGCGTGGTTGTGGCCGACTCGCGAGACCGTCCGCAAGGTCGCGCGCACGTTCGCGAACGTCGTCGACCTCATCGATCGCGACCCCGACTTCGTCTTCGCCGCGTCGTCGGCACAGCAGTACCTCTGGTTGAAGCAGAGTCAGCCGGAACTGTTCGAGCGGGTCCGCTCGGCCGTGGCCGCCGGTCGCTTCCGCCCGGTCGGGGGGATGTGGGTCGAATCCGACACCAACATGCCCAGCGGCGAGTCGCTCGCTCGACAGTTCGTGCAGGGCAAGGCGTTCTTCCTCGAGGAGTTCGGGGTAGACAGTGCCGAGGTGTGGCTGCCCGACTCGTTCGGGTACAGCGCCGCCCTGCCGCAGATCGCCCGCGCGGCCGGTGCCCGGTCGTTCGTGACGCAGAAGCCGTCGTGGAACGAGACGAACCGCATTCCCTACTCGACGTTCCACTGGGAAGGGATCGACGGGTCCCGCCTGTTCACGCATCTTCCGCCCGCCGAGACGTACAACTCCGATCTCGGGGCCGCGGATCTCGCCCGCACGGAGCGCGTCTTCAGCGAGAAGGGTCGGGCCCGCGAGGTTCTTGGGCTGTTCGGCTGGGGGGACGGAGGGGGAGGGCCCACTCGCGAGATGCTGGCCCAGGCTCATCGCAAACGCGACCTCGAGGGTTCGCCCCGGGTCTTCCTGAGCGATCCGCAGTCGTTCTTCGCGGCCGCGGAGGCCGAACTCGCCTCTCCGCCCGTCTGGGTGGGTGAGATGTACCTCGAACTGCATCGCGGCACGCTCGTCTCGCAGCAGAAGACGAAGCGGGGCAACCGCCACAGCGAGGCGCTGCTGCGGCAGGCGGAGTTGTGGGCGGCGACGGCGGCGATCCTCCGGGGGACCCCCTATCCCGCGCGGGAACTGCGCGACGCCTGGCGGCAGGTACTGCTGCTGCAGTTCCACGACATCCTCCCGGGGACCTCGATCGCCTGGGTCCATCAGGAGGCCGAGGCCGCGTACGCGCGCGTGGCCGAGGTCCTCGAGAAGATCATCGCCGCGTCGCTCGCGTCGCTCGCGACGGGGGGAGACGCTCAGCTCAGCGCCAACGCGGGCCCGTACCTCCGCGACGGCGTCGAGGCGATGTCGATCGGGCCGTCCCGCCCGGTCGAGCCCGTCGTGCCCGCCGCCGACGGCGACGTCTTCGTCCTCCAGGACGACACCCTCCGCGTGGTCGTCGATCGTCGGGGAGCATTCACCTCCATCCGCGACCTCGTCGTCGGACGTGAGGTCCTTCCCGACGGCGTCCCCGGGGGCGTCCTGCACGTGCTGCGCGACACCCCGCGTGAGTGGGACGCGTGGGACATCAATGAGGAGGATCAGCGCTCCGGCCGCGCGCTGACGGATCCGGTCGACGTCCGGATCGACGGCGACGCGGTCTTCATCCGGCACCGGTTCGGCGCCTCGCGCATCGACGTCCGTGTGCGCGTTCGCGAGGGGCGCGTGGACCTGTCGTTCGACATCGACTGGCACGAGTCCCAGAAGCTGCTCAAACTGGCGTTCCCGCTCGATCTGCGCGCCGACCGCGCGGCCTCTGAGATCCAGTACGGCCATCTGCATCGGGCCATCCACCGCAACACGTCCTGGGACTCGGCCCGCTTCGAGACCGTGGCCCACCGATGGGTCCATGTCGGCGAGCCGTCGTGGGGTGTCGCCATCGCGAACGACGTGGTCTACGGCCACGACCTGCGCACGCTTCAGGCGCCGTCCGGTCGGCCGATGGTCGTCGCGCGGCTGTCCCTCCTTCGCGCACCGCGATACCCCGACCCGGGCGCCGACCAGGGTCGTCACGAGTTCACCGTCAGCCTCCGGCCGGGTGGCATTCCGGACGCGGTCGTGGACGGATATCGCCAGAGCCTGCCGATGCGCCCGTTGCGTGGTGCGGCCGTGCCCGCGCTCGTCGCCGTGTCGCACCCCGCGGTCGTGATCGAGGCGGTCAAGCTCGCCGAGGACGACAGCGGAGATCTCGTGGTGCGCCTCTACGAGGCCCATGGTGACCGCGTGAGCGCGACCCTGACCACCTCCATCGAGTGGGATGCCGTGGAGGCGACGGATCTGCTCGAGCGGGCACTGCCCGGGACGGGGGTTTCGTCGACCTCTGACCGGGCGATCGAGCTGGACCTCCGGCCCTTCGAGCTCGTGACGCTGCGCCTGCGCGGCCCCCGCTCGCCCTCCGCTCGGGCGTCCGCGTGAGCATGCACGGGAGCGCCGAGCTGATCCCCGCGGACACGATTCTCCATCTCGCTGCGGGCGGGGTGAGCGTTCTTCTCGACCTCACCGAGGGGCGCCTGCCGGCGATCCTGCACTGGGGGGCGGGTCTCGGCCGGCTGAGCGAGGTCGAGGCCGACGCCCTGCGCCTGGCGGCGATCGAACCGGCATCGGGAAACGTCGTGGACGAGCCCGTGCGCGTCGCGATGCTCCCCGAGCACCATGCCGGGTGGGAGGGCAGGCCCGGAGTGACGGGGCATCGCGCAGGTGCGGACTGGTCGCCGAAGTTCACCGTCGTCTCCGTCGCGGTCGCGGCTGAGGGGGATCCCCTCCGTCGCGATGGACGTCTCGTCGAGGCCGGCCCGGCCGTCGTGACGGTGGCCGCCGCCGACGAGACCGCGGGTCTGCGCCTCGAGCTCGACATCGAGCTGGCGGCGAGCGGACTGCTGCGCGCCCGCGCAGAGCTGGAGAACATCGGGGCGGGCGTGTACAGCGCCGACGGGATCGCGCTGGCGTTCCCGATCCCGGTGCGGGCTCGGGAGATCCTCGACTTCGCCGGACGATGGAGCAAGGAGCGCATCCCGCAGCGTCGCGAGCTCGTCGTCGGCATCCACGATCGCGAGGGCCGCAAGGGCCGCACGGGTCCGGATGCGGCGACGGTGCTCACCGTCGGCGAGACGGGATTCGGTTTCGGCGCCGGCGAGGTCTGGGGCGTCCACGTCGGTTTCAGCGGCAACCACCGTCACTACGCCGAGCGGTTGTCGGCGGGGGCGCAGGTGATCGGGGGCGGCGAGCTGCTGCTCCCGGGCGAGGTCGGGCTCGACCGGGGCGAGAGGTACCGATCACCGTGGGTCTACGCGGCCTACGGTGCGGGACTCGATGAGCAGGCTCATCGTTTCCACCGGTTCCTGCGCGGGCGCCCGACGCACCCGGCGACGCCCCGGCCGGTGACCCTGAACGTGTGGGAGGCCGTCTACTTCGATCACGATCTCGATCGGCTCCTCGACCTCGCCGACCGCGCCGCCGCGATCGGGGTGGAGCGGTACGTGCTCGACGACGGCTGGTTCACCGGGCGGAGGGACGACACGAGCGGGCTCGGGGATTGGACGGTGGATGCCGGCCTCTGGCCCGACGGCCTGACCCCGCTCGTGGATCGGGTGACGTCGCTGGGGATGCAGTTCGGGCTGTGGTTCGAACCCGAGATGGTCAACGAGGACAGCGCCCTGGCCCGGGCGCACCCCGAGTGGATCATGCAGACGGGCGGGCGGCTGCCCGTCCGCGGACGCGGCCAGCAGGTGCTCAACCTCGGCATCGACGAGGCGTATCGATACGTCCTCGACGCGATGACGGCGGTCCTCGCCGCCCACGACATCTCGTACATCAAGTGGGATCACAACCGTGACCTCATCGATGCCGGCACCGCCCCGGCGGGGAAGCCGGGCGTGCACGCGCAGACACTCGCGGCTTACCGTCTGATGGACGAGCTGCGTCGCCGGTTCCCCGGTCTGGAGATCGAGTCCTGCTCGTCCGGCGGCGGTCGCGTCGACCTCGGCGTCATCGAGCGCACCGATCGCGTGTGGGTGAGTGACTGCATCGATCCCCTCGAACGGCAGCAGATGATGCGGTGGACCCTTCAACTGCTTCCGGCCGAGCTGCTCGGTTCCCACATCGGTTCGAGCGTCAACCACACGACCGGCCGGTCACATCCGCTGTCGTTCCGGGCGGCCACCGCGCTCTTGGGCCATTTCGGCATCGAGTGGGATCTGGCGCAGGCGACCCCGCAGGAGAATGCCGACCTCGCCGAGTGGATCCGCTTCTACCGCGACCATCGCGCCCTTCTCCACACGGGCGAGATCGCTCGGGCGGAGGAGATCGACCCCTCGTTCCAGGTCACGGCCGTCGTGGCTGCCGATCGCTCGGAGGCACTCGTCTTCCTCGTGTTCCTGACTCGTCCGACGGTGTCTCCGCGCGGCCGCTTCACCCTGCCGGGCCTGGACGCCGAAAAGACCTACCGGGTCGCGCCGGTGGTCGTCGGCACACCCGACCCGGGCCGCGCCGACCCACCGTGGTACGCCGACGGGGCCGGTGTGACGATGAGCGGGCGGGCGCTTGCCGCGGCGGGGCTGCATCTGCCGGGTTCGTTCCCCGAACGGGTCGTGCTCCTGCGCGCCACGGAAGTGGTCTGACGGGGGGAGTGGCCGGGTCAGCCGTCGAAGATGTCGCCGAGGAGCGATCCGATGACGAGGCCGCCGAGCATGCCGCCGACCATGTTGCCGCCGCCCATGCCGCCCCCGCGGCCGTAGCCGCCGCCCCGGCCGTAGCCGTTGCCGCCCCAGTCGTCGGGGCGTGACTGCTCGATGTCGCGCTGGGCGATCTGCAGGGCCTCGGATGCCAGGGAGCCGGCGCGACGCGCGGTGGCGAGGGCCGTCTCGCGGTCGTCTTCGGAGATGGGGCCGAGGGGGAGTCCGGCGCGCAGACGCTCCGCCTCGACGAAGCGCGTGCGGGCGTCGGCCCCGATCCAGCCGCGGTGGCCGGTGATGAGGCCGCGCGCGACGGCGATCTGCCGATCGGCGTCGTCGATCGCGTGGTCGACCTGGTCTTGCGAGGGCACCGGCCGGGCGGCGCGCTCGCGCGCGCGGTCGAGGTCGGCGTTCGCCTGGCGCAGCGACGACAGGGCCGCGAAGGGGTCGCTCCGCGTTCCGGATGCCGGCAGGGCGGTCAACGCCTGCTGCAGCGTCGCCATCGCCTGGGTGACGACGGGGGTCTGCGGGCCGCGTCGCGCTTCGACGAGGTCGTTGCGCGAGTCGTCGACGACGGCGGCGAGGGTCGACTCGGCGCGCAGCGCCTCGATCTCGAAGGTGTCCACGGCGTCGAGGAGAGATTCGGCCCGGCGCACGGCCTCGGTCGCGGCCTCGAGGGCGACGGACGCCTGCTCGCGCTGGCCGGCGTCGCGACGACGCTCGGAGACCGAGGCGGTGTGCACGGCGAAGTCGAGCAGCTGCTCGATCTCCTCCGGGTTGCCGCCGATCTGCGAGAGGGCGGAGTCGCTGTAGCGCCGCGAGAGGCGATCCACGACCTCGCGGGCGTTCGGGATGCGTTCGGCGAGGCGGTCGCGGTCGGCGCGGACGCGCGCGAGGATCTCGGGGGCGCGTCGCACGGCGTCGATCTTGGGCTGCAGCACCTGGGTGCGCTCTTCGAGCAGGTCTTCGGCCCACTGCGAGAGCTGGATGATGCGCGCGTTGCGCGTGCGCAGCTCTTCTTTGGTGTCGGGGATCTCGTCGTGGTTCAGCTGGTGCAGCTGGAATGCCTCGGCGAGGTGCGTCCGCACGGAGTCGAGGGCCGCCGCGAGGTCTTCCGTGGCCTTGTCGCCGAGCTCGGCACGGGCGAAGTCGAGCTCATCGGAGGTGAGGCGCACACGTTCGTCGGCCGCGACGATCGCCAGTTCCGCTCGGCGTGCCAGGTCGGCATCCGCCGCGTCTTGTTCTTCGCGCTTCCTCTTGCCCCAGAAACCGGCCATGGCTCGATCCTAAGCCGGTGTTTCGCGCCCCCAGCCGTGTGTTCGCTGCAGGCACGAGCGGCTCTTTCGGATTGCGGCCTGCTCGCAGGTCACGAACGGGTAACACGGATAACATGGGCGATGTATGCCTGTTCGCAGGCCGGTGTCCGTACGGACACCGCACCCGACCAGATGGAGATGCTCGTGGCCAATCCGCTCGAGAAACTGCTGCGCGCCGGCGAGGGCCGCATCCTGCGCCGACTGCAGGGCGTCGTGAAGGCGACCGGAGCGCTCGAAGAGGACTACGAGCAGCTCACCGACGACGAGCTGCGCAACGAGACCGTCGAGCTGCGCGCCCGCTTCGACGCCGGCGAGACGCTCGACCAGCTCATGCCCGAGGCGTTCGCCGCCGTGCGCGAGGCGGCCAAGCGCACGCTCGGCCAGCGTCCCTACGACGTGCAGATCATGGGCGGCGCGGCCCTGCACCTCGGCAACATCGCCGAGATGAAGACCGGTGAGGGCAAGACCCTGACCGCGGCCCTGCCGGCCTACCTCAATGCGATCGCGGGCCAGGGCGTTCACGTCATCACGGTCAACGACTTCCTCGCGAGCTACCAGTCCGAGCTGATGGGTCGCGTCTACCGCGCGCTGGGCATGACCACGGGCACCGTCGTGGCCGGTCAGACCCCCGAGGTGCGCCGCCAGCAGTACGAGGCCGACATCAGCTACGGCACGAACAACGAGTTCGGCTTCGACTACCTGCGCGACAACATGGCCTGGCGTAAGGAAGACCTCGTGCAGCGCGGTCACTTCTACGCGATCGTCGACGAGGTCGACTCGATCCTGATCGACGAGGCCCGCACCCCGCTGATCATCTCGGGCCCGGCATCCGGTGAGGCCAACCGCTGGTTCGCGGAGTTCGCCAAGCTGGCCCGCACCCTCGAGGCCGGGGTCGACTACGAGGTCGACGAGAAGAAGCGCACGATCGGTGTGCTCGAGCCCGGCATCGAGAAGGTCGAGGA
>Ga0308167_1002179_pt1 | contig 19159 bp, 20 predicted proteins | sample PhyCR1_2_FD_202138 | JGI IMG/M metagenome (GOLD analysis project Ga0308167, IMG submission 202138) | Phyllosphere microbial communities from UC Gill Tract Community Farm, Albany, California, United States - DLSLRC.R1 | ecosystem: Host-associated > Plants > Phyllosphere > Unclassified | place... | reverse complement strand
TGTTAACGGTTTTAGGACTGAGATTCAACTGCTCGGAAATTTCCGTCACCTTTTGTCCTTTGGTGATCATCAGCATAATCTGCAATTCCCTTTCCGACAAACAGCTGAAAGGTGATTCGGCTTTCTGTGGCTCAATCTGACTCAGCGCCATCTGCTGCGCAATGTCCGATGCGATGTAGCGCTGTCCGGCATTAACCGAACGGATCGCATTAATCACTTCCTGCGGCGCGGCCCCTTTACTGAGGTAACCGGCGGCGCCGGCCTGCATCACTTTAGCAGGCAGCGGATTCTCGGTATGAATAGTCAGCATAATGATTTTGATGTCAGGGTTGTAGCGCACAATTTTTCGTGTCGCCTCAAGTCCGCCGATACCTGGCATATTCATATCCATCAACACCACATCAACCTGATTGGCGCGACACCACTTTGCCGCATCCTCGCCACAGTTAACTTCTCCAGCCACTACCAGACCTTTGACATCCTCCAGGATGCGGCGGATACCAGCACGGACCAGTTCATGGTCATCAACAAGAAGCACACTGATCAACGGGAAAACTCCAGAGGCTATAAAGAGGAAGCGATTAACGATTTCAGGCGGTAATCATACCTGCTTTTACCTCAAAAGCACATCAACAAAGCAAAACTGTAGGTGGGATGCCGGGTTCAAAACGGCGGCATTTGCTTTCCGGACCGGCGTTCCAGTCGGGCATTAACTTCGCCAGAAATATAAAATTAAATTGTTTATTTTCAATATCTTAAATTATTAAATCAGAAGCATTCTCGCCCTGTACGTTGCGCTGACCGGCCGCGACAGACGCCTATGATAACTTTCCGCGATTAATAAGCCCGGCTGGATTGATTGCCTTTTCTGGCGGAAGCGAACCGGCCGCATCAGCAACTTAACGGCCCTGTGGTATACTCACGCACTGCTGTACGGACTTGATTGCCGACACGTTGTTATTCACCAAGGAGAAAATCATGAGCGATGAAGATTTTGCCACTTCGCAGGAAGCGCGCAAATTATCGGATGAAATAGCGGGTCTGAAAATGATGATCACGCTGATTCTGAAAGGTATGGGTCAGGCGGATGCCGGAAAAGTCATTATCAATATGGAACGCTACGTGCAGACGCTTGGCGACAAGCCACAGGCAGAAGTGTTCAGCAACACCATTAAGCAGATCAAAGCGGCCTACCGTCAGTAAGCATTTTGCCCCCAGCTGCGGGGGCAAAATATTTAGCTGTGCGACTGCCAGTTAACCGACACACCCAGCGACGGCAGTACCTCTTCCGGACTAAAACGCCGGGTGCCGCGATACTTCTCCGCCAATGCCGGCTGCACCACCGGAATGCGAATCGCGAACAGATTATCCTCTGACAGAATTAATCCCGGCGTCAGCGGTTCATACACCACCTGGTGCTGCTCAAACATCTTCTCGAGCATGGGTGTGGCTGAACTGATGATGTACTCCATGCCATTCAGCTCTGCCAGCTGCACCGCGTGCCAGAGAATGTTCAATGGCAATTCAGGGTCCACTTCCAGCCGTGCCGAGAAGCGCGACATCTCCCACACTTTCTCATGGCTGAAGGGCAACACAATACCTTCACTTTGTTCAGGTTCGAACCACGGCATTAATCGCGCGCAGCCGCTGATTCCATTACGTGCATTCCAGGCGATCAGCCAGGTCACATCTGAACGATCGTAACGATCATATTCCTGTCCCGGCGTGCTAAGACGGGGAGGGATCGACCATCCCTCGCCGCGCGCAAATACGCTATACCGGTAGCTGCCAAGTTCGGCGAGCAAAGAGGATGGCATATCCTTTAATTGCGTTTGAACTATTTTCATCATGCGCCTCTGACATCCCCATGTTTGCAATGATTTCTTTGCGCCAGCCTGGCAAAGCCCTGGCGCAGGGTAGACAACTGACCTGGACGAGGGAACTACTAAATTTAGTAGTTGCCTTTCCTCTAAATCAGCCCGATCGCCGCTGCATAACAGGCAATCTGAGTTTTATTGGAAACATTGAAACGCTTTTGCATATTTTTCTGGTGAAAGTTAACGGTATGTTCAGAGATGGATAAAATAAGTGAAATTTCTACCGCCGTTTTTCCTTCGGCAGTCCATTTCAAAATTTCCAGCTCGCGCTGACTAAACTCTTTTTTTAGTACCATCATGGCATCATCGCTAAAGCGTTCCAGCGTATCTAAGCTTAGCTCCGCCAAAAAGTGTAGTTTGACTTCCAGTTCAATGCGGCGCTCGTCAATAGGAAGCGGCTGTTGCGATGATATAGATAATATACCAATGACGCGATTTGGTGCCATCGCAGAGCAAGAAAAACCGCTCTGTAAGCCGTGCTCGCGCGCCTCAGACCACAGGTTACCGGCCTCAGTGAACAGCTCGCTTGCCCACACCATTCCCTTGCCTGGCCGCTGACAGCGTTCCAGCACCGGATCGACCGCGTAATAATTGTTCGCTTCATAATGCTTAACCCAGTAAGCGGGATAGGTGCTGTGCAAATGAATACGCGGCCGGCTAAAAGGCACCGGATGCTGAATCAGAAAAGCAAAATAGTCGAAACCCAATGCTTCAGTAAATTGTTGCAATAACGTCTTCAGTTCAGATGAAAGCGTTAATGCCTGAAATTTTTCTTCCGTCTCACGCCGCCAGACGAAATAATTTTCGGTACTCATATTGCCTCGGCATTATTTTTACGCATCTGCGCATTATTATTCATTTTGGTTATTCAGATAAAAAATAAATTATCAGGAGTAAATTAATTGATTGTACAAACAGGCATCGCTGCAATAAACATGGCATTTAATTCCTCGAACGTCAGGCTCCGCCATAATCCCCGTCCCCACCTAATATGAGGTCGTCCGAAGCAACTTCCAACCAAAGTCGAAGAATAAGATTTTTCTGATAGAATTTCAATCATTCTGTTTCAGTCCATTTTTTCATCAAAATGAAAATGGCCTTTGCACACTTGAAAATCAATTCCCCGAGCGTCAGCAATTTATGTATAAACAGCGAATTAATAACCATTTTAATAAGCGAAGCGGTAGATATCCCGTCGCAACATATTTTTCAGCGGGAAATAACCATTCATTTCACTCTTTTTGGGTTGAGGCTACGCTTAGTCTGCGGCAACCGGTGCTGTATCCGCTCTGACAAGACGAAAGCGGCCCGTGGCCCGCACGATTCAACAGGTCATGGATTAACACGCCACGGGAGCATACGATGCTAAATCAGTGGGCTTTACTTTTTCTGGTCTCAGGCGCATGCACCGCGCTGATGATTATCAAGGATATTTTACTCTATCGTCAGCCAGCGTCTCTGATGAACCTGGTCTGGCCGCTGACCGGCCTTTATCTGCCGTTTATTGGCTGGCTGGCATGGTGGTATCTTGGACGCATTCCCCGACATCAGCTAAAAGCAGCGTTGCTGATTCGACAAAAATCACCCCGTCACACGGGCTGGCAAACCCTATTTATCGCCACGGCTCTATCAGCCAGTGCCTGTATTTTAGCGGAGACGATAACCTTACCAATAATCACGCTACTGAACTACTTTAAAATAACGCTTTTGATCTGGCATCAGGCAGCGATTTCGTTGCTGATATCTTTACTGCTCCTGCTGCTGTTCCATTTTTTCACGCTAGCGCGTCATGAAAAAAAATCATTCTGGCAGAAGCTGTCGCTGGCATTTAAACGCAGCGCATTTCCACTGCTGATCTATCAGGCCGGCATTTTTCTCTTTATGTCACTGGCTCTGAAATTTGTGCTGCACCAGCAAATTAATCCGTCCCTGAGCATTTTCTGGTTCATGCTGCAATTAGCGATGATCACTGGATTTGTTTTTTCCTGGCCGGCCAACCATTTCATTATTAAGCGCGGTATTAATCCGGTTTTATGATTTATCGGCAATAGCCAGCGCCGCGCATGCCCAGATGAAAGTGAGTCGCATGTGCGGCGTTATAATCGGGTCCCAGCGAGTTACCAAATACCTGGCAGCCGCCACGCCAAAGCGTATGTAGCAGGGCAGCTTTATCGGCTGGCTGTTGCCAGTGGCGGCTGACATCAATCCGCTGACCGTTGGCCAGCTGAAAACCGGTGACATCCCAGGCGTCAGCCGTGGCATGTTCACTTAACCGCCCCTCTGCCCGATGGTAAATATTGCGGCAGGCGTAGCTGCCAACATGGGTAATGCGGACCAGCGGACTCTGCATTTGCTGCAGCACCTGCTCACGGCTGTGTAACACATACATGGTGCTGGCTACCGCCATCGGACAGCTGGCCAGGAAGCTGCTGCTCAGGGTGACCGGGCCAAAAGCCCGGATGCGCAGCGGATCGGCAATCGGGCAGTTGCCACGCACTGGCGGCCGTTCGCTGAAGCTGACCCAGCCCGCCAGCTGTGCGCGCCGCATTACGTCCAGGCAGGCCGCCGGATTACCCGCCAGCCGTTTCATCTTGAGCTGTGTCATCCAGCCTGGCGGGTCGGTAACCGACAGCGGGATAAAGGGATTAAACTGCGGCGGCAGATGCTGTTTTAACCAGGGTAAACTGACCCATCCCAGCGCAATCAACAGCAAAAACAGGATAAGCGTGCGCATAGTCCCTCTCGCAGCATGATGAATAACAAACAAAAAGTGTAGAAGCACAATCCCCGTCGCGCCCTCTGTCTGACACAACGTGATGAAAACTTACCCAGCCTGACGCAGAATTAATCAGCGCACGACGTTGCTGTTGTCTGATTAAGCGGCAATGGTCACAATTGATCAAAAACCGTTACCGGCTTTAACACGTCTTCCACTATCTTATGCCGACTTGCCCTCGGGCAACCTCATGTCATAACAGCCAGCAGAGCTGACACAACATCAAGAAAGGAAAGACAATTCTATGGTTGATCAAACTAAAGACGCGCCGCTCGCCCAGGAAGGCCCGGATAAGCTTCGGCGTAACCTGCACAATCGTCACATTCAACTTATCGCTATCGGCGGCGCTATTGGTACCGGTCTGTTTATGGGTTCCGGTAAAACCATTAGCCTGGCCGGACCCTCGATCATTTTTGTCTATATGATCATTGGTTTTATGCTGTTCTTCGTGATGCGGGCGATGGGCGAACTGCTGCTCTCCAATCTCGAATACAAATCATTCAGTGATTTCGCGGCGGATCTGCTGGGGCCCTGGGCCGGCTATTTCACCGGCTGGACCTACTGGTTTTGCTGGGTGGTGACCGGTATTGCCGATGTGGTGGCCATCAGCGCCTACTTCCAGCTGTGGTTTCCGGGCTTCTCGATCTGGATGAGCGCCCTGCTGTGCGTAGTGGTTTTTCTGACGCTCAATATTGCGACGGTCAAACTGTTTGGCGAGATGGAGTTCTGGTTCGCGATTATTAAAATCGTGGCGATTGTGGCGCTGATCATTACCGGCATTGTGCTGGTATCAATGCATTATCCTTCACCTGGCGGCGGTACCGCCTCGCTGAGCAATATCTGGGATCATGGCGGGATGTTCCCTAAAGGGCTGAGCGGCTTTTTTGCCGGCTTCCAGATAGCGGTGTTTGCCTTCGTCGGGATTGAACTGGTCGGCACCGCAGCAGCAGAAACACAGGATCCGCACAAAGTGCTGCCGCGCGCGATTAACGCCATTCCGCTGCGGGTGATCATGTTCTACGTGCTGGCACTGATGGTGATCATGGCTGTCACGCCGTGGACCCAGGTGATGGCCGATCGCAGCCCGTTTGTTGAGATGTTTGTGCTGATTGGTCTGCCCGCTGCCGCCAGTATTGTCAATTTTGTGGTGCTGACCTCGGCGGCTTCCTCTGCCAACAGCGGCATCTTCTCCACCAGCCGCATGCTGTATGGCCTGTCACAGCAGGGTGTTGCCAGCCGCGCCTTTGGCCGTCTTTCTGCCCGCGCCGTTCCCACCACCGGACTGTTTTTCTCCTGCCTGTGCCTGCTGGCGGGTGTGGCACTGATTTACCTGATCCCGGATGTGATGACGGTATTTACCCTGGTGACTACCGTTTCCGCCATTCTGTTCATGTTCGTCTGGACCATCATCCTGTGCAGCTATCTGGCCTACCGTAAAAAGTATCCAGAGCGTCACGCGCAGTCCGGCTTTAAGATGCCAATGGGCAAGTTCATGTGTTGGGTCTGCATGGCTTTCTTCGCGTTTGTGCTGGTGCTGTTGACCCTGCAGGAAGATACGCGCCAGGCACTGATGGTGACACCGCTGTGGTTTGCCCTACTGACGATGGGCTGGTTGTTGCGTCGTCGCCAGGCTCGCTAAGCGCCTGTTGAATAACAAAAAGCCCGGTCAGTGACCGGGCTTTTTTATAGCCGTTCGACCAGTGTCTGAAATATCGTTCCCAAATCAGGCCGATCAGAAGGCAGCCGCTGTGGCTGGGGATCGGGCTGTTGCGGGGTGCCCAGACCAAAGGTAAAGGTGAAATTGTCGCCTTCTCCCATCCTCAAATCCGCAATGGTGACCTGCCCATTCTTTTCGGCCATCGCATAAAAACCGTGACTGAACCAGGCGACCCGCTCGGTATACCAGTCACCGCGTAGCGCATCGAACAGTTCGGGATGACGCGGACGCCACACCACCTGCAGCGGACGCCGGGGCGACAGCAGTGACCAGTAAACTTCCCCGTAGCGGTCCGGCGTCATCACCACGCTGCGCCACACCAGAGTATTGAATGCGGTCGGCGTGACCAGTACCTGATCGGTCGGGATCCCCTGGCGGACCAGCGCCTGCTTAATCTGCACTCCCGCCATACTCTGAATCGCCACGCTCCACACCAGATAAAGCGTGCTCAGCATCAACCCGAGCCGGTTGCCGCGTAATCCGACGTCGCCACGCCGCCAGAGCGCCACGCCCAGGCCGATTAGCAGCGGTAGCGTATAGAGCGGATCGACAATATAAATGCTGCCGATCGCGTAGGGGTAATCGGTCAGTGGCAGGCCAAGCTGGGTGCCATACACCGTCATTAAATCGAGCAGCGGATGGGTAATCAGCGCCAGCCAGATGGCGGGCCACCAGGCTGGCCATTTTACTCGCGGACGGAACAGACCCGCCACCAGCCAGGCAATCAGCGGCGAAACCAGCGTGAGATAGAGCAGCGCATGGCTCTCGGTACGATGCAGCGTCATATTGCGAATGGCATCGCCATGATCAAGAAACACATCAAGATCGGGTAAGGTGCCGCTGACGCCGCCGACCAGCGCAGCCTGCCAGATCGGTACCCGTCGTCCCATCACCGCCACGCTGACCGTGGCGCCCAGTACTAATTGCGAAACAGAATCCATCTCTTTACTCCGTCGCGAAGCGTGAATATCACGCCATTCAACGCACCCGAATCCCTTCAATAATCATGCGCTGCACATTATTGACTGCCTGATCAAAAAATTCGGGGTCGTTCAGCGTCTGGCCGGTGATCGCCTCAACCTGACTGGCAAAATCGGCGTAGTGCTGGGTCGTTGCCCATAGCATAAAGATCAGATGTTGCGGCTGTACGCCTGCCAGCCGACCTTCGTCAATCCAGCGTTCGATAATCGCTGCTTTATCATCCACCAGCTGTTTCAGATCGCCCGCCAGTTCGCCTTTCAACAGTGGCGCGCCCTGCAACATCTCCAGGCAAAACAGCCGCGAGGCCTGCGGATGATCGCGTGACACTTCCAGCTTGAGGCGAATATAGCGGCGGATCGCCACCAGCGGGTCCTGATCGTGTGCCAGCGCCCGCAGCGGTGCCAGCCAGACATCCAGAATCTGTTTCAGCACCGCCACATACAGTGCTTCTTTGGAGGGAAAATAGTAGAGCAGATTGGTCTTGGAGACATCAGCCCGCTCCGCCACCTTATCGAGGCTGGTCCCATGAATGCCAAACTGGGAGAAGAACGTTAAGGCCGCCTCCAGAATGGCAGCGCGCTTCGCGGCAACGGCACGCGAACGACGCGTTGGCTTTTTTTCATCGGTTTTCACACGGTTACCTCTTCCCTCTTGTGTCAGCGCATCATAGCAAAGTGCTTCCGCCCTGCCCAATCCGCCACCTGCACCTTTTTTGCCCAGCCTGCATGGAAAATGTGCAGCGAATTTTGACCAATCGGTCCGAAACGGACCATTCACTCCGGTTACCTCTTTCGGGTTAATTTTAACTCATTGTTATTTAATGCATTAAAAAATGTGGCACGCAGTTTGCAAAATTGTGACTGAGCGCAGCCCCTCAGGGATGAAGCAGGAAGCAGTGCCGCGCGTGAAATGCTTTCCCCCATTGCAAAGAGGTTTCACATGAAGATAGGCGTCTTTATTCCGATTGGTAACAATGGCTGGCTGATTTCATCCCATGCGCCACAGTACAAACCGACCTTTGAACTGAACAAAGCGATCGTGCAAAAAGCGGAGCATTACCATTTCGACTTTGCGTTGTCGATGATCAAACTGCGCGGCTTCGGCGGTAAGACTGAATTCTGGGATCACAACCTGGAGTCTTTCACCCTGATGGCGGGTCTGGCGGCTGTCACCTCGCGCATTGAGATTTACGCAACGGCGGCCACGCTGACCCTGCCACCGGCGATCGTGGCGCGCATGGCGGCGACCATTGATTCGATCTCCAATGGCCGGTTTGGCGTCAATCTGGTCACCGGCTGGCAGAAGCCCGAATATGAGCAGATGGGACTCTGGCCGGGCGATGAATACTTTGGCAGCCGCTATGCCTATCTGACTGAATACGTTACCGTGCTGCGTGATTTGTGGGGTACCGGCAAATCTGACTTTAAGGGTGATTTCTTCACCATGAATGATTGTCGCGTCAGCCCGCAACCTCAGCGGCCGATGAAGGTGATCTGTGCTGGCCAGAGTGATGCCGGCATGGCCTTTTCCGCCCAGCACGCCGATTACAACTTCTGCTTTGGTAAAGGCGTGAATACCCCTACCGCATTCAGCGCCACCTCTGTGCGGATGAAGCAGGCGGCAGAAAAAGCCGGACGCGATGTCGGTTCCTATGTGCTGTTTATGATTATCGCCGCCGACAGTGATGAAGAAGCGCGCGCCCGGTGGGAACACTACAAAGCCGGTGCCGATGAAGAGGCGCTTTCATGGCTGACAACCCAAAGCCAGCAGGACACCAAATCGGGCAGCGACACCAACGTGCGCCAGATGGCCGATCCGACCTCAGCGGTCAACATCAATATGGGCACGCTGGTCGGCTCCTATGCCAGCGTGGCGCGGATGCTGGATGAGGTGGCGCAGGTTGATGGCACGCACGGCGTTCTGTTGACGTTTGATGATTTTCTGCAGGGCATCGAGGATTTTGGACAGCATATCCAGCCGCTGATGCAGTGCCGCAGCGCCCTGCTGGATGCACAACAGGAGGTAGCATGATGAATACGGTTTATTGCGCGCATACCCCTGACGTACCGCAGGTAGAGTTACCCGCGCGTCCCGAACCGATTGCCTTTCCACCCAGCCAGAGCGCGCTGATCGTGGTGGATATGCAAAATGCCTACGCCACTTCAGGCGGCTATCTGGATCTGGCCGGTTTTGATGTCTCCGCTACTCAGCCGGTGATTGCAAAAATCGCCGAAGCGGTGACGGCCGCACGCGCTGCGGGTATCCAGATTATCTGGTTTCAGAATGGCTGGGATGCAGATTACGTCGAGGCAGGCGATGCCGGTTCACCCAATTTCCACAAGTCGAATGCCCTGAAAACCATGCGAAAACGTCCGGAGCTGCACGGCACGCTGCTGTCAAAAGGCAGCTGGGATTATGCGCTGGTGGATCAGCTGGTGCCGCAGCCGGGCGACATCGTGCTGCCGAAACCACGCTACAGCGGTTTCTTCAACACGCCACTCGACAGCATGCTGCGCAGCCGGGGTATCCGTCATCTGATCTTCACCGGCATTGCGACGAACGTCTGTGTCGAATCGACACTGCGTGACGGCTTTTTCCTGGAGTACTTCGGCGTGGTGCTGGAGGACGCGACCTATCAGGCCGGCCCGCCTTTTGCGCAGCAGGCGGCGTTGTTCAATATCGAAACCTTTTTTGGCTGGGTGTCAGACGTTGCCACCTTCTGCGAGAGTCTGAAACCCGCGGATGCCCGTTAAGAATCGCGTAAAGGAGAAGTTGTTATGCCAAAAAGCGTCATTATTCCGCCGGGTACCACTACCCCTATCGCCCCTTTCGTGCCCGGTACGCTGGCCGACGGCGTGGTTTACGTTTCGGGTACGCTGCCGTTCGATGCTGATAATAACGTGGTGCATGTTGGCGATGCCGCCGCGCAAACCCGTCATGTGCTGGAAACCATTAAAAAGGTGATTGAAACCGCCGGTGGCAATATGGCGGATGTCACGTTCAACTCGATATTCATCACCGACTGGGCAAATTACGCGGCGGTGAACCAGGTTTACGCCGACTATTTTCCCGGCGATAAACCGGCGCGTTTCTGTATTCAGTGTGGGCTGGTGAAACCTGATGCGCTGATTGAGATCGCCAGCGTGGCGCACATCGGCAAACAGGAGGCCTGATGCAGCTGGATATTGTTGGCCTGCAGTCACCGGATGCCCCGACGCTGGTGCTCTCTTCCGGTCTGGGCGGCGTGGCGGGCTTCTGGCAGCCGCAGCTCGCGGCCCTGACCGCACGCTATCGGGTGGTGCTCTACGATCAGCGCGGTACCGGCCGCAGTGCCGATACCCTGCCGGAAGGCTACAGCATGGCGATGATGGCAACGGAACTGGCCGCCGCACTGGCGCAGCAGGGCATTCTGCGGTTCAGCCTGATTGGTCATGCGCTGGGCGGATTGGTGGGAATGCAGCTGGCACTGGACTATCCGGAGCGGGTTGAGCGGATCGTGGTAATCAATGGCTGGCTGACGCTCCATCCTCATACCCGCCGCTGCTTTCAGGTGCGCCAGGATCTGTTGCTCAACGTCGGCGTGGAAGCCTTTGTGCGCGCCCAGCCGCTGTTTCTCTATCCGGCTGAATGGATGGCGCAGCATCAGACGCGGCTGGAGCAGGAAGAGAGTCATCACATCGACCATTTCCAGGGGATGGAGAACCTGATACGACGCCTGCATGCGCTGATGAGCGCAGATTTTAGCGCCCGCGCTGCGGCGATCCCCCAGCCGGTACTGGTGATCTGCAGTCAGGATGATCTGCTGGTACCGTGGAGCTGTTCCACGCAGCTGGCGGCGGCGCTGCCGAACGCCTCGCAGCAGGTCATGTCATGGGGTGGCCACGCGATGAGCGTAACCGATGCCGATCACTTTAATGCCCTGCTGGTGCAGTGGCTGGATGATACCGATGACGTGCAGCCGCTGGCGCGCGTGACCGGATAACCCTTTTTTGCGGAGATCGCGATGAACCCGAATCACCTTGCACCCGTGGTAGAGAAAACTGAATTTCGTAACGCCATGTCGCGGCTTGGCGCGGCGGTCAACATCATCACTACTGAAGGTCCTGCCGGACGTGCAGGCTTTACCGCCTCCGCCGTCTGCAGCGTCACGGACTCGCCGCCCACGCTGCTGGTCTGCCTTAACCGGTCTGCCTCGGTGTGGCCTGTCTTCGCTGAAAACCGGCAGCTCTGCGTTAATACCCTGGCGGCGGGCCATGAAGCTTTGTCTAACCTGTTCGGCGGCAAAACACCGATGGCCGAGCGCTTTATTGCGGCCGAATGGTCAACGGCAGTGACCGGTTCGCCGGTGCTGAGCGGTGCCGTCGCCTCGTTTGACTGCCGGATCAGTCAGATTGTCAGCGTCGGAACGCACGACATCCTGTTCTGTGAGGTTCTGGCGCTGGTGCGCAACGATGATACGCACGGTCTGGCGTGGTTTGACCGCAGCTATCATCCCCTTATGCGGCAGGAAGCCTGTTAATCCCCCTGCTGTCGCAGGTCTGGTCCCGGCATTCATCACTTTCTGGAGTATACGATGGCACATTCCTGGTTTCCGCAATGGCAGAAGAAGTCGGCACTGAGTGAAAACGGCATTATCGCACCGGATGAAACGCTGCCGATGGGGCAAACGCTGGTTCTCGGTTTGCAACATGCGGTAGCGATGTTTGGCGCAACGGTGCTGATGCCGTTGCTGATGGGGCTGGACCCTAACCTGGCGATTCTGGTGTCGGGCATCGGCACCCTGCTGTTCTTTTTCATTACCGGCGGTCGGGTGCCCAGCTATCTTGGCTCCAGTGCCGCGTTTGTTGGCGTGGTGATTGCCGTGACCGGCTTCAACGGCCAGGGGCTGAACCCCAATCTCAGCGTGGCGCTGGGCGGCGTGATCGCCTGTGGCCTGATCTATACCCTGATCGGGCTGGTGGTGATGAAATCCGGTACCCGCTGGATTGAAAACCTGATGCCGCCGGTGGTGACAGGCGCAGTGGTGATGGCTATCGGGCTGAACCTGGCCCCGATCGCGGTGCATGGCGTATCCGGCTCCGCTTTTGACAGCTGGGTGGCGGTGATGACGGTGCTCTGTATTGGCGTGGTGGCGGTGTTTACCCACGGCATGATACAGCGCCTGCTGATCCTGATTGGGCTGATAGTGGCCTGGGCGCTCTATGCGCTGCTGACCAACGGACTGGGGCTGGGCAAACCGGTCGACTTTACTCTGCTGGCGCAGGCACCCTGGTTTGGCCTGCCTCACACCACCGCTCCCCGCTTTGATCTGCAGGCGATCGTGATGATCGCGCCGGTGGCGATCATTCTGGTGGCGGAAAATCTCGGTCATCTGAAAGCGGTGGCGGGCATGACCGGACGTAACCTTGATCCGTATATGGGACGTGCGTTTGTCGGTGACGGTCTGGCGACGATGCTCTCCGGCTCGGTCGGCGGCAGCGGCGTCACCACCTATGCGGAAAATATTGGCGTAATGGCGGTGACCAAAGTCTACTCAACGCTGGCATTTGTTGCGGCGGCGATCATTGCGATTCTGGCCGGTTTTTCGCCGAAGTTTGGGGCGCTGATCCATACCATTCCGGCACCGGTAATTGGCGGCGCGTCGATTGTGGTGTTTGGACTGATTGCGGTGGCAGGCGCGCGCATCTGGGTACAAAATCACGTTGATTTCGGCCAGAACAGTAACCTGATTATGGTGGCCACTACGCTGGTGCTGGGTGCCGGTGACTTTGCACTGAAGATAGGCTCATTCACTCTCGGCGGTATCGGCACCGCCACCTTCGGCGCCATTATCCTCAATGCGATATTGCGCCGACGCGGCGCGGCGCTATCGGATAAGCCGCTGGCGCGTCAGCAGGGTTAGCTATTCCTGCGGTGTGGTCGCTGGCTGCACCGCTTTCTTCCGTTTCAGCCGCAGCTCACTGACGATCACCCCACAGACAATCAATGCCCCGCCCAGCAGCGCCAGCGCGGGCAAGCGCTCGCCCGCTATCCGCCCGACCACGCCGGCCCAGACCGGTTCGCCGGCATAAATTACCGTCGCCCGCGTCGGTGACACGCTGCGCTGCGCCCAGTTCATGGTGACCTGAATTAAGGCGCTGGCGGCCCCGAGCCCCAGCGCGCTAAGCAGCAACGGCGTCGACAGCGCCGGTACCGTTTCACCGTTGGGTACCATCAGCGCGAAAGCGCACAACGAGGCCACCGCCAGCTGAATCAGCGTGACACGCCGTACATCAACCTTACCGGCATAGCGGCTGATTAAGATGATCTCAGCAGCAATCGCCAGAGTGCTGAGCAGGGTTGCCAGCTCACCGGCGTTCAGGCTGATGCGGCCATCCTGCGGCCCGGCCACCAGCAGCAGACCGGTAAACGCCAGCACGATGCCGAGCCACGACATCAGCCCTGGCGGACGGCGTAAAAAAAGCCACTGCAGCAGCGGCACCACCGGCACATAGAGCGCGGTGAGAAACGCCGACTGGCTGCTGGAGATGGTCTGCATCCCCCAGGTCTGCAATCCGTAACCGCCGGCAATCGACAGGCCAATCAGGGTACCGGCTTTGATTTCCAGCCAGCTGATGGCGGCCAGGTAACGGCGGAAAAACAGTGCCAGCAGCAGTGCCGCCGTGGCAAAGCGCAGCCCGACAAAGAAAAACGGACCGGAATGCTGCATCGCGCGATGAACCACCAGAAAGGTACCGCCCCAGACCATCGTAATAAAAAGTAATACCAGCTCCTGGCGCGTTAGGCGCAGGGATAAACCGCGGAGTGCGTCCGACATATTTCACCTGATGATGTGTTCGGGCTTATTGTGCGGAGTGAACGGGGGAAAAGCAACGGCGTTAACCGCCGGTTTTACCGGCGGAACAGAGGGTTATTCATCATCGGTTTTTTTACTGCTGCTGCGCCCGCCTTTCTCGCCAGCGCGGGCAGCACGTTGCGGATCATTTTTAAAATTGCCGCCGCTGTTTTTACCGCCTTTTCGTCCCGCTTCTGCAGCACGCTCACGGTTTTCGGCAAAATTACCTGAACCTCCACGATGTGATGCCATGGTCTACTCCTGTCGCGTAACGCGATAAATGAAGAAATGAAAGCAACCTGTGGCTGACGGCACTAACACCGCGCCCAGCCATGCTTAAAGAATAGTCAATTTCTGTTTTCGCTACGGCAATAGTCACATTTCGCAACAGACTATTCACTACTGGTTTGGTTAAACAACGCACATTCTGTCGCTTTACAACCGATTGCCTGTGGGTTTATTACCCACCCGGCCAGCGTGCGACCGCGCATCGCCGACGTGAAACAAAAGCTCTTCTATACTTTTCAGGACGTCAAACCCACCTGGAGAGATTAATGGCTAAGATTCTGGTGCTCTACTACTCAATGTATGGACATGTCGAAACGATGGCGAAGGCAGTAGCGGAAGGCGCGCGTCGGGTGCCTGGGGCAGAAGTGGATATCCTGCGAGTACCGGAGACGATGGATGCCGCGCGCTTTGCACAGGTGGGCGGTAAAACCGGGCAGGCGGCCGCAGAGGCGACGCCTGAATTGTTGACGCAGTATGACGCGATTATCGTCGGTACCCCGACCCGCTTCGGCAATATGTCGGGGCAGATGCGTAACTTCTGGGATCGTACCGGCGGATTGTGGGCTTCCGGTGCACTGCATGGCAAGGTCGGCAGTGTCTTCACCTCAACCGGAACCGGCGGCGGTCAGGAACTGACGATTACCTCGGTCTGGACCACGCTGGCACATCACGGCATGGTGATCGTCCCAATCGGTTATGGCACGCCGGAAATGTTTGATATTTCCCGCACCCGCGGCGGTACGCCCTATGGCGCCTCGACGCTGGCGGGCGGGGATGGATCGCGTCAGCCCACGGAAGAGGAACTGAATATCGCCCGTTATCAGGGTGAGCATGTTGCCGGGCTGACCGTAAAACTGAAGGACTGAATTCATCGAAGGAGAACATTATGGCTACTGAACAAGCAAAAGCACATCACGTTGGCGAATGGGCCAGTCTGCGTCATACCTCGCCTGAAATCGCCGAGGCCATTTTTGAAGTGGCCAATTACGATGAGCGGCTTGCCGAAGAGATCTGGCGCCAGCAAGGCAGTGACGACGTGCTGATTCGTGCCTTTGAAAAAACCGATAAAGATGTCCTGACCTGGGATGATAAAACAGTAGAACGTAAAAACGTGTAATTCAGGGGCGGGGATCTCCCGCCTCGATTTTTTAACTGACCAAGGAGCACGCGATGTCTTCCTATCAAAGCATTAATCCCGCGAACAACCAGTTGCTGAAAAGCTGGCCATCTCATGATGAGGCGGCCGTCAGCCATGCGCTGGAGGTCGCCGATCGCCTGTTCCACTCAGACTGGAGCAAAGGTGATATTCAGCCCCGACTGCAGGTATTGCACAAACTGGCTGATCTGATTGATAGCCGTGCGGAAGAGCTGGCCACCATTGCCAGTAAAGAGATGGGCAAACTGATTGGTCAGAGCCGCGGCGAAGTAAAAATCTGTGCGCAGATTGCGCGCTACTATGCCGAACATGCCGAACGGATCCTGAAGCCACAGTCCTACCCCAGCGAACTGGGCGAAGCCTGGGTGGAGTATCACCCGATTGGCGTACTGGTGGCGGTTGAGCCGTGGAATTTCCCTTATTACCAGCTGATGCGGGTACTGGCGCCTAACCTGGCACTGGGTAATCCGGTACTGGCGAAACATGCCAATATCGTCCCACACTGTGCGGACGTGTTTGAAAAGCTGGTGCGGGAAGCCGGTGCGCCTGAAGGTGCCTGGACCAACCTGTTTATCTCGACCGATCAGGTGGCAGATCTCATTGCCGATGACCGAATTCAGGGCGTGGCGCTGACGGGTTCAGAACGGGCAGGCAGTGCGGTGGCGGAACAGGCCGGTAAGCACCTGAAAAAATCGACCCTCGAACTGGGCGGCAATGACGTGTTCGTAGTGCTGGACGACGCCGATCTTGATGAAGCGGTGCGCCAGGGCGTGCAGGCGCGCCTGAGTAACTGCGGGCAGGTCTGTACCGCTGCCAAGCGCTTTATTCTGCATGAAAAAATTGCCGACCGTTTTATCAACCAGTTCAGCGCAGCGCTAAGTTCTGTCACGCTGGGCGATCCGCTGGATGAAAAAACCACGCTGGGTCCACTCTCCTCCAGCGATGCGCGTGACCGTCTGGTGAAACAGGTAGATGAAGCCGTCGCGCATGGCGCCCAGCTGGTCACCGGCGGGAAAGCAGTTGCGGGCGTCGGATGTTATTATCAGCCTACCCTGCTTACCGGCATTACGCCGGATAATCCGGCTTATTATCAGGAGTTTTTCGGTCCGGTTGCGCAGGTCTATGTGGTGGGTGACGATCAGGCCGCCGTCGCGCTGGCCAACGATTCGCACTACGGTTTAGGCGGATCGGTCTGGACCCGCGATATTGCCCGCGGCCGCAGGCTGGCTTCAGCGATTGAAACCGGTATGGTGTTTATCAACTCGCAAAGTGACACCTCGGCAGAACTGCCGTTTGGCGGGGTTAAACGTTCCGGCTACGGTCGTGAACTCTCTGATCTCGGCATTAAAGAGTTTGCCAATCAGAAGCTGGTGGTGGTCTCCGGTTAATCGGGCTTCAGCCATAAAAAAACCCCGTTTCGACGGGGTTTTTTATTTTACAGCGGCAAAAAGAATTACTGTGCGGCTGTTGCCACAGATTTTTCACCGTCGTTTTGCGCGCTGCTGGCGGACTGACTGGCTGCCGCGTTATCGGCTTTAGCCTTATCAGCCGCGGCCTTCTCAGCGTCTGCTTTCTCTGCTTTGGCATTTTCTGCCGCCGCTTTATCCGCTGCGACTTTGTCGGCTTTGGCTTTTTCTGCTGCCGCTTTGTCAGCTTCCGCTTTCTCGGCTTTGGCTTTTTCTGCCGCCGCTTTATCGGCTTCTGCTTTTTCTGTCTTCGCTTTTTCAGCCGCCGCTTTATCCGCGTCAGCCTTCTCTGCTTTGGCTTTATCCGCCGCGGCGTTGTCGGCCTTCGCCTTGTCAGCAGGCTTGTCAGTCGGGCTGTTAGCCGCATCGCCAGTGGCCGGTGCCGCATTGCTATCAGGCTGAGTCGCGGCCGGTTTTGGCGCGGCGGCAGGCTGCATTGGCGTACCCTGCAGAGCGGCATTCAGCACTTGTGAGAACTGATCCCAGCTGCAATAGCCATTGGCATCGGCCTGACAACCGGTCAGTTGCAGAGTGACGCGCTTCGGCGGATTTTTCAGGCTCAGCACATTGGCATCACGCAGCTGATCGGCGCTCTGATAGACATACTCAACTTTCAGCAGATCTTTGTCATTTTTAGCATCGTGCCAGCGCTCAAATACCACCTGACCGCCAATCGGAGTTTTTTCATAGGTATCGGGCAGCTCATACGGCTTAACCTGCAACGCGCTCAGTAATGAGGCGATGTTAGAATCGTGGCCCACCATCAGGGTCACTTTTGGCGCATTGGCCTTATCCTGATCGACTAACTGGCTACGGATGTAATCCACCAGCGGTGCCGCCACTTCACGGGCAATGACCGGGCTGGTGAACAGCGTGTCCTGATAACCATTTTTAATCGCCGACAGCTCTTTCCACTGCTCTGGCGTTTTGATCTGGCCCCACGCAACCTGATCCAGCGGGAAACCTTCATAATATTGCAGCGTAAAGGCGTCCATCAGCGAGTTACCCACTTTTAACGGGCCGCTAACGTTGGGTTCTTTGCCATTTTCAGCACTGAAGCTGTTCTGACCACTGCTGAGATCGCACTGCTTTTTGTTATTACAGGCCGGTGAAGATTTATAATCGACGATCTTTTCCAGCCGCTGGAATGCAGGCTTCAGCGACAGCTTTTCATTGGCAGCGGCCATATCAGCCAGTGCCTGCTTGTTGAAAGCCTCGCTGCCATCGGTGATCACCGGATTGAAGATCGGATCCATGGTCCCCATCGCATCCTGATGGGTGACGGCGACGTCACAGCCTGGGAAGGCACCATTGACAAAGAACTGGGCGGTGGCGACGGTCCGTTGCAGGCTGTTGGCGTAAACGAAGACGTTATTGCTGTCAGGACAACTGCCATTCTTCACCAGACCCTGCTGTGCCAGCCACTGACGGGTGTAGTTACCCATGTAGATTTCCAGCACGCCACCTTTGGTGGTCAGCTGTCCACCGGGCACATCCCACTGCGGCCAGCTTTTTTTGGTCGACTGCTCCAGCACGCTGCCATTATCCGCCAGCGGCGCACGCAGATTATGTCGACTTAACATCAGCACCTGTTGCAGTTGCATGTCGCCATCAGCGGCGAAGGCCACCGTTCCGACGGGCAATGCGGCCAGCACTGATAATGCGCAAAGACTCAGTTTCTTGATCATTGTGCCTATTCCATTCATTCAGTAGAGAAACACTCTGGCTATCAACCGATTAGCTCGCCTCAGAGCGAAGTGCTAACCAGTGTAACCCAGCTCATCCAGGAAAATCGCCAGATGTTTACAAAAACAGTGAGTGGACTATAGCAGAGATGCACCGGGCAGATGAACGCTGCCGCCCTGATCGGAAAGCTAAACGGGAGAATTTCAGAAATGCGGAAGGCGGATCGCAGAAACAGAACAGGCCAGCACAATGTGCTGGCCTGTTCTGTAAAATGTGGCGGAGGAGGAGAGATTCGAACTCTCGGATGGTTTCCCATCGGCGGTTTTCAAGACCGCTGCCTTAAGCCGCTCGGCCACCCCTCCGTTTTGTAACATTAC
>Ga0308167_1002177_pt1 | contig 19182 bp, 18 predicted proteins | sample PhyCR1_2_FD_202138 | JGI IMG/M metagenome (GOLD analysis project Ga0308167, IMG submission 202138) | Phyllosphere microbial communities from UC Gill Tract Community Farm, Albany, California, United States - DLSLRC.R1 | ecosystem: Host-associated > Plants > Phyllosphere > Unclassified | place... | reverse complement strand
CCGCGCCGCTCGAGCCCGCCGCGACCCCGGCCGAGGCGATCCGCAACTTCTGCATCATCGCGCACATCGACCACGGCAAGTCCACGCTGGCCGACCGCATGCTGCAGATCACCGGCATCGTCGAGGAACGCGCGATGCGCGCGCAGTACCTCGACCGCATGGACATCGAGCGCGAGCGCGGCATCACGATCAAGTCGCAGGCGGTCCGCATGCCGTGGGAGCTCGACGGCCAGACCTTCGCACTCAACATGATCGACACGCCGGGCCACGTCGACTTCTCGTACGAGGTCTCCCGGTCGCTCGCCGCGTGTGAGGGCGCGATCCTGCTCGTGGACGCCGCGCAGGGGATCGAGGCGCAGACGCTCGCGAACCTGTACCTCGCGCTCGAGAACGACCTCGAGATCATCCCGGTGCTCAACAAGATCGACCTGCCGGCCGCCGAGCCGGAGAAGTACGCGGCGGAGCTGGCGCAGCTCATCGGTGGTTCGCCGGACGACGTCCTCCGCGTCTCGGGCAAGACGGGTGTCGGCGTGCCGGAGCTCCTCGACCGCGTGGTGCGGACGGTCCCCGCCCCGGTCGGAACGGTGGACGCCGAGCCCCGCGCGATGATCTTCGACTCGGTCTACGACAGCTACCGCGGCGTCGTGACCTACGTGCGGATGGTCGACGGCACCATCAAGCCGCGCGAGAAGGTCCAGATGATGTCGACGAAGACGACGCACGAGATCCTCGAGATCGGTGTGTCGTCGCCGGAGCCGAAGCCCACGAAGGGGCTCAGCGTCGGCGAGGTCGGCTACCTCATCACGGGCGTGAAGGACGTGCGCCAGTCGAAGGTCGGCGACACCGTCACGAACGCGCAGAAGCCCGCGACCGAGGCGCTGCCGGGCTACACGGACCCGAAGCCGATGGTGTTCTCGGGCCTCTACCCGATCGACGGGTCGGACTACCCGGACCTGCGCGAGGCCCTCGACAAGCTCAAGCTCTCCGACGCCGCCCTGGTGTACGAGCCCGAGACCTCGGTCGCGCTCGGGTTCGGCTTCCGGTGCGGGTTCCTCGGACTGCTGCACCTCGAGATCATCACGGAGCGGCTCTCGCGGGAGTTCGGCCTCGACCTGATCACGACGGCGCCGAGCGTGGTCTACGACGTGACGACCGAGGACGGCGCCACGGTGCAGGTGACGAACCCGTCCGAGTTCCCATCGGGTCGGATCACCGAGGTCCGGGAGCCCATGGTCCGCGCTGCGATCCTCGCGCCGAAGGACTACGTCGGCGCGATCATGGAGCTCTGCCAGTCCCGCCGCGGGTCGCTGCTCGGGATGGAGTACCTGGGCGAGGACCGGGTCGAGCTCCGCTACCAGATCCCGCTCGGCGAGATCGTGTTCGACTTCTTCGACCAGCTGAAGAGCAAGACGCAGGGCTACGCATCGCTCGACTACGAACCCTCCGGGGACCAGGCGGCCGACCTCGTCAAGGTCGACATCCTGCTGCAGGGTGACCAGGTCGACGCGTTCAGCGCGATCGTCCACCGGGACAAGGCCTACGCGTACGGCACGATGATGGCCGAGCGCCTGCGCAAGCTCATCCCGCGCCAGCAGTTCGAGGTCCCGATCCAGGCCGCCATCGGTGCGCGGATCATCGCCCGCGAGAACATCCGGGCGATGCGCAAGGACGTCCTCGCGAAGTGCTACGGCGGTGACATCACCCGCAAGCGCAAGCTCCTCGAGAAGCAGAAGGAGGGCAAGAAGCGCATGAAGATGGTGGGTCGGGTCGAGGTCCCGCAGGAAGCCTTCATCGCCGCGCTGTCCGGCGACGTGGAAGAGAAGAAGAAGTAGCGCGTCCGGACTGCCGGTCAGCGGGACCGGTCGGCTCGCGCCCGTAGCGCTGCCAGCCCCAGGGCCGGGAGGGTCGCAGCGGCGAGTCCGCAGAGTGCGGTCCGCAGGATGCTCCAGTCGGCGACCGCGGTGAAGTCGTGCTGCTGTGCACCGACGATCCCGGCGACCACCGCGCCGACCACCATGGTCCCGGCGCTGGTGCCGAGCACCAGGGGGAGCCGACGTGCGCGGTGCCGGCGGACGGCGAGCACGAGGGTCGCGCCGAAGAGCAGCACGCCCACCCCGGCGGCGCAGGCACCGAAGGTGGCGATGCTGTTGGCTGCGTCGAAGGCGTCCGAGCGCGGTGCGGTCGAGGTGACATGGACCGGAGCGCCGAGGTCCCCGGTCGCCCACTCGACGGCGGCGCGAGCGGCGGCGGCCAGGCCGAACATCGCGACGGTCATCACTGCGAAGGCGACGGTCGTCCGGTCGACGGAGCTCGGTCGGAGGGTCGCGGGGTGGGGCACGGGCCAACGATAGGGGCACGGCGGGGCCGACCCGTGCCTCCCGTTCGGGGCGTGCGGGAACGGGACGAGCGCTCGCGCGGTCAGGGCCGGCCCGCGGTTCGTGTGTCGCTGTACCCCCAAGTAGGCTGAGGGCATGAGTAGCCGCGGGAGTTACCGGACCGCCCTGACGTACGGCGCCGTGGGGGCGACCCAGGCACCGGACCTCATGACGTACCCGCCGGAGGGGTTCACCCCCGCGGAGTCCCGGTCCCGCATCGGGCACGGCGACGCACGCTTCGAGACCGCGGTCACGCAGGCCCTGACGTGGCAGATCCAGGAGCGCAGCGGCATCCGCGTGCACGTCGAGGACCAGCCGGACGACGACGAGGTCCGCTACAACCCGGTGACGTTCGACGAGAAGGGCGTCCCGATCGCGCCCGCCTCGATCGGCACGCCGAAGGTCGAGAAGTTCGCCCCGGACGGCACGCCGCTCATCACCGCCGGTACGACGGCAACGCTCACGATGCACGCCTTCGGGCAGACCGTGCAGGCGCCGGTGCGGGTGGTGTCGATCATCGACGAGAACGACCGCAAGGGCTTCGCGTACGGCACGCTCGAGGGGCATCCGCTCTCGGGTGAGGAGTCGTTCGTGGTGGAGCGCACGGCGGACGGTTCGGTATGGCTCCAGATCCGGCAGTTCTCGCAGCCCTCGAGCCGCAGGTGGCAGTTCGTCGCTCCGCTCCTGCGTCGGCAGCAGAAGGTGATGGCAGAGAAGTACCTGGCCGCCCTCCGCGGCGACTAGCCGCCGATCGGGGCCAGCGCGGCGATGGCGTCCTCGATCAGCCGGGCGTCCTGCACGCAGTCCCGGGCGACGGCGACGGCGCTCGTGGCGGCCAGGGCTGCGACGTCGTAGACGCCGGTCGCCACCGCGAGGAACGGGATCCCGGCCGTGTCGGCGGCCGCACCGTCGCGCGGGGTGTCCCCGACGATGACCGCGCGTTCGCCGCGGAGCGCCGCTGCGGCGCGTGCGGTGACGCCCGAGCGGTCGACCTCTTCGTCCCCGAAGAACGAGTGGTCCCAGTCGAAGGCCTCGACGTCGAACCCGGCGCCGAGGAGCTTCACGCGCGCGCGGTGGGCCGAGTTGCCCGTCAGCAGGCCGTTCCGCCACCCGAGCGCGGCGAAACGCTCGACGAGCGCGGTCGCTCCCGGCGCGGGCTTCCGGTGGTCGCCCGCCCGGTACCGTTCGTCCGTCAGGTCCCTGAGGTGTCCGGAGACGGTCGGGATCAGGCCGTCGTCGAGGTCGTGCGCGCGGACGTGCTCGGCGATCAGCCCGGCGTCGGTCCGGCCGTGCTGGTGTCCGACGCGGAGCGTGAGGTCACGGCCCACCGCCCGCTCGAGCGCGAGGTGGTAGAGGTTGCCCGGCGACGAGGCGTTCATCACGAGGGTGCCGTCGATGTCCCACAGGACCGTGGTGGGGACGGTGTGGTGCTCCATGCCTCCATCATGACGGACAATGGAGTCCATGCCGAGTGCCCTCCCGATCGCCGATCCCGCACCCGCGGACGGCCTGCTCACCCCTGGTCCGGCAGCCGGCGAGGTGCCGTTCGGTGTGTACGTGCACGTGCCGTTCTGCCGGGTGCGGTGCGGGTACTGCGACTTCAACACGTACACCGCGTCCGAGCTCCGCGGCGTCCGCCGTGACGACTACGCCGGACACGCGGTGCGCGAGATCGAGTTCGCCGCGCAGGTCCTCGACCGGTCGGGCGTCCCGCGCCGACCGGTGTCGACGGTCTTCTTCGGCGGCGGGACGCCGACCATGCTGCCCGCGTCGGACCTGGTGATGATCCTGCGGGCGATCGACGACACCTGGGGGATCCTGCCCGGGGCCGAGGTCACGACCGAGGCGAACCCGGACTCGGTGGACGCCGACGCCGTCGCGACCCTCGCCGCCGGCGGGTTCACCCGGATGAGCTACGGCATGCAGTCGGCGGTGCCCCACGTCCTGGCGACCCTGGACCGCACGCACGATCCGTTGCGCGTGCCCGTCGTGGTCGACCTCGCGAAGGAGCAGGGGCTCGACGTGTCGCTCGACCTCATCTACTCGACGCCGGGGGAGTCGATCGACGACTGGCGCACCTCGCTCGACGCCGCGATCGCGTGCGAGCCGGACCACGTGTCCGCCTACTCGCTCATCGTCGAGGAGGGCACGGCGATGGGGCGCATGGTCGCCCGCGGTGAGCTCCCCGCGCCGGACGACGACCTGGCCGCGGACATGTACGAGCTCGCCGACGCAGTGCTCGGTGACGCCGGCTACTCCTGGTACGAGGTGTCGAACTGGGCCCGCGGCGACGCGCACGCGAGCCGGCACAACCTCTCCTACTGGAAGGGTCACGACTGGTGGGGAGTGGGCCCGGGGGCGCACTCCGCGGTCGCCGGGACCCGCTGGTGGAACGTGAAGCACCCGGCCGCGTACGCGAACCGGGTGCTGTCGGGGGAGTCGCCTGCCGCCGGCCGCGAGACCCTCGACGACGAGACCCGGTACGTCGAGCGCGTGCTCCTCGCGGCGCGGGTCCGTGGCGAGCTCGCGACCTCCGAGCTCCGCCAGGAGGCGCGGGGCCGGGTCGCCGGCCTCATCGCGCGCGGTCTCGTGGACGGGGCCGCCGCGGTGCGGGGGCGGATCGAGCTGACGGGACAGGGGCGGCTGCTCGCGGACGCGGTGGTCCGCGAGCTGCTCGACTGACTACTGCTTGATGAACTCGATCGCGAGCGGGTACTTGTAGAACTGCCCACGGTTGGCGGCGACCGCGGCCATGATCGAGAAGACGATCACGAGCACGCCGATGACCGGCAGCAGCAGGAACCCGATGAGCACGACGGTGAGGATGCTCGCCACGACGCCGGCGATGGCCGCCGTGATGTGGAAGTTGAGCGCCTGGCGGGTGTGCTCGCGGATGAACTGCCCGCGGTCGCGGAGGACCAGGTAGGCGACGATCGGCACGATCAGGCTGAAGAAGATGGCACCGACGTGCGTCAGGGTGGCCCAGAGGCGCTGGTCCTCGGGGCTCATCGGCTGGGGCGGCTGGTATCCGCTGGGGTACTGGGGGCCGCCGGGCTGCTGTCCGTAGGTCATGCGGGAAGCGTATCGGCAGCCTGTGGAGAAGTCTCGGTCGGTCGGCGGTCGGGCGTAGGATCAGCAGTCGACGAGTCCGAGTGCCAGAACGACGGAAAGGGGTCCGGATGGTCAGCGAACGCAGCCTCGAGGTCCTCAAGGCCATCGTGCGGGACTACGTCGCGTCGCGTGAGCCCGTGGGGTCGAAGACGATCGTCGAGCGCCACGCCTTCGGGGTGAGCGCGGCGACGATCCGCAACGACATGGCGCAGCTCGAGGACGAACAGCTCATCGTCGCACCGCACACGTCGTCGGGACGGGTCCCGACCGACAAGGGGTACCGCCTGTTCGTCGACCACCTGGCGGCCGCCCGTCCGCTGTCCAGCGCCCAGCGGCACGCGATCGAGACGTTCCTGGGCGCGTCCGGCGACCTCGACGAGGTCCTCGGCCGGACCGTCCGGCTGCTCAGCCAGCTGACCAACCAGGTGGCGCTGGTCCAGTACCCGTCGATGGTGCGCGCCCGCGTGCAGCACGTCGAGCTCGTCCGGCTCGGTGACTCCCGCCTGATGGTGGTGCTCATCACCGACACCGCCCGCGTCGAGCAGCGCGTCGTCGAGACCGACGTCGTGCTGGACGAGTCCGCGCTCACGGAACTCCGGACGGTCGTCAACGGTGCAGCCGTCGGACTGCTGCTGCAGGACGTCCCCACGGCACTCCGCACCGTGCCCGGGCAGCTCCGGCCCGAGACCCAGCAGCTCGCCGGTGTCGTCGTCGCGACCGTCATCGAGCAGGTGGCGGCGAACCGGCAGGACCGGCTGCTCATGGCCGGTGCCGCCAACCTCGCCAAGAGCGAGCAGGACTTCTCCGGCGGTCTCTTCCCCGTGCTCGAAGCGATCGAGGAACAGGTGACCCTGCTCCGGTTGTTCGGGGAGATGCAGGTGGACGACATCGCCGTGGCGGCGAGCATCGGGGCGGAGAACGCCGAGTACGGACTCGACGCGACGAGCATCGTCGCCGGCGGGTACCTCGCAGGTGGCCAGGTGGCCAGGCTCGGGGTGCTCGGACCCACCAGGATGGACTACGGCTCCAACATGGCCGCGGTGCGGGCGGTGGCCCGGTACCTGTCCAAGCTCCTGGGCGAACATTGACCGACCCGCACCGGGGCGGACGCGACCGCCCTGCGCGGCCCGCACCGGGCCTCCAGACCGACCGAACGACAACCGACTGAGGGATACGTGGCAGACCACTACGACGTCCTCGGCGTCCAGCCGGACGCCTCCGATGCCGACATCAAGAAGGCGTACCGCCGTCTGGCGCGCGAGCTCCACCCGGACGTGAACCCGAGCCCGGAAGCAGCCGAGCGCTTCAAGGACGTGACGCACGCGTACGACGTGCTGAGCGACCCGGAGCAGCGCCGGCGGTACGACGCGGGTCCGCAGGCCGACAGCCCCTTCGGCGGTGGCGCCGCCGGGTTCAGCGACATCTTCGACGCCTTCTTCGGGGGCGGGGGAGCCGGCCGGGGCAACGGTCCGCGCAGCCGTGCGGAGCGCGGCCAGGACGCGCTGCTCCGCATCGACGTGGACCTCGACGAGGTCGTCTTCGGCACCCACAAGGACGTCGAGGTCGACACCGCCGTCCTCTGCGAGACCTGCAACGGGTCGTGTTGCGCCCCGGGGACGAGCCCGCAGACCTGTGACATCTGCGGTGGGACCGGGCACATCCAGCGCCAGGTCCGTTCGCTGCTCGGCAACGTCGTCACCAGCGCACCGTGCGGCACCTGCCGCGGGTACGGCACGGTCATCCCGAACCCGTGCCCCACGTGCCAGGGCCAGGGCCGGATCCGCGCCCGTCGCACCATCCCGGTCGACGTCCCGGCCGGCGTCGAGACCGGGCTGCGACTGCAGATGCCGGGTCAGGGTGAGGTCGGGCCGGCGGGCGGCCCCTCCGGTGACCTCTACCTCGAGATCCGCGTGCGGCACCACGACGTCTACAGCCGTGACGGCGACGACCTGCTCGCCACCCTCGAGGTCCAGATGACCGACGCGATCCTCGGCACGACCGCGACGATCGACGGCCTCGACGGTCCGGTGGAGCTCGAGATCCGCCCGGGCGTGCAGAGCGCCGACGTGCTCGTCATCAAGGACCGCGGGGTCACCAAGCTGCGCGGCAACGGCCGCGGCGACCTGCGGGTCGGCGTGCAGGTCGTCACCCCGACGAAGCTGTCGCACAAGGAGCGTCAGCTCGTCGAGCAGCTCGCGAAGTCGCACAAGGCGTCGAAGCCGCAGGTCGCCCGCTTCCAGCAGGGCATGTTCGGCAAGCTCCGCGACCGGTTCTTCAACTTCTGATGGCGTCGCTCTACCTGGTCGGGTCGCTCGACGGGGTCTCGGCCGGCGACGACGTGACGCTCGACGGTGCCGAAGGCCGGCACGCGGTCGCGGTGGCACGCGTCCGGGTCGGGGAGACGCTCCGGTTGAGCGACGGTCGTGGGACGGTGGCGACGGGCCGGGTGGAGTCCACGACACGCGACTCCCTCGTCCTGACGGTGACCTCGACCCAGACCCAGCCGATCGCACGCCCGTCGCTCGCCCTCGTCCAGGCCCTCGCGAAGGGCGGCCGGGACGAGATGGCGGTGCAGGCGGCGACCGAGATCGGCGTGGACCGGATCACCCCGTGGGCGGCGGCGCGGAGCGTCTCCCGGTGGGAGGGGCCCAAGGTCGAGAAGGGCCGTGCCCGCTGGGCCGCCATCGCACAGGAGGCCTCCAAGCAGGCCATCCGAGCCCGCGTCCCCGTGGTGAGCGACCTGGTGACGACCGCGCAGCTCGCGGCCGGCGCCGTCGACGGGCCGCAGGTCGCCCTGCTCGTGCTCGACCCGGCGGCGAGCCTGCGGCTGGCGGAGTGGGACGCTCCCACCGACGTCGACGAGATCGCCCTGGTGGTCGGTCCGGAGGGCGGCATCGACGACGGCGAGTTCGACCGCCTGGTCGCCGCCGGCGCCGTGCGGGTCCGGCTCGGGGAGACGGTGCTGCGCACCTCGACCGCCGGTCCTGCTGCGCTGGCGATCCTCCAGACGCGGCTCGGCCGCTGGTAGCCACGAACAGGGAAGACGAGCGCGGGGTCCCGCGTTCTACGATGGAGCAATGAGCACCAGCGAGCCCAGCGTCTTCTCGAAGATCATCGCGCGGGAGATCCCGGCGACCGTCGTCGCCGAGGACGACCGCGTCATCGCGTTCGAGGACATCGCACCGAAGGCTCCGGTCCACGTGCTCGTGGTCCCCAAGACCGAGGAGTACCGCAACGTCTCGGAGCTCGCCGCCGGCGACCCCGAACTCCTCGCCCACGTGGTCGCCACCGCGCAGCGCATCGCCGACGAGCGTGCGGGCGGCCAGTACCGACTCGTCTTCAACACCGGCGAAGCCGCCGGTCAGACCGTGTTCCACGTGCACGCGCACGTACTCGCAGGTGAACTGCAGGAAGGCACCCTTGCCGGTTAACGAACCCGCTCCCTCGGAGCCCGACGTCGTGTCGGAGCTCACCGTCGACGGCATCGCCATGGTGCAGCTGCTCGGTCCGCAGGACCGTCTGCTGAAGACCGTCGAACGCCAGTACCCCGGAGTCCGCGTCGTCGTCCGCGGCAACGAGGTCAGCCTCACCGGACCCGAGCGCGACGTCGCCCGAGCCCGAGCCCTCGTCGACGAGCTCGTCGGCATGGTGAAGCGCGGACAGGACATCGGTCCGGCCGACATCCCGATGTCCGCGAAGATCCTCGACGACGACCGGAAGCCCTCGGACACCTTCGGGGCCCCGATCGTGTCGAGCCGCGGCAAGTCCGTCCGGCCGAAGACCGACGGCCAGCGCGCGTACGTCGACGCGATCGACGAGAACACCATCACGTTCGGTATCGGACCGGCCGGGACCGGCAAGACGTACCTGGCGATGGCGAAGGCCGTCCAGGCGCTGCAGCGTCGCGAGGTCAACCGGATCATCCTGACCCGTCCGGCGGTCGAGGCCGGCGAACGGCTCGGCTTCCTGCCCGGCACGCTGACGGACAAGATCGACCCGTACCTCCGACCGCTGTACGACGCGCTCAACGAGATGATGGACCCCGAGCTCGTCCCGAAGCTGCTCGCGGCCGGCACGGTCGAGGTGGCGCCGCTGGCGTACATGCGTGGCCGCACCCTGAACGACTCGTTCGTCATCCTCGACGAGGCGCAGAACACCACGCCCGAGCAGATGAAGATGTTCCTGACACGACTCGGGTTCGGATCCAAGATGGTCGTCACGGGCGACATCACCCAGGTGGACCTGCCCGGCAACCTGTCGGGTCTCCGGCTCGTGACACGGATCCTCGACCAGGTCGACGACATACACTTCGCCCGCCTCGGCAGCGAGGACGTCGTCCGCCACACGCTCGTCGGTCGCATCGTCGACGCCTACACGCAGTACGACGAGGAGCGACTGGCCGAGCAGGCCGGGTACCGACCCGGCGGCCGGGGTTCCGCTCCCGCCGGCAACCCGGCCGGCGCGAACCGTGCCGAACGGCGCGGCCGCCCGCCGCAGGACCGCCAGCGGTCGCCCTACCCCCAGAACGACGCCCGAGGAGGCAACCGGTGAGCATCGAGCTCAACAACGAGTCCGGTGTCGAGGTCGACGAGGCCGCGATCCAGCGCCTGGCCGCCTTCGCGCTCGACGCGCTGCACGTCCACGCCGACGCGGAGCTCGCCGTCGTGCTCGTCGACGAGGGCGCGATGGAGCAGCTGCACGTCCGGTGGATGGACGAACCGGGACCCACCGACGTCCTGAGCTTCCCCATGGACGAGCTCCGTCCGGGCACCGAGGACGACCCGACGCCCGCCGGGCTGCTCGGCGACATCGTGCTGTGCCCGCAGGTCGCGGCCGAGCAGGCGAAGACCGCCGGGCACTCGACGACGGACGAGATGCTCCTGCTCACGTGCCACGGCATCCTGCACCTGCTCGGCTTCGACCACGCCGAGCCGGAGGAGAAGGCCGAGATGTTCGGGCTGCAGGGGGAGATCCTCTCCGCGTACGCCGCGCAGCACCGAGGACGGTGAGCTGATGGTGCTCGTCGCCGCCCTGCTCGCGGTGGCGTTCGTGCTGGTCGTGGTGGGCGGTCTGCTCGCCGCGTCCGACGCGGCGCTGTCGGTGCTGTCCCGCGCCGACCTCGACGAGATCGCGCGCGGCAGCAAGCGGCGCCGTGCGATCGAGGCGGTCGCCGACGACGTCGGCGCGCACGTCAACGCGCTCAACTTCTTCCGGGTGCTCGCGGAGACCGCGGCCGCGGTGCTCGTCACCATCGCACTCGTCACGGTGTTCGACACCTGGTGGGTCGCGCTCGTCGTGTCGGCGGCGATCATGACGGCCGTGTCCTTCGTGCTGGTCGGGTCGAGCCCGCGCAGCGTCGGGCGGGCCCACGCCGAACGCCTCATCGGCGCCACCGGCGGCCTGGTGCGGGGCGTGCGCATCGTCCTCGGGCCGCTGGCCGGGCTGCTCGTGGCGATCGGTGACCGGGTCACCCCCGGGCGTGGTCGGAGTGCGTCGACGGTGTCCAGCGAGGAGCAGCTGCTGTCCCTGGTGGACGAGGCGACCGAGAGCAACGTGCTCGAGCAGGACGACCGCGAGCTGATCCACTCCGTCTTCGAGTTCAGCGACACCCTGGTGCGCGAGGTGATGGTGCCACGCACGGACATGCGCACCGTCGACAGCGACGACACGCTCGCCGCGGCGATGGAGCAGTTCCTCGCCGGAGGCGTCTCCCGGATGCCGGTCACCGGACAGGACAGCGACGACGTCCTGGGCGTGCTCTACCTGCGGGACGTCTCGCGCGCGCTCTACGAACGGCCCGGCTCGGGTGCCGACGCCGTCACGACCATCCTGCGACCCGCCGAGTTCGTCCCGGAGTCGAAGGCCGCCGACGACACGCTGCGGCACATGCAGGCCCGGAAGAACCACCTCGTCCTCGTCGTCGACGAGTACGGCGGCGTCGCCGGGCTCGTGACGATGGAGGACCTCATCGAGGAACTCGTCGGGGACATCTCGGACGAGTACGACCGTGCGGTCGTCGACCGCGTCGAGGTCGAGCCCGGTACCTGGCGGGTGTCCGCCCGGCTGCCGGTCGACGAGCTCGGCGACCTGTTCGGCATCGAGCTCGACGACGACGACGTCGACACCGTCGGCGGACTGCTCACCAAGGAACTCGGGCACCTGGCATCGCGCGGCGACCGGGTCACCGTCGACGGGGTCGTGCTGACCGCCGACCGCGTCGAGGGCAAACGCCGCCACCTCATCACCGTGCTCGCCGAACGCTCCGCGGTGCTCGACGACGTCACCACCGCGTTCGACGACGCCACCTCCACGACAGGGACGACCTCCGCATGACCGACACCGACCCCACCACCGCAGCGCAGCCGTACCGCGCCGGATTCGTCTCCTTCGTCGGGCGCCCCAACGTCGGCAAGTCGACGCTCACCAACGCCCTCGTCGGCGAGAAGGTGGCGATCACGTCGTCGAAGCCGCAGACCACGCGACGGGCGATCCGTGGCGTGGTGCACCGCGAGAACGGCCAGGTGATCATCGTCGACACGCCGGGTGTGCACCGTCCCCGGACCCTCCTCGGCGAGCGGCTCAACGACCTGGTCCAGTCGACGCTCGGCGACGTCGACGTCATCGGGTTCTGCGTGCCGGCGAACGAACCGATCGGTCCGGGGGACCGGTTCATCAACGACTCCCTCGACCAGTACCCGCGCGCGAAGAAGATCGCGATCGTCACGAAGATCGACCGTGCGCCGAAGGACAAGGTCGGCGAGCAGCTCCTCGCCGTGTCCCGGCTGCGGGAGTGGGACGCGATCATCCCGACCTCCGGCACCCGCGGGCTGCAGCTGGAGCCGCTGCTCGACGAGATCACGGCGCTGCTGCCCGAGTCGCCGCAGCTGTACGACGCGGCCACGGTGACCGAGGAGACCGACGAGGACCGCATCGCGGAGCTCATCCGCGAAGCCGCGCTCGAGGGTGTCCGGGACGAGCTGCCGCACTCGCTGGCGGTCGTGATCGAGGACGTCGTCGAGCCCGACGAGGACGACGACCCGGACGGTCCGCTCCGGGTCTTCGCGAACCTGTTCGTCGAACGGGACAGCCAGAAGGCCATCGTCATCGGCCGCGGCGGCGAGCGGCTCAAGGACGTGGGATCCCGCGCCCGGGCCGAGATCGAGGCGCTGCTCGGTGGTCGTCACGTCTACCTGAACATCCGGGTGAAGGTGGCGAAGGAGTGGCAGCGGGACCCCAAGCAGCTCGGCCGGCTCGGCTTCTGAGCCCGGGCGGTGGGCGCGCAGGTCAACCCATGGGCTGACGCGGCGCCGGTCGCTCCGTCGTACCGTGGAGCGGTGTTCCGACCGATGCTGCGATCGCAGATCCTGTTCGACGTCATCGTCGCCGGGTCGCTGACGCTGATCATCGTCCTCGGTGAGTTCCAGCGGGTCGACGCCGTGCAGGCCCTGATCGTGGCCGTGGGGCTCGGCGGTGCGCTCGCGCTCCGACGACTCTCGCCGGCGCTCGCGCTCGTCATCGCCTGGGTGTTCGCGCTCGCGCAGATGGTGATGGGCCTGGGCGTCGAGCTCGCCGACCTGTTCATCCCCGCGGTCATGTTCACCACGAGCGCCTACGGCACCAACCGCGTGCGCTGGTGGGGGCTCACCTCGGCGTTCGTGGGCGCCGTCGTGGCGGGCGCGTACCTCGGCGTGCAGGAGTACCTGGTCCGGTACGGTCTCGACGGGCCCTTCTCGAGCTACCCGACCCAGCTGGTCCGCGAGGTCGTGCAGATGATCGCGTACCTGGTCGTCGTGCTCGCGATCCTGCTCCTCCCGTGGCTCGGCGGCCTGGTGGTCCGTGTCCGACGCTCCGCCCGAATGAGCCGCGAGGCCCAGCTGCTGGCCGAGCGCGACGCGGCGCGGGCAGACCGCGCGGTGGCGGTCGAGCAGGAGCGCGTGCGGATCGCCCGCGACATGCACGACATCGTCGCCCACTCGCTCGCGGTCGTGATCGCGCAGAGCGACGGCGCACGCTACGCGCTCAAGGCGGACCCGTCCGTCGCGGACCAGGCGCTCACCACCATCTCCTCCACTGCACGCCGGGCGCTCGGGGACGTCCGGGAGCTGCTCGGAGCGCTCCGGCACGAGCAGGGCAACGCTCCGACCCCGGAGATCGACGACATCGAGCGCCTCGTCGACGAAATGCGATCGGTGGGGCTCGACGTGCGGGTCGAGCGGGAGGGCGACCCGAGCGGCCTGCCCACGACGACGCAGCTCGCGGTGTACCGGATCGTGCAGGAGAGCCTCACGAACGCGTACAAGCACGGCGAGCCCGGCACGCCCGTCCACGCGTCGTTGACCTACCGTCCGGACACGGTCGAGATCGACGTGGTCAACCGTCGCGCCGACGACGGCGTCCGGGGGCCCGGTACGGGGCACGGCCTGGTCGGCATGCGTGAGCGTGCGACGATGACGGGCGGGAGCATGACCGCGGGGCCGCGGGGCGACGACTTCCGGGTGGCCGTGCGCATGCCGTCGGTGCCCGCGAGCGGCCAGGTGCCCCGCGGACGCATCACCCCGCCCGGACCGACGAACCAGGAGCCCACCGCGCCATGACGACCACCCCGCTCGACCCCACCGGCCAGGACACCCCGATCCGGGTGGCGCTCGTGGACGACCAGGCGCTGTTCCGCACGGGCATCCGGATGCTCGTCGACTCCCAGCCCGACCTGCACTTCGTGGGCGAGGCGGGGGACGGCGCGGAGGGGGTCGAGCTCGTCCGGCGGGCCCGCCCGGACGTCGTGCTCATGGACGTCCGGATGCCCGTGATGGACGGGATCACGGCGACCTCGCGGATCGTCGAGCAGAGCGGAGCCGACGGCGCGAAGGTGCTCGTGCTCACGACCTTCGACTTCGACGAGGCGGCGGCCAAGGCGATCCGCGCCGGCGCGAGCGGGTTCGTGCTCAAGGACGCTGACCCCGAGTTCCTGCTCGCGGCGATCCGCACGGTGCACGCCGGTACCGCCGTCTTCGCGGCATCCGCGACCCGCGAGCTGCTCCGCCGGTACGAGGACTCGAGTGAGCGCGCGGTCCCGGTGCCGCCGGCGTTCGAGGAGCTGACGCCGCGGGAGCGCGAGATCTTCGACCTCGCCGCGCGGGGCTTCAGCAACAGCGAGATCGCCGCCCACGAGTACGTCAGCGAAGCCACGGTGAAGACGCACATCTCGCGGGTGCTCACGAAGCTCGGACTCCGGGACCGCGTGCGCCTGGTCGTGTTCGCCCACGAGCACGGACTGGTCACGAAGGTCGACTGAGGGGCGACCGGGCCTCATCCTGCGGGATGATCCTGCACAGGCAGGGGGAGCCCGGCGAACGATCCACAGGAGCCGACCGGCCGACGCGTGACGTGCCTCCCGGCCGCCATCGTGGAGACATGACCAACAGCCACGCACCGATCATCCGTCTCGACCACGTGTCCAAGCACTACGGTGACGACGCCCGCCGCGTGGTGGCGCTCGACGACGTCAGCGTCGACATCGGCGCGGGAGAGTTCACCGCCGTGATGGGGCCGTCCGGCTCGGGCAAGTCGACGCTCATGCACGTCGCCGCGGGGCTCGACCAGGTGAGCACCGGGCGCATCCAGATCGACGGCGTCGACATCACCGGACTCGGCGACAAGGACCTGACCGAACTGCGTCGTCGTCGCCTCGGCTTCGTCTTCCAGTCGTTCAACCTCGTCCCGACGCTGGACGTGTCCGAGAACATCCGGCTGCCGTTCCTGCTCGGCGGGCACAAGCCCGACCGCGACGAGAACGCATGGATCGACCGTCTCGTCGAGATGCTCGGCCTGGGCAACCGCCTGACGCACCGACCGCACCAGCTCTCCGGCGGCCAGCAGCAGCGGGTCGCGATCGCACGCGCGCTGGCGTCACGACCGGCGGTGGTCGTCGCGGACGAACCGACCGGGGCGCTCGACTCCCGCACGGGGCGGGACGTCCTCGGCATCCTCCGTGGCGCGGTGTCGGAGTGGGGACAGAGCGTCGTCATGGTCACGCACGACCCCGTCGCCGCGGCGAACGCGGACCGCATCCTCTTCCTGGCCGACGGCCGGATCGTCGGCGACCGGCCGGCGATGACCGCAGCGGACATCTCCGCGACGATGCTCGGGATGGAGGCGGCAGCGTGAACACCTTCCGGGACTTCCGCCCGACGATCCTCGTCGCAGCCCTCGGCACCACCTTCGGTTCGGCGCTCGTCATCGCGCCGGGCATCGTGACCGAAGCGATCCAGGCAACCGCGTTCGGTGAGGTCGGGCCGGTGAAGGAGATCCTCTCCGTCATCGGCTGGCTCTTCCTCGGCATCGCCCTGTACGTCGGTGCCGTCGTCACGGCGAACACCTGCGCAACCATCATCGCCGGGCAGACCAGGATCATCGCCCTGCAGCGCCTCGTCGGTGCCACCGGAGCATCCCTCCGCGCGCGGATCACCCGGTCGGGCCTCCTCGTCGGGCTGGTCGGCGGACTCGTCGGCGCGGTCGTCGGCACCGGCCTGTCCGCGGGGTTCGTCGCGGTGCTGCGCGCCCGGGGGATCCTGCCCGACACCTCGTACACACTCGTGCCCTGGGAACTCGTCCTGCCGGTGATCGCCGTGGTGTTCACCACGTGGGGCGCGTTCGCCGTCGGCTCCCGACGCGTCCTGACGGTCGCGCCGCTCGAGGCGCTCTCGTCGAGCGTCGAACCGAGCCACGACGACGTCCGTACCGGCACGGCCCGGAAGGTCTGGGCGATCGTGCTCATGGTGCTCGGCGCCGGCCTGATGCTCATCGGCCTGGCAGCGAGCGTCCTCTCGCCGATGGCCGTGCTGCCCGCGGCGCTCGGCGGGTTCGTGTCCTTCGCCGGGATCGCCGTCGGCGCGACCATCGTCATGCCGCCGGTCCTGCAGCTCATCGGGAGGATCGGTTCCCGTGACCCGGTGGTGCTCCTCGCCGGGCGCAACGCCATGCGCGCCCCCGGCCGGTCGTCCCGCGCGACGATCGGTCTGGTCATCGGCGTGACCCTGCTCGTGACCTTCGCAGTGGCCCTGGGCATCATGCAGCACGTGATGGAGATGTCCCTGACGCAGATGGCGGGCGGCGAGGACGCACTCACCCCCGCACAGCTCGCCGAGATGCGGGACGGGTTCGCCCAGATCAACGGCGTGGTGAGCGTCATCGTCGGGTTCTCGGCGGTGATCGCGGCCGTCGGCGTGGTCAACGCCCTGGCACTCGGTGTGCTGCAGCGTCGACGCGAGCTCGGGCTGCTCCGGGTGCTCGGTCTCACCGGCGCCCAGGTCCGGCGGATGATCGTCACCGAGGCAGTGCAGATGGTCGTCGCCGCCGTCCTCACCGGACTCGTGCTCGGCGTGCTCTACGGGTGGGTCGGCGGACAGACGGTCCTCGGCACGCTCGGGTTCTCGACCGCGCCGGTCCTGCCGCCGCTCACGATCGGCATCGTGGTGGTCGGGGCACTCGTCCTCGCCGTCGTCGCGACGATCGCCCCGGTGCGACGCGCGATGCGCGTGCCGCCGACCGAGGCGCTCGCCGTCGACTGAGCATAGGCACGGGCACGGGCACGGGCACGGGCACGAGCACGAGCACGAGCACGAGCACGAGCGTGGGCACGGGCACGGGCTGCCCGTGCCCGGGCATGACGGGAAGCACGGCGCGGTGAGCGCCCGTGCCTCCCGTCATGCTTGCACCACCCTGGTACACCAGTGCTACGGTGGTCGGGAAATGTACTCGGCGCTCCTCCTCCTTCGCTGCCGCGACGAGGCCTGACACACGGCCCACCTCGTCGCGGAGTCCGTCGTGGCCGCACCCCTGACTGACACCACGAAAGCGACAGCGACGATGCAGAACACGCAGCGCCCCTCCGGGATGCCGATCCACAAGTACGTCCCCTTCCACGAGCAGATCCGTGTCGACCTGCCCGACCGCACCTGGCCGACCAAGCGCATCGAGCGCGCACCCCGCTGGTGCGCCGTCGACCTGCGGGACGGCAACCAGGCCCTCATCGACCCGATGGACTCCGAGCGCAAGCGCGCCATGTTCGACCTCCTCGTCCGCATGGGCTACAAGGAGATCGAGGTCGGGTTCCCGAGTGCGTCGCAGACCGACTTCGACTTCGTCCGATCGCTCATCGACGAGGGCGCCATCCCCGACGACGTGACCATCCAGGTGCTGACGCAGGCCCGCGAGCACCTGATCAACCGCACCTACGAGGCGATCGACGGCGCGAAGCAGGCGATCGTGCACCTCTACAACTCGACCTCGATCGTGCAGCGCGAGGTCGTGTTCCGCACCGACGTGCAGGGTGTGGTGGACATCGCGGTGGCGGGCGCGGAGATGTGCAAGGCAGCCGAGGCGACCCTGCAGCACGACACGCAGGTGTTCTACGAGTACTCGCCGGAGTCGTACACGGGCACCGAGCTCGAGGTCGCGGTGCAGATCTGCAACGCCGTGCTCGAGGTCTTCCAGCCGACGCCCGAGCGCAAGGTCATCATCAACCTGCCGGCGACGGTCGAGATGGCGACGCCGAACGTGTACGCCGACTCGATCGAGTGGATGTCCCGTCACCTGGCGCACCGCGAGGACGTCATCCTGTCCCTGCACCCGCACAACGACCGCGGTACGGCGGTCGCGGCGGCCGAGCTCGGCTACATGGCGGGCGCCGACCGCATCGAGGGCTGCCTCTTCGGCAACGGGGAGCGCACGGGCAACGTGGACCTGGTCGCGCTCGGGATGAACCTGTTCACGCAGGGCATCGACCCCGAGGTCGACTTCTCCGACATCGACCAGATCAAGCGCACGGTCGAGTACTGCAACCAGCTGCCCGTGCCGGAGCGCCAGCCGTGGGCGGGTGACCTCGTCTACACGGCGTTCAGTGGCTCGCACCAGGACGCCATCAACAAGGGCTTCGACGCGATGCGCGCCAAGGCGGAGGCTGCGGGCAAGACCGTCGACGAGATCGAGTGGGCCGTGCCGTACCTGCCCGTCGACCCGAAGGACATCGGCCGCTCGTACGAGGCCGTCATCCGCGTCAACTCCCAGTCGGGCAAGGGCGGCGTGGCGTACCTGCTCAAGACCGACCACGCGCTGGACCTGCCCCGCAAGCTGCAGATCGAGTTCTCCGGCGTCGTGCAGCAGCGCACCGATGCCGAGGGCGGCGAGTTCTCGTCGGAGCGCATCTGGGACCTCTTCCGCGACGAGTACCTGCCGGCACCGTCGGCCGAGGACAAGTGGGGCCGGTACGAGATCACCAAGACGGCGACGTCGAGCGACTTCGACGGCACGACCGCGCTCTCGGTGGCTCTGCGGGTGGACGACGGCTCGGTCACGGCCGAGGCGGTCGGCACCGGCCCGATCGACGCGTTCCTGCAGGTCTTGAAGGGGCAGGGCGTCGAGGTCACCCTGTACGACTACTCGGAACACACGATGAGTGCGTCGGGTGACGCGCAGGCCGCTTCCTACGTCGAGCTCGACGTCGACGGCACGCGGCTCTGGGGCGTCGGCATCGACGCGGACATCGCCACCGCGTCGCTCAAGGCCATCGTCAGCGCGGTGAACCGCGCCGTGCGCGCCGGCGCTGCGTCGGGGACGCCGGAGCTGGTCTCCGCGTAGTCGCCACCACCCCGGGAGGGGGGGGGGGGGGGGGACCCCCCCCCCCCCCCCCCACCCGGGT
>Ga0308167_1002176_pt1 | contig 19190 bp, 17 predicted proteins | sample PhyCR1_2_FD_202138 | JGI IMG/M metagenome (GOLD analysis project Ga0308167, IMG submission 202138) | Phyllosphere microbial communities from UC Gill Tract Community Farm, Albany, California, United States - DLSLRC.R1 | ecosystem: Host-associated > Plants > Phyllosphere > Unclassified | place... | reverse complement strand
TCAGCCACGCGTTGCGCGCGTGCACCACCACCATCGCCGCGCCGGCGGCGACCTGGCGGTCGACGAAGGCGGCGAACACGTCGTAATCGTTGTCCTCGTCCACGCCCAGGCGGCACTTCACCGTCACCGGGATCTGAGCGGCATCGACCATTGCCGCCACGCACTCGGCCACCAGCACCGGTTCGCGCATCAGGCAGGCGCCGAAGCGGCCGGCCTGCACGCGGTCGGACGGGCAGCCGCAGTTGAGATTGACCTCGTCGTAGCCCCACTCCGCCGCGATGCGCGCAGCCTGCGCCAGCAGCGCCGGGTCGCTGCCGCCCAGCTGCAGCGCCAGCGGCTGTTCGCTGCGGTCGAAGCCGAGCAGGCGTTCGCGATCACCGTGGATGACCGCGTTGGCGTGCACCATCTCCGTGTACAGGCGCACGCCGGGCGCCAACACGCGGTGGAATACGCGGCAATGGCGGTCCGTCCAGTCCATCATCGGGGCAACGGACAGGCGCAGGGAATCGGCGTAACGGGCGGCGGCGGACGTCATCGGGCTAGTGATCGCAGAGACTGGCATTGCCAGTGAGATCAATAGTTTACACCGACCGGCTGAATGGCGGCGGGTGGCCCTGGGACCGGTCGACCGGCCCCAGGGACGCGCAGGGCTTACAGCCCGCGGTTGCGCACCTGTTCCTGCTGCTGTTCCTGCGCACGCGGATTGAACTGGCTGTCCAACGCCTCGCTCTGCCGGCTGCTGGCCTCGACCGAGTGCGATACCGCCTGCTGGCGGTCGACGAAGGTCCGCTGCGCCGCCGGATCGCCCAGCTCGCCCTGCACGGCGAACAAGCCGGTGCCATCGGGGCGGGCCACGACGTGGTCGATCTGGCGCATGCCGGACACCTTGCTCTCGTAGGCCAACTGGCCGGCCGCACGCTCGGCCTCCTGCGGGTTGGCGAACAGCGGCTTCAACCCGGCCTGGGCGCGCTGCTGCTCAAGCGCCTGCAGCTTGTCCAGGGCCTGGCCGAAGCGCGCGTGGTCGGCATGCCCGGGGTCGCGCATGCTGGCCGGCGCCACCGGTTCGGCCCGACCCGGTGCTGCCGGCGGGGTGCCAGCCTTGACCGCGTTGGGGGCATCGACCTGCGCCAGGGTCTTCCGGCCGGCCTTGCCATCGTCGTCGAGGCCGTTGTTGGCCTGGAACTGCTTGACCGCTGCGACCGTGTCCTTGCCATACACGCCATCGGCATGCAGCGGCTTGCCGTCGGCCCCCACGTAGCCCAGCGCCGCCAGCTTGTCCTGCAGGGCCTTGACCTCATCACCACGTTCGCCCTGCTTGAGCACGCCATCGGCCATCGGTGCCTGTTGTGCACTGCGCGCGGCCTGCGCCGCTTCGGGGCCCTGCGCGTGGACCTTGCCGCCCAGCGTGATGCGGTCGTTGAGGATGTCGCCCAGATAGCGACGGTACTGGTCCGGCTCAACTTCGATGTGCGCGTGCACCGCACCCGGCGAGCCCACGTCCGACTGCCGCACCAGCGGCGCACCGTATTCGACGAAATCCCCGGTCTTGTACGGAATGGACCCGCGCGCGCCGTGCAGCACCTGGCCCACCAGCTCGCGGCGCGCATCGCCGACCGGATGGCTGTAGATGCTGATGGAGTTGGTGCCGTCGTTGTTGAGCTTGACGTAGCCGGCGACCGGACTGGGAACCATCAGATTGCGCCCGCCTGACCGGTCGGTCAGGATCAGGTCCTTCTGCACCAGCGGAATGTTGTTGACGTCGCCACGCCGACGCACGGCCTCCAGCTCGCCCTCGACCATCTCCGCGCTACGGTCGACCCGGCTGGCATCGCCCACGCGAACGGCAGCCGCGTTGGTGTTGGGGTGGTGGATCTTCAGTTCGCGGAACGCTTCTTCGCCACTGATGCCGTGGCGCAGGATGCGGTTGCTGCCGCCATTGCCGAACGGCTCCACCACCGAGATGCGCTCGCCGCCGGGTGCAGCGGCTGCGGCTGGCCCGCTGTGGCGTTCGGGTGCAGGTGCTGCGGCCGGTGCAGCAGGTGCAACGGGTGCGGCCGGTGTCGGCGTTGCAGGACGGTGCTGTGCCGCTTCGGCCTGGATCGCACTACGCGTGCCTGCGTCGGCCATGCCGGTGGCCGGCAGATGGTGCTGCTGCTGGAAGGTATTGAGGGCGTGCTGGCTCCCTGCCCCCAGGTAACCATCGGCAGTAATCGCTTTGCCCCGTGCATCGGTCAGCCCCAATGCCGCCATGTCAGCCTGCAGCGCGCGCGCCTCGCGGTCGATCGCGCCAAGCGTTGCCGGCCCGGCCTTGCCATCCACCGGGGTCAGGCCATGATCACGCTGGAAGGCTTCGACGGCCTGCCGGGTAGTGGAATCGAACTGTCGGTCGGCATGGATGGCCTGCGCGCCTGCGCCGCCATAGCCCAGTGTGTGCAGGTTGTGTTCCAGCTTTTCCACCGCGCGGCCGCTGGAGCCCTCCTTCAACACCTGCGGACCACCGCCACCGTGCCCGTGCGCTCGCGCCTGTTGCAGCGCGACCTGGATATCCCGGTCAGTGCCTTCGGTGGCGGGCGCGAAATCGCGGCGCCCCACCTTCAGGTGCGCGCGATCCATTTCGGCGGAATGCTGCGCATAGGCATCTTCATACCAGGCAGCGACGTCGGCGGCAGTCAGCCCGGCGTAGAACTTCCTGCTGTGGCGGATTGCAGCGGCCTGGTCGCGCAGGTCCTGGTAACCACCGCCGCGCTTGAGCACAGCTTCCAGATCATCCAGCCGGCCTGGCAGCTGGTTGGCCGTCTTAGCAATCAGTGCGATGGCCTCGAAGCGCTTGTCTTCGGCAATGCCGCTGCCATGCTTGTCCAGCATGTTCATGGCGATATGCGTGGCGTTGCGCACCTGCGGGTAATCGATGTGCGTGTGGATCCACTGCTTGCCTTCCGGCGAGCCGGCCCATGCATTGATGCTGTCGCGGGTGGGCGCATCGATGAAACGGATGGACGGCCGCTTCTCCCGTCCATCTCCATGGCTGAGCAGGTCCGCACGCAGATCGGTGCGATCGTGGGTGAACGGCAAGCCGTGTGCCGTGGCATATGCACTGGCCTGGTCGATCACGGCATCGACGTAGGTCTTCTCGCCCGGCTTCAGCGAACGGCCCTCTGTCGCGCCCAGCGGCCACGTGCCGCGCTGGCCGAAATCGACCTGGATGGTGCCCAGCGAATAGCCGCTGTTCTCGGCCACCGCGCCGACGGTGCCCCAACTCGGCTCATGCAGGCCCTTGGTGATGCCGGCAATGGAGAGATGGTACGAGGACCCACCGCCTTCGGTGCCGCGTCCGACAGCAAAGAACACCGCGCCGGCAGTGGCGTCCAGGTTACGGGTGTCAATATTGTTTGGCATGTCTCACTTCCTTGTCCGTGGAGGAATGACCGGTGCAGTTGCCTCCTGGCGACCGTGGATCAGGGCGTCAGCACCCGCGTGTGCAGCTCGACGGCGCGGTTGGCATACCGGTTGATGCGGCACGATTGAGCATCCAACATCGGCCCCACATGGTCGCTGGAAGGTGCACAGCGCTTTTCGGTATCTGCAGCCCAGTTGGCCTGCTCGTCCATCCAACGGTCCTTGGCCGGGCCGTCGGGGCCGTCCATCAGTCGCGCGACCTGTGCTTCCAGCAGCGCCTTGTGGTGGGCGAGCTCGGCCGTATCGCAGGCTTCCAGCTGGTCGTCCATGCCGCGGGCGTCCTGCACGCAACGGGTGTATTCCGGACGCAGCGTTGCCTGGGTATACGAGGTATCCGGCGGTGCGCTCTGCGCCAGCAGCTGGTCGGCACGGTTGGCAACACGGTACAGGCGGCATTCCTGCGCGCCCTGCAGCTGCTGCACGCTGCCGTTGGGGGCAACGCGGCAATAACGGTCTGTATCGCTGCGCCAGCTCGCCTGGGTGGCCTGGAATGCCGTCCGGGCAGCGGCGTCGAGTCCGGCCAGCGCCTTGCTGGCCGCCGCTTCGAGGCGCGCTTCCTGGTAGGCGAGTTCGTCCTTGCCGCAGGCCTGGAGCTTGCCTGCATCTTCCACTCCATCCACACACCAGCCATAGGCTGGGCGCAGGCGTCCCTCGGTATAGGACGCATCCGGATAGTGGGGGGAATCTGCCGATGCCGGGCCGGAAGGGGCTGTCGGCGATGCCGCAGCAATCGACGCGGGGGCCGCCGTTTCGGTCGATGCCTGGGAAGAAGGCGCCTGGCATGCGGTGAGCGCCAGGCACAGGGCCAGCACCTTCCAATACCCACGGCCGACGCCGACCCGTTCGTTGCGCCCAAGCGCGTCCATTGCCTGCATTGCCTGTTTCTCCCTTCGTGTCGCCAGCGGGTGCTGGCAGGGAGGGGCCATCCATCGACCCCCATCACGCGGGCAATGCTACGACAGCGCCGGTTTCGACTGCCTGACTGGATTCAGAATGCGTGCGCGTCGTGTTCGATCAACTCGAGCAGGCCGATCTCGGCCAGCATGGCCGACACTAGTAGCCGGTTACGTCAAGCACCGCGAGGGCTGCATTGTTCCCGGTATAGGTGAACCGGGTGGGTAGAGGTAGTCCGTAGTAGGGGCCGTAGGTACGTCGCGCCGTCTGCGTCATCCCGAAGGTGATGGTTCCACCGTTGACCGCCCCTCCGGAAACACTTACGTCCTCGTGCTGCAGGTACTCCTGTGGATCGCCCCATCGCTGGAACGTGTTCGCCGAATCGTACGCGTAGACCAGGGGCATCACTGCCCAGGCACGTCCCGGATCAAACTGGGCGCTCCCCTGCCAGCCAGGCCGTGTCGACGCAGAACGAAGGCCAGCCACCCGCGCGGCTTTCCGGCCTGCGTCGAACATCAGGCGGCCGGCACCGTCACGGATGATCAGTCCAAAATTGCTTGGTGGCTCCTGCGGCGGCGCGTACACATACCACTGCACCACTGCGCCGGGCGGACCAAACAGATACAGCCCAGCCGAGTAGCCGTCGATCTGATTGTAGTACTGGCTTCCAACCACCGAGGTCGAACGCACGGCAACCATGCCGGCATGGTTGCCGATGTACCTGCTCCCCTCGCCATCCAGCGTGGTGGTGCCTTGAGCCACCATTGCGAGTGTCGGGAAGGCATCGTCGATCAGTACGGTGCCCCAGTCATTGATGATCTTGATTCCTGCAGTCATCTCAGCGAGCCCAGATTTCGACGATGCCCGGATAGCGGTCCTTGGCGGGAACATTGACGTGGCGCCAGCTGACGATGCCGGAGGCCACGTCGATGGAGAAGTCCGGGGCATACCTGCCGCGGGCAACCGCCGTCAGATCGGTATCTTCCGGTTGCCGGGAGAAGGCCGCACTGCCGTCAACCGTGCTGTACTGGATGCTTGCAAGCACGCGGAACAGCCTGCCTTGCGGGTCATAGCCCAAACTGCCATCTGCATTGAAGACCTGGATTCCGACTGGCATTACCACACCCCCATCTGCACGCGCAGCGTTCCTGCTGCATCAAATACCTGGATCACGTTGTTGACGATGGTCAGATAGCCGCCATTGTCGGGGCCGGTCATGGTCATCGCGCCGCTCTTGTCCAACCGCCAGCGTGGCTGCCCTCTCGCACCCACCGCGTTGGACTGGATGAAATCACCGATCATCGCGTTCTGTATCCTGCCGTTCCCGATCAATGCCTGACTGATGAAGGTCTGGCCGTTCTCGACCACGAAAGGCGTGGTTATCTGTCCATTTCTTTCGTTGATCAGCGCGAAGCGATCAGCCTGCATCAGGATCTGGCTCTGGTAGCTGCCATCTGGCTGCTGCTCCACGCCCAGACCCATGCCGGCCATGTAGATCTGCCCGGCGCTGGTGATCTGCGCCTTGACCGTATAGGTCGCGCTGACCTTGCCACCCAGGTTGACCACGGCCTGCGAGACCTGCTGGACTGCGGCGCTGACGCCTTCGATCTTGCCTGGAACACCTTCGATGGACGCTTCGACCGTGTCCACGCGCTTGGCTAGTGCGAGGTCACCCTCTGCGATAACTGTCTGCAGGCTTGTGGAACCCGCGAACACGGAATCGTCACCGGCTCCCCAATTTCCGTCACCAGATGCCCGGACATCCAACTGCGCGAACAGGCCATCGACCTTCTGCCCCTGCGCAGCCACCTTGCCGTCGACGTCGGTGACGTCCATTTCCAGCTGATCGACACGGCCGACGATGGCGCCTGCCTCGGCGATGGCGTTGCCGATGTTCTTCCAGTGGCTACCCGGCGGCGTTTCATTGCCTGCGGCAGTGCCCTGCCAGCTCCAGATCCGGCCGTCGTGGATGACGGTCTGCCCTGGGCTGTAGGTTGCCTCGGCGTTCCACACCAGCGGCAGCACTTCGGTGACGCGCTCGATCTTGCCCTTCAGCTGTTGGCCCAACGCGCTTTCGTTGATGCGGCCGGCAAAGTAGGCGTCGTAGTCATCCGGGTTGCTGCTCGATTCACCCATCATCCCGGCTTGCGCCGGAAACCACGGGCCGATGTTGCCACTTCGATCCACCAGCCGTCCCCAGAACCAGAAGCGCGCGCCAGCGGCCAGGCCGTTCATCTGGTGCTGGGCCTGCGGGTAGGCGAAGTCGCCCAGCTTGATCGCGCTCTCGCGATTGGGGCCAGTGCTGTACCAGAGTTCGGTCCGTTCGGTATCGGTTGCACCTGCGGGGAAGCCCCAGGACAGTGCGATGCCGAAGGGGCGGGCAGTGCTGGTCAACGATGCCAGCGAGGGGGGCGGCGTCGTCTTGCCTTCAATGGCGGTGAGCACGCTGACCGTCGGCTGCGACACCGCGCCCAGCGCATTGACTGCGCGTACGCGGGCCAAATACTCACCCGCGTAGACGCCCCGCACTTCCAGGCTCTGAGTACCGACGCGACCGGCGCGGACCCAGTTGAGATCACCACGGCGCCATTCCACGTCATAGCCGATCGCCTTGTCCGCAGCATCCCACTCGATGGTGAGCACGGAGGTAGCGATGCCCTGGTCGACCACCACATGCGAGGCCATCCGCACGTTGGCCGGTGCCGGCTGCACGCTGGGCGGGATGATGCTGATCGGCGGCTGCTCCAGGCGCGTACCGTCGTCGATGGCGGCGTACTTGCCCGGCACGTGCTTGAGCGCGGTGATCTGATAGGTCAGGTCCTCGCCTTCGCTGATCGACAGCACGCGATAGTGCTGCAGGGCCAGCTCCGGCGATTCCAATGCCCAGACCGACTGCGCCACCGGCACCGCCGACCACGGCGCGGTGACGGTCACCGTCTCGCCGTCCACCGACTGCACCGTGCGTGCTTCGGTCTGCCCGCTGGGCAGGGTGGCACGCAGGGTGTCACCGGCCGCGATCTGTTCCGGCATGCGATCCAGCACCAGGCTGCGCGTACCCGCACTGCGGATGCGACCCGCATTGCGGCGGCCGGCGCGGTTCGGGTCGGCCACCTGGATCACATCACCGGGCATGCAGCCCAGCGCATCCAGGCCCACGGAGAAGCTGATCGTCTCGGTTTCCAGCATCTCGGTATGCAGGATGTGGTTGCCCACGCGCTGCGCCTGCGAACGCGAGTGGCAGCCCACCGCCGTCACTTCGGTCTGGTTGATGCCGTAGCGGGCCACGCCAGGCAAGTGCTGGACCACTTCGACCTTCTGCCGGCCGAAGTCGTCCGGATCGATCCACGACACCAGGGCCACCGTGTGCCGCGCCGTGCGGCTGCTGCCGGCATAGTGGAAGCGCCCTTCGATGACGTTGGCCTGGCTGTAGGTCAGCACCGGGTCCTTGGGCATGTCGGCCGAGGCCATCACCTGCCCCGCCGCATAGAAGCTGATGCCGCGGAACATGGTGGCAATGTCCTGCAGCACGCGGTAGGCCTCGGCGCGGGTCTGCAGGTAAAGGCTGCAGGTGAAGCGCGGCTCCTTGCCGCCCTGGCCATCGCTGACCAGTTCATCGCAGTAGCGCGCGATCTGGTACAGCCGCCACTTGTCCACCCAGTCCAGCGGAACACGATGGCCCAGGCCGAAGCGATCGTTGGTGACGATGTCGAAGAATACCCAGGCCGGGTTGTTGGTCCACCCGCTCTTGAAGGTGCCGTCCCACACGCCGCTGTAGAGACGGTTGATCGGATCGTAGTTGGAGGGAATGCGTACGATGCGGCCCCACAGCTGGTAGGACCGGGTGGGGATGTTCTGGAATTGGCTGGCATCAACCTGCACTGCCGCCAGCGCACAGTTCGGATAGCGCAGCTTGGCATCGATGATTTCGGTCATCGACAGCACGTTGATGGTATCGGCGATGGTGCTGCTGTTGGCGTTGGCGGTCAGCCGGCGGATACGCACCTGCCACTGGCTGCCGGAAGGCAGATCGATGCGGCGGCTGCGCTCGTACTGGCTGGTGGTCTTGCCACTGAAGGCATCGGTCAGCACGGTGCTGAACGGGCCGCCGTCGGTCGACAGATCCACCGCGTACATGATCCGGTAGCCTTCGGTATCACCGTTCTCGGTGTTCGTCTTCTGCAACGCCGGCACCGCAAAGCGGATACGGACGGCTGACAGATCGGCACCTGACACGGTGCGCACCACCGGCGCATCGCTGCGCAGCTCGACGTTGACCCCGACTTCGTTCTCGATGGAGGGGAAGCCGCTGATGTGCTCCTGGTCCTGGGTGCCGGAACGCGTCTGCACGTCCACGCCGGAGAAGTTAAGCGTGCCGTCCGGATTCTCGATCGGCACCTGGTCCAGGTAGATCGACTGCTTGCCGGCGACCAGGCCACGGATCTCGCCCTCACTGGCGAGGTCGATGATGCGGGCCACCGCCATCGAGTGCAGGCTGTCGGCGGTTTCGACCGGGGTTCGGGCGTTGCTCGCGCCCTTCTTGGCGCCCGCCAGCACGGGCGTGGCTGCGCCACGCGTGCGCGGCGTGGGATGAGTGGTCTGATTCAAAACTGGTCCTCCGCCAGGATGCCGCCGCTGATCACAGCCGAGCCGATGAACATGCCCTTGCTGTCATGGCCGCCATAGGCGACCGGCACGGGGTTGCCTTGCGCCTGCGTATTGACGGTGCCGTTCATGCTGTAGCTGGGTGCGTTTTCGGGTGTGTCTTTGGCGCCCAGGCCTTTCGGCTGGGGGGAGAGCATCTGCACAACGCCACCGGCAATCATGCTGGCACCGGCAACGATGACATTGGGGCCATAAGCCGCAGCCGGCGTGTAAAGCATGATGATGCCCACGACAACCATGACAACGCCCGCAATCGTCTGCAACACGCCCCCACGCTTGCTACCCACCATCACCGGCGCAATACGGATGTCATCCTGTCCCGGCGGGTCGTGCAGCTGATCCCGCGACAGGTTCTGCCGGCCGTTGAACACGGCAAACTCCATGCCCTTGGTCTTTGCACCCATCAGGTACTGCTGGAATCCCGGAAGCATCGTGCACAGTGCATGCACCGCCTCGGCCGGGCTGTTCACCGCCAGCCGGAACCTGCGTCCGAACCGCGCGCCCAGCTTGCCGTACAGGCGGATCGTACGAAGACGGTCAGTCATGGCGCACCTCGCGATGGCGGACGATGCAACGGGTGCGCTCGGCCCACATGCCGCCGTAGGGCACGGTCTCGGACAGACGCCCATGCAGGTGATGCAGCATCTGCCCGTCGCCAAGGTAGATGCCCGCGTGGTTGGTGACCGGCGAGCGGATCTGCATCAGGATCATGTCGCCCCGCTGCGGCTCGCCCTCGATCAGGTCGAAGCCCTCGGCGTGCAGCCGTTCAAGGCTGTACAGGTCCTGGCCGTGGCTCCACCAGTCGTCCTGGCGTTCGTACTCGGACAGCGGGATGCCCAGTTCGCGTGCGTGGAAATCGCGGACCAGGCTGTAGCAGTCCAGCACACCATGGGCGAACTGGCGACCGACCAACGGTGCCATGTAGCCAGTGGGATGCAGGGTCTGCAGATCACCGCACAGCGGTGCCTCGCCTGTTACCTGGCCGACGCTGACGATGTGCCAGGTCAGCCCGCTGCGCTCGCACATGACCCGATCGGCGTCGGACGGCGTTGCCGCGGCATCGGGATGGCTGTGGACCAGGGCCAGCACCTCGCCCTTGTCCTCGGCCACGGCATAGTCCTCAGCGGGCAGACGGAAATGCTCGCTGGGCGTGGCGGCCACGTTGCGGCAAGGAAGATAGCGTTCGTGGCCTTCAATGGCCACGATCAGCCCGCAGCATTCGCGCGGGTACTCGGCCACGGCGTGCGCCTGGATGGCCTGCAGGGTTGTCGGTTGCATGTTTCACCCATGAAAAAGGCCCACGCGGGCGGGCCTGGAAAGTGGAATCGGGAGGGAGTCGATCAGGAGCGCAACAGGCCCGCGGCGGGGAAGCCGCCATAGGGCAGCGGCTTGTCCTGACCGAAGCGCAGCTTGCAACTGCGTACTCGGCCGCCGCACTGGTCACGGGCCGGATCGTCAGTGGGGACGTCGTCGCTGTCGGCCACCGCGGGACCGTTGTAGCCGCAGTACGCGCCGCGATAGCCCCCCCGCACCAGCCAGCCGCACATGCCGGCAATGATCTGCCTGCCCGGCAGCTGCTGGCCATTGAGATCAATCGCGGTGGTCAGCTCGAACTCGACCATCTGCTTGTCTTCGCCGATCTTGCGTTCGATGAACCAGACGTCATCGGGGAAGTGCTCGGCAGGATCCGCACTGGGATTACCTTCCTCGAAGTTGGTGGCATCCAGGTACTTGGCCAGCGTCTGCCGGCGGATGATGCGGGCACCGACCAGGTCATCGAAGAGCAGACACATGGCGGTGATGCGACCATCAATGTTGCTCACGCGCAGGCGTGGATTCGGCGGTTGGTCGCTGGTGCGTTCAAAGCCGCTGGACTCGATCGGCCACGGGCCGTACTCCTGGCCCTGCCACCAGATGACACCACTCTGCAGGTGTGCGTGGAAGAACAGCTTGTCGGCGCCGAAACTGCTGGCGTCCAGTTCGTAGACGGTGATGCGGCCACCCGGCTCAAGCTGCTGGGCATCGGCGGTGATCATGGCTTACCCTCAATGGCTTCTACCAATCGATCAAGTGCCACTTCCAACGCGACGATGCGCCGTTCCTGCTCTTGAAGCCGGCGTGACTTCTGCTGGTGCGCACGGACGTTGAGCGCCAGGATCTGCATCATGTCGATGCTCATTGGGACAACGTCATCGTGCGTGTCAAAGATGGTATTTCCATCACTGTCGACCAGGATCGAGCCATCTTCCGGACTGACCGACGGCACGTTGATGACGCCATTGCGACCGCCACTCGTGGCTTCTGGACGCACATCGTGCACGTTCTCTGCGAGTAGGCCGACAAATGTCTTGTCACTCTCGCAGAACTCGGGCCGATAGCGGTAGGTGATGACCACCATGCGATCCAGATCAGAGTCGGCGTCGCCCGCATAGCCTTCAAGGTAGTCCTTTACGTCAGCAGACGAGGTTGGGTTGAATGCGGTGGCACTGAGCACACCATCCTCGCTGAGCCTCATCCGGGTACCCATGGACGTTCCAGTTTGAGTCACCCCCCAGTTCAGATCGCCACTTGCCATCCACCATCCGCCCTGCTTCCCCCCATCAGTCATGGCGTAGCCACCCCCAAAGCTTCCCTGTGTATGGAAACCAAAGGTGCCGACACTACCGCCTGGGTTTGGCTGGACCGGATAGCAATCAATGCTACCGCCTTCGCGGATACGCGCCGTTCTACGCTGGGATACGTTTGCCACGCATGCGTAGAAGAGATGCCCACCCGTTCCGCCCCCGCGGAAATTCAGATACTCCGAGCAGCCATACCCGTTCTCCGCCGCCAAGCCGTTCCAGAGAATTTCCGTACCGGCGGAGTTGTGCGGAACGGCGAGCGCTGAAGTCGCCACGCGGGCCGCGGTGTTGATGTAGCTCGCCTCGATAGTGAGCGGAGCGACATTGGGCAGAGAGTAGTTGTAGGAAGTAATAAACGCCCCATCGGAGGTAACACTCTGCAGGAGGTACTTTCCGGCGGTCGGAACCGCCCCGACCGAGCCCTCGGCAATCAGCGCGCGTCCCGTCGCGGTTATGGTGGATTCAGTAGTCAGCGGACCGCTGAGGATTCCACCGACCTTGGGTAGTGCTGCCTTGGCCAGCCGCTCAAGGTAGGCGTCATTCTCGTTGAGCTTTACGAAGGCGACCTTGGCGGGATCTCCCTTGTAATTGCCGTGGTCAGTGAAGGTATCGACTGGATTCAGAGTCATGTTGAAATTCCTTAGGGCTGGTACGTCTGTTCGAATGTCGCGGCAATACTGGATACCTGGCCGCCGAGATGGCTGTCGGTGTAGGAATCACACATGTACAGCCCCTGCCCCAGTGGCCCTTTCCACAGGAAGCTGCGGCCGGCATGACGATCCAGGAAGGTCACGATCTCGTTGATCGTTTTGCGGTTGCCGACGAACTGCAGCTGGTAGCTGCGCGAGGTGGCATTCAGGCCATCGGCAGCGGCCTGCGCATAACCATCACCGAACTTCGCCCGCTTCACTGCGGCGGTGGTGGTCCCCGTGCTCTGGCTGGTTGCCGGCCAGGTGAATGTGTCGGTCATTGCATGGCACTCCTGCTGAGCACACCACCTGCCTTCAGGTCACGACTCTGCAGTTCGCGGTACTTGCGTTCCACGAACTGGCCGATCTCGTTGCCGAACTGCTGCAGCATGCTTTCGTTGGTGGTGACTTCCTTGCCACCGTTGTTGTCGATGCGGATGCTGACTCCCACTCCGCCACCATCGCCGCCACCGTGCGCGGCCACACCGAGACGACCGTCCGGCCCGCGCTGCAGCGGCATGATCGCTTCCGGTCCCGCTTCGCCGAATACGCCAGCGCCCTTGGCGAAGGCGAACAGTTGCGGGGTGTTGTAGATGCCACCGGAATAGGCAGAGAGACTGGGCGAGGCATAGACGCCGCCCAGGGCATGAGGCGTCATGTTGCCGCTGGTCAGCCAGCTGGTGTTGTTGCCGAAACCGGCGGCGAATCCCGTCGAGGGAGCTGCGCTGGCACCCCCGCCCATGCTTCCGGCGAAGGCACCTACCACACTGTTGATGATGCCCATCAGGGCCTGCTGCGCTGCGATTCGTGCCAGGTCTGCGATGATCGAATCGGCCAGGTCGCTGAAGTTGAGCTTGCCGGTAAGAACGAACTTGGTCAGCGCATCTTCAGCGCCTTTGAATGCCTTGCTGAAGAGTTCCTGGGTCATGCCGGCCGTATTGGAGGCGGACTCGTTGTAGTCCTCAAAGGCACTGCGCGCGCCATTGCGCCAATCGCCCATCTTCTCCGTTCGGCGACCCTGGTAATCCCGCTCATCATTCAAGCGTCGATCGCGGCTCGAGCGCAGCGCGTCAGACTGGTCGCGGAAGCTCTGGCTGTTCTCGGAAACACCGCTGTCGCGCAGTGTCCTCATCGCCTGTTCGTACTCACGCTGGATGGCATTGACGCGTGCGAGCCGCGCGGTGGCTTCCTTGCCGTGACCGAATCCCAGAAGCTCCTGTTCGTTCGCACTACGGCGCGTTTCTTCAGCTTCGCGAAGTGACTTGTTGAGCTTCTCAAGCTGAACGGCCGCTGCAATATTTTCCTTCTTCTGCGCAAGCTCAAGATCGCTGGCTTTGAGGCTCTTGCGTGCCAGGTCCAGGCGCGCCACGGCAGCTGCATCGCCCTTTTTCTCTGCGTTTTCCAGCGCGAGGGTGACTTCTTGTAGAAGGCGCCTGCTTTCGGTCAGCTTGTCGATCCCCGACCGCTCGATATCGTTCTGGTCGATCTGCTTCTGGATGCGCTCGAACAAGGTGGGTTCGGCCGGCACAGATGGGAGACGTGGAGCTGCGGCAAGGGACGGCCCGCGCGCGGGTGGGTCTGCCGATGGAGGTCTGGCTGGCAACGTCGCTTCGATCAGGATCGGCTTTATGTTCTGCTGTACTGCGCGAAGCGCTTCCTTGGCCCCTTCCAGCTCTTTCTTGGCACGAGCATATTCGGCAAGGCTGTAGCTTGAGCCCGTGGTCCCGCCCAGGGTGGTGTTGTCCCAGCGGCGCAGGTTGGTTTCGGCATCTGCGATGTTCTTGCGCAGATCGTCGCCGCTGTCTGCCCGGAACGGCTCCTTGACCATGTCCCACAGCTCGGAGAAGACGGTCTTCGCCTTGCGCCACGCGCCTTCCATCAATGTGGCGCTTTGGATGACCTTGGGGGCCACCTCTCCGATCTTGCCTGCATACGCCTGCATCAGCAGGGCCGAAGCGTCGGCCTGGTTTCCCTGCGCGATAAGCGATTGGATCTGCTTTCGCTGTGCGTCGGTGAGCACATCGGTCTGCTGCTCCAGCTCCCTGAGTGCTGCAACCGGGTCCTGCCTGATCTTCACGAACGATGCGATGACCTCTTCCGCGCTGCTGACACCTGCGTCCTGCCACTGCAGCGCGGCCTGCGCGACCATCCGTAGTTCGTCCCCGGCGAACTGACCTGTCATGGCGACCTGATTCAGTGCTTCGGAGGCTTCACTCATGGTGATGCCATCAATTCTGCTCATGGCCTGCGCATAGCCGGTCAGCTGCGGCACGTTGGCGCTGAGCCGATCGCCGACGATCAGCAGCGATCGCTCGAAGGACGCCGCCTCGTCACTGGCGGAGTTCCAGGCGACGGCTACGCCCCCCACGGCGGCAGCCAGTGCTGCCGCCGCCACTGCCATGGGATTGGCCAACGCCGGGAAACGGCCAACCAGCCCGGTAAGAACTTCGGCGGCATCGTCGTAGGCACCCTTCAACTCCGTCGCTTTACCGATCTGGTCGGCAAATGTCGAGCCCCCCCCACCGGCTCCGGCGTTTCCGCTGAATGTTGCAGTCGCGCTGCCCGACGCGCCCGACGCCGCTTCGGCTTCGTTGCGATAGGCACGCAGTTCATCGCGTGCTGCGCGGATGGCGCGTTCATTGTTGGCCATCTGGCGGGCCATTTCATTGATCAGTACTGCGCTGGCCTCGAGTACGGCATTGAGCATCTCCTGCTCCAGCCGCATGCTGTCTACCTGCGCGCTTTGCTGTAGCAGCATCTGCAGCCGCGCACGCTCAGCCCTGTCGAGTTGCTGATACTGCTGCTGCGCAGATGCGGTCATGTCGGCCAGGCTGCGCTTGGCAGCCTGCGTGGCGGGACCGAGGTTGCTGTTGACCTCGATATCCACCCGCGCAACACCGAGCGGTGTCTCGCTCATAGGGGTTTCCTCAGGAAAAAGTGACCCCGCCGGCTGGCGGGGTCGGAGTGGGCCACCAGGTGGCTCATTGGCTGTGCATCTCGTCGAGGGCAGCACGCTCTATCACGCGGATGCCTGCCATTACTTCTGCGTGCTTCTCGGCAGTAAGCCCTTCACGCTCGAGCTCGTGGTAGACCACGTTGTAGTCCAGACCCGTCGGGCCACCGGCGCCGGTGCGCCACTGGGTGGAGACCCGCGAGAAGATGTCGATGGGAAGTGCACATTCTGGCCAGAGTTCGATCTGTGGCGGCTGGAAGTGCTTTGCCTTCAGGCCGAGCTGGTTCAGTTCGGCCTCGGTGGGGGCACGCCAGTACAGTGCCCCCACCGCCTCGATCAGTTTCCCTTGCGTGCGACCTGCAGGGCCTGCACGTAGCCACCTACGATGGCGCCGTCCAAGCCGATCTGCTGCTGAAGTGCCAGCTCGACACCTGCCGTATCCAGCGCTACATCTGCATCCCACTCAGTGACGATGTCCAGGATTGCCTGGGCAGGCGTCACCTCGCCGGCCGCCAGGCGCTGCAGCAGGTCCGCATACGCGGCCTGCTGCAGGTGACGGTAGGTCAGGTTGAGCTTCTGTTCGCGGCCATGGCCGGCAATGGTCAGGGTGCTCTTGAAGGTCTCAGGTGCCTTGACCTGGAACATCAGACACCCTCCACCAGGATCGAGTCGGCCAGCGCGGTGAAGGTCGCGGTGGTGCCCATCGGGGTGTTGGCAGCCATGGTCGGGTCGCCGTTGTAGCTCAGGTAGCCATACCAGTACAGCACGTCGCCGCCGACCAGCTTGGCCCGCAGGATCACCGGCTCGCCCTTGGCGTCAGCGTTCTTCAGTGCCGAATACCACGGCTTCTTCGGATCGTAGAACAGCGGCAGGGTGATGGTCTTGGCGTTCTTGAAGGTCGGCATCTGGACCTGGCGACCGGTCGGGTCTTCGAGCAGCGTGCCGCTCCAGTACTGCTGCTCGCCACCGGCGGTGGTCGGGTCGCCCTGCTGGTCCAGGTCGACGAAGGCGCCCGCCTTGCGCAGCACACCGGCACCGCTGGTGCCGGGGAACAGCACGGTATCGGTGGTGTCGATGCCCAGCAGTTCAACGCTGCCGGTGGCTTCAGCACCAGCGCGGGTGGCGCGGTTGTTCAGGGCCGGCCAGCCCGGCAGTTCAATGACCACCACATCGCCGGTGTCGACGCTGTTGGCGGCAACGCTGGCCAGCGCCGGCGCAGCCTTGGAGATCGCGCTGGTGGCGATCGCGGTGGAGACGACCGGTGCGAAGCCGAACTGGGTGCCCTTGGGAAGCTTGAGTGCCATGGTGTATTTCCTCTGTGGATTGAAATGAAAAACCCGGCAAGCGCCGGGTCTGGGGTGTTGCATGGAACGGTGAAACTACGGGTTGGCGTACCACAGCCCGAATTCGAGTCGTGCGCCGTACTTCCTGATTGCTGGCTCATGGACGGCAATGGCGGCGCCGAACGATTCGGACTTTGGTAGACCTCCGCATACCTGATCCTCGATCTCACGGATCAGGGTATTGGCCTGGGCGCGGCTGTCTGCCCAGACGGTCAGCTGCACGCGGGCGTGCTTCTGTTCGGGAATGGAACCTTCGTTGAACCACACGGACTGTCCACCCGTCTGCTGGTAGACGGCACACGGGTAGATGACCGGTTCCGGCGGAATGTCGGGATACAGCCGGCCCTGCAGCAGCGGGGCCAGCAGCGCGTGCAGCTGTGCTTCGTAACTCATCGCGGTGTCCTGGTTGGCGTCGCTCAGGCAATGCCTGAAGACTGTTCGGTGAACAGCACCGTGGTCTGGCGCCGGCTGAAGTTGGGCGCAACGCCGGTGATGTTGAAAACACGACCGTCATGCACGATGCGCATGTCGGCCTGGATGCCTGCCTGTCGTGCGGCTGCCAATCGGACATGGAAGCGCTGGCGCCGGATCGTTGCCGGCAGGCGGCTTTCCAGCGTCAACCGCTGCACGCTCTCTGCGCGGTCGGCGATGATGGCGGCCCACAGTTCTGCCACAGGCTGCCAGGCGTCCAACGGCTGTCCCCACGCATCGAGCTGGCCGTCCTGGCGCTCAATGCGGATGCGGCGATTGAAGTGGCCGGCGTTCATGGCGTTGCTGCCGATCGATACGGATCAAGCAGCGCGGCCACGCCGAACGGCAGCTCCATTGCGATGGCCGTGGCGCCTGCCGGTGCATCGAACGTCTGCGCAGAGACGACCACGGCTTCGCGATGGGCGTACAGATGGCCCAGCAACAGGCGTACCGCTGCACGGATGCTGTCGTTGGCCGGCATGCCCAGCAGCAGGCGTGTACTGCGCGCGGTCGCCACGGCCAGGCGACGATCGGCCACATCACGCATGGCCTTGGCCTTGGCCGCGTTGGTCTCGGCGTTGGCGGCGGCAACCGCGGCTTCATGCCCGGTCACCGCCGCCGCCATGTCCTGCGGCAACTGGTCCAGCGCCTGGTCCAGCGCGGCCTGGTCGGCATACAGTTCGCGGCCCAGGTAGGCCGCGGCTGCGTCACTGGCTGCGGCCAGCAGGTCACCCAGGATGGCGTCGTCAAAATCGCCGTCGATACGGCAGTGCGCGCGGCACTGCTCAAGGGTCAGCAGGGGCATCGAATCCTCCTTCGTTGATGGATGTGGAGTGCCCCGACCCTGCGCGCACGGCGGCGCCCCACGCGGTCACCAGGACGGCGCGGGAAAAGCAGGATCGGGGCGGAAGGCAGAACGGCCGCGACGGGGACGTCAGGGCCGGTGGCGATGACCTCGCAGCGCACGACGGCGCAAACGAAAGAAGCCCCCGGGTCACCGGAGGCTTCTATGTCATCGTGGTACAAACGATACGCTTCGGGTGTGCACCCGTCAATCCGCAAACGGTTACCAGTCTGGTGACTTTTCCAGGCGCTGTGCGGGTGCGGTCACGGCGGCACGCTGCAGGCTGGATAGAATGGCAACGCGCTGCTTCCGCAGCCCATTTCCCGCTGGATTCCCGCATGCCTGCCAACACCGAACGCTTCTTCGATGCACGTACCGAACAGGGCGTACTGCGCCTGTCCATCGCCGCCTCGCTGCTGCTGGCTGCCGCTGCGGTGGTATTCGGTCTTCTGGCCAATTCCTCGCTGATCATCTTCGATGGCATCTACGGCCTGATCGATGTAGTGATGACCTGGCTGTCGCTGCTGGTCGCGCGTCTGATCGCGCTTTCAACCAGCACCGACGCGCTGCAGTCGCGGCTCAACCAGCGCTTCACCATGGGCTTCTGGCACCTGGAGCCGATCGTGCTGGGGGTGAGCGGCACGCTGATGATCGGTGCGGCGCTGTATGCGCTGGTCAACGCGGTGGATGCGCTGATGTCCGGCGGCCGCCACATCGCGCTCGGCCCGGCCATCGCCTTCGCCGGGTTGTCGATCGTTGGCGAAGGTGCGCTGGCCGGGTTCATCCTGCGCGCCAACCGCCGCATCGGTTCGGAGTTCATCGCGCTGGACGCGAAGAACTGGGTGATCGCCGCCAGCATGTCGGCCTGCTATCTGCTGGCCTTCCTCGGCGGCGTGCTGGTGCGCGGCACCTCGCTGGCCTGGGTCGGGCCGTACATCGACCCGGCCATCCTTGCCTTCGTCTGCGTGCTGGTGATGATCGCCCCGCTCGGTACCGTGCGCCGGGCCCTGGCCGGCATCCTGCTGGTCACTCCGCCGGAACTGCAGGCGCACGTGGACGCGGTGGCACGCGCGATCGTGGCCAAGCATGGCTTCGTCGAGCACCGCAGCTACGTGGCCCAGGTGGGGCGTGGCGAACAGATCGAACTGTTCTTCGTGGTGCGCGAGGACGACCCGCCGCGGCCGCTGGTGGAATGGGACCGGCTGCGCGACGAGATCGGCGATGCGCTGGGCGAAGCCTCGCCCGACCGCTGGCTGA
>Ga0308167_1002175_pt1 | contig 19194 bp, 13 predicted proteins | sample PhyCR1_2_FD_202138 | JGI IMG/M metagenome (GOLD analysis project Ga0308167, IMG submission 202138) | Phyllosphere microbial communities from UC Gill Tract Community Farm, Albany, California, United States - DLSLRC.R1 | ecosystem: Host-associated > Plants > Phyllosphere > Unclassified | place... | reverse complement strand
ATGCCTTCAGCGCCGGACTTGGCGAGATTAGCGCACAGCCACAACAGGTTTCTCAGGCAGTAATAAAAAAGAAACGTAGCTGGTTTTCCCGGTTATTTAGCTAACCATTAACTGACTAAAACGCCCTGCTATTCAAGTAAGGGCGTTTTTCTACTAACAAGGCCTGGCAGATGTTTGCCGACCTGAGTCTGGAAAATCGTGCGTTAAAAGATGTCATCGAAAAAAAGCTTTAAAACCAGCGATGAAGCGTGAGCTTGTCAGCTATCTGACGGTGCAATTTTCTATGAGCTTATGCCAGGCATGCAGGACATTATCGCTGAGCAGGACGGTGTATTTTTACCAGCCCGATCTCCGCCGGGATGAGTCCGTGATCCTGGCGCTGACAGAAGCGGCTGAACGTTATCCCCGGTACGGTTTTAAGAAGCTGTTTCAGGTGCTGCGCAGACAGGATAATGCCGGGAATCACAAGCGCGTGCACCGGATTTACTGTCTGCTGAAACTGAACTTTCGTCGCAGTGGAACGCAACGTCTGCCAGTGCGCAACCCGCCACCACTGGCCACTCCGGGGGCGTTAAACCAAAGCTGGTCCATCGATTTTATGAACGATGCGCTGGTGTGCAGCAGGCGCTTCAGAATCTTCAATGTGTTGGATGATTTTAACCGGGAAGCACTGGAGACAGAAATCGATCTGAATATCCCGGCACAGCGGGTGGTCAGGGTACTGGACAGGATCGTGGCAAACCGAGGTTATCCACTGAAGATGCGAGTGAACAATGGGCCGGAATTAATCCCACTAACCCTGGCGCAGTGGGCTAAAGAGCATGACGTGATGCTGGACTTTATCAAACCGGATAAGCCGACGTAGAATGCCTTTATCGAACGGTTTAACCGGACGTACCGGACAGAAATACTGGATTTTTACCTGTTAAGAACCCTGAACGAAGTGTGGGAAGTCACAGAACGCTGGCTGATGGAATATAACAGCGAGCGACCTCATGAATCTCTGAATAACCTGACGCCGGAAGAGTAAAGGCTGATGGCCGAAAACGCGGGAATTTCAAAAAGTGCGCGGAACTAAAACGGGTGCCTACAACCTGATAAACGACAATCTGTTGGATATGGTACTCATCACAAAATGTGTAGGACTGAGCGACAAGTGTTTTTACAAACTGATTAGCGAAGGGAAGTTTCCGAAGCCGATTAAGCTAGGACGTAGTTTCCGCTGGAAGGAAAGCGAGGTAAGAAGCTGGCTAGAGAAAAAAATCGAACTGTCCAGAGCAACATAACTCTGGACATACTATGGGGAGACATTATCGTAGCTTTTGATAATAATTCTTGCGAACAGTACGACTGATGTAACTGTTAAGTCCCTGACCAGCCCTTGCAAGCATTTTCATGTGGTCAACCATAACTTGACCTGGGCGGATAGAGTTGTATAGATACAAAGAGTGATCACGAAATTGTACAGTAATTGAGTCATCACCTATCTCAAAATCCACAACTCCTGAATCACCACCACGATTTTGATACCTTTCCATTTCATATCCTTGTTAATTATACGTTTATTGCATCCCAATAATAACCACTAAAAAGAAAAGGGTATGTGACAGATATCTCTAAAAGTAATGTGCCGCCAGAAATCTAGTAGTACTCCTGAAATGCCCCCAAATATGGGCTTAGAGCAACACAGTCTTGCTGTGTACCTAAGCTCCTTGTTTTGAATTTGATTAATTGGCAGCGCACTTTCTAAGTAGAGTGCTTGATTATGAAATTTGGCTACAACTTGATACCAAATAAAACTTAGTTAAAATTCATCACTTAGCCTAAATGACAAGCAATACCACAGCAAAGGAAAAGCCACGATGACTCTTGTAGATAGTGTCGAAGCAGGAAAGCTGACAATTATTGAATTGATTGATGCCCTGGCAAAAGATAAAAATCACTCCGCTTCAAAGTGGGATCAGCGATACCGTGAATTTACGAACTTGCTACAACAAACTTCAACTTTTGCTGAGCCTGAAACGGATGATTTAGTCAAGAGGCTCTGGTATGAACGTGATAATGGTATTGCCAGTATTCGTCAGGGAGTTCCATCATTAGCAGAATATCAGCAAAGCCTCCCATTGCTTAGAGAACTCACCGAACGTGTTCGTCAACAACCGAATGAAGCTACCTACCAATACGTAGGCAATGCGCTGCAGCAGGCCAAAGAAACCGGACAGCTTAAGCGCATGTATCGAAGCTTAAGAAACCGTGTCTTTGCCGCATTTTCACCAGAGAAATACACCAGTACTGTGGATGAGAATGCTTTTAATAAAGCGGCAGAATTCCTAAATCAACACTTCCATCTCGGTTTAGTACTGACCGGAAATTGGTTACAGAAAAACTATGAATTGAAACAAGCCATACACGCCCAATCTCCTAACACAGATCCTTATTACGTGAATATGGCCATCTGGCATCTCTATGAATTGCTCCGTGAACGCGATAATGAACAAAAGCAGAAGAAAATAGCTGGCACTACATCCGTAACCAGCAGTGAGCCCGTCGAGAACAAGACCATTCCAGATTCACCAACTAACGTGATCTTCTTTGGCCCTCCAGGCACTGGCAAGACCTTCACGTTGCAGCAAAAAATGAAAGAGTACACTTCTCATGCTGTGCCAGCAGATCTTGATGCCTGGCTGGATTCTCGCCTTGAATCGTTGAACTGGATGCAGGTTATAACGCTGGTGCTGCTCGATCTTGGGAAACGAGCCAAAGTTCGCCAAATTATTGAACATATGTGGTTTAAACGTAAGGCATTATTAAACGGTCGTAATGGCAACCTATCGAATACTGCCTGGGCGGCTTTGCAATCCTATACAGTTCCCGAGTCGTTAACCGTTGATTATAAGAATCGGCGTGAGCCTGCCGTATTTAACAAAACAGATAACAGCGAATGGTTGATAGTTGATTCACAGCTCGAGCAAGTGGAGGATTTGGTAGAACTCTACGCCGAACTTAAACGTGGTCCAAAATCTGCCGAAGCCATTCAACGATTTTCGGTTGTTACGTTCCACCAATCATACGGCTACGAAGAATTTATTGAGGGTATCCGCGCTCGCTCTGACGAAAGTGGCAACATCTCTTACCCTATTGAGCCGGGTATCTTTATGCGGCTGTGTCAGCGTGCCAATGCCGATCCAGCACATCGCTACGCCATTTTCATTGATGAGATCAATCGCGGCAACATATCCAAGATCTTTGGTGAACTAATCTCACTCATTGAAGTAGACAAGCGTACGGGTATGTCCAATGCAATGAGCCTGCAACTGTCTTATAGCGGTGATCACTTCTGCGTACCAGCCAATGTCGACATCATCGGAGCCATGAATACCGCAGACCGTTCTTTAGCTCTGATGGACACGGCTTTGCGCCGTCGCTTTGACTTTGTCGAAATGATGCCAGATCTCTCTTTACTGAGTGGAGCTAAGGTGAAAGGCATAGAGCTCGAGCCGTTGTTAGAGAAACTCAATAGCCGCATCGAAGCGCTTTACGATCGTGAACATACTCTGGGACATGCGTTCTTTATGCCGGTAAAAAATGCACTCGATGCCGGTGATGAAGAAGCTGCGTTTAAACAATTGAAGATCGCATTCCAGAAAAAGATCATTCCGCTTTTACAGGAATACTTTTTCGATGACTGGAACAAGATCAGGTTGGTGCTGGCTGACAACCAAAAGCAAGACGACAGCCTGCAATTCGTGATTGAGAAAACCGACGATCTCGATACGCTTTTTGGTAACAACCATGGTTTACAACGCCATGATCAGCAATCGACAGCTTACGAGCTCGAAGATTTCGATCAAGAGATCTGGAATATACCACAGGCTTATCGTTCAATTTATCAGCCCCAGCAGGCCCCCCTCGATGAGCAGGCTGTAAATCATGGGTGAAATTATCTCAGTTTTTGAATATGACCTGCTGGGGAGTGGAAAAGCGGCTTCAGTTGGCGCAAAGCTTGTCCCTCAACAGGTCTTTGATTATTTAGAAGAGCTTAGCCTCACCAGTACTCAAGGAAGCCAGTTTCTCAAACTCACCTCTCGCTCAGGTTTCAAATTGCTTCAGGTGCAAAACTACGCGGGGATGCTTTCTACGCCTCACGGTTTCCAGCTTGAGATACTGCCCAAGATTGGTAAAAACCTCACTGCTGCGAGTGCAAGAGAAACATTCATCACGATGCTAAGTCACCTGCCTGGGTTTCGACATATTCAAACCCAGCAGGCCACTCTTCAGGCACAGCGCATGCCTTTGCTCGAGATTTTTATCAGCCAGTTTTTGCAAAGCGTCAGCCAATTGCTTAAACAAGGTTTACGCTCCGACTATGTGAGCGAGCAAGGTAATCTGCCTTTTATGAAGGGCAAGCTGATGCTTTCTGCACAGCTGCGACATAACGCAGTAAATCGCCATAAGTTTTGTGTCGATTATGATGACTATATGCCTGATTGTGCTGCCAATCGGCTCTTACACTCCGCACTGGATAAGTTACTTAGTCTGCAGTTGTCATCAGAGAATCAACGCTGGCTTTACGAACTGCGCTTTGCGTTTGACGGGATTCCACTTAGCCGGGATATTGAGAGTGATATAAGCAGCTTACGCCTGGAGCGTGGTATGGCTCATTACAACGAGCCAATGGCTTGGGCACAATTGATCCTGAGAGGAATGAGCCCGAGTGCCTTGCAGGGAAATACCAAAGCGATATCCCTCTTGTTCCCAATGGAAGCGGTATTTGAATCCTTTGTTGCACAAACCCTCCCCTACGAGCTTCCTCCTCACCTTAAAGTCCAGCCACAGGTTTCCACTTATTCCCTTGTTAAGCATGGACTTCACGACTGCTTTAAGCTTCGCCCAGATTTGTTGATTCAGTCACGTCTGCCCGTTCAAACCAAGATGGTGATGGATACGAAATGGAAACTGGTGAATAGCAGCCAGCAAACAAAATCACTGTATGGACTGGCACAAGCTGACTTCTATCAAATGTTTGCCTACGGCCAAAAATATCTTGATGGGAACGGCGAAATGTATCTGATTTACCCTGCGCATGATGACTTTAGCCAACCGATACAGCAGCATTTTGCTTTCTCAGACATCTTAACATTATGGGTTGTGCCATACCGGATAATGGCAAAACGCGGTGAGAGAATGATGTGGGTAGGTGATATACCTAGCGTATAGGTACCTTTCCAACTGTTTTAACCGTTGGGGCTAGGCACTTTAAAAAGGACTCTGAAGTACCTATAAAATCAGAGTCAGTTCAATTTGATAAATCAGCTATGCAAATACTTCTTAAAGTTTTCCGCCTGCTCCAGAACGCTCCTGTAGACTTCATCATTGGCAACCGGAGGGAAGCCATAGCGGTGTAGCAGCAGGATAAGATCTACCTTCAGCTTGGCCTTAATGTCATCGCGGTTGCTCCAATCAGGGTACTGGGCGCTGTCGTCGACAATCACCTTCATATCCTTGGCTAATTCCAACATCTTATCTTTGTCATAGGTGAAATCGTACTTCTCGCACATATGCGCGAGGATATCGAGAAAGGCCTTCTCTTCCATGTCGATGCCGATATCAGCAAACGACATCATCTCGGTCTTAATATCGTAGATCATGTCGGCCATCTGCTGAGTGAACGTGTCGAACTCTTCACCGTTTAGCACATCGTTCTCTTTGCGCTGATTGTACTGTTCAACCAATGCCTGGAAACGCTTGGAGAAATTAATGCCTTGCAGCTGGTTCACCTTTTGGAAATCGCTAATGGCTTTTGCCAGCATCTTTTGCAGCAGCTGCATTCGGGTATTAGGTAACTTGATCTTGCCGATACGAGCCATGTACTCGTCGTCAAAGATATCGATGGTCTCGGCTTTGTCCTCACCTAAGGTGAAGATCTCTTCTACTCCTTCAGCCTTGAGTGCCTCGGCAATCATCTCACGCACTTTTTGGTTCATCTGCGCGGTATCCGGCGCATCGCCCTTAGTCAGCTTGTAGACAATAGAACGCACAGCCAGATAGAAATGAATGCGCTCACGCTCATCCTGAGTGATCTCTTCACTGCCAACGCAGATGTCATAAGCGGCTTTCAGGCGTTTCACCAATCCCATAAAGCGCAGCTCAATCTTCTTGGTCTGCAAGGCAAACTCGGCGGCCCGGTTAAGGCACTCCAGTTGTAGTGTAGGTGCGCCAGAGAAGTAATCACGGCTGTCGAACGTATGAAACACATGAGCAAGCAGATGCAGGTGATTACGCACTTCGATCAGTGACTGCTGGATATCTTCAAAGTTAGATTTATCAGCCTTCGAATACATAGCTAACGCCATATTCATTCGACTTTTGATGCCAATGTAATCGACTACCAGCCCCTTTTCCTTACCCTCAAAGCGTCGGTTGACCCGCGAGATAGTTTGAATCAGGTTGTGCTTTTGCAGCGGCTTATCGATGTAAATAGTATCAAGTTCCGGCACGTCAAAACCAGTCAGCCACATGTCCACAACAATGGCGATTTTGAAGTTGGACTTAGGGTTCTTGAACTGTTTGTCGAGCTCACGGCGGTACTCCTTAGTACCGAGCAAGTTATACATGGCCTCTTCATCATCCTGGCCTCGAGTCATTATCATGTTGACGAGAGGAAGACTCATCAATTCTTTTTTCTCTTGCTCGGTAAGGGTGACACTATCGATAGCCTGTTTCGCCTCGAACCAATCGGGGCGCTGTAGCTTCAAACTCTTATAGAAATCGTAAGCAATCTCGCGGCTAGCACAGACAAACATCGCCTTGCCTTTGATAGTCGAACCTTCTGTCACCCGTTTTTCGTAATGCTGGGCGAAATCCTTGGCCAATGCTTCGATGCGATCCGGATCGCCCAAGATGGAATTCATATTGGCTGTGGTTTTCTTGCTCTCTTCAATCTGGTGCTCACTGGCACCCAGTTTTTCGCATTCCTGGTAGTACTGCTCGATCTCTTCCAGCTTACTGTTATCAAGCACCACTTTGGCAGCTCGCCCTTCGTAGACAATCCGCACCGTGATTTCATCGTTAACCGACTCGGTCATCGTGTAGCTATCGATGGTGGGGCCGAACACATCCAGAGTGGCGTCAATAGGGGTGCCGGTAAAGCCAACATAGGTAGCGTTAGGCAGTGAGTCATGTAGGTACTTAGCAAAGCCGTAGGTCTTTTTTACCGTTCCGGTTTCAGCATCGATGCTGATCTTCAGGTCGAGGTTTATCTGGCTGCGGTGGGCTTCGTCAGAAATACAGATGATATTGCTGCGATTGGAGAGCAGTTGAATATCTTCAGTAAACTTGTGGATGGTGGTTAGGAATACCCCGCCGCTAGCACATCCGGCCAGCTTGTCTCGCAGATCCTGACGGCTGGTGACCGGTTCAATCACTGCATCGCCGATAAAAGTGGTGGCATTGCAGAATTGCTTCGCGAGCTGTTCATCAAGATCGGTGCGGTCGGTAATGAGAACAATGGTCGGACTGGCAAAATCGACGCTCTTCATCAACAACCGGGCAAGGAACTGCATGGTATAGCTCTTGCCGCAGCCAGTAGCACCAAAGTAGGTTCCCCCTTTACCGGTGCCACCGATATTCTCGCCGTTAGCCGTTATCTGCTTGCGCTCTTTTTTAATGTTGTAGTAAAGCTTGCGGGCGGCGTAATACTGCGGGTAGCGACAACAGATCTTCACTTCCTGTTTGCTGGTGTCTGGGAAGAAAACGAAGTTCTTCAACACGTCCAGCAAACGGACCGGATGAAATAGCCCTTGGATCAGGGTGTAGAGGCCATTGATGCCATCTTGCTCTGTGGACTCGTTACCGTTCACCTTGCGCCAGGCGTAGTAGAACTCGTAAGGGGCAAACAGGTTACCCAGCTTATTGTTCACCCCGTCGCTGAGAATGCACAGGGCGTTATAGACAAACAGCTTAGGAATGTCGCGCTTGTAGCGCACACAAAGTTGGCGCCAGGCATCATAGGTGGTGGCCTCTTCTTCACGTACCGCCGATTTAAACTCGAAGACTACCAGCGGCAGGCCGTTCACATACAAGATGCCATCGGGGATACGCAGTTGCAGTCCGCCGTCACGGGTCTGGCCTTCTATCTCCAGTTGATTAACCAACCGGTAGATATTATTGCCCACCTCGGTCATCTCTTCGCCATGCCCTGTAAATAAGCTGGCTAACTGCTCTGACAAGGTGCTGGTATCCATCAGCTCGATATAGAGGTCTTTCTTATTACGATCTTCACGTTTAAGTAAAAAGCCGTTGCTGAGCCAGTGGCAGAAGGTTTTATTGCTCTGGTAGAGATCGCTAGCAGGAAGCGTCTGCAACTGATGGAGGATGTGAGAAATCTCCCCAATCGTGATCCCCTCAGCCTGATACTGGTTGGCGAGATACTGGCGCAGATCATCCGTAATCAGCACCTCACTTTTCTCTTTGCGCGACAAATTGTTACCGACAAAATGAGGGTAGCAGGGTTGGCCTTCCGTATTGGAGTGCTGCCCCAGTAGGGAGATAATGGCCTGTTCCAGCTTTGATTCTGTGAAGTGTAAGGGACTAGTCATCTTCATCCTCCGATTCTTCTGTAGAGGTATATTGAAGTAACATCTCCCTATAAGTGGCAGGATCTTGCTCAAATAGCATTTGACTTGCGAGGTATTCTATAGCTATTTTCTCGGATAAACGCATTGAAAAACCATCAAATTGACCGTCAAGCCAGTCATTGAAATCAGGGTAATCCTCATATCGAATACGATAATGGTTATCAGGCTCAAGTGTTTCACGATGTTTTTTATAAAGAAATGCTGCCAGGCCATCAACTGAAGAAGCTATAAATTCCACATCGCCCATGCGCAGAGCGCTTTGGTGATAACCATCACTTCCATGGGAAGCTGCCCCATGTCTATTACGTAGCTCATTAGTTACACTTACGATTGATCCTGCGAGCCGAGAAATTTTTTCAGCAATATCCTCATCGTCACTGAATGGCAACCGATCCTTTACATCCCTAAAAAGAGGAAAAAATTCTTTACGTAAGTCTGGTTCTTCCAATCGGTCTGAAATTATGGTTTTAAAAATTGACTCAAGGAAAGCCTTTGACAGGTCGATCGACAGAGCAGAATCTTGAGCTTGGATAGCTGCCTCTAATCTCTCTTTCTGCTCAATAAGATGAATAGCAGAATCTGTCCCCGCTATCGCTTTTGTACTCAGGCTGAGGCGAAATGCATTTTGTGTCATGAATTCACCTCGAATTCGCCATTAATTAACTTTGGCAATAAATAATCTCTGAGGTCTTCTAACGTGCTGCATTCTTCAGAATTTTTAGTGATTTTGGATAAGTACGAACCGACTATCGTCGAAAAAAAACTTACAACATCAATGTTTGGAATGACTAGTTGTATTCCACGAAACGTCTTTTTACTAATCTCTGCAAAAGTGGTACCTCCGGACATGCTTTTAATTATGTCCATGTTTGAATCAAGCCAATACAACGTAAACTCCGGCGACAGGAATTTTGTATCAGTTATTGCGATATAACCCTGATTTATTGCTGTAGGAATTTTGGTCAAAGCTAGGTAGCCGACAGGTGCGCGAGAGGACATTAGTACCGTTTCCGTAGGTAATAATCCTGATGAGATTTTCTGCAATCCTGCTGAAGTGATTTTACGCTCAGTTGTCAGCAAGATTTTGTCGTTATTACCCGAGAGGTCTTTGGGTGAGGTCCAGTGGATGTCACCCCCCTCCCAAAAATCAGGGTTTGTAGTGCTCGGCGTAGAGCCGCCTTTCACAATAAATACATCACCAACTGTAGTTACTGCCCATGTCTGGGGCACCCACCCCCTCAATCCCAGGGAAGGTTCAGAGCATAACTCAAAGGCTGCAGGGAATAGTTGGCGGATATCCTCCGGTAAGGGTTTGAAGTCGGCATTTTCGCGCGCAGCTTTACGGGCCTCAGCACGGCGCAGCAACTCATCAGGGAACTCTAAACCCTGATCAAAAAAGCCCGCATCCAGCGCATTATCGATCACGGGATCAAAGTCCACAAACCATGATTTAAATAGTGCTTGCGCCATCTGTTCTAGGGTCTGGTTGATTTGGCGATTGAGCATAATTTTGTTGTCGAGGCTATTGTGTAATAGTAATATTTTTTTTTGTATATTTATATCAGGAAGGTTAACTATAAGTTTCTTTAAATCTCTTACTGGCAACTGTGGTTGAGCAGAACCTGATTTCAACATTTCAATTTGTTTTTTTCCATCCGTTGAGTTGAGCAACAGATACAAATACTCAGGAATAAGTCGCTCATCTTTTACACGAATAATAAGAAGTTGAGCATTTATTAGCGGCTGGCTCCAGCTATGGTCACTGTAGAATGCAACTTTACCTAATTGGCTCCCTCTGGTTGAGATGATGATATCATTCGGATTTACTCTTCCTTTTTTAATTTCAGAAAATTTCTGATCCGATAGAAAGTTAATTTCACTTAAATCTAACCTTCCATCAACAATATTTTTTGTGTTTAAAAATGGATGATTACCATACTCTAAGAATTCATTCGCTTTAGGGTAACGACTAGATCTATCTCCATCTTCAAAAGTAATATCCAGCTCATAAAGAGCCCAACTAGACCACTTACTCCCCATAACCCAATGCCTCCATATTGGCACGAATCGCCTGATCCAGCGTTGCCGCTTCATCCAACTGTTGATAAAGAGTTTGGGTCAGCTCCTGCATCTTAGTTTCAAAAGCAATCCCATCATCCTCAATATCAGCAGCCCCGACATAGCGTCCAGGAGTGAGAACAAAGTCGTTCGCTTTGATCTCATCAAGAGTCGCGACTTTACAGAAACCCGCCTGATCCTGATATTGCTCGACACCGATCTCGTTGGATTCGATACGACGCTTGAGTTCACTCTCGCTACTGCGCCAGGCGTGGAAGGTATCAGCGATGGTGGCGATATCCTCTTTAGTCAGCTCTTTTTGGGTACGGCTCACCATAGTGCCAAGATTGCGGGCGTCGATAAAAAGAGTCTCTTCGCGACGGCCGCGGTAACCATATTGAGGATTGGCTTGTTTGTTTTTACTGATAAACCACAGACAAACCGGGATCTGGGTGGTGAAGAACAGCTGCCCCGGCAGGGCAATCATGCATTCGATACGGTCATCTTCAATCAGCTTTTGGCGGATCTCTCCCTCACCGCTGGTATTCGAGCTCATGGAGCCATTAGCCAGCACAAAGCCTGCAGTACCGTCTTCACTCAGCTTGGAGAGCATGTGCAGGATCCAAGCATAGTTAGCATTGCCGGTAGGAGGAGTGCGAAAACCTGCAAAACGTGGATCGTTGGTGAGCTCCGCTTCGTTGCGCCAGTCCTTCAAGTTAAACGGTGGATTGGCCATGATAAAATCGGCCTTGAGGTCCGGGTGCTGATCGGCAAAAAAGGTATCAGCCGGACGCTCTCCCAGATTACCGGAGAGGCCGCGCACTGCCAGGTTCATCTTGGCCAGCTTGTAGGTGGTACTGGTCAATTCCTGGCCGTAGATGGCTATATCCTTGCTTTTACCCTGATGACTTTCAACAAATTTTAGGGACTGCACGAACATACCGCCTGAGCCACAACAGGGATCATAGATCTTACCTTGATAGGGTTCGAGCATTTCAGCAAGCAAAGTCACCACTGCTTTAGGGGTATAGAACTCTCCACCACCTTTACCTTCGCTGGCAGCAAACTTGCCAAGGAAATACTCGTAGACGCGGCCCACGAGATCCTCTTCGGTCAGATCGCATTCGTTGGCGAGGGTGTCTATGTTCTCAATGGTATCAATGAGAGAAGCGAGCCTTTTCACCTCCAACCCCTGACGAGAGAAGTAGTTATCAGGTAAGGCACCCGTCAGCGACGCATTGCGTTTCTCTATAGTAGAAAGGGCCGTATCGATAATCACCGCGATGTCATCTTGCTTCGCTCGGGCTTTGACATAAGACCAACGGGCTTCTGGCGGTAGGAAGAAGACGTTATCCTGCTGATAGAAAACATCCATATCGACAAAAGCTTCTTGGCCGTTGTCGATTAACTGCTTACGCTTGGCTTCGAACTTGTCGCTGATAAATTTCAGGAATACCAAGCTCAACACTACGTGCTTGTATTCTGAGGACTCCACGCTGCCACGCAGCTGATTGGCGGTATCCCAAAGTGTTTCTTCGAAGCCTTTGCCAGCTTTCTTGGTTGGTGATTTAGCCATGTAAATGCGTTCTCTTTTTCTCATGAAAAACAATCTAAGTCCATCGCCTTAATGACCAGGACTGAAGAGTGGAAACCCTATCGTGGTTAGTTTTTGAGCGGGCACCCAGCGCTGTATGCAATGTCACATTGGCCAAGATTATCTCATAAATTCAGCCTGATCTAATTGCACTTTTCCAAAACGGTTACAAGTTTGATGCAACTACCGTCGGGCAAGGATATAGACGACATTCATCCAGGGGCTTCGTAAACAAAAAATGGAAGTTGTCATGAAGATGGCCATGAACCATTCGTGCCATAGGGTTGTAGAACTAAACAGCAACATTCCTTTACATCCAAATCAGATTCAACCGCGACTAAGTAACGCCGATATGTGACTTTCATCACAGCAATCCTGGCAACCATGAAGCAAGTCAAATAAACCCAAGATGAAGATATTGTACTGAGTACTTAATCTGCTACTAATACTCTCTCAGCGGTATAGCAAATTTGTCTGCTCCCAATAATGTTAACATTAAGTAATGTGGGTTAAGAGGCTGTTGGGGTAACGGGTATGGAGGCAGATGTTTTAAACTATCAAAGAGTTGCAGAGTGCGCCGGTAGCCACATCTAGTAAGGGGAGAACCATGGAAACGTTCCACAATCCAGATCGGTTTATGTCTGATCTGCGACAGGTACTGTCGCAGGGTAGGAAGCGTATTGGGATTCTTGTCGGTGCAGGAGCACCACTCGCAATCCGCGTAAACGATAACAATGAAATTGACTCGGATGGGAAATCGCTTATTCCGGGCGTAGAAGAACTGACACTCCAAGCAACCTCCGGGTTAACTGAGATTCAAACGAAAGCGGTCGAAGCAATAAAAACAAATTTAGGAAGTACCGCTAATATTGAGTCAGTTCTTTCGCGTATCCGTTTATTAGAACAAGCGTTGGGGAAAACAAAAGTAGAGGGACTAGACTCTGAGGAGTATAAACAACTAGGCAAAGATATTTGTAAAAAAATTTCTGAAATAGTCGGTGTTTATTTACCAAAAGAACGTAATGCATATTCTGATTTAGTCGCATGGATTACTGGTACCGTTCGTTCTAATTCTGTAGAAATATTCACCACGAACTATGATTTTCTTTTCGAAGAAGCATTTGAAAGAGTTCGTTCTCCTTATTTTGACGGATTTTCTGGAGGGAGTAAGCCTTTCTTTGACCCTGTCTCAGTAGCAGGCGACGACTTACCAGCTCGATGGGCAAAGCTGTGGAAGATGCATGGTTCTCTAGGTTGGGCCTTGGAAGACGGAGCTGTTGTCCGAGGGCATGGGAGAGAGGCCGCCGAATTAGTATATCCAGACCATTTAAAATATGACCTAACTCAAAAACAACCTTATTCGGCTCTCTTTGAGAGACTTAAAAGGTTTTTACTTACCCCCGACTCTTTGTTGCTCACGGTTGGATTTTCATTTAGGGATGCACATATTTGTGCCGTTCTTGATGAAAGTTTGGCTATGAACGCCAATACGGCAGTATTAGCGTTTCAATATCAAGATCTTGCAAAGGAAGAGCCTGCAGTAAAATTAGCAAGTGACAGACCTAATCTGAGCGTCTACGCAGCAGATGGGGCCGTCATCGGGGGAGTTCCAGGAAAATGGCGTCCAGGGGAATTACCTAAAAACTGGGGAAGTATTCGTGAAAGTTTCTGGGCAGCACGATGGCCGAAAGAGCCAAATCAATTTTTGTTAGGGGACTTTGCAGCTTTTGCTCGCTTCTGTGCATTAGCTCAAGCAAATGACTTGATAGCACAATCTTTGAAAAGGGATGAACCAGATAGATCTGAGGATGAAACTAATGGAAGCGGCAGAAATGCGGTTAAGCTAGAGGAAGGCCCAAATGAGTGGTAATGATCCGACATATTTAGGTGTCGTTAGTGCTGTTTCAGGTGCCACCCTCACTATAAAACTTGCAGAGTCCTTAGACTCTGGTTTTGCCGTCATTAAAGGACATACATATCGAGTTGGCCAAGTAGGCAGTTTTGTCAGAATTCCTCAAGGCTATCAGGACCTATTTGGTATCGTTTCTGAGATCGGAGCCACTGCCGCACCATCACAATCTAATATTTCTGAAATCGACTCAGGTAGATGGATGACAGTCCAGCTTGCCGGTGAAACAGTCGGTGGTCAATTTGAAAGAGGCTTAAGCCAGCATCCTAATATAAATGACTCAGTACACTTGGTTACTGAAGCTGATCTAAGAAGAATTTACGGTTCAATCGGTGACGACCAAGTGAGCATAGGGCATCTTGCGAGCGCGGAAAACATTGACGTACGTCTTTCCTTAGATGCTCTTGTAACACGCCATTCAGCAATACTAGGGTCAACTGGGGCAGGTAAATCCACAACTGTCGCTAGTCTCCTGAGATCAATTATTCGGAAAGATGAAATCCAGGGATCACCTGGCGCTCGTATCCTTATGCTCGACATCCATGGCGAGTACACTAAAGCTTTGGAAGACGTATCGACTGTTTTCAGTGCAACCCCTAACCAGGATCAAAAACCGTTATTTGTTCCCTTTTGGGCTTTAGAGGCTGGTGAACTTTTAGATTTCATAACTGGAGGGCTTTCTGAAGCTCACGAAATTGCCTTTACTGATAAAATTGTAGAGTTAAAGGACAAGGGCATTAAAATAAATCCAAGAGCAGGCATTGATTCCAGAACTCTTACTGTAGATAGCCCGGTACCGTTTAGCTTAAAACAACTTTGGTATGAATTAGTTGATTTTGAAACAACCACCTATATCGGTGCAAATCGGGATGAGCCTGCACTTGAAGAATCTGGGGATGCAGAAAACTTGGTCGCACCAAAGTATCAACCTCATGCAATGGGCGCCAAAGGGCCATTCACCAACACAGCTGCTAGAGGTATTCGAAGACCATTAAATTTACTTCGTTCTCGCCTACTAGATCGCCGCTATGATTTTCTTCTTCACCCTGGCGATTGGGAGCCAGACCTAAAGGGGACAGTTAAATCAGATCTCGACAAACTGTTAGAAGGTTGGCTCGGCCATGATAAACAAATCACTATATTGGATTTGTCCGGAGTTCCTAGCGGAGTTTTGACTCGACTCATCGGTTCTATTTTACGTATTGTTTATGAAGCACTTTTTTGGAGTCGGGAAAAATCAGAGGGAGGTGTAGAGCGTCCTCTTTTAGTGGTCATGGAAGAGGCTCACCGTTATCTAGGACCTGATGCTGGAACAGTCGCCTCTGAAGTGGTAAAACGCATAGCAAAAGAAGGCCGTAAATATGGTGTAGGTGCTATGATTGTATCCCAGCGACCAGCAGAAGTAGATGAGACCGTTTTATCTCAATGTGGCACGATCATCGCGCTTCGGTTATCAAATCCTGTAGATCGTGCGCGCGTGAAAGGAACTTTGCCGGATAACTTAGCCGGGCTGATGGACCTTTTGCCCGTGTTGAGAACCGGTGAAGCAATCATCACCGGTGAAGCTGCTCGACTCCCTGTCCGCTGTCGCATTACCTTGCCCTGCCAAAAGCACTTACCCCGTAGTAACGATCCCAAGGTCACCCAAGCTTGGGCTAGCAGGCGTTCAGCCGAAGGCTATGACCGTGTGGTTGCCTCTTGGCGTAGTCAGCAGACTAACGCAGTTGTCCAAAAACTTGAAATCACCCGTTCACCAATCGAAGATGAACCTGAGGAGAGCTAAATATGCACCGCGACGCCGTATCATCGTCAAACATTATGTCTGCTGGTTATGATTCCGCCAGTGAAACCATGGAAATCGAATTTAAGGATGGAGCTGTTTACCAATACTATAATGTTAATGAACATCTTTACGAGCAATTCAAATCAGCCCCTTCTAAGGGACAATTTTTTAATATGTATATAAAGCATGCTGTTCCATTTTCGAGAGTTTGATCTATTCAATCGGGTTGTTTCACATACAACCCGTTCTCTTCTATAATTATTGTCATCTGGTTAGATGCATCTTATGCAATTATATACCAAGCCTAAAAAATATAATTTTTTATTAGATCCTTCTATAAAAAAACTTCTTGATAACGCAGGGCCTCACCTTTGGATTCAGTTTGAATTAGCTTAAGTACTGAATGGAATCTCACTATTATCCATGAATATAGTTCCATGCAAAAAGGTATTTCTTTCACATGTGCTTGTTAAAGGAAATGAGGCACAATGACTATGGCTCTGGATATACAACTCGGATTGCCATTGTTTACGTATGTCTGCATCCTTAATATTTTTCCCTTCTAAAGCATCAGGTATATACAAATCCGCGAGATTCTTTGGTATAGCATGTTCGGTTCCAATTCTAGAACGAATATTTGCACTACCAATCTCTATTATCAGACCGGTAATACCACTGTTCAAAAGGCGGTTAAGGATTTTCATGCGTGATCTTGATGCAAAATCAGAATGCTTGATCAAAACGTTATATTCGGGTTTAAAATAGTTTATTAATCCCGCCTCAGCTAAAGAAACTATATCAGCACGAGTCAATTTAACACTACTTAGTCTGTTGAAATGAAGAGAATCTTCTGCTATTGAAGAAAGCGGCTCTACATTCATATTGCCACCATTGCTTATAATGGTTCGTCCATGCTCAAACCGATAAAGTAGCAGCAATACTTCGGATGCTGGGAAATGAGTACTCATTTCTGCAAGAATACGTTGTAAAGTTGAATGAGCTCGCAATCTGTCAACAGCAGTACGCGTCCCCTTCCGCCCAATACCCTGGCCAACATACATAACTTTTAAATCAGTATCGGTGGGAAGCAAATTTGAACGGGCTTCTGCGATCAAGTTACTAACAGATACAATCTGTTTGATATTGGCAGTTATTACAACAAGTTTGGTTCCGTTTAAATCAACCGCAATATCAATGATTCTATCTTCTTCTGGCACCATTTCTTTAGAGATGTAATACTCAAACGGTACCTCAATGAATCCAGTCACTCTGTTAACAAGAAATGAGCCAATAACAGTTCTACCATTCAGTGAAAAGTTTTCAGGCTTTATAAATATCCGTTCACGGCAAGTAATAAGATAAATATTACAGCCCTCTAATGCCTTCAGATAGGCAGGGTTGCGATTGACTTGGTAAAGATTAGCCGTAGTCAGTAAGGCAGGTTCGCTTGAATACAGATGCGTTGCGCCTTCCATAGTGTATAAACGTGTTACATCGGAGTAGTCGTTCATTATACCATCCTAAGATGTTGTTCATTAGTCTGTTAAGTATTCATTTTTACATAATACAGCTTTATTGTATCAACCTAAATGTTTAGGCATTTTCTCATGGATACTCAAAAATACATATTTGAAATTTATATTCTCAAATATCCACACCCTTGGTATACGGTATTGTCCAATGGGTACTTAGAAACATTTAGATCTTGAAATGCTTCCCAAAATCGAACGGGTTTACCCCCCTCTCCCGATTAGCATCCAGATAATCAGCCCACCACTGCAGCATCAACCTGCGCTCCCCCAAGTGCTCGGCCTTATGAATATATGCCGCACGCACAGAGTTACGCTCCTGGTGACTCATCTGCCGCTCTACCGCATCCCTCGACCACAATCCTGATTCAATCAGAGAACTGCAAGCCATCGTCCTGAAACCATGCCCACACACTTCCATTTTCGTGTCATAGCCCATCACTCGCAAAGCCTTGTTCACCGTATTCTCACTCATGGGTTTACGCGAATCATGATCACCAATAAAGATCAGCTCTCGATTCCCATTCATGCTTTTAATCTTTTCCAGAATAGTTAAGGCTTGCCGCGACAAAGGAACAAGATGAGGCGTCCGCATCTTTGAACCACGCTGAGAATGCTTAACGCCTTCCAGCGGTTCACGCTCACCTGGAATCGTCCACATGGCAGTATCAAAATCCACTTCTGACCAGCGCGCAAAACGCAGTTCGCTTGAACGAATGAAAACTAACAGCGTGAGTTCCACAGCCAGCCGAGTTAATGGTCTTCCAGTATATGTATCAATACGATGAAGCAATTCAGGAATACGACTGAGGTTTAGCGCAGCGCGATGCTGCCGTTTAGCAGTAGCTATCGCTCCAGCAATATCTTGTGCGGGGTTGTAATCGATTAAACCGTTCTGTACCGCAAAGCGCATTATTGCCGTTGTTCGCTGTTGAAGACGCGCAGCCACTTCAAGGCGTCCTGACTTTTCCACTGCTTTAATTGGAACCAGTAAGTCACGAGTACCAATATCTTTGATATTTCGCTTCCCAACTGAAGCAAATAAATTGTCTTCCAGGCTTTTCAATACACGAGCACTATGCGATGCAGACCACTTCTGATTGCTGGCGTGCCAGTCTCTGGCAACCACTTCAAACGTTATCGCTTCCTGCTCTTGTTCTACCTTAACAGCTTTCTTGTTCTCACTGGGATCGACACCATTAGCTAACAGCTTACGGGCTTCATCCCGCCGTGCCCTGGCATCCGCCAGCGAGACTTCGGGATATTTTCCCAACGCCAGCATCTTTTCTTTACCGCCGAAACGATAACGCAGCCGTCAGTATTTGGAGCCGTTCGGGTGAACCAGCAACACCATGCTTTCGCCGTCAGTCAGCTTAAAGGCTTTGTCTTCAGGCTTAGCCCTCCGAGCCTTTAAATCACTCAGAGCCATGATAAGTATTCTTTCAAGAGTCCTGTATGGGCACAAATATTATCGAACCGGGATATTCCCGCAGTTGTACCCGCATCAGTAAGTTAATGTAGATTGAATCAGGTTGGCTTAGAGTGAGGAAAAACGTGAGAAACCTTGCGAATACCGAATTTCAGACACAAAAAAAGCCGCCCTCAGGCAGCTTCTTAGTCCAACAACTCACTTCACTTGGTGCCGAAGGCCGGACTCGAACCGGCACATCTTTCGATGGTTGATT
>Ga0308167_1002174_pt1 | contig 19199 bp, 17 predicted proteins | sample PhyCR1_2_FD_202138 | JGI IMG/M metagenome (GOLD analysis project Ga0308167, IMG submission 202138) | Phyllosphere microbial communities from UC Gill Tract Community Farm, Albany, California, United States - DLSLRC.R1 | ecosystem: Host-associated > Plants > Phyllosphere > Unclassified | place... | reverse complement strand
GACCTTTGAGCAACACGGAGTCAAAGTCATCGTTGATCAAAAAGATTATCCGGTCGTTAAAGGACTGGAAGTAGATTATAAACAATCCATGCTCGGAGGCGGATTCACGATTACGAATCCAAATGCAATCGCGACATGCGGTTGCGGGACGTCGTTCCGAACGGCGACGAATGCCGGCACACCGGGCGGCTGTTAATGAAATGACTTGTATCGCAGACGATTGCCGTCTGCGATTTTTTTGTTTTCACGAGCGATTGACAGGACTTTTCAATGGAGATGGAGAAGGACTAACAGGAACGTTAGCACGCTATGATGAGGGAGGACTATCGATGCGAAAGGTACTGATTTTCGGTGGAACACGCTACTTTGGTCGACGGTTGGCATTACGGCTCGCGGAATCGGGGGATGATGTGACGATTGTCACGCGTGGGGAACATACGCCGCCGGTCGCGAAGGGCTTGACATTTTTTAAAGGGGACCGGACATCAAGCAGTACGATGAAGGATCTTGGAAGTCAAAACTGGGATATCATCTATGACAATATTTGTTTTAATCCGTATCAGGCGAAGCTTGCGGTCGATGCCTTCGAAGGAAAAGTCGGGCGTTACATTCTGACGTCGACGATGTCGGTCTATGAGCAGGGCGGGACAAACATTTCCGAGCGGTCCTATAATCCGTTTCCCGGGAAATATGATCTTGAAAAAGAACATGATTACGGCGAAGGAAAACGTCAGGCGGAAAGTTATTTCTTCCAACGGGCGACTTTCCCGGTCATTGCCGTCCGTTTCCCGGTTGTCCTCGGACCGGATGATTACACGGAGCGGCTGATCTTTCATGTCAAACGGGCACTAGCCGATCAACCGGTCATCGCTGAAAATCTGTATGCGAAGATGGGATATATCTCGAGTTATGAAGCGGCAGCTTTCCTCGAGTGGTGCGGCCGTTCGACGATGACAGGACCAATTAATGCCGCGAGTGACGGCGTATTATCGATTCAGGACTTAATGGATAAGATTGATCACGTGGCAGGAACGACATCACGGTTTGAGACGACAGGCGAAGAGCCGTCACCGCTTGCACCGGATCACGATTTCTATATGGATACGACGGCAGCCAAACAAGCAGGATATATCTTCCAACATGTTGATGACTGGCTTGATCGTTTGATTGAAGAGGAGGTCCGGAACCACAAATGATTACCTTAATTAAACCATCGCTGCACTTGGAACCGGAATACCTTGATTATGTATCAGAGTGGCAAGAATCCGGTGAAAGCATCGTTCCGAGTGTCGTCAGTAAAACGTTTCTGCCGTTGGAGGATTTTTTGGAAGAACAGGAACAAGAGGAACGGGTGGCCCCGACGAACTGGGTGACCCACTCGACGTATTGGTTGTATGACGGGGAAACGATTGTCGGTGCAGTCAATTTCCGGCATGATCTAAACGATCAATTGCAACAAGTCGGAGGGCATATCGGTTATGGCATTCGACCGAGTGCGCGCAATAAGGGGTATGCGACGGAAGGATTACGGCAAGCGCTTGAAGTTGCGCGAAAGCGGGGACTTACCTCCGTCTTGATCACCTGTAGTGCGGATAACACCGCATCCGGTCGTGTCATTTTGACAAACGGTGGTCAAGAAATCGAATCTTACATCAAAGAAGATGGAACACGGGTCCGGCGATTTATCATTCCACTATGAATACCGGATTTTTAACGATTCGACGAGCCGACATGGAAGACGCTGCTGCGATTGCCCGGATTCATGTCGCATCTTGGCGGGAAACATATCGGACGATTATTCCGGATGCATATCTCGATCAGTTATCTGCGGAGAAGCGGGAACCGGGTTGGCGGAACAGTCTTGCCGAAGGTCCGGTTTTCGTGGCACTTGATCAGACAAACGAAATCGTCGGTTTTGCGAACGGTGGACCAAATAGGGAAAATGATACGACGGAGGGAGAGCTGTACGCGCTCTATCTGTTGAAAAGCCATCAGGGGCAACGAACCGGTAAACGGTTGTTTGATCACGTGTTGGAAGATCTCAGGCGGAAAGGCTTCTCGTCTTGCATGGTAAGTGTGCTGGCAGATAACCCGTCCCGTCATTTTTACGAACGTTTCGGCGGACGACTCGTTTCCGAAAAAACCATCGAGCGGGGCGGGAAACAGCTGAGTGAGTGGACGTACCGAATTACACTCGATCCCGTATCCAACGCATAAGCCAAAAAAACAGCGTCCCTTCGATTTCCGAAATCGAGGGGACGCTGTTGTTCGTGATCACTTAATGATTTTTCACTTTTTCGAACAGACTTGTTGAGTGTTGCGGATGGCGGGCCGATGGATCAACAAGCAACTTCGCCTGGTTGACGGCAATCGGTGCTTCTCCGAAACCGGTCGCGATCAATTTGACACGACCGTCATACGTCGCGATGTCGCCGCAGGCAAATACGCCGGGAATCGCAGTTTCCATCTTCGAGTTGACACGGATGGAATTCCGTTCGAATTCGACTTCCCACTCTTTAAGCGGTCCGAGTGACGAGACGAAACCAAAGTTACAGACGACATCATCGGCACCGACTACAATCACTTCATCCGTTTCGGCATGTTTGAATGTCAGCGTCTCGATACTGTCTTCTCCGGTGACGGATTCAAGGGTATAAGGTGTCATGACATTGACGGACGAGTTATGCAACAATTCGACCGTATGCTCATGGGCGCGGAATTTATCGCGTCGGTGAACGAGTGTGACGGATTTCGCGATTGGCTCGAGCATCAGCGACCAGTCGACTGCGGAATCACCACCGCCGAGCAGGACGACCTGGCGATCTTTGAAGCGGTCCATCTCGTTGACGAAGTAGTGTAAGTTACTGCCTTCAAATCGTTCTGCGTCCGCGACACCGAGGGGACGAGCAGCAAATGAACCGTTCCCGGCTGTCAGGATGACGGTTTTTGTATAATGTTCCCCCTTATTCGTGACAAGACGGATCAGTCCATCATCGAGACGTTCGTATGCGAGGACGGTTTCGCCGAGTACATAGGTCGGATCGAATTCATTTGCCTGTTCCAGCAGACGGTCGACCAGGTCCTGGGCTTTGACTTTCGGGAAGCCGGCAATATCGTATATATATTTTTCAGGGTAGAGCGTCGCTAGCTGTCCGCCGAGTTGCGGCAGACTTTCGATGACTTTCGTCTTCATTTGACGCATACCTGAGTAAAACGCGGTGAACAGCCCGACCGGACCGCCCCCGATAATCGTGACATCATATGGTTGGTGCATCTGAGTCCCTCCTAAAATTGGATACCTCTATTATATAGGAAGTAGGGTTCGATGTTGCAAGTACGGGACATCTCACATTTTTTTGGGTTTGCATAATTTCCCTTTGCAATCTATGATAGAAAATGGTTCAATAAACGTATAGACGTGTGAACATTATTTGAACAAAGTTTTTGAGCATTTATCTGCAATTGAATGTGAAGAAAATCACAACAAAACTATTATGCGTAAGGGGTATCAGAACATGAACACACCAAACATTGTTATTCTTGGAGCCGGCTACGGTGGATTGATCACAGCAGTCAACCTTCAAAAGAAACTTGGCGTCGACCAAGCCAACATCACATTAATCAACAAACACGATTACCATTACCAAACAACGTGGCTACATGAACCAGCAGCAGGTACGATGTCTGCTGAACAAGCACGTATCTATATCAACGATGTCATCAACCCTTCACGCGTCAAGCTTGTTAAAGGAATCGTCGAAAAAGTCGATACAGCAAGCAACACGGTGAAACTCGTCGACGGTGGAACAGTCCCTTACGATTATGTCGTCGTGGCACTCGGCGGAGTTCCTGAAACATTCGGCATCAAAGGATTGAAAGAGAACGCTCTAACAATCAGTTCGTTGAACAGTGTCCGTAAAATCAAAGAGCACATCGACTACTCATTCGCAGAGTACAAAACGACAGGTTCAACAAACCGTTCACTCTTGACGATTGTCGTCGGTGGCGCTGGGTTCACGGGTATCGAGTTCATGGGTGAGCTCGTCAACCGGATTCCTGAACTGTGCAAACAATATGACATCCCGCGCGAACTCGTTCGTGTCGTCAACATCGAAGCTGCACCGACTGTTCTTCCTGGATTCGATGCAGATCTCGTAAACTACGCACACAAATGGCTTGAGCGCCAAGGCATCGAGTTTAAACTCGGTAACGGCATCAAGGAATGTGGACCGGGCAGCGTTACATTCGGACCGCTCCAAGGGGATACAACAGAAACAATCGAAGCGAACACAATCATCTGGACTGGCGGCGTCAGCGGTAACCCTGTTGTTGCAGCGTCTGGTTTTGAAGCAATGCGTAACCGTGTTGTCGTCGAAGAAGACCTCCGCGTTCCTGGACATGAAAATGTCTTCATGATCGGTGACTGTTCAGCTGTTATGGATCCGGCTTCAAACCGTCCATACCCGCCGACAGCACAAATCGCAACACAACAGGCACATAAAGTGGCTGAAAACATTGCTGCACTCATCGGTGGACGTCAAACATCGACATTCACATACGAGAACAAAGGAACTGTCGCTTCACTTGGTCATAAAGATGGAATCGGAATGGTCTTCGGTAAGAAGATTTACGGCCGTAACGCATCGTTCATGAAAAAAGTCATCGACAACAAACATTTCCTTGAGCTTAAAAAGATTGGTCTTGCCATCAAAAAAGGTAAATTCTAAGTTCACGTTTTAGGCAAATGTACACTCGTGCATTTGCCTTTTTTGTCGGTTATACTAAAAGAGATTCAAAGGGGGAACATTATGCATATCATTCAAGCCGTGATCGGGAGTGTTCTATATCTCGTCATGTTCTTTAGTATCGGTTTTATCTTAAACATGTTGTTACGCAGTACGTGGATCATGCTTGTCCTGTATCCGATTATCATCATCATGATGATTGATAATCAGTCGACACTGGATTATTTCACGAATGCGCGTGAAGCAATCCCGAAACTTGGGGAACGCATCATGGGTCTGCAGACGGCGGATATCACGATGTTCGTTGCCGGTCTTGCCGGAATCATCATCGCCGGAATGTCAATTCGCTTCCTGCGTAAGAGCGGTTACCAAATGTTTTAAAGTCTACTTGAGTGAGTAGGCTTTTTTAGTATGTGAAAACACGTTATAATAAAATCAGTGTCTTTAAAAAAATGTGTAAGAGCAGATAGGGTTGAGAGCGAATGGATAAACAAATGTACCACGTTATCAAAGTCTTAAATAATAATGTCGTCATTTGTTCGACTGGTGCCAACCAGGAAGTCATTATCCTCGCAAAAGGGATTGGCTTCGGTAGGAAGCCAGGCGATCAACTAACGGATCTTGATAAATTGGAAAAAGTGTATACGTTAAAAGATAAAGACGAGCAAGCGCAGTACAAGGCGCTTGTCGGACATCTGGATGAAAACTTCATCGCTTTGATGAATGAGATCGTTTCAATGATTGAAACGCGATTCGGAAAACGGGTCGACGAGCACATTCATATCGGACTGACGGACCATTTGACGTTTACGTTCAAGCGGCTCGAACAGGGAATGGAAGTCACAAATCCGTTTCTTGCGGAAACGGAAGCCTTATATCCGGAAGAGTATGCGCTCGCTGAAGAAATCGTCGAATTCATCAGTGCCGAGATGAACTTTTATTTACCTCCGGCCGAAACAGGATTTATCGCCCTTCACATTCACTCGGCGACGAACTTCAAAGATGTCCTCGAAGTCAACCGGCATCATCAATTGGTCGGATTGATTGCCAGTCATATTGAACAACGATTACAGATTAAAATCGACCGGAAATCACTGGATTACAAGCGTTTAATCCGGCACTTGCGTTCAGCGATTGAAAGGGTTTCCAATGGGGAGTACCTAGAGGCGCCAGAAAAAGTAGAAAAGCTATTGCGCGAAGAATATCCGCTGTGCTATGATACTGCTTGGGAGCTGATGTCCATCATGGAACGTCAGTTGAAGAAAGCGGTACCGCGCGGTGAAGCGACGTATCTTACGATGCATCTGCAACGCTTAGTGCAGTACGATTTAGGTAAATGACCGCACGGACTACGTGTTACTGATACGATCAGGCATGAGTGGGATGTCGGGCAAAATGATTTATTTCCGTTATTTTTACGGGATAAGTGTATTTTGTCCACAATCCGCTCGTGCCTGATTTTTTTCTGTAAAAATCGGTCAGATGTCTGACTTTTTTCGACCTGTCATTGGTATTATTCCTTATTCTTAGCTCGTACATCAAAAGGAGGAAACACACATGTTCAAACAGATTTTCGCTGTTCTTCAACGTGTTGGTAAAGCGTTGATGCTTCCTGTTGCGATTTTGCCTGCTGCCGGGATCTTACTTGGATTCGGTAACGCGATGCAAAATCCGAACTTGACGTCAAAACTCGAGTTCTTAAAAAATGATGCAGTCATCAAGGTTGCAAAATTGATGGAAGCAGCCGGGGATATCATCTTCGGTAACTTAGCACTCTTATTCGCGGTCGGTGTCGCGATCGGATTAGCAGGGGACGGCGCAGCCGGACTTGCAGCCATCGTCGGATTCCTGATCATGAACAAAACAATGAGCGTTTGGCTCGGCGTTACACCAGAAATGGTCGCTAACGGACAAGGGTACGCTAACGTACTCGGTATCCCGACACTTCAAACAGGAGTTTTCGGTGGTATCATCATCGGTTTAATCGCAGCCTGGGCCTACGGGAAGTATCATAATCTCGAATTGCCGCAGTTCCTCGGATTCTTCGCAGGAAAACGTTTTGTTCCAATCGTTACAGCAGTTGTTTCATTATTCGCAGGTCTTGTACTTGTTTTCGTTTGGCCGTTCGCTCAAGACGGATTGAACACATTCTCTCACTTCATGATGGAGAAAAACCCGACTCTTGCAGCATTCGTCTTTGGTCTCATTGAACGTTCATTGATTCCATTTGGTCTTCACCATATCTTCTACGCACCATTCTGGTTCGAGTTCGGTTCTTACACGAACAAAGCCGGCACAGTTGTTCACGGTGACCAAGCGATCTTCTTCGCTCAGTTGAAAGATAACGTTGCATTGACAGCTGGTACATTCATGACTGGTAAATTCCCGTTCATGATGTTCGGTCTTCCTGCAGCAGCACTTGCTATGTACCATGAAGCACGCCCAGAGCGTCGCGCAGTCGTTGGTGGTCTTCTTGGATCAGCAGCACTTACAGCTTTCTTGACAGGTATCACAGAGCCAATCGAATTCGCATTCTTGTTCGTTGCTCCGATCTTGTTCGCAGTTCACGCAGTCTTCGCAGGTCTTTCGTTCATGACAATGCAACTTTTGAACGTTAAAATCGGTATGACATTCTCAGGTGGATTGATTGACTTCCTTCTCTTCGGTGTCCTTCCAGGACGCACGCAGTGGTGGCTCGTCATCGTCGTCGGTCTTGTTCTTGCAGTTGTTTACTACGTCGGATTCCGTTTCGCAATCCGCAAGTTCAACTTGAAAACACCAGGCCGTGAAGACGAAGTACAAGAGACATCAATGGCACAAGGTTCTGAACTCGCAGCTGGTATCCTTGATGCACTCGGTTCTGAATCAAACATCAAACACCTTGACGCATGTATCACACGTCTTCGTGTTGAAGTTCTTGATAAATCAAAAGTTGATAAAAACGAATTGAAAAAATTAGGTGCGGCTGGAGTACTTGAAGTTGGTAACAACGTTCAAGCCATCTACGGACCAAAATCAGATAACATTAAATCTGAGATTCAAGCCGTCATCAACTCACGTAAACAAGAAAAGTCAGTCTAATATTTAAAAGAGCTTTCCCAATTTGGGAAGGCTCTTTTTTTGTGGAAAGAAACATCAGACAAATAGTTTTGCGCAAGAAACATTAAGGGTATGAAGTAAGTAGTTTGGTCAAAAAAAGGAGGGAAATCACTGATGTGGAAAAATGTGTTCGGTGTATTGCAACGGATCGGTAAAGCTTTGATGTTACCGGTCGCAATCCTACCGGCAGCGGGGTTGCTCCTGGCGTTTGGTACGGCGTTTCAAAACCCGAATCTGACGCAGTATCTTCCATTTCTCGAAAATGACGCACTGGTCGTCATTTGGCGAGTCATGCAGGATGCAGGGGATATCATCTTTGCCAACTTAGGATTACTGTTTGCCGTCGGGGTTGCGATTGGTCTTGCGAACGGTGAAGGGGTCGCAGGATTGGCCGCAATCGTCGGATTCTTGATTATGAACAAAGTTATCAGTTCATTTTTACAGATTACGCCTGAAAAGATTACAGAAGCACAAAAATCGAGTGATTTATCGTATGCGACCGTTTTAGGAATTCCGACCCTGCAAATGGGGGTGTTCGGAGGGATTATCGCCGGGTTGATTGCGGCGTACAGCTATAATAAATTCTTTAAGATTAAACTTCCGGATTTCCTTGGATTCTTTGCCGGTAAACGATTCGTACCGATTGCTACAGCGCTATTCAGTTTAGTCGCTGGTTTTGCCCTGTCCTATATTTGGCCACCGATCGGAACAGGGATCAATACGTTCTCGAAAACCATCATCGAATCAAACGAAACGTTATCTGCCTTCATCTTTGGATTAGTCGAACGTTCCCTCATTCCATTTGGTCTCCACCATATCTGGTATTCAAGTTTTTGGTTCCAATTCGGTGAATACACCGATAAAGCAGGCAATCTCGTCAACGGGGATCAGCGGATCTTCTTCGCCCAGTTAAAAGATGGTGTCCCGTTTACAGCCGGAACGTATATGACCGGGAAATACCCGTTCATGATGTTCGGACTTCCGGCCGCCTGTCTTGCGATGTACCATACGGTTGCGAAAGATCGCCGGAAAGCGGTTGAAGGGTTATACTTCTCGGCTGCCCTGACTTCCTTCCTGACAGGGATTACGGAACCGGTTGAGTTCTCATTTGTCTTCGTTGCCCCGTTATTGTTTGCAGTCCACGCTGTGTTTGCCGGATTGTCATTCATGATCATGGACATCCTAAATGTTAAAATCGGGATGACCTTCTCCGGAGGATTGATCGACTATACGCTGTTCGGTATTCTGCCGAACCGGACCTCCTGGTGGCTCGTCATTCCGGTCGGTCTTGTCTTCGCGGTCATTTATTACTTCGGCTTCCGTTTCGTCATCAAGAAATTTGATCTGAAGATTCCTGGACGTGAAGCGATTCAGGAAGGGGCAGCGACAGCCGGTGCGACAGCCGGTGAATTGCCGTATGAAATTCTCCAGGCATTTGGCGGACCTTCAAATATCAAACACTTGGATGCCTGTATCACACGACTCCGGATTACCGTCAATGATAAATCCGGTGTCAATAAAGAGCGCTTGAAACAGCTGGGTGCTGCCGGTGTCCTCGAAGTCGGGGACAACGTTCAGGCTATCTTCGGTCCGAAGTCGGACGGTATTAAAACGGAGATGGCAGAAATCATGAACGATCCGAATTACCAACCACCAGCCAAACCGGAAGCCGATCCGATTCCGCAGGTTCCGACAGGCGCGGAAGCACGGACGGACAACCGGACAGATGACCGGTCCGGATTAGCCGGAACAGATGGTGCCTATGTCCCGAGCGAAGGATATGTCTCGCCACTCAGCGGTGTGATTCGTTCCCTTGATGATGTACCCGATCAAGTCTTCTCCGGACGGATGATGGGTGACGGTTATGCCATCGAACCGACAGAAGGATATGTCGTTTCTCCTGTTTCCGGTGAAATCACGACGTTCTTCCCAACGAAACACGCGATTGGTATTTTGGCCGATAACGGGGATGAAATCCTGATTCATATCGGTATTGATACAGTATCGCTCGAAGGAAAAGGATTTGAAGCGTTGGCGAAAGCCGGCGACCGGGTCGAACCAGGTTCACCGTTATTGAACGTCGATCTGGAACAAATCCGACCACTGGTTCCATCATTGCTCACACCAATCATCGTCACGAACAGCGGCGACCGGAAAGTCTCCGTTGATGTTGGTAAAACCGTTGAAGCGGGTGAAAAGATTTCGTATGACATTAAATAAGAAGTGGATGCTGAACACGACTCCGATTTTGGAGTCGTGTTTTTTTTTGTATTCCGTGAACATTCAACGATGAGATTTTGCACATATGATGATACAATGAATAAGCTATTATGAAGATTAGCTATTTTTTGATAAGAAAGAGGTGAGTCGATGGCTACGACTTCGACAAAAACACGTTATGTCGTGTTAGGATTACTGATCGGGATTTTAGTGGCAGCAATGGATAATACGATTGTTGCGACAGCGATGCCGACGATTGTCAGCGAATTAAACGGCTTCGACCAATATGCGTGGGTCACATCGGCCTACATGATTGCGACTGTAGCGGGGATGCCGATCTTTGGTAAGTTAAGTGATATGTACGGGCGGAAGCGATTCTTCTTATTCGGCATGTTGCTGTTCATCGCAGGGAGTATCCTGTGTGGAATGGCAGACTCGATTGTTGAACTTTCCGTGTATCGTGCGATTCAAGGTTTGGGTGGCGGAGCGTTAATGCCGATTGCCTTTACCATCATCTTTGATATTTTCCCGCCTGAAAAACGTGGGAAAGTCAGTGGTTTGTTCGGGGCCGTCTTCGGAATTTCAAGTATTTTTGGTCCGTTGCTGGGTGCCGTCTTAACAGATGCCATCAACTGGCGTTGGGTCTTTTACATCAATATTCCCCTCGGATTATTGGCGCTTGCCCTTGTTTCTCTGTTTTACAAGGAGTCACCGATTCACCGGACACAAAAAATCGATTATGCCGGTGCTGTAACGTTGGTAGCAGGACTTGTTTTGTTCTTGCTGGCCCTTGAAATGGGCGGAAAAGATTATGCGTGGAACTCACCGCAAATTCTTGGTTTATTTGGCGGGGCGATTGTTGCCTTCATCGTCTTCGGGTTCATCGAACGCCGGGCAGCGGATCCTGTCATCACGTTCAGTTTATTTAGACGGCAACTGTTTGCTGCGACACAAGGCGTAGCCTTCTTTTACGGTTTTGTCTTCATCTCTGCCAGTGTCTTCATTCCGATTTTTGTCCAAGGTGTCTTCGGGGGCAGTGCGACCAACTCGGGTCTGATCTTGATGCCGATGCTGATTGCATCCGTCGTCTCTGCCCAGCTCGGCGGACGATTACCGAATAAATACGGATTCCGGAATGTCATGCTTGTCTCAGCGGTCTTCTTCTTGTTAGGAGTGTATCTCTTAAGTACGATGTCGCTTGAAACATCGCGCACCGCCATCACAATCTATATGATCATTTTAGGATTTGGTGTCGGCTTCAGCTTCTCGTTACTCAACCTGGCAAGTATCAACGGGATTGAGATGCAACGACGTGGTGCAGCCACATCAATGGGATCGACGTTCCGGACGATCGGCATGACGCTCGGTGTAACGGTCCTTGGAATCGTCCAATCGCGGACCTTCTCATCGACGATCAGTGAACAGTTACCGGGTGGAAACGCACCGGACGGCGGACAATTCCCGACGGCTTCAGCCCTTGCGAAAATGCCGCCGGAAGTAGCAAATGCAATCAAATCGTCACTTGCCGAATCGATTTCGTCGGTCTATCTGTGGGCATTGATTCCGGCTGTACTCGGTGTCATCTTTGTCTGCCTGATGGGCAATGAACGCCCGACGTTAAAAGAAGGACAGGGCGAACGACCGAAAACAAAGCAAGCATAAAGTGTGGTTGAACTATAGTGTGGGTAAAACTATTTAGATAAGCATTAACCGAAGAGAGGGAAGTGGAAGTCAAAATCCACTTCCCTTTTTTGTTGTTCGAAATCATTCGATGTACGAGACTCCTACAGGAAAACTGGCTTGTGTCTCGCCTGAGGAAAGCGAGTGCATAGAATGATTTCGACGTAAACTAATCCGATTTCCCGCACGAAGTATAAAGAAAAGAGAGGACTTTGTTAACACGACAAAAAAACACGCCCCAAAACGGGACGTGTCAGAAAAGATTATTTTTTGATATCGAACGTCGTGCTGAGGAAGTTAACGACATCTTCCGCTGTGTCCATATCGAGTACTTGTTCGACGATTGCTTCACACTCTGCTTTGTTCAAGCGAGTCATCAAGCTGCGTGCGCGAAGGACTGAAGAAGCAGACATTGAGAATTCGTCGAGTCCGAGTCCAAGAAGGATTGGAAGCGCGAGTTCTTCTCCTGCCATCTCACCACACATGCCGACCCATTTGCCTGCTTTGTGTGCTTCTGTGATGACGTTGTTCAAGAGGTTCAAGATAGCCGGGTTAAACGGTTGATAGAGGTATGAAACTTTCTCATTCATCCGGTCAGCAGCCATCGTGTATTGGATCAAGTCGTTTGTTCCGACTGAGAAGAAGTCGACTTCTTTTGCGAATTGTTTTGCCATGACAGCTGTTGAAGGAATCTCGACCATCATACCGACTTCAACGTCTTCTGAAACTGTCACACCTTCTGCCTGAAGATTTGCTTTTTCTTCGAGAAGAAGTGCTTTTGCTGCACGGAATTCTTCGAGCGTCGCGATCATTGGGAACATGACAGCAAGTTTTCCGTACGCGCTCGCCCGGAGAAGGGCACGGAGTTGCGTCCGGAAGAGATCCGTTTGATCGAGGCAAAGACGAATCGCACGGTATCCGAGGAACGGGTTCATCTCATGCGGAAGATCGAGGTAAGACAATTCCTTGTCGCCACCGATATCGAGCGTCCGGATGACTACTTTTTTATCGCCCATCGATTCGAGAACCGTTTTGTATGCTGTGAACTGCTCGTCTTCCGTCGGGAACGTTTCCGCATCCATGTAAAGGAACTCTGTCCGGTAGAGTCCGACTGCTTCTGCACCGTTCTCAAGGACACCTTTAACATCGTTTGGTGTTCCGATGTTTGCTGCAAGCTCGACATGATGTCCATCAGCAGTGACTGTTTTTTCGTTTTTGAGTTTTTTCCACTCTTCTTTTTGCGCGATGTACGCTGAACGTTTTTCTTCGTATTCTGCGATTTGTTCGCTTGAAGGATTGACGATGACGTCACCCTCTGTTCCGTCAAGAATCAAGAAATCACCGTGTTTGACTTCCGTCAAGACGACTTTTGTTCCGACGACAGCCGGGATTTCAAGAGAACGGGACATGATCGCCGAGTGCGAAGTCCGTCCACCGATGTTTGTAGCAAATCCTTTTGCATACTTCCGGTTGAGTTGTGCTGTATCTGAAGGTGTTAAATCTTCTGCAATGATGATGACTTCTTCATTGATTTGAGCCGGTGTAACGAATGTGATACCGAGCAAGTGGGCCATCGTCCGTTTTGTAACGTCACGGACATCGGCTGCACGCTCGCGCATGTATTCGTTATCCATCGATTCAAAAATCATGACCATCATCTGTGACACTTCATCAAGTGCTTGTGCTGCATTGGTTTTTTCATCATCAATTTTCGCGTTGACTTGGCTGACGATTTCCGGGTCTTCCAGGATCAATAAGTGAGCTGAGAAGATTTCCGCTTTGTCTGCACCGAGTTCTTTTAATGTGTTTTCGCGGATGATTTCAAGTTCACCCTTTGACTTAACGATGGCGGCTTGGAAACGTTCCTTTTCTGCTGCCGAGTCCTCGATTTTATGCGTCGGAATGTCAAAGACAGGTGTTTCCATTACGAATGCCTTTGCAATCGCAATCCCTGCAGAAGCGCCAATTCCTTTGATGTGCTGTGCCATGTGCATTACCCTCTTTTCAGTAAGTTTTTTCGCCGCAGCGACGTCATTTCTTTGCTATCTATAGATACCCATAAACGCATCTCTCTTAACGGGTCGCTTGCGGACTCTCCCTTTGAATGAAAACGTAGACATTTCTGTCGTTGCCAAATGACCGTTAAATAGAAGTGCCTGTCCTTTTCACCTGTTTAATCCTATCATATTGTGAAACGGGCAACAATTGTTTGAAACGTTCCAAATCGACAAATTAAAGAACGTCTTTTTTGAGAGCGGTTTCATTCGTCTTGAAGGCTATCAGTTGGAAAATTAGATTAAACACTTCATACTAATATGTATCACTAAAGGGGGATTTGAATATGCGATGGAATCAAGTAGATCCACAAGCTCATGTCGAAGTACTCGTTGTCGGTATTTCAGGAAACCAGCCGGTCGAGGAACGGATCCGGTCACTTTATCCGGATCGTTTGGATGAATGGGTACGCCGCGGGGACATCTCAACGAAACAAGGAGAACTCCGTTTACTGCCGACACTGACGGGAACCGTGGAACGAGTGTTGTTCGTCGGTCTTGGCAAGGCGGAAGGACTTACAACGGACGGTCTGCGCCGATTATTCGGAAAAGCGGCTCAGTTCCTGAAGGCACGCCAGCTGTCTAAAGTGACAATTGATGCAACGACTTTCCCGGATCAGCCGGTCGAACTGATTGCTGAGACGTTTGGCTTAGCTACATATGAAGTCAAACATTACAAAACCAACACCCGTGCGACATACGATCTGGATGTAACGATTTGGTCAGACACCGGCGAACAGGCGGTCGAACGTGGAGCCGCACTCGCACAAGCGACGAATCTCGCACGCCGTCTTGTCACGATGCCCGGAAATTTATTGACGGCACCGGCTTTGGCGGATGAAGCCCGCTTTATTGCCGAGCGTCACGGGCATGAGTTGAAGATTCTTGAAAAAGCCGACATGGAAGCACTCGGAATGGGCGCATTGCTTGCGGTCAATCAAGGATCGACAATTCCACCGAAGCTGATTGTCCTTGAATACAAAGGAGCAGGCGACGACGCTCCGATTGCAGTCGTCGGAAAAGGTGTGACGTTTGATACCGGCGGTTACTCGATTAAACCGAAAGACGGGATTGTCGGGATGAAAGGGGATATGGGAGGAGCGGCAGCCGTCCTCGGATTATTTGAAGCCCTCGGTCACCTAAAACCGGACGTCAATGTCCTCGGTGTCATTCCGGCGACGGATAACATGATTTCCGGTGACGCCTTCAAACCGGATGATGTCATCACGTCGATGGCAGGGAAAACAATTGAAATCCTGAATACGGATGCAGAAGGTCGACTTGTCCTCGCAGACGCTGTCACCTATGCCAAAGAATATAAACCGAAGATGATCATTGATCTTGCTACGCTGACAGGCGGAGTGTTAGTGGCACTCGGGACAGAAATTACCGGCGCCTTGACGAACGATGCCGGTCTGTACGAACGATTCGAAGCCGTAACAAAAGAGACGAATGAGATGGTCTGGCAGATGCCGTACGTCGATCAGTTCATCAAGCAAGTCCGCCGCTCGGATGTCGCCGACTTAAACAATTCACCGGGACGAATGGGACATATGATTTTCGGTGGTGCGTTTGTTGGTGAATTTGTTGGCGAGACACCATGGCTCCATCTTGATATCGCGGGGACGTCCGAACAAAAAGCCGCGACAGAGCTCGGTCCAAAAGGGGCGACCGGTGTCATGGTCCGCAGTCTCTATCATTTCGTCGAACGCGAAAAATGATGCGTCTGAACAGTGTCCTCATCTTAGTGACGATCATCAGTATTGTTTGGTACCTGGATTCACGGGAACAGATTCCTTTAGCGGCAGCGACTTTCTTCGGCGTCTTTACGATATTATCGCTGCTCAAGAGTCTGCGGGAGAAGTCCAATGGACGTCACCGGAATTGATGCGGCAAAAGCCGGATGGGTCGCCGTTTCGATTAAAGACGGTCAGTTTTCCTGGACCGTCGCTTCGTCGCTCGACGAGATTGAATGCGGGACCCGGACCTATATCGATATGCCGGTCGGACTGGAAGAAAACACACGGCGGGCGGTCGACCAGTTACTACGGGAAGAATTGAAACCCGGCCGGACGAGCAGCGTCTTTAACGCCCCGTTACGCACAGCACTTGAACAACCGGACTATCATACAGCAAACGACTATTCAAAGCAGCATGCAGGTTTTGGTTTATCGAAACAAGCCTGGTACCTGTTGCCGAAAATCGTGCAGGTCCGGACTCATTACCAACCGGGATGGGTCGAATCCCATCCGGAAGTCTGTTTTGCCCGACTGACGGGTCATCCGGCACGTCACAGTAAACGGACGGTCGAGGGAGTGACGGAACGGATTGCATTGTTGCAACGGTATGCTTGTCCGGCTTACTGGGAACTCAAGATGCGTGGTGTCGCGACGGACGATTGGATCGATGCTTGTCTGCTTGCGATTGCGGCAACGTTACCGGCGGTTTATTTGCCGGCTGATTGCCCCGTTGATATAACCGGATTTCCCTTATATGCAGCTTTACCAAAAAAGATCACCTTCACCGAAACGGTGTAGGTGATCCTTTGATAAAGTCCCAAAGATAATGAAAGATTTGAGCGTTGTGTAGTGCTTTAATGATGACCGCAATCAAGGGGCCTAAAATTAATCCGAAGACACCGAATACCTGAATGCCGACAAATAAGGCGATCAACGCGGTGATCGGTTGGATGCCGATATTATCGCCGACGATTTTAGGTTCCATGATATTGCGTTGTAAGATGACGATTGCGTAAAGGATCGCGAGACCGATGGCGAGACCCGTATCTCCCGTAATGATGGAATAGGCAATCCAAGGCAAGAAGACGGAGCCGGTTCCAAGATAGGGCAGGATGTCAAAAAATGCTGCGATAAAGGCGATGGCAAACGGATGCTCGACGCCGATGATCAATAGTCCAATCAGGACGATGAAAAAGGTGATCGTAATCAATGTCAGCTGCGCTTTAATATAACCGAATAAAGCAGACCGGAGACTCGTGACGACCGATTCGGCACGGGCGAACCACGGTAACATCTCGTATTTTTTCAATCGCAGCTCATACCGGTGCCAGTCTTTGGAGATGAAGAACCAGGCGAGCAATACGATGACTAAAATCAACGCGATGGACGGCAGTGTGGCTAAAACCGTCTGCAACATCCCGGCGACACTTTTCGAGCCTTCACCGATGGCACTGGCGAGTGAACTGCCGAGTGACTGGATACTGTTTTGGACGGTGTTTTGTTGTGACGGTTCAAGCGACCGGAGGGCTTCCGACGCATCGTTCCAAATCGGAGCCAGCTTTTCATTGTAGAGTTTCTGGAAATAAAGACTCAGCTCCTGGATTTGGGCCGGCAACTGATTGGCGACAAATACAAGTCCACGAATCAACTGCATGATGATCAGGACGAGTGAGCCGATCAACAAACCGCTCATTAAAATAATCGACAGCAGAGCGCCCCAACCGCGGTTGATCCGAAGCCGCTTTTGAAAAAAGTCAACGAGCGGCCGACTGAATAAAGCCAGTAAAAAAGCAAAGACGAACGGGTACATGAAAGAAGACAAGCGAATTATCAGCCAACCGGTGAAAAAGATGGCAAGGATGACGCCAATGAAACGGGCTATTTGCCATAAACGTTCAGTCGACATAAGCAACACCTCTTACTATGTATGTAATGTCATCATCATATCATGTTTGTCAGACGAACGTATCATTCAAAAGGAGGAATTCAGATGAAACGAAAAGAAATGGGAGTACTCATCTCACTCGCTGTTGCAAGCGGGCTCGCCGTCCGGGAATGGCGTAAGAATCAACAGTTTGCCAAACGATTTAAGGAACAATCGGAAGATCGAATCGTGAAAGGGATGGCGGAGGTGCAGGACGATGCAGGAGATGATTCTTCTTCAACAAAAGGTTGATGAAACGATTCGGACGCTTGGCGGATACTTTCGTCCGTTATCTGGACTGGCCCGTTTGATTGAGGAAGTCGGTGAAGTGGGGGAAGCGCTCGAAACCGGAGATGAGTTGTCGTTTCAGGCGGAACTGGTGGATGTCCTGATGATCTCGACCTGTCTTGCAAATCAATACGTGACGGATTTGGCAAAGCAGCATCAACAGCTCGGAACGATGGAAGACAAGGGACAAGGTTCGTTTTACCGCCTCGTTCATGAAGCGGGGCAGGTCGCCCGTGTGATGAACGGATATGAAGGGGACAAACCCCCGAAACAGACTGAAAATATTATTCCAATCGGGATGTCGCTCGCCCGTCTTCAACGGGAGTTGTTCCGACTGGCCCGTCCTCACGGCATCAATCTTCTGCAGGAAATCGATCGCACAAACGAAAAGAATTTAAATCGTGACCGCAAACGGTTTGCGTTAACACGTGATCCGGTGACGGAAGCGACGATTGATCATTTCCGAAGTGCGACCGGTAATACGGAACGTCTCTGGGGGGCACCGGCTTATGAAAGTGACCTCGCGCTTGAGGCGCACATTCAAGCGGCTTTACCGTCGCTCCGCCGGTTCCTCCGCTGCGCCCGGATCGAAGGCATTGCCGGATTCGTCATCGAAGCTCCGATGGAACGGACGGACAGCTTACGGAGCGTCAAAGATCAAGCGGATGAAATCGGCCGGATCGTTAAAGAGCAGACACCGTTGTCGTTTAAAGAGGCGCCGTACCGGATTGATGTCTACGCACCGCAACTGGGACCGGTGTCACCGTATCATGCGGAAGATGATCACCGGATGTTCCTCGTACTACATGTCGATGAGTAAATCAAAAAACGTCCATTCCAGTCGGAACGGACGTTTTTTTGCGTGGATTATCTTGAAGGATTAGATAATTCGACTTGCTTTTGGTTCAACTGTTGCATGAAACGGTTGATTCGGTGAATCGCCTGCTGGAGCTGTTCGATCGAACTGGCATAACTAGCCCGGACATAACCTTCACCGCTTGCGCCGAAGACAGAACCGGGGACGACCGCAACGCGTTCCGCGAGCAACAGTTGTTCTGCGAACTCTTCGCTCGTCAAACCCGTCCCTCCGATATACGGGAAGGCATAAAACGCTCCGCCCGGCGAATGCGTCGGCAATCCGGCATCGTTGAGCGCCTTGACGAAGTAGTTCCGGCGTTGGCGGTAACTGCGGACCATATCCGGAACGGTCTTGTGACGCGAGCGTAACGCTTCGATTCCGGCAAACTGAACGAGCGTCGGGGCACACATCATCCCGTACTGATGGACTTTAAGCATCGCCTGGCTGATCGCGGGAGGAGCACAGGTGAAACCGAGCCGCCAACCGGTCATTGCAAAGGCTTTAGAGAATCCGTTGATGACAATCGTCCGCTCCCGCATGTCAGGGAGAGTCGCGAAACAGGTTGGCTCATCTTCATACGAAAGTTCGGCG
>Ga0308167_1002172_pt1 | contig 19221 bp, 20 predicted proteins | sample PhyCR1_2_FD_202138 | JGI IMG/M metagenome (GOLD analysis project Ga0308167, IMG submission 202138) | Phyllosphere microbial communities from UC Gill Tract Community Farm, Albany, California, United States - DLSLRC.R1 | ecosystem: Host-associated > Plants > Phyllosphere > Unclassified | place... | reverse complement strand
TGGTCGAGCGCGGCGACCTCTCCATCGCCACCGCACAGAATCGATTGTCCAGCGTCAATCGAACCATGGCAGCGCTTCGCGGTGATCAGTACGTGAAAGTGCCGAGGCCGAGCAAGACGTTGGAAATGCAGCGCACCACCATCCGCATGACAGTTCCACAAGGCCAGGATCGCGAACACGTGATGCGCATCGTCGATGCACTCCGCGAACAGTATCCCCGTGCGGCGGCCATTCTGCAGTTGGCACGCGCCACTGGTATGCGACTGCGTGAGGCCATTTTGGCCGATTTTTCACGCCTGAAACGCGAGGCCGAACAGCTCGGCAAGATCAACATCCAGGACGGCACCAAAGGCGGGCGCTCGGGTGCATCGGCACCTCGCTGGATCTGTATGAATAACGATATTCACGAAGCTCTTAGGTATGCCGGGCAGGTCTCCCCAACCGATAGCCGCAACCTGCTTGCACCAAATGAAAGCTATCTCGATTTCGAACAGCGTGTCGTCCGCCCCGCACGAGAGACCCTTCACGCACACAGCCTCAGAGGTTTCCATGAATTGCGTGCAGCTTTTGCATGCGAGCGCTACGAGCAGATTACCCAACACCTCGCACCTATCAACGGCGGCAAGTGCAGCCTGCTAGACCCATATCTTGATCGAGAGGCACGTGCACAAATCAGCTACGAGTTGGGACATGGTCGAATAGACGTCGTATCGGCCTACATCGGAGGTCGATCATGAGCAAGCCCTATGATATGGAGCTGTTCTTAGCAGGGGTACTGACCGGGGCGCATGCCACACGTAAACGTCACATTCGCCAAGCCAAAGCCATTCAAGCAGCAATATCGAGTCGCTGGCATCTAAATAACCCGTGGACCTGGCAAAGAAAACACCTAGCCTGGTTTGTAAATCACCACATGCGTCTGCACTCAAAAGCGACGCGCTATTATTACTGCCTAACCTTAAATCTCATAACTCTGCGCGTAGGAAAGTCTTGGAACGTCTTGGGCTGGCCGTCGGCGAATCTACAGCCTGCAGCTGCTGCCAAAGAGATGAAGATGATAGTGCCTGAACCACAATCGCGAGCCACCTCATCTCAGGTACATGCAGTAACCAGCCCGAAGCGAGCGATCTCCGAGCTTGCAAAGTCAGGCTGCCATTCAATCTAAATTTTACGGCTAGGAGTTTTTTGTCTGGCTGTGCTCCTAGAGGGATGCAATCAGTGCATTCATGTGCTTTTGGTCAGTCTGCGTGATGGCTTCGATGAGATCCTTTACTGCATGCTCTACATCGAATATTAGTTCATTATTCCCAACCAATCTATCAATGGTATTAGCATGGCTAAAGTAGTGAAACACTTTTAGGATACGCTTGGACTTCTCAATACCAAATAATGCCTCAGCTCGTTGATCTAACGTCTCCTTCATGACTCCAGGCAGCCTTGAATAGGTATAAAGCTCAATAAATCTCCGCATCGCATTTGGCAGGAGCATTAAAAATGTTGTGATCTGTCTTGTTCGGAGCCTGATGAAATCGATAAATTACTTCAAATAGGAAATGATACTCCGACTGATAACGGGCCAGTGACGTAGGCATGTCGTTGAATGTCGATTGTTTATCGCTTATTCGCTTAATGAGGAACAGTCTAGCCCCTTGCTTGGAAGCTTCAGGCTTTATTTCTCGCAGGAGATTAAAGAATTCGAAATTATGAGTTGAAATGAATATTTGCTTACAGGTGGTCAACCATGGAGAATTTTCGTTTTCTTGCTTGAAAAAAAATGCACGGATCGCAGCTGTTATTTGAAAGATGTGATTAGCATCAAGGCTAGATATTGGATCATCAATATATACGACTGTCTGTTTGAAATCCTCGGGCTTCAACTCTTGAAGTTTGGTAAGGAAGTAGGAGAAGGCAATAGCGGTGCGTTCGCCATCGCTCAGGTTCTTGGCGATTTTGCCATTCGTACGAACGAGCCTAAACTGCTCTTGGTTTGTCGCCGGGTCTTTGGTAACAACTATCTGGACGGCTTCACTGCCCAGCATGGATCCTAGTCGCTCATTGACCTTCTCTCTGCCTAACTGGGCTTGACTAATAAGGGCCTGAAGCCTTTCGACCTCACTTTGACGATCAGTGGCGTAAGCGAGCAGCCTATCGCGACGTTGGACGAGACGTGCCTTGATGCGTTCGTATCCGGCTTTCTCTTGAGAGTCGATAAACTGCTGAACGTAATGATACCTCACTCGCTTAGTGGCCTCCGCCTTTGCAGTGGAGAAGTTGTCAGCTAGCTTATTGTTTTCCTCGATTAGGGTATTGATAGCATCAACCGCGTCGGTAATGGTGCTGGCTAGCCCTTCGGCCAATGGAGCTGGCTCCATCAGTTTGCGAGGGGCATCAACCTTGCGTTGAACATCTTCTGCCAGGGTTTTTACCGCCAGATTGAACGCCTCAATGGCCTTGGGTAAAGACTCGACAACAACCTTATAGCTGTCTCGGAACTGTGGATTGAACTCAGCTTCTTTAGGCGGTGCGAGCCTGATTTCGGCGGACTTGACACGGTGCAAGAGATTTTCGACTTTCCGCTTATGCTCCGCGAGATCTTTGGAAAAATGGGCCTGAAATACTGAAAGTCTATCTTCAGTGACGGTGTTTCCACAGAACTCGCAAGCACCTTCATGAGGGTGTATTTGTAGGCCTGACTCTACCCAGCGCTCGATCTCGGGATGGTCTTCGAGATGCTTGAGCGTATTGGTGAAAGTCGGGACAGCAGCAAGAATCGTTACTGCTTCTTGGTGAATATTTTCAATAGACGGAAAGGCCTCGATCCTATCAACGGTACTTGGTTTTTTGTTGTCAGGAGTTAGGGAAAGCTCAATATTTTCAGAGAGTTCCTTCTCGCCAAGAAGTTGGGAGTCTAGGACTCCCACTATCGGAATGTCATTTCCTAGTTGGGTTGCAGTATACGGATCGATTTTAAGAAGCTGGCGAAGATTTTTGGCCGTATCGGTTTTTGAAGTGGAGGCTGCTTGGGTGATACTGTTGAGTTGCGCGTCAAGCCGCCTCTTAGCCCCCTCAGATCTTTTTATTCGATGTGCAATGTAATTAATCTGGCCTTGGGCTTCTTCGGATTCCTTACCGAGAAGAAGTATCGGTTTAAAGCTACTGCCTTCAAAGTGTAGATTTTCTCGAATGAAGTCAGAATTGAAAACGCGAACTATTAGGCCAGATTGCTGAAAATTCTTTTCGGTAATCGGCTGATCATCGGTCTCGAAACTGAACTCACACCCGACTAGATCATGATTGAATTTCTTTGTTTCGAGTAGTGCAAACAACCTCGAAAGCGTAGTTTTTCCAGAATAGTTCCACCCATAAATCAAATTCTTGATCCCGAACTCCTGGGTACCCAATGGCTTTGTATAGTTATCGTAAACGCCCAAACCCTTTATCTTTGAAATCCCCGTAATCATTGTTAGCTCCATAGTACTTTTATTGTTGGTTCTTTAAGAGCCGACGTTTTTTATCAAGACAACTTGCCGCACATGGCAGGAGTTCCTCATTCCAACATTAGCCTAGCATCGAATCCAAATGAGCGAGAAAAACGTGTGTTTGCTTGACCGATTGCTACCTGTCGCCAATGTCCCTTTGGCCGATTGCTGCCCTTCAAAACTGCAGCAATCGACCCAGAAAACGTAAGTAGTCCTACTAATAAACCTAAGAAAATCAAAGAAATAAAATCTACAACCCTTGGCACATCAGAGATCCTTTGCGAAGAGCTACAGCACACGTTAAAGTGAGTAATGGCTTTTTGCTACAAACGGAAATCACCTCTGGAGCATGGAATGGCCCGCCGCTATAGCTTACTGTCCTCCATAAAGAGGATATTTTCACCCCTACTGCAATTTTCTAGCTTCGTAAAAACTAACAGCTTCTATTCCTATCTTTATGAAGATAACCCCGGAGGCTGTCGACATGAGACGAAGCAGCTTAATCATAGATACTTACATAAACTTGTAACGTTCAAATGATTTATATTCAAATTTAAACAACCCTAGCTGTTTCCGCGGAATTCAGCACCGTATCTATTTGAGCAATTTTATCCAAGGTTAGTGCTTATGATCATCGCCGAATACATAGAGTCAATAAGAGAAAAACTCAGGGACTGTCAAATCGCTGCAACTCTACAATTTGTTAAATTTTGCAAATTAAAGGAGAAGGAGGGGAAGGCTTTTCTAATAAACTTACCCACCGGAGCAGGAAAAACTGGCGTAATATCACTTATTGCCCACTTATCCAAAGAAGCAAAAGTTTTAGTAATATGCCACCGAAGGGCCGTCAAAGATCAACTATACCGTGAAGTATCTAAAAAGTTTTTCAGATCCACAATTGGTGATGACGAAATCATACTAAAGAAAACTTATAGGGACGCAGATTTCAACAAAGGTGACGGTATCTATATCTCGAGTTTCCAAAAGCTCTCTAGGCTTAACGAGGAAAATCTGGCCCGAATCCAACAAGAGTTCGATCTGATAATTGTCGACGAGGGACACTCCGAGCCATCTCCCATATGGAGAGAAATAATCAGGCAATCCAAAGCTCTTAAAGTTGTGGTGACGGCCACGCCATACCGAAATGACCTGTTCGAACTAAACGTAAGCACAAAACACGCATATGTATTCACATTCAAAAATGCGGTCTCCGACGGCATTATATACGCACCCACCTATGAGCAGGTTCGCGAAGTAGAAGCCACCTTACAAAAAGTGGCAAACTTCCTAAACTCAAATGCAGACTTGAAGTGCATAGTTAAATGCAAAAACCTAGAGGAAATAGAAAAATATCATAATATTTTTTCTCCTCATTTTAGTACCGCTAGTGTGCATGAAAAATTCGACAACCTAGAGGCTGATAGGAAACTCAAAAGGGTTAGCGCAGCACTTAAAATTGAAGGACTCAGAATAATTATCCATCAGCACAAGCTTGACGAAGGTGTAGATATACCCGAAGCCAAGCTTTTGGTACTGACCTACGAACTTGGTAGTGGTCGTGAACTTGTTCAAGCAGTAGGTCGAGTCGTACGTAAGTACGGCGACGTTCACCCTATCGTCTTAGATCTAACTGGCGGAGTAAATGAGGGCATGTGGGAAGGTTACGAGCGCTTCGATAACTACATTTCCACTGAGACTGGCGCCAAGGATTTTGTAAAATCGCTAAGCACTAGCTACCTAATCGAAAACTTTCTTGAATCTTTCCCTCAACACAGCTATTTCAGTGGACGTTTTAGGGAACGCGTCAACCTTAATGAAATCGAGCCCGAGCTGGATATATCAATCCCGCTAGCGTCGGTATGTTTTGTACAAAAAAACGAAGACTTCTCCACCTCACTTTTAATGGATCGTTTGTATTGGGAATTGCACGGCAGTGGCGCCCTAGTAAAGAAATATGACGAAGTACTAGATATGAGTGTATTAATATACGTCTCATTCAATAGTTCAAAATTCTTCTCAGAAAAACTTTTTTTTGAGCCAAAACTTGACTTGATAATCGTAAAAGAAATTGCGACCGGCGTTGCAATTTTCGATAGCGGTGGCGGGCGTTATTACAATCAGGAAAAATATAGGCTTAAGAATGCGATTCACATCGATAAGCTCACTGCTCTGACCGCGACAACTCAACATCGCAGAGTTAAAGAAACCCATGCCAAAGCCCTCGGCCGTCCTATTCACAGGCCCGAATCCGTAGCTTTGAAAGGACAAAATTTAGATAGCGCGAGAAGCAGTCAAAGCAATTCGAGATATGCTTTGACCATGGTGAAGGTTGATAATATCGGTAACGACGGAAAGCGAGCAAGCAGTTACTATATAGGGGCAAGATCCGGGAGGGTCTCGGACCAAAAGGAAAGTAATTTCACCATTCAGGATCTATCCGAATGGATTGACACCGTCGACAATCATATCAATTCCGGAGAACATGCTGGCCGCCTAATCAAATCTTATGCACAACCACTAGAGGAAAGACCACAATCACTCATCCTTTCCGTGCTATTGGACTTTACCGATCTCGAAAGTTCGCGCCCCGTTCGAGCAGGCATTATTTATCCTGACTTTTATTACATCGAAGTGGTAAACAACGAATTCCGCTTGATGGCAGAACATGAAACTATAACTTTAACACTAGTTTATCACTCTGAAGATGTTCGATTCGAAATTGCACTCTCTGGTCCGTCGGTCGGCGTTATGGATTTCGACTGGATTGTCGATCACTTGAATTTTTCTTCTCGGCTAAAAGTTCTCTTTGAGAATGGCGTAACCTATTTAGACGGACACTTCTATAAACTCTCACTTCCTTACGAACAGGGAGTAGATCCAAAAGATAGCTGGGCTGGGAACGCACTATATGAGTTAAGTGACTTGTTAAACCCTATCCTTAAAGAAAAAGGGCTTATGGAGGAACGGAAATATGTAGGGACAACCAATCACGGCTTCGATCCGACCTCGGTTTTTTTCTTACTCGACAAGTTGAAAGAATATGGTAATCCCAACACTGCATTAAGCGCTCTTGGCCCTTTCGCAAACTACATCCCTGGATGCGATTTTGTTTTTTGTTGTGATATGGGAACAGAACCTGCTGACTTTATTATATCGTCACCAGAAAAATTATGTTTCGTCCATGTTAAGTGCGGCACGGCAGACAACCCTCAATCGTCCGCCGGAGCCTTGGCGGAAGTCGGAAGCCAAGCTATAAAAAACATTCATATGCTAGTTTCAACTAACGACGAAATTAAACCTGGGAACTTTAATATTTGGGATAATCGCTGGCCCAGCGCTGGGGCCGAACACTCCATTGAGACACGTTACAGGCTTTTTGATGGCCAGATCAATAAACCGGTTCCTGTCGGTGGCTCGCTCTCTCAAAACGCATGGGAATTGATATGCGAGCGTAGACGATCGCTTAGGTGTAAAAAAGAAATATGGGTAGTAAGTGCTAATGCGTTTTCAAAAAATCACTTTGTAACGAATCTCAGCGATCCGTTAACATCCCTTCCGGAAACTATTCAAGCCTATCAACTAATTGAGGATTGGCTGAGCACTGCGGAAGAGCTAGATGTGGATCTTAAATTTTTTGTCTCTGAGTAGAATATATACGGAACGAGGGCGAAGGGATCGCCGGTCGTGGGATGCCAGAAACGATCACGCGATCATCTAGTGGGTTCATGCATGTTGATTTTCAGCACGCCAACTCTTGAGGTAGTTTTAGAGATAGAAAAAGCCTAGAACGGATATTTTTACCTTAAAAATTAGTCGTTTATAATAAAGTTCGACTCCTGGTGCCGCACCATACAAAACGAAGCCCCTGCAGAAATGCAGGGGCTTCGTTGTTTCTGAGGCGTCCATTTTTTGTGCACATGCTGGAGTCTGAAGCGAGCCTGCTCGCGATGAGGCCGCCAGAGCCACCGAAGATCGGTGGATCAAGAAATGGTGGGGCCTCCTGAAGCACTAATAACGATACAACTCAGCCAAATAGCATCTTCTGCCAATGGTCCTCACCCACAATGGCAATCGTCGCTCCCGCCTCACGCAGCTCGACGGCCTTCATGATCTTCGTTCCATAAGTGCTATGGCGCCACTGCTCGTTACCCACGCTACCAACCACCAGGTAATGCACCTTTTTACTTATGCTGCCCCCAATCAGGCCGCCGCGCTCTTCGACCAGCGCCTGGCAATCCTTACGCGGCCCAAAGGCCATGACGCCGGTAAAGACGAACATTCGGCCGTCCCAAATCAGATCGGGGACTGGTGAATTGAAAGGAAGATCCGTAGGAGTCACGGCAGCAGTACCGCCATCCTTCGGTCTCTCAATGCCCACGCCAGAGAAACTACGCAGAATGTTCAGCAGCTCTTGCGACTCATCCATGTCTAGAGCATTGTCCTGAAGCATGCACGCTAAACGCGAATACAGCAGGTTGATCACCGGATCGTTCAAATGCGCGAGATTGTCCTCCAACCACTGCTTTAGAAAAACCGCCTCAGTGATGTTCACGATACCGTCGGCTGTAATCCCAGCGGCCAACCCGACCAAAGCATCGGCGGCGCGACGATCGATACGGGATCGGTGGAAAAATTGGCTGTCCTCGAACTCATGGTGTAGATCCATTACGCGCTTTCCTTGAATAGTGCACTGGCTCGATACCGAAGCATATGCAAGCAAGTTGATGTGGTATTCAAAGCTAGCATCACTGGGCGCAGATACCGCTTTCGAAACAAGAAAAGATAGGTCTGCCCCGCTCCTGCTTGCCCTACAAAGCGAAGCTCCTACGGAAATGCAGAGGCTTTGTTAATTCTCGGGTGCGGATACTTCACCCATCTTATCTGGCGTGCCGACTGGTGGTGAAAGGGTCCCTTCGGTGACGCGTGCAGCTTTTCCAGCATTCATTTGCCGTACAGAGTCCAGCAAATCCTGCTGAAATTGTTCCTTCTCACGATCCATCGTTTATCCCTCTTACAAGTCGCTTTGAAAGGTTGCCGCCGAGCCGCTGAACTCTGCCTGTTTATCAGTAGCGAAGGCTCGAAAACGACGCAGATACCGCGTCATATTTAGACGCTGCGCGCTGAACCGCCTCATAGGGTGATCTTTCTAACGTTCAATGCTGAACTACGCCGCCTCCACCGATAAAGAAATCCGCCGCCCTAACTGCTGCAATGCGCGCTCGACATTCTCGATTTTGGAGTGGTGCAGGAAATCAACTAGTCGATCGACCTGGGGCCGTTGCACGCCGAGACGACGCGCCAGTTCGGCTTTGCTGACACCTGACTCCAATAGCGTATTCCAAAGCGCAACTTTAGCGGCAGTCAGTGCAGGGAGGCGCAACACAACATCGTTTTCCGGCTCTCCTGTGTGAGCAGTTGGGATCAACCGGCGATCATCCACATAGATGGAAAATGCCGTCTCAATCGCATCGATGGCGGTAGCCAATGCCTCCCCCAGAGTGTCGCCGACAGCGTGCATCTCTGGAATAGCAGCACAAGTCAGCCAGACGCTGCCCGGCTCTTCGTGAACATCCAAGGCGTATTCGAACATCACGCTTCCTCTCATGGGTACAGCTGGGCCTCAATCCTTTAGGCCCAGCTGTTTTATTATCGTTTTTCTCAACCCTTCGCCCATTTCCTTGGCTCCGTGATCGGGAAACACAGTTGATTTGCCATTCAAGGAAACCTTGAAATGGCTGCCCTTGCCGGCTTGGAACTCAACGCCATGGGCTTTCAACCATCGCCGAAACTCGCTGTACTTCATGTGCATCACTCGCTGTTTCGGTAGAGCGAATGTGCAACATATCTGATGCATGCGCAACAAAATTGTTGCACATGTAAATAACCGCTCAAGGCCAGCACTCGGCCATGATTGCGCACTTGCTCGTGTCGAGCTACCGTCAATCCCGTCGCTGCCCATTCAGCGACCGGGCCTGAGAACCCGCGTAAGATGCAGGCGCACCAGCGCCCCAACCCACGATTGCCGGCGCTTTTTTGCGTCCGTCTTAACGTGCAATGGCGGCTGTGCGTGGGAGACCTTCGGGTCTGCCGGGTTCCTGTATCTCCGGTTTCTCAGCCTGCGCATAGCTGCCACCCTTTCGCCTGAGAACGAAATGGCAGCTCTCTCATTTGAAACAGGGAGTTTCACAGATGAATGCCATCGATCCATCCGCAATCCGCTGCCTCGCGAGACCGTTCACCTCGCCTCACTTTCAATTGAACGGTGAAGCGAAATGACCAATTTCCTCGATCTGAAATTACCCGGCCTCACGCATTTTTCCTTTCAGTCCAACCAGGCGATGTTCCGCACCAACCGAGGCGTGCCGGTGGTTGCCGCTCTGTCACATGCCTCGCACCTGCTACACATTTCAAAGCTTCTCACTGCGGACTCCACGATTTCTCGAGATCCTGATCTGCACGCTTACGCCTCGCAGTATCTGCAGGAATTGAGCAAGGCGCTGATCGATGATGTTGTGAAAGTGCTGGATGCGCCGCCAGTCAGCCATTGACGTAATTCGCAACACTAAGCCCTCGCGTCAATGCGAGGGTTTTTTGCGCTCAAACCTGATTGATCTCAAACACAATCGAAATCTTGCGCTCGCTCGCACTCCACACATACCGCAAATGCTTCCCCTGCTTCGGAATCGAAACCGCCGGCGGCCGAAGCGCTGCAACACACTCATGCCCAGCCAATCGCACGCTGTTATAGAGCAAGCCCCACGATTCAGCGTCGCGCAGTTGCCGCGCGAACGCTTGCGATGGGCCGTAAGCTACCGGGTCAGGCTGATGCAGACTTTCGAAGCCTTGGCGAACGTCATGCAGCGGCTTGACCACTCGATTGACGTAGGTGCGCATGGTCAACTCAAGATCGGCTTCCTGAGTCGCAGCAAGGAAACGCTCCTGATGAAAACAGGTCTCGGCAATCGCCGCTGCCTGGCTGCTCGCGGCGTAGTAGACGCCGAAGGTGCCGTCGCTGAAACGGCTGCGTTTGCCGACGTGGGTGAAGGCGGCCATCACCGGGCTGGAGCCGGGGCCGGACAGTCGATCTTCAGGGCGTACGCGGGCGAGTACGCCGGCCTGTTCGATCAGGCGATCGTTGGTCAGCGCTTCGATGGCGTAGGCGATTTCGAGGTCTTCGGGGTCGAGCACGTCTTCGAACAGGGCAATCGGCGGGAAGCTGCTGTTGACAATGCGATACGCCCGCGGCCATGGCACATCGACCAGCGCCGGGGTTTTCAACCGCGCACTCCGTCGAGGTAGCGGCGCACGTCGGCGATGTCGATCACCCTCCCCGCCAGCATGTAATCCAGCGCCGTTTGGCCATTGAACGGTGCTGCGGTGTTCGGGCTGCTGACCCAGGTGTAGGCGCGTTCGCGGCTGTTGCTGAAGATGATGCTCAACGCCTTGTGAATGCCCATCAGGTACGAAATGCGCTCAAGGGTATCGTGAGGCAAACGGATGTTAGGCGGCAGGTGTTTGTATTTGTAGAACGTGGTATTGCCGACGCCGCCAAGTAAGGTGCGTTGCTGCTCGGCGCTGCAGCCCCAGTGCTCCATGAGGTTGAAGAAGAACTTCAGCGCAACGCGGCCGGCTTCGGGGGCGTCGAGTTGTTCGCGTGGGTTTAACGCAGTAGATGAAGTTGGCATTTGGCCGTCTCCAGAGAAATCATCATGCCTTGAGGTTAGTACATATCTGTACATTTACTCAAAACTAATACACTTAGGAACAACCGTGCAGAGTGAAAAATCCATACTGCTTGCACACATTTTTTGATCTCCATCACCCCCATCCCAGCAAAAACCCCGATCCTCTGTCAGCCTCCAGCCATCGGCGGGGAAATCAATTCGCTACCAAGTCCGCGACAACTATGCTCAGGTACGGGAATATAGCCAGCATATGGCGCCGGTTCAGTCGTCTCGTAAACAACAATACCAGCCCACTTCAGAGGGCATTACCCATGGATAGCAGAACCTTACGCAACCTGATGCGCATCGTGCAGACTGGCTCGCTGTCGGCTGCAGCCGAGCATTCGTGCCTGACCGTGCAGGCATTGGCCGCACAGTTGAACAAGGTCGAAGAGCAGTTCGGTTTCCGCTTGTTTCGCCGTTCCAACAAGGGACTGACGCTGACGCCGCAAGGCACGGAGCTCACGCCCTACATCGACAAAGTGTTGATCGCCACGCGACAGATGGAAGAAAAGGTCGAGGCGCTGAAGGTGCCCGGGCAGCGGACGTTGAAGGTGGCGTTGAACAACACCCTGTCGCCTGATTTCAACCGACGCATGATCGGACGCCTGATCGAGGTGTTTCCGGATTATCAGATGGAGTTCAGCTACGCCGAGTCGATGGAAAATCTGAGTAAGCTGAAGAACGAAGATTTCGACCTCGCCGTGCTGATCGGTCCGCAGCGCCCGGGCTTGCCGAGCATTGTGCTGCCGGACGTGCAGGTTCAGGTGGTTGGTGCGCATTGTGGGCAGGAAAACGATCCGCTGACGTTGCTGGGCAACAAGTTTCAGGTGCGTCCTGCGGAAGATTGTCCGTATTCCCACAGCTTTTTGCGCTTTCTCGACGCCGGGCTGGGCAATCACGAGAACGGTCAGCGCATGGTCTATTCCTGCAGCGAAACCCTGACGCTGTCGTTGATCACGCAGATGGACGCGGTGGGTATGGTCTCGCGTGAGGCCGCGCAGAAACACGGCCTGACGATATTCCCCGGCTTCGAGGATTTCCTCGAAGTGCGCCTGGCGGTGAACAATCCTGAATTGTCCCACCAGGCCCTGAACGATGTCGTCGATATGCCGCTACATGAACGAGCCGAGCGCAATGTACGCAGCCGTCCCCACCGCCACACTGAGAAAGAGGTTTTTGCTGAAATACGCACATAGCAACGTCGGAATCGCGGCATAGAATTCCGGGCGATCGAGCTGTATCTGCCGGTCCTTGATCAACAAGGGGGTCAGGCTGATCGCGGCGACGATCGCCACCGGCAAGTATTCCAGTGCCCGCGCGATAAATGGCGGCCAATGTTCGGTGTTGATTTGCAGCGGCAGTGCCCGTGGCAGGAACGTCACGGCCATCATCAGCACCACCACCAGAATCAGGAACGTTTGGTCAGGCATACACCCACTCCGCAGCCCACAAACGTGGCGATAAATACGTTGAAGGGCGAACTGCCGATCAGGCTCAGCGCGCCCATGCAGATCACGGCGGCAGCAGCGGCGATCAGTTTGTTGCGCGTGTTGCACAGCGACACCAGCACGTAGAGCATCATCGCCGTCAGCGCGTAGTCGAGCTGATACTTGATCAAGTGCGCCGCGTACTGCGCGCAGACCGCGCCGAGCAAACCTCCGAGCACCCACGAGGTGTGGCAGAACAGGTTGAAACCGATCAGATAACGCACGTTGACCGGTGCGCCGGTACCGAGCTTGACGCTGTGGAAAGCGAAGGACTCATCGGTCAGGCCACCGGCGTAAGCCCAACGCTCCATGCGGCTCAAACCCAGCGCGCGCAGGGCCTTGGCCATGTACACCGACATCAGCATGTGCCGCGCATTGATCAGGAAAGTGGTCAGCACAATGGTGGTCAGTGATGCGCCGCTGGAGATCAGCGCCAGCGCGGCGAATTGCGAAGCGCCGGCATAGACAAACAAGCACATCGCCACCGGCAGCCACATCGGCAGGCCGGCGTTGACCGCCATCAACCCGAAGACAAACGACACGGTGAAATACCCGGCGACCACCGGGCTGGCTTCGGCAAACGTGCGCGACGGCTGATGAGTCGCCATCAGCGGTGCGCTGCCGGACCTTTCATTCATAGATCCCTCTCAAATGTCCGTTCGCCGTGAGGCTCGCAAAAACCCTGGGCAGTCCAGAATCGCTTGCCCGCGAGGTTAGCATCGTCGACGAACAGAAACATCCGCAGCACCCCGACCCGCTTCATGTCGGACGATGCAGCTTCGACAAGGCGCTGTCCCACGCCTTGGCTGCGGTAGCGCGGGCTGACCGCCAGATGGTTGATCGTGCCACGACTGCCGAGCATGCCACCAAGCACCGCGCCGACGATTTCACCCTCCACATCGAACGCCAGATACGCCGTGGTGGTTTTCTGGATCAACACGCCACGCAGGCATTTGGCGTCCTGCCATTCGCAGAACGACACTTCGTCGAACTGGCGGAAGAAACGCTCCATGCGTTGCGCATCCTTGGCGGTGGCACGGCGCAGGACCACTGGCGTCGAGCACTCGACGCCGTCGATTGGGGTGATCTGATTAGCGAACAATGTCGAAAGCGGTCCCGGGCCGCGAGAAGGAAATCGCCAGAATCTGACGGTACGCCATGGCATGGGTGTGGGTGTTGCGCGCCGGGGTCACGTAATGGCGCATGTCGCGATCGAGGAAGTAGGTGGTGTCGAGAATTTCCTCGTAGGTGGTCGCCGCCAATTGATGCTCGTGGATGTCGTACAAACGGCTCTCCGCGCCATCGACGTTATTACGCCCCCAGAAGTGCACGCCGCTGAACGGATAGCCGTCGCAGTGAATGCCTTCAGGCGTGATTTCCAACTGTTTACCGGGTTTGATTTCGATCCGGATCTGATGGATCTGGCACTGCCAGATCTCATCGTGCAACTCTTCCGGCAATACACTTTTGTACACTTCGAAATCAGTGTCGATCAGGCTGCGCATCACCGGGGAAGAGATCACTTCTTCGGAAAAATCCTGAAAGTGCCGTACCACGCCACCGACGTAAGCGTTGTTCTCTTTCGATTGCACATAAGCGCGATGCTCAAGTTGCTTGAGCTCACGGGTTTTCGGGTTGTATTCAAAGTCGCTGTAACGACGGTAACGCATGCCGGCCTCGGCCTGACCGTAGTAGCTGTCAGGCTCCATGTTTTCCCAACTTTTGGTCAGTCTGACGAAGTCGGCAAAATGACCGTAGAGATTGAAGTCACCACCCTGGACGTTGACAAACTTGTCGCGCCGTAGCGATTCGCCCACTTCTCTGTTCAAAACGATCATTACCCAATTCTCCGCTGCGTTGAACGCCCTAATCTATTAGGTGGAGAATTTGCGTCCATGAGAAAGAATTTCAGGCATTTGAAGCACTGCTTGAAACGAAATCTGCAGCGCTTGAAAAACAACTTTTACATGACAAAAACATCGGTTATTTCCGGTTTCCGCTGAAAAACCGTCGAAAAAAAACCCCGAACGAATCGGGGTTTTCTCATTTTCCTTACAACGTATCGATCATCAGAAGATGTTGATCGGATAGTCCACGAATACCCGCAGCTCGTTACCGCTGACGTTGTATTCGCTGGATTTCTGCGATACGCGCAGGATCGAGCTGCGCAACTTCACGCTCAGGTCTTTGGCCGGGCCACTTTGCACGACGTACTTGAACTGGTTGAAGATCTCGCGCTCGGTACCGCCTTCGCTGGTGGAGGTGGTGATGTTATCGCCACGCACGTAAGCGAAGTTGTAGCTCAGACCCGGAACGCCGAATGCGCCGAAGTCCAGGCCGTAGCCCAGTTGCCAGCTGCGTTCGTCTTCGGCGTTGAAATCCGACCAGTAGGAGTTGGCCAGGTAGATGGTGTTACCACCGTCACCGACACGACCCTGATCTTTCTGATAACCGCCGTAGGCATAACCCAGGTTGCTGTCACCGGTGGAACGCTGATGCGCCACGGTGAACGAGTGCGGGCCGGTGGCGAAAGTGGCTGCCAGGCTCCAGATCTTGTTGTCGTCACCGGTTACACCGTTTTCGCGGACATAGGAATTGTCCAGCTTGGTGCGGTAGCCGTTGAAGTCCAGGGTCAGGGACTGATCCTTGTTGAACGGGATCACGTAGTTGGCGTTCACGTACTGTTTCTTCAAGACGTCTTCAACGTCGGACGCGTACAGCGCGCCTTTGAAGTGTTCGGTGAACTGATAGCTACCGCCCAATACGTTGATCGCCTTCAGACCGCCGCTGTCACGGCCTTCATCGCTCTTGCGCGACTCGGCGGTGAAACGACCGGCGTTCAGTTCCAGGCCTTTGATCTCACGGGAAGTGATCAAAGTCCCGGTGTAGCTTTCCGGCAGCAGACGCACGTTGTCGTAACTCAGCACCGGCAGGGCCGGCATCTGGTCGCCGTAGGTCAACACGGTGTTGGAAACACGGAATTTGACCGCTGCGCCGCCCTTGGCGATGTCGTGGTTCGCGCGACCGTCGTTTTCCTGTCTGAAGAAGTCGATGCCTTGCGCGCCGGTGCGGCCTTTGCCGCCGTCCAGACGCAGCGCGTACAGACCAAAGGCGTCAACACCGACACCTACGGTGCCTTGGGTGAAACCGGAAGAGAACGTTCCGATTGCCGCCTGGCCCCATTCGGCTTTGTCCGGGCGACCATCTTTGTAATCACGATTGATATAGGCGTTGCGCAACAGCACTTTGAGGCTGCTGTCTTCAACGAAACCCTTGGATTCGGCCTGGTCGTTAGCCATGGCCTGTGTAGCACTCAACATCCCCAGTGCGATCAGGCTGATTCGCTTGTTCAACATTTTGTTTTCCTTATTACGGGTTGAAACGCGCTGTGTCGAACGGCTGAAACGGCGCTTTTGCACTCTTGTATTCACCCCGAAACAAAAAGACCCGCCAACGCAAACGTCATGGCGGGCCTGCTCCTTGTTTTGAGTCATGGCGGTTAGCCACAGGCGTTGGGCCGAATCGTAGCCGCGCCCTGAACAGTGTGTCAATTTCAAGAATCGTCTTTAAATAGGCGAAAAACGTCTAAGAAACGTAAATTCTTAGCTGGGCGATTGCAAAAAAATGAAGTTAAGCAGGGAGTTTTGGTCTGTGTGCGAGCCTGCTCGCGAAAGCGGTGGCCAGTCAACAAGGCAGTGACAGTGCTGACGCCTTCGCGAGCAGGCTCGCTCCGATCTTTGAACGCCTGTGGATTAAAATCAGGCAAAAAAAAGCGCCGCCATCCCGGCAGCGCTTTTACCAATCCCTATTGTTCCTATCCTTCTATCACATCCCACAACGCTTCCAGTTCAGCCTCGCTGAACAGGCCAGCGGGGTAGCGCTCGATCATCATCCGGCGCGGATCAGGTTGTCTGATCTGACGCGTTCCATTGGACTTCAACCAGTGCGCAACCAGCTGGAGCGATTCGCCGTTAACGGCCATGGGATGCACAGTCCGCTCGCTGACTACGTTCACTTCGGCGTTCATTTCAGCGCTCTCTCCCCGTTCATGAGCGGCTACGTTATCCAAGGTTTGTGACAGAACTGTTGAAGTTCCCCTCCCTCCCTAGTGCACCAGAAGCAATACAAGAGGTATGCCAAGGCGCGCAGATTCCCGACCAGCGCGCATGAAAAAGCCCGCGGTCCTGATGGGCCGCGGGCTTGCTTGGCGAGCTAACCGTTGTGTCGCTGTTTTGCTAACCGACTCAAGCTGTTACGACTCAACTCACTCTTTGTGCGGCGCTGGCTGCTGTTGGGTAAGGCAGTGAATATTGCCGCCGCCCAGTAACAATTCGCGGCCCGGCACCATCACCACTTCATGCTGCGGGAACAGCTTCTGCAGGATTTCCCTGGCCGGCGCATCCATCGGGTCGCCAAAGCTCGGCGCGATGATGCCGCCGTTGACGATCAGAAAGTTCACGTAGGAACCGGCCAGGCGCACGGATGGATTGCGCTCCTGCGAACCGTCCACCGCATCGACTCCGGAGCATTCTTCTTCGGTCGCATACAGCGGCCCCGGAATCGGCATTTTGTGCACCGTGAACGGGCGGCCCTTGGCGTCGGTGCTGTTTTGCAGCACTTGCATTGCGGCCTGGCAGCGCGGGTAGTTCGGATCCTGCGGATCATCGGTCCATGCCAGCAGCACTTCGCCCGGACGCACATAGCAGCAGAAGTTATCCACATGGCCGTCGGTTTCATCGTTGAACAAGCCATCCGGCAACCAGATGATCTTGTCCACCGACAGGTTGTCACGGAGCACCGCTTCGATTTCTTCGCGGCTCAGGTGCGGATTGCGATTGCGGTTGAGCAGGCACTCTTCGGTGGTAATCAGCGTGCCTTCGCCGTCGACGTGTATCGAACCGCCTTCAAGCACGAAACCTTCGGTGCGGTAGCGCGGGCTGCGTTCGAGTTCGAGAATCTTGCCACCGACCTGCGAATCACGGTTCCACGGCGCATACAGGCCGCCATCGAAACCGCCCCAGGCATTGAAATCCCAGTTCACACCGCGCACTTCGCCATGGTTGTTGATGACGAAGGTCGGGCCGCTGTCGCGAACCCAGGCGTCGTCGCTGGACATTTCCACCACGCGGATATTCGGCACGTCGAGGCGCGCGCGGGCGTTTTCGTATTGGCCGGCGGAGACGGCAACGGTCACCGGCTCGAAGCGGGCGATGGCTTTGGCCACTGCGGCGTGCGCGGCCTGCGCCGGTTTGCCGCCCAGACGCCAGTTGTCCGGGCGCTCGGGCCAGATCATCCAAGTCTGGGTTTGTGGCGCCCACTCGGCCGGCATGTAGAAGCCGTCGGCGCGCGGGGTACTTTTCAATGTGGTCATCAGGACTCCAGGGAACCGTCGAGGGTTTTCAACGCGCCGTACAGATTCGGCCGGCGGTCACGGAATGATCCCCACGCGCTGCGAATATGTTCCAGCTCGTCGAGGTTGAACGTGTGCACAAGAATACCTTCTTCGGTTTTATTCAGCTCCTGCACTTTTTCGCCGAACTGGTTGGCGATGAACGACGAGCCGTAAAAGGTGATGTCATAGCCGTCCTGCTCTTCGTTGCCGATGCGGTTGCTGGCGATCAGCGGCATCAGATTGGCGCCGGCATGGCCCTGCTGCACCCGCTGCCAGTGATCGCGTGAAGAAATGGTCTTGTCGTGGGGCTCGCTGCCAATCGCGGTCGGATAAAAAAGGATTTCCGCACCTTGCAGCGCCATGCTGCGTGCCGCTTCCGGGAACCACTGGTCCCAGCAGATGCCGACGCCGATTTTCGCGTAACGGGTGTTCCATACCTTGAAGCCGGTGTCGCCCGGATTGAAGTAATACTTCTCGTGATAGCCCGGGCCGTCGGGGATGTGGCTCTTACGATAAATCCCGAGGTTGCTGCCATCGGCGTCGATAATCGCGATGCTGTTGAAGCGCGCACGCCCCGCCAGTTCGTAGAAGCTGATCGGCAGCACCACCTGCAGCTCCTTGGCGATTTTCTGGAAATGCTTGATGGCGACGTTGTCTTCCACCGTCGTTGCCAGTTGCAGGTAATCCGGATTCGGCTTCTGGCAAAAGTACGGTGCCTCAAACAGTTCCTGAATCAGGATGATCTGCGCGCCTTTGCCGGCGGCTTCGCGGACCAGTCTTTCAGCGGTTTCGAGGTTGGCTTCCAGGTCCCACGAACAGGCCATCTGCGTGGCGGCGACGGTAACGATACGGCTCATGAATCATCTCCGGGCTAGTGCTTTGACGGTCGAAGAGTTCGACCGAAAAGAAAACGCGCGCACCGGACAAGAGATCACCATGCCGGAGCAATGGCGACTTTATAACCGATAAATATCGGCTTTAGAAGCTGTAAATAAGGAATCTCTCTGTTTTAACGCCAATTAAATCGATACAAATCGGACTTAAGACTGAAAACAGATGTGGGAGCGAGCCTGCTCGCGAATGCGCTGTGTCAGTCACCGCGTGTGGCGACTGATACACAGCTTTCGCGAGCAGGC
>Ga0308167_1002169_pt1 | contig 19253 bp, 23 predicted proteins | sample PhyCR1_2_FD_202138 | JGI IMG/M metagenome (GOLD analysis project Ga0308167, IMG submission 202138) | Phyllosphere microbial communities from UC Gill Tract Community Farm, Albany, California, United States - DLSLRC.R1 | ecosystem: Host-associated > Plants > Phyllosphere > Unclassified | place... | reverse complement strand
TTTTTCGCGCCTGCTTAATCTGGCGTGTCAGAACGTCGAAAATGTACGCAGCTGCAACATCACGGTTATCCAACCCGTAAAAACTAACGACGCGTTTGTAGCGGTAGCCAGAGGTTGCTCTCCAACCCACAAGGCACTTAACAGCGAACGCCTTTTCGATGGTTTGAGTAAGGTAGATCATGTAAAGAGGTAGTTTCTCTGCATCACTTGGAGAGCTTTTGCTATCGCTGGTGCTGATTTCAGAGAACACGACCTCTGATTCACTCAGGCCATGCTCACGCATGAATGCCTGCGCTTTTGACATGGCACTGGCGGCTTCTGCAGAGCTGCTGGTGTTCTCAGCCAGACGCATCAATTTTTGGATTTTGGCGAGGTATTTCTTTTTGGCTGCAGCGTCCATTACTTACCATCCTTACCGGCGCGGAGTTGGTTGGCGTAGGCGAGCAGTTCATCGCTCAGCTCTGCGGCACCAGATGAACGTAATTCGGCATCCTCATGACTGATATCGTGAGCATCCATGACACAATCTGGGTCACACAATGCGCTGCTTGAATCCAGGGCATTAGAAATTGCCTCAGCCCGTACAGAGTTGAGATAGGCGTCGGTGTCTGGGGCTTGAATAGCTGACAATGCTCGGTTGCGGTGTTTTCGATCTAGTACGGCTGCTTCAGGCTGGAGAATGTCACATAGTACCTTCGCTTTTTCCTCATTCTCAGCTGCTAACTCGTCACGCTCTGCCTTAAGAGCAGCGTAGCGTTCATAACTCACATAACGACCCGCTTTATGCTCTAACATTCCCCGCAAACCATTATGGGAATAACGTTTAACTTCACTCATCCCTGACTCCTTAACCCATACATTCCATGTAAATCCCACTGGCAATCAGTCGGGCGCTCCTCCTGCTGAACAGGGCAGGAACATACATGCGAGCGGGGTGGGGTCAGTTTGGTGCGCGTAGTGCGCTTCAGGTTGAGCTGCGAAACCAGCCTCGGTGTGTAATCGCCAGGGGTATTACAGATGAGGCGTGGTCGGGGGTATTCGTCGAAAATTTCAGTAATCAGGTCGTCGATGTCCTGGATCATAATCGTTTCCTCGATTATGGCTGGTGGGCTACTGCAATAGCCCACTGCCGTTTCTCCACACTAAAAAAGTTTTTAAGAAAGGCTGCGTAAGAAATCAGCAAAGTTAAGGGTAACTTTGTGATGAAACGGATGTTCGCATTTACGGACTAAATGGTCAACATTTTATGTTCGTATATACGAACGCTGGCGGGTTTGGGCCGTATCTACGCCCATTTTTGAGGTATCAATTGAGATGGATTATGGAAGTTTTGTTTGCACTGATACGCCAGTTGCAACGATTTGAGTGAGCGATTCCAACTCGATAGTTTTGTATCCAGAATTGACCGGGGCGAGATAGGCACTCGGGCCATCGATCACTAGTTTTTTGATAACAGATGCATTGCCAACTTTAGCCAAAACAATTTGGCCTGATTTTGCCTCTTTATCGGGGTCGAAAATAACTATAGCGCCCTCTGGAATGAGTCCAGCCATAGAATCATTGTCCATTTCTACGGAGAACGCATGGGGGGATACGTCATCAGTAACAGTGGTCCATTTTGAAAATTCGTTCTTTTCGTTCATCAAATTTCTCCAGTCCCCCGCCTGCGCCAGCGAGATTAGAGGGATTTTCTGGAGTGACCTTTGATCTGACTCACCGTGCCTACCTCTTTGTGAGTAGTTGCCGCCGTTGATTAACCACGTTTCAGTTACGTTTAGAATCCTGGCTAATTTGGGTATATGTGTTGCTGAAGGGTTATTATTGCCATTCACCCACTGGCTCACAGTGCTTTTTGATGCTCCGGTTCCTGCAACAAGATCCCTGCTGCGCAGATTGAGTTCCTGCATTTTGCTCACAATGCGATCACTAATGGTTTGGTGAAATTGCTGCTTCATGGTTGTCCGCTTTTCTGAACTATTCATGTTTGAATTATTGACCATTGAACATCCGTTCACTTAAACTCAGTTTGTTCGCTTTTACGGATGAGGTGGCTATGAATAAATCTGAGGTTTTGAATTATTACGGAGGAGTCACAGCAACAGCGAGATTCCTGAACATCGCAAAATCTAGTGTTAGCGGGTGGTCAGATCCTATCCCATGGAAATTTGCACTGCTGATTTCCGAGATTACAAAAAACGAACTTCAGTTCGTCTCCAGCGATTATCCCGATCTGGTACCACTTTTCGAACCACAGCCGGAGGGATTGGACCGTGGGTAATGAACCGAAATGGAAAGCAGAACGCCAGCCAGCTTGGATGATTACGGCGATCCGCAAAACAATCGCCGGTCTGGCTGGTGGATATTCCGAGGCCGCTGAGATTCTGGATGTTACCGAGGACGGCGTTCATAACAGGCTGCGCAATGGTGGCGATCAGTTGTTTCCGATTGGCTGGTCGATGGTATTGCAGCAGGCAGCAGGCAGTAATCACATCGCAACAGCTATAGCGAAAACCTCTGGCGGCGTGTTCGTGCCACTACCGGATGTCGAGCTGGTGGATTACGGCGATATCAATCAACGGCTGCTGGAGGCTATCGAACAGATCACCCAATACTCACAGCAGGTGAGGGCAGCTATCGAGGATGGAGTGGTGGAACCGCATGAACGCGAGATCATCGATGAGGAGTTAAACCGTGCCATTACCAAATTACAGGAGCATACGACGCTGGTTTACAGGGTTTTCTGTGCCCCAGAAAAGTGAAAGCGCCAGGTTGCAGCCCGGCGCTTTCGGCGACTACATCAATTAGTGTGGAGAAATAATCGCGTGAATAATTTAAACAGATCCCCGGATTTTCCGCAATTCCGTTGCCTGCCCATGAGGGGCGGGCGCAGTCGGCAGCCATTCCGTTATGTGCCGAATTTACAGGGCGCTAGCAATTTAGTCACCCGCGACGACATAGAGCGGGCTGTGGGTGACTACCTCAGAAAATCAAAACAGTCAGGGGGCTAAATGCCCCAGCTATCAGATGAGATTATCCAGCCGTGGGTCGCGCGCTATACCGATCCACGCGGTGTGATTGTTGAAACCATAGGCGTTGATGTCACGAATAACCGGGTGCTGTTCAGGCGTCCAGGTTACCCGTACGTCTGCGTCCAGCCCCGAAATCTATGGGGTCAGAAGTTCAGGAGAGTTAGTGATGAGCGTTAAATTGTCTTCATACGTCTGGGACGGTTGCGCGGCGTCAGGTATGAAAATCACCAGCGTGGCCATCATGGCGCGCCTGGCTGATTTCTCCAGCGATGAGGGCATCTGCTGGCCGTCAATCGCAACTATAGCCCGTCAGATTGGCGCAGGCTCCAGTACTGTGCGCACCTCGATACGCAAGCTCGAGGCCGATGGCTGGCTGACCAGTACCATACGGCGCAAGGGGAACCGTAACACCTCGAACATGTACCAGCTGAACGTCAGGAAACTGCGAGAGGCTGCCTATGTTCACCAGCCAGAATCTGACGCGTCAGAATCTGACACATCAAAATCTGACGCGTCAAAATCTGATGCACCAAATTCTGACCCCTCAAATTTTGACCCGTCGGAATCTGGCAAAAATGCGAATTTTCACCCGCCAGAATCTGGCGACGATCCGTCAGTAAATTCAAAACATGATCCATCAGATAAAAACCCTATATGTCCTGGAGCTACGCCTCCGGACGTTCTGCCTGGGGATAAACCCCTATCTAGTGATTCAGACGCGGTAGTGTGCAGCCCCAAAAGAACCATGTGGGGCAGCGAGGAGGATTTGAAATGTGCGCAGTGGATATGGGAGCAAATCATCCACCTCTACGAAAAAGCGGCTGAGACTGATGGCGAACTGGCAAGACCACGAGAACCCAACTGGACCGCGTGGGCTAACGACGTGCGCCTGATGTGCTCACAGGACCAGCGCACTCACTACCAGATTTGCAAGATGTTTAAACGTATTCAGAGCGATCCGTTCTGGTGCCGGAACATCCTCAGCCCGTCAAAGCTCCGCGATAAATGGGATGAGCTGGTACTCAGACTCGGACCGGTTCAGCGGTCAATCACAGACATTTCACCTATGGATTACGCCACCCCAGAAGGGTTTCGCGGTTATTAAGGGATATCAAAAATGACTACGCTATCAAAAATTTACGACAACAAATCCAAAACTGAAACGGACATCACCACCCGCAAAACCTACCTGCTGGGCGTTGATAAACTCTATGTCGAGATTGGTTACAACATCCGGGAAATCGATCAGACCCACGTCGAGGAATTCCGCGATGCCTACATCGCTGGTGAGCATGTGCCGCCGCTTGCTGTGCAGGTAACAGAGCAGGGCATAAAAATCATCGATGGCCACCATCGTTACTACGGCGCAAAACTGGCACAGGAGGCCGGTTATGACATCCGCCTAGAATGCAAAGATTTCGTGGGCAGTGAGGCTGACCGCATCGCCTTCATGGTCACATCCAGTCAGGGGCGTGCACTGGAACCACTGTAGCGAGCAGCTGCATATCAGCGCCTGATTAATCAGGGCTGGGAGCCGTCTCAGATTGCCAAAAAAGTGAAACGCTCGATCACTTACGTTGAAAATCACTTGGCGCTGCTTACGTCTGGTGATGAGCTGATCGCACTGGTCAAAAAAAAAAGATGTTGCCGCCACTACCGCCGTTGGGCTGGTTCGTAAGCATGGTGCGTCAGCGTGAAAAGTACTAAAACGAAGCTGGAAAAGGCAAAAGCAACGAGCCAAAAGAAGCTAACTATAGCCGAAATGATAGCGTAGTTAACCGCTATACATGAAGGACTTACCATTAACCTTTTCAGTTTCTTTAAAATGTATAACAATCTTTTTATGAAGAATAAATATTACATTTCAATGACATAAACAAGTTTAAGAAAGAATAATGAGCCTAAGTGAAAATATTAATCATATAAATCATATGGTTAATCACTTGCTTGAAGTGAGTTCTTTATATTTATCTTAAGAAAATTCTTAACATTACGGCTATTTATGCTATCAACTTTAAAGTATGCTTAAGCAAAAATAATGTGATTGCCCATGTGGTAGATAATGTTAAGAGGTTGATGATTAACTGCTTATGAGCGAAATAACTTCAATATTAGAAGATTATGACAATACACAAAACCGGCGCGCTAGGGGCGGTATTAACGCTCTTGCTGGTTTTGATTATCAGCTACGTTATTATTTAGCTGATCTCGTTGAGTCCCTTACCATAAAAAAAGCTGCCTTGAATCACCAAGGGCAGCTTTTCTTGGAAGCTCTTTCCGATTTAGCCGTAATGGATGAGATTGACAAGTTAGTATGTATCCAAGTTAAGCGTACACTTACAACAGAGACGCTAAAACATGCAGCCATTGAAATTGTAGCTATCAACGACTTTTTAGCAGTGCACTATCCGAAATGGCACTCTACAGTGAAATTCAAGCTTGTCGCATCCAAAAGTAGTTCATTAATTGAGTGGAGTAAAATCCCGAGCACACATTCAACTTATCCAACCATACAACAACTTCTTTCCCATAATAGATTACTACAGCCTCGTATTGAACCTGATCCTTGGTGGAGAGCTATAGTTGCAGCCTGGCAACACCTTGATAAACCTTATGAATTTTTGAGGTTTGCTTTAGATCGCGCATTAACACGTGCTGCCTATGTTGAAGATGCACAACGTATTAGAGACGATATTTGCGAGCGTTTTACTCAAAGCAGAAGAGATGTTGAATTGCCGGGGCAATTGCTGATCTCTTCAGATTTTCAAGTTAAGGACCGCTTTAGCCCAAATCTGGAAGTTGGAAAAGAAATCACCTTAGCCAGGATGCGTGATGGGCAATATATGTCTAGGAATACCCGCTTAGAGGAATTGTACCAGCGTGTAATCTTAGAGAAATATGAAAGTTTAAATGATTTGAAAAGTGAAGCAAAAGTTTTTTGGCTTAGTGGTCGTTCTGGTGTTGGTAAGAGCGTTCTTTTATTACAAACTGTAAAACGCTTGGTTGATGATGGTTGGCGCGTTCTATGGCTAAAAGGACAGGCTGATTTACTTGAACCAGCGCTTAGAATAATTGCTGATGCTCCGAGTCAGTGGAGACCAGACTTTATCGCTATTGATGATCTTTATGACCGAGACTCCCGTGATCGACTTGACCTTAGTCGTATAGGCGAATTTATTGACGAACAAGGTCAACAAGCGTGGCCGATGATTCTTACATGTGGCCCCACTGAGTTTGCAGAGTCATTTGCTGAAGCAGCTAAGTATCGTGGTTTCGAGTTAATTTATGATGCTGTCGAAGCTATAACAACTCATGAAGCTGTTGAGATTGAAGCTTGGTATAATGAACGAACCGGTAAAAAAGCTAAACGTGGGACAGCATTTTCCCAAGCAACTCAAGAAGGCAATGGACTTTTTATTTCATTAGCCGTAGAACTTGCGCATGGTGATCTCAGAGCATTTGCGAGAAGATTTAGCGAGAGAATTTGTCTTAATGGCCTTGAGGAAGCCTTACGGCTTCCCTTAGCATTAAATCGAATTTATTTACGTGCGCCATATCATTGGCTTGATAAAAAAGATAGAGAAAAGCTTGAAACTCTTAATAGTGATGGTGATTTTAGTTTATTAGAACCTGGCGAGGAGGGTAAAATTCTTCGCCTTACACATCCCCACATGGCAAATGCTTTATATATAGCATTAAGAGAACCGCGTAATTCTAAATCCTATACACATGATCTTATTTCGATTTTCAATAAAGCACTGGATGATCAATATTACAGTTTAGTAGCGCAATTGCTTCGCATATTCTCTGGCAGAGAGCGGGGGGTAGTTGAGGAACGTTTAAATATTTCTGATAACTCTTTATTAGCAAATGAATGCGCTAGAATATGGCTTGGTCAACAAGATTGTATAAGCATAGATGTTGATTTTCTCGCTGATATAACAACGAGTTGGGCTTGCTGGGCTGCGTCAGTTCCTGAAATTAACGAGATTTTTTCTTCTAATCTCTTAGCCGTGGCGTTAGGAGCCTTACGAAATTCTAATAAAGTTTGGACTGTATGTTGGAGACATCTTGAACATCACTTTCCGTGCCATAAAGATTTGTTTGAATGGGCTGTTCAGTATCTAACAGATGAAAAGAAAATAAAACATCCTACTTGGTCATTTGTATGGGAGATTTGTTTAGATAAAAACAATATGAACTATGATCACTGGTGTAATAGTGGTTTCATATGGTTGCAACAGCATTTTTATCGTCCCGATTGGCATTTTGTTTGGAAGAAATTACTCCCTGAAAATGAAGAGATTGACTGGGATAATAATACATGGCTAATTTTGGGTTTAAAACGGTTGCATAATAATGCTGAAGGATCAAATTGGGCTTTTGTATTCCAAGACTTATATTCTTTAGCTACGCCGGAAAGTTCAATATCAATAGAGTTAGAGAAGTTAGCAAAAATTTGGCTCATTAATAATCAAGATACAAAAGAGTGGGCTCATGTGTGGCGCGCGTTGTTGAACCAAGATGATCATTTATCAAGGATACTTCCCATAAATGATATTATTCAGTTAGGTTTAAAATGGTTAAATGGACGTGAAGAAAAAATTGAGTGGACCTTTGTCCTGCGAGCATTAATTGATAATAGAAATAATCTTATAGAAAATTCTGAGTTAAGATTATTGGTTCAGGCAGGATGTAATTGGCTAAATAGTCATGGTCATAGAGCTGAGTGGCGTTATTTCTGGAAAGAGTTATTAGAATTTTGTGATTATGTACCATTTGCCTTAGAGTCTAGAAAATTAATTTTAATGGGTAATGAATGGCTTAAAGGTCATGAAGCCAAAATTGGCTGGATTCCTACTTGGCGTATTTTGTTAGCTAGAGAAAATTCCTTGTCGTCTCCACTAGAACTGAAGCTATTAATGCAAATGGGTGCGGAATGGTTGAAAAATCATTTAGATAAGGATGATTGGGGGATTATCTGGCAAATCATGGTGGAAAAAAAAGAGGATTTACCACCTGAATTAACATTAAAAGAATTACTTCATTTAGGAGAAGTGTGGTTGTTTGATAATAGAGAAAATGAACAATGGATATACGTTTGGCGTTCATTAATAGAAGAATATAAAAAAATCAATGAACAACCATTTTTAAAGAACATGTTAAATTTAGGATGCGAATGGTTAAAGGTTCAAGAGGGAAATGCTAAATGGAGTTTCGTTTGCGAAGCTTTATTAGAATATCACTTTAACGATAATCATTTTCTTTTACTTGCATCTCAATGGTTAATGCAGTTTAAAGAAAAGCCAGAGTGGGCTTTATTAGCTGCAAAGTTTATAATTGTGTCTCCTCTGCATCCAATCTCCATTAATTTGGCGATTATTTTAACTAAGCGTATCGAGGCTTATCCAAATAACAAAAAATGGGAGAAAATGTCCTCCCTGCCAAAAGCCTCGATAAATATTGATGAAGCTCCCCAGGAAATAAAGAAATGGCTTAAATTTCTAGAGGAGCGCCATAAGTTACCTGTATGGGAAAAGGCTAAAAGTCTCTTTGCAGTCACGCAACCAGTTGAAGGTTTAGTATCTTCTGTTAAGGCTAGGAGCTATGTAGTTGAATTAAGTATTGGATTACTGGCGATTTGTTATGACGATGCTAAATTTGCTAGTGAACTTATAGGTAAGAAGTTTGATTTTTTTATAGTAAATATAATGCCTCATAAAGGTAGAGTAATTGTAAGTAAATCTCAACCTACCATTCTTGAAATGAACGTTAAATATCAAGGTTTGGTGAAAAAACAGATGAGTTACGGGTTGTTTATAGATATTAATGGAACTAATGCATTACTTCATAAAAACAACTGCTCCAACTTTAAAGAAGTTTTAGAAAAATTTCCTTTAGGAAGCCTTATATATGTAGAGGTTGCATTATTTACTGACAAAGGGGTGGAGTTGAAATATGCAGGCGATGAGATATCATTTGAAGTTAAAGAAATTTCTGTTGGTTCGGTTCATACAGGCTTAGTGTCTGGAATGCAAAATTATGGCCTTTTTGTTCAGATTTACGATAGCGTTGGTTTATTACATAAACGAATGCTAAATATAAATGCAAACATTTATAAGGAATATTTTATAGGTCAAAGTATCAGCGTAGAAGTGATGAGTATAGCATCTTGTGGTAGAATAACATTAGGATTGCCTATAAATTTCGAAGTTGGAGCCACTATTCCTGGGTGCATTATTGGGTTGCAAAAATATGGGGTGTTTTTAAAAGTCGGTAATCGTTCAGGTTTGCTTCATTATAGCTTGTTGGGCAATAAAGTGAATATTTTCGAGAATTATAAAGTTGGTCAAATTATGGAGGTAAAAGTATTGAAAATTCATTCTGCAGGTAAAATTGATCTAGGTCTGCCTTGAAATTAAACCACATATTGGAAGGTTAGCAAAATTTAATTTTTTAGTCGGGAATTGAAGGTGGGCACTAGTTTTACTTGTTAAACTTTAATGTTTTTACAGTTTATTTACCGGTCCACTTTGGAAGTGGTCTGTAGTTGAATTAATTGTTTTTCTGGTATCACTTCAGTTTTATATTTCTTTTTTACGGAGTTTTCTTGGGGGTATAATCACGTGGTGTTTATGAAGTCGCTTTGCAGAGTGCTTCATACTATGTAATGCATTTTATCGAATGAGGTTTAAAATGGTGTCAAGACTGACTCACCTTTCACATTTATCGATTCTGCATTGTCATTCAACATCATTGGTTAAATTAAGAATAAATTTGTGGAGAAAGTAATGCGTGGTGTTTCACGAATAAATGTAGGGGCGGAGTTTCACCTGAAAACTCTTGAAAGTGTTTGGCTTCAGGGTAAATTAAAAATGTGGGGCCGCTGGTCAGTCATTGATACATGCCCAGAAGCCCCAGACATGTTCAAAAAACTTTTGAAAAAATACGTCGTCACACGCAACGATTTGAGTAATGTCCTGAGAAAAATACAGCGTATGGGCTGTGCAACAGAGTCTCTGACCGGCTGGATAAAAAACATGCTCGAGGAGAGCCGCCATTCCAGTCTGGTATTCTGCACGGATGATGAGGCGTTGAGGATGGATAGGGTTATCGCCACAGTGTTTATTAATCACCAGCCACTGAGGCGCATAATTGAAAGGCATTATCGCGATAGAGTCAGTCAACGTGAGTTAGCAGAAGAGATGAATGAAAATCATCCTGAATTAAGTTACTCAACCTGCCGACGCCGTATTAGTAAATGGTTATCAGTTGCTGAATATATGCTATATCAGCCAATGAATGACGCATTCGAATTAAATAGCCAAAGATTTTCATTGAAAGTTGAGCCAGAGACTGATTAAATAGCTGTATGCTTCGCACGATTGCATCCGCAAGCAACCCCTCTTTAAGACCCGCCGCCGAGCGGGTTTTTTTATTCTTGGTTTTTACCTGTTTATATATTGTGAAATAAATGTGATGCAAAAAATAACAATGCCTGGCGTTGAATTGTTCAATGCCGATTGTCTGCGCGTGCTGAAAACCATGCCGGACGATTCAGTTGACCTGATTGTTACCGACCCGCCATATTTCAAAGTGAAACCGGAGGGATGGGACAATCAGTGGAAAGGGGACGCGGATTATTTACGGTGGCTGGATTGCTGCCTGGCGGAGTTCTGGCGGGTGCTAAAACCCAGCGGAAGTATCTATCTATTTTCGGGGCATCGACTTGCATCTGATATTGAAATCATGATGCGTAACCGCTTCAGCATTCTAAACCACATCATCTGGGCTAAGCCCTCTGGCTGGTGGAATGGCTGCAATAAAGAGAGTCTGAGAGCATATTTCCCCTCGACTGAGCGCATACTGTTTGCAGAGCATTATCAGGGGCCATACAAACCAGACGCCTATGCTCGGAAATGCGATGAGTTAAAACGGCAGGTGCTGACACCCCTGATTGATTATTTCCGTAATGCCCGGTCAGAGCTGGGTGTAAGCGCTGCCCAGATTGTTGCGGCAACCGGTAAGAAGAACATGGTCTCGCACTGGTTCGGCACCAGTCAGTGGCAGCTACCCAACGAGGCTGATTACCACAAATTGCAGGCGCTGTTTACTGAAATAGCCATTGCACGTCATCAATCAGGAACGTTAGCCGTACCGCACCACCGGCTGGTGGACACGTACCACTCACTCAACCGTAAATATCTGGAGCTGCAGGAAGAGTTCAAATCTCTGCGCAGATATTTCGGTGTCACAATAGCGGTTCCCTATACAGACGTATGGACACATAAGCCGGTTCAGTTTTACCCCGGCAAACACCCATGCGAAAAACCTGCTGACATGCTGGAGCAGATTATCAACGCCAGCAGCAGGCCGGGTGATGTGGTGGCTGATTTCTTCATGGGGTCAGGATCAACAATAAAGGCGGCAATAAAGCTGGGCCGTTCTGCAATTGGCGTTGAGCTGGAAGAGGAACGATTCCAGCAGACGGTTAGCGAACTGAATCAGCTAATTGAGTAAATCAGAATTTATTAATCATTAAGAGGGACCGCTAATGGCTGAGCCATTAAGCACCGGCGCTACGGCAACCGTAGCTGGCTGGGGCATTGTCACGTCTGCGCTGGTGGGATTTATCACCTCTGTAGATTACTCAATCGCGTTTGGAGCATTTGCCGGTTCGATGTGTTTTATCGTCACAGCCAGCGACCTAACGCGACGACAGATATTCGGCTATTTCCTGTTTGGCTATGCAGCTGGCGTATTTGGGGCCGGATTTGTAGCGGACAAAGTAGAGGACTATTTCGATTATCGGGAGAAACCACTTGATGCCCTGGCAGCTGTCGTTATTTCCGCTGCTGCGGTGCAAGGCTATTTCTGGCTGAAAAATGGTGGCGTTTCAAAACTGCCATTCGTCAAAAAATGGCTGGGGGATAAATCATGATTAGTAGCGATTTCCTGACAGTGATTGATGTCGCCATTTGCGCGGCTATTGCGTTGCGGCTGATGGCGTTCAGCAAAACAGGGCGAACATATAAACGCGGTGTTTCATGGATAGCTGCGGGTCTGATTCTGTTTTATGGCAATTTCGCATTGCTTTGGCTGTTCGGGCAATACCACGCCAGTGGCTGGCCGGTAGTTGTAGCGAACGCGCTGATCTGCGCGGCTGTATTTGCGGCGCGAGGTAATGTCGCACGTATTGTTTCATACCCACCACGGAGTAAAGGTGATGAGTAGAATCATTGAAATCCTTAATTTTGAAGAGGGTTATCGCGAGACTCCCTATTGGGACACCCGCAATTTTCCAACGGTTGCCGGTGGTATCAGGATTGGCCCTCAAAACGCACCAATCAGCCAGTACCAGTTTACCGTCCCGCGCCGTGCTGGAGACGTCTGGAAACAATGCCTGGTAGATGCGAAAACCGCCTCAATGAATCGACAGCCTGCAATTGTGGCCGCGCTGGCGCAGTGTAACGACGCACGCCGCGACATTCTCTACAGCATGGCCTATCAGATGGGTGTAACAGGTCTGGCTGGCTTCACAAACACGCTGGGCATGATTGCACGTGGTGATTTTGCCGGTGCAGCTGGTGGAATGATGAATAGTCTGTGGGCGCGCCAAACACCTAACCGCGCACGCCGTCACGCTGAGGTCATGCGCACCGGCACCTATGACGCCTACAGAGGTTTGATCTGATGCAAACGCTAATAACCCTATTGGCCATAATCGCCGGTCTGGTAGTGGCCGCATTCGGGCTGGGTCGGCGTAGAGGTAAAAACTCAGCTGAAAACATAGCCGCAGCTGAGCGGGCATCTGTTCAGGCTAAGGATTCAGAAAAACACATTGAGGTACTGAAAAATGCTGTCGATGTTCAGCAGGATATTAGCAGCCTGCCTGATGCTGCTGTCTCTGAGCGGCTGCGGGAACGGTGGCGGCGCGAGGGCGATTGATACCAGCTGTGAGTGGGTGCGCCCGATCTATATCAGTAACCACGATATCGACGTAATGAGTGGCCAAACACAGCGGCAAATTCTGACGCACAACGAAACGTGGGATTTGAACTGCAATAATAAGGAGAAGAACTAAATGAGCGAAGCAAAACCGCAGGACGGCAGCACCTTAAGGGCTATCGGACGTTAACTCCTGACGATATTGAAGTGATGAACCAGCTGAAAGATGTTAGCCGTCACTTCCTGAATGACACCTCGAAAGAAACTGGCGCTGACCCGCGCTGGATTGCTATGGCTAATACCGAAATGCAGAAGGCGTGCATGTTCGCATGCCGCGCAGTAGCTCAGCCCGACGATGATTGCTGAGTTCATCACAAGGCGCATTTGCGAGTTCGCCTGATGATGATTCTATGACATATTCAATGTTCTTTCTTAAAAAAGGAATTGAGCATGAGTGAAGAAAAATATGTGCAGTATCTCGTTCTTGGCGGCTTACGTCATGGAGAGGTTTGGGTAGGACCTGTTTACCATGACAAAATCGACTTACCAGTCAAAGCAGACAAACGGTTAGGAAAGTTCTATAGCCGTGAAAAAGAAGCAGAAATCACTACTCCCTTGAACGACACCTACTTCATTAGTGAATTTTGTTCAGATAATGGTGATAGGTATATGATCGCATCTACTGAGCCGTTATCGGCTTTCGCTGTGCAAAAGGAAATTGAGGCATTAAGCCCGCCGTTAAAACCTATTGATTGAACCAGTCCGCCTCCGGGCGGCTTTAATTATTGGAGGCGTATGCTAATCCTGGCTGATTCAGGGTGAACGTTGATCCTTTTTTTATGGCAAATACGCATCGCTAGCTTTATGTGAATTGAGTGGATTAACAATGTTTTCCTGAACTGAATTTTTTCGCACATCATGCCTTCTGCGTCTAAAAATTTAATAAATTTCTCTAGATTCTCTTTACGCACCATATGGGATTCAAAAAAAATCAGGCTGCAGCCCTCAGCACGTAGTTCTCTCAAAAGTTTACGCATAGAAACGAAGATCTGCGCAGATGCCATCTCACCGATTGGGCATTTGGATGGCCTCATGTAAAGGTTTTTTTCATTGCCTCTTTTTTTTCTTATAAGAAACATTCCTCGACGCGAGCTGTGAGAAGCAATCCAGATGAGACACATTCCTGCCACTAGCAGGCATATCGATAAACCTAGTAGTTCCTTAACTATCATGAATTTTCCCTCCTATGTAGTTTATTAGTAACGGCAACAAGAAAAGTATCTTTAGGGAACGGTTGATACCACTTGGCCAGCTAGACATATTTTTACTTTGTGCTGAAAAATGCATTCACAGAGTTCACTTTTCAACATAAACACAATGAGATATCGGCGAAATTTTCTACAATTGCCGAGGGTTGAAAACAACTAATTAGCAGGAAATTCTGAATGATAGTTACACCCAACGCCATCATTATTGGAGGCACGAGTATGCATGGTATCTCAGCGCCTGGCGCAATAAATATTGGTGGTAAAGATAAACCACCAGCTGACACGATATTCATTCAGAACGATGGCGACAAAACACCCACGTCCCCATGGTACGTTACTCAGGTAGATGCAACGCATTACACGATGCTAAACGCCACTGCGCCCAGAAACTGGCAGTACCTGGGTGCGTTTGTCATTAATGGTGAAACTGGCGCTCAAATTGGGCGAGCAGATGGTGCTGTCTGGACGATATCTAATCCCAGCATGGTGCAGCACATCACCACCTCGGCTAAAGGCCAGGCGGCTGTGAGCATACTCACTGCCGGGACCTGCACATTAACGGTAACGCTGCGTGACATGGTTTCAACGCTGGTGATAACCGCCGTCTAACAGCCAATCCAATTAATTAGAGGTAGCTATGTCTGAGTCATTAACCATAACTCGAACGCCCGTCCAGATAACAGATGGCACGAACAGCGGCCACTTAACAGTTGATGTGGGGTTCATTGAGTATGCCGATAGTGCAGATTCAATCGCCTGGCATCAGGCCGGTCGCGTTCTGAATGTATATGCTCCATGGGTCGTATGGCTGCGCGTTGCATCTGGCACAGAGGCCGAAGTTGTAGTAACTAAACGCACAGGTTAAGCCCATGCAGATTGACCAGTTAAACCGACCGCGACCACCACAAAGTTTTTTGAATGAATTTAATCCCTACATCAGCCTGACTCCTGCCAATGAAATTCCTGAGTGGATCACTGAACACATCCTCAGTGAAGAGGGGGCACTCCACAATCCTGAACATCTCCATCTACAGCATGCCGATATTCGGTTTATGTGGGCATCGACAGCCTTCACTAAACGCGGCAGAACTGTGCTGGGTCAGGCTGAGGAAATCACCATGCGGGCCGGTGGCTGGCAAAAGGCCCGCATGCAGCAACAGATGCATGAGTGGTTCGGATATGTTCCCCGCTTCATCATAACGCTGGCTGCAGACTACTGCTGTGAATGCAGTGACCTCGACTTCTGCGCTCTCATTGAGCATGAGCTTTATCACATAGCACAAGCGCGGGATGAATTCGGTGCACCTAAATTCAATTCGGAGGGGCGGCCAGTTATGACAATGCGCGGGCATGATGTTGAGGAGTTCATTGGGGTTGTCCGCCGATATGGTGCCAGCGCTGATGTTCAGCAATTGGTGGAGGCTGCAAGCCAGCCCGCTGAGGTGGCACAGCTTAATGTAGCCAGAGCCTGTGGAACGTGCCTGATGAAACTGGCGTAAATTTTAGAATGCTTTAGAAGAATGGTGAAATATGGCTGCATTAAAACCAGAGGTGAAAGCCTTCATCATTCAGTCACTTGCATGCTTTGATTCGCTAGCGATTGTTGCTGAGGCCGTCCAAAAACAATTTGGTATTAAAGTTACACCCCAACAGATTGAATCACACGATCCTACAAAGGCCAGCGGCAAGGGGCTTGCAAAAAAGTGGGTCGCTCTGTTTAACAGCACACGCGCCCGGTTTCAGACCGAAATATCTGACATTCCGATTGCCAATAAGTCTTACCGGCTTCGCACGCTTGATCGCATGATGACGAAGGCCGAAAAAATGCAGAATCTCGCGCTAGCCGCATCACTGATGGAGCAGGCAGCTAAAGAGGTTGGGGAAGCCTACACCAACCGGCAGAAGTTTGAGCACACCAGCCCCGATGGCAGCATGGCATCAAAACCAACCGTGATTCAGCTTTTACCCGTCGAGCCTAAACATGAGTGACGCCGTACAACTTCCGATCCCCGCTAAACTTGCCCCCCTGTTTACTGCGGTAGGTAAACGCTATCGCTGTTCACATGGTGGGCGCGGCAGTGCAAAGACACGCACGTTTGCCTTGATGACAGCTGTTAGGGCATACCAAGCGATGATGAACCGTGAGAGCGGCGTGATCCTCTGTGCTCGTGAGTTCATGAACTCACTGGAGGAGTCGAGCATGCAGGAGGTTAAGCAGGCGATCCTTTCCGTGCCATGGCTGGCGTCCAATTTTGACATTGGTGATAAATACATCCGCACCATCGACAAAACGGTGACATACGTTTTCTCTGGTCTGCGGCACAACCTCGACAGCATAAAGTCAAAGGCACGCATCCTGCTTTGCTGGGTAGATGAGGCTGAGTCAGTCAGTGAAATCGCCTGGCAGAAGCTTAGCCCGACAGTCCGTGAAGAAGGTTCGGAGATTTGGGTGACATGGAACCCTGAGCGCGACGGCAGCGCTACTGATAAGCGGTTCCGCAAAGAGGCTGGTGACGACTGCATAACCGTAGAGATGAATTACACGGACAACCCCTGGTTTCCTGACGTGTTGGAGGGTGAGCGCCAGAACGATGAGCGCCGCCTCGATCCGGCAACTTATGCCTGGGTATGGGAGGGCGCATACCTCGAAAACTCAGACAAACAGGTGCTGGCTGGCAAATACCGTGTTGCTGAGTTCTCAGACAATTTGTGGAAAGAGGCCGAGCGGCTTTTCTTTGGTGCTGACTTCGGTTTTGCCAAAGACCCCAACACGCTTACCCGCTCATTCATCCTGCATAATCGGCTCTATGTTGAATACGAGGCGTATGGGCAGCAAACCGAACTCGACCACATGCCAGCTCTATATGACACCATTCCCGGCGCACGCGATTGGCCAATTAAGGCTGACTCAGCGCGCCCCGAGACAATCAGCTACCTCAGGCGTCAGGGATTCAATATCTCTGCGGCTGAGAAGTGGCAGGGCAGTGTAGAGGATGGGATTGCCCACTTGCGCGGCTTTGATGAAATCATTATCCACAAGCGCTGTAAGAACGTGGCGCGCGAAGCCCGAATGTGGTCCTACAAAACTGATCGCATTACAGGGGAGGTATTGCCAAAACTGGCTGATGGTAATGAACACTGCTGGGATGGCATTAGATACGGCCTTGATGGCCACATCAAACGCAAGGCCCTGACGATGGGCATGATGATTCCTAAGCGCCTGCAGGGGCGTTAAAACGGATTTGTGGTAGTTGCCGAAAATAGCCCGTTCGCTATGATTTTTGGCTATGCATTTTCAGGCCGATTTTATGCACTGTTTATGCAGCCCGATTTCAGCTCTGCCGCTAGGAAATCATAGAGAAATAACCCGTTCATTATGAATTGCGAGTGAGTGGCATTTCTGAAAGGCGGGTAACACCCATTATGTTAAATAGGGCCGAAAAGGCCCTATTTTTAAATTTCTTATCTAGGTCTCATCACGTATATCAGTTGTACTGCCATTTGACTGAACTGACCTAATTCCATTTTCAGCACCCTGTTTGGAATTGTACATTTCGCTTGTAGCAATAACTTCGCCGTTGGTTGCTTTTAAAACGAAGTAGTATTGCTGAGTAAATGTAGATAGGGTCGAAGACATTGATAGCGCCGGTGTATTTTTTGCTTTCTTTAAAACGTAATAGCCCATGAGGTATCTCCTTATCCGGCGCACCATACGCCAGTGACTTCACTATTTAACAGCGCTACTAACTGGTCAATTCTTTGTTCCAAAAATGATCGCCCAAGATGCATATTTCTTTATCCTTCGATTTCCGCAAGCCGGACTATACGCAGGAGTACGAATGGCCCATTGAGCTGTTTCAGCGCATCCGGCTCACCTGAAAATTCTGCCCGCGCTGAGGGCTTTTTACCGGCGTAATCCGGCACAGTTTGTTAACTCAAGGTCGCTTCGGCGGCCTTTTTTATTGCCTGAAATGCACCAGCGGAAAAATCATGACTGATAAATTATTACTCGCCGTCAATCACGCGCTGAATGATGTAAGGATGGCCCGTGCGCGCGCAATGGCATTTAACCCCGGCATGGGGCTGGATACAAAGCGCGAGAGCGCATGGTGCGAATACGGCTTTAAAGAAAATCTGACATTCGATGACCTTTACAAGCTCTACCGACGTGGCGGCATTGCTAACGGCGCAGTAAATAAATTGGCCTCAAATTGCTGGAAAACAAACCCGCAGGTTATTGAGGGCGAGCAATCCGACGAGTCGCGAGAGGTGACCCCTTGGGAGCGTGGCAGCAACCATGTATTTAACCACCGATTCTGGCGCGCATTTGCCAAAGCAGATATAAGGCGGCTGGTGGGGCGCTGGGCTGGCATCCTGCTGCACGTCAAAGACAGCAAAGAGTGGATTGAGCCGGTTATTAAAGGTAAAGCACTGCAGAAAATCACCCCTGTCTGGGCAAGCGCGTTGAAGGTTGCCACCCGAGACAGTAATGGCGGTATCACGATGTGGCAGTACACAGAGACGCTATCGGACGGGAGCACTGCACAACGTAAAATTCACCCTGACCGCGTTCTGATCATCGGCGATATGTCAGAGGACGAGATCGGTTTTCTCGAGCCAGGCTATAACGCCTGCGTCAGCCTGGAGAAAGTCGAAGGCGGCTCTGGTGAGTCGTTTCTAAAAAATGCGGCGCGCCAGCAAAGCATCAACTTCGACAAGGAGGTCGATTTCAAAAATCTGGCCTCATTGTATGGCGTCACTGTCGATGAACTGCAGGAGCGTTTTAACGAAGCCGCACGCGAACTAAATCGTGGTAATGACACGCTACTGATTACTCAGGGCGCACAGGTCACATCGATGGTTAATGCCGTCTCTGACCCAGAGCCCACCTATGAGGTTAATCTAAAGACATTTTGCGCCTCGGTTGATATTCCCTCGCGCATCATCGTTGGCAACCAGTCAGGAGAGCGGGCCAGTACTGAGGACCAGATTTATTTCAACAGTCGCT
>Ga0308167_1002168_pt1 | contig 19257 bp, 14 predicted proteins | sample PhyCR1_2_FD_202138 | JGI IMG/M metagenome (GOLD analysis project Ga0308167, IMG submission 202138) | Phyllosphere microbial communities from UC Gill Tract Community Farm, Albany, California, United States - DLSLRC.R1 | ecosystem: Host-associated > Plants > Phyllosphere > Unclassified | place... | reverse complement strand
TGACCTCCTCGACCGTGACGTCACGCGACACCACGGTGTTCAGCTCGACGATCGACCCGACCGGAACGGGCACCCGGATGGCGTCGCCGGACAGCTTCCCGGACAGGCGCGGCAGCACGAGCCCGATCGCCTTCGCGGCACCGGTCGACGTCGGCACGATGTTCACCCCGGCAGCACGCGCACGGCGGAGGTCACGGTGCGGCCCGTCCTGCAGGTTCTGCTCCTGCGTGTACGCGTGCACGGTCGTCATGAACCCGTGCTCGATGCCCGCGAGGTCGTCCAGCACCGACGCCAGCGGCGCGAGCGCGTTCGTCGTGCACGATGCGTTCGAGACGACGGTGTGCGCAGCAGGGTCGAAGACGTCGGTGTTCACGCCGTAGGCGATCGTGGCGTCGGCCCCGGTCGCCGGTGCGCTGATCAGGACCCGGCGGGCGCCTGCGCTGAGGTGTCCGGCAGCGGCGTCGCGTGCCGTGAACCGCCCGGTGGACTCGAGGACGACCTCGACGCCGAGCTCGGCCCACGGCAGTTCCGCGGGTTCGCGTGACGCCAGGACTCGGATACGTCGTCCGTCGATCACGAGCGTGTCGCCGTCGACCTCGACGGTGCCGGCGAACGGGCCGAGCGCGGAGTCGTACCGGAACAGGTGGGCGAGGGTGTCGGGTGCGGTCAGGTCGTTGACGGCGACGACCTCGAGGTCGTCTCCCCCACGCGCGAGGAGCGCACGGAGGGTGTTGCGGCCGATGCGGCCGAAGCCGTTGATGGCGATGCGGGTCATGCGGACTTCCTTTCGTTCCGCGGTCCATGCTCATCGGCCTGGAGGCGCGGCTCCAGTGGCAGGGAAGCCATCCTCCGGAAGGATCTCGCCAACAGGGCGCGGGTCGCGTCAGTCCTGGAACGTGCGTCGGTACTCGGTCGGCGACGTCCCGAGGATCCGCCGGAAGTGCGTCCGCAGGTTCGCGTCCGACCCGAGGCCGGCGCGCTCGGCGACCTGGTCGATCGACAGGTCCGAGCGCTCCAGCAGTTCACGCGCCAGGTCGACCCGGGCACGCAGCACCCACTGCATCGGCGTGTACCCGGTGTCCTCGGCGAACCGACGCGAGAACGTGCGCGGCGAGACCCGAGCGTTCCGGGCGAGCACCTCGAGCGTGAGCGGGTCGGCCAGGTGCCGGAGCGCCCACTCCCGCGTCGCGGCGAACACGTCCCCGAGGGGTTCGGGCACACTCCGCGGGACGTACTGCGCCTGCCCGCCGCTCCGGTACGGCGCGCTGACGAGGCGCCGTGCGACGTGGTTCGAGAGCGCGACACCGTGGTCCTGGCGCACGATGTGCAGGCACAGGTCGATCCCGCTCGCAGCCCCGGCACTCGTGAGCACCGAGCCGGCGTCCACGAACAGGACGTCCTCGTCGACGACGACCTCGGGGTAGCGGTCCCGCAGGACCCGCGTGTAGTGCCAGTGCGTCGTCGCCCGGCGTCCGTCGAGCAGCCCGGCAGCCGCGAGTGCGAACGCCCCCGTGGAGATCGCGGCGATCCGCACACCCCGCTCGTGGGCCCGGGCGAGCGCGGCCACCACGTCCGCCGGCGGTGGCGTGTCCGCGGGAAACCGGTACCCCGGCACGAACACCGTCTGCGCCCACTCCAGGGCGTCCAGCCCGTGGTCGACCGCGTACGCGAGGCCGTCACCGCCCGTGATCCGACCGACCCGCGGACCGCACACCCGGACCTCGTACGGCATGCTCGGCCGGTTGGAGAACACCTGCGCCGGGATCCCGACGTCGAGCGGTTTCGCCCCGTCGAGCACGAGGACCGCGACGCGGTGCAGCGGTGTCGGGGACATGGACTCGACGCTAGCGCGTCGGGCCCGGGGCAAGAGGCATCGGGTGTCAGGCGTCCCGGATGGCGAGGACCCGGTGCGGTGCCGCCCGCTCCGCCCGCCACCCGGTCGGCAGCGCCTCCCGGAGCTCCGGCAGCGTGAACGACCGGCGGATCGAGCGCAGCCCGTCGACGCGCACGAAGGTGCCCGCCGCGACGAGCGCCGACCCGATCGCGTACAGGCGGTAGGCCTCGGTGGATCGCCGGATGTCCGAGTGCAGGCTCCGGCTGCCCGCCAGCGACTCCGAGTCGGCGAGGAACCCGCGCCGCTCCTCGTCACCGAGGTGGTGCAGCACGTGGTTCGACACCACGACGTCGAACCGCTCCCCCGCGGCCACCAACTCCTGGCTGGACTGCTGGCGGAACGTGACGCCGCGTGGCGTGGAGCGCTGCGCGGCGTCGATCGCTCGGGCGTCCGGGTCGGCGCCGACGACCTCGACCTCGAACCCGTCCGCCGCGGCCCACCGCACGAGCGCACGAGCGAGGTCGCCGCCGCCGCACCCGAGGTCGAGGATCCGCCCGCGACCGTTCGCGGGCAACGCGGGCGCGACGTGCGTCCGCCAGGCCGCCCGCCATCCACTGACGAGTGCGTTGACGAGTGCGAAGCGTCGGAACGTGCGCGCCAGGGCGCGCGGGTCGCAGTCGGGGTCGTCCATGAGTTCGGTCAGGTCGAGCGCGCGGGTGCGCAGGTCCACGGCCAGGAGGCGCGCCTCGGCTCCGTCCCGCCCGCTCACGCCGCCCCCGTGGTCACGACCGGCACCCGCTGCGGTTCGACCGCCGGCGAGGCCTCGGTCCGCACGACGGTCAGCCGCGCCGACTCGACGGTGAGCCCGGGGCCGAAGGCGAGGGCGACGACGCCGCTGCCGTCCTCGAGACCGGCGTCGACCGCGTCTCGCAGCACGAAGAGCACCGTCGCGCTGGACATGTTGCCGTGTTCGCGCAGCACCCGACGGCTCGAGACCATCGCGGTGTCCGGGAGCCCGAGGGCCTCCTGCGTCCGGTCGAGGATCGCGCGTCCACCCGGGTGGACCGCCCACACCGGGACGTCCGCTGGTGCGCCGACGTGTGCGAGCAGCGGTGCGACGGCGCCGGGGACGTGCGCGCCGACGAGTTTGGGGACCGCCGTCGACAGGACCATCTCGAACCCCTCGTCACCGATGTTCCACCCCATCTCGGACGCACCCTCCGGGACGACCGCGGTCGCGAAGCCCTCGAGCCGGAGCCCCGCCCCGTCGGACGCCACGACGGCCGCGGCGGCACCGTCACCGAAGACACTGTTCGCGACGATCTGGTCGGGGTCGTCGGATGCGCGGACGTGCAGCGTGCACAGCTCGGCGCAGACGACGAGCACCACCGCGTCCGGGTCGGCCTCGGCGAACGCGGCGGCGATCCGGAGCGCCGGGAAAGCCGCGCAGCACCCCATGAACCCGATGTGGTGGCGGAAGACGCCGGCGGGGAGTCCGAGCTGGTCGACGATGTCGATGTCGGGGCCCGGCTGCGTGAACCCGGTGCAGGACACGGTCACGAGGTGCGTGATGCGCTCCGGCGCCACGCCGGCCCGCTCGACGGCGTCGCGAGCTGCGGCGACGAACAGCGGAGGTGCGAGTTCACGGTAGCGGTCGTTGCGGACCCCGGTCGTCGGGGACCGCAGGGTGCCGTCGTCGTCCCGGAAGGCGCCGCCCGACCGCGAGGAGTCGAGCTCGTCGAGGACGGTGTGCCGGTGGTCGACCGCGGAGGCGTCGAACGCCGCCGGCACCAGCCGACTGCCGAGCCGGCCGAGGCCGGGCTGCGAGGAGAAGAGGTCGCGCACGCGGCCCTGGTCGAGCGTCGTCGCGGGGACGGCGGTACCGATGGCGCGGATCGTTGCGGTCACGACCCATCTTGTCACCGGGTCGCTGACGCGTCCCCAGGATCGACAGGAGGCACGGGGCGGAGCCGCCCCGTGCCTCCTGTCCGGACGACCGTGACTACGACTGCTGCGCACGCTCCAGGACCAGCTCGCGGACGCGAGCCGCGTCCGCCTGGCCCTTCATGGCCTTCATGACGGCACCGATGATCGCACCGGCGGCCTGGACCTTGCCGTCCTTGATCTTCGCGAGCACGTCGGGCTGCCCGGCCAGTGCCTCGTCGACGGCGGCGGTGAGTGCCGAGTCGTCCGACACGACCTTGAGCCCACGGGACTCGACGACCTGCGACGGCGAGCCCTCGCCCGCGATGACGCCCTCGAGCACCTGGCGTGCCAGGCGGTCGGTGAGGTTGCCGGACTCGACGAGCGCGATGAGTTCCGCGACGTGCGCCGGGGACACGAGGTCGCCAGCGGCGGCGTCCTGCGCGTTCGCGACGCGGCTGATCTCACCGGTCCACCACTTGCGGGCGGCCTGCGGTGCGGCACCGGCGGCCACCGTGCCCTCGAGCTCGTCCAGCAGACCGCCGTTGACGACGTCCTGGAACTCGAGGTCGGTGAAGCCCCAGTCACCCTTGAGGCGACGGCGACGCGCGACCGGGGCCTCCGGCAGCGACGCCCGGAGCTCCTCGATCACGGCGGGGTCCGGCACCACGGGGAGCAGGTCGGGCTCGGGGAAGTAGCGGTAGTCGTCGGCGTCCGACTTCGGGCGTCCGGCCGAGGTGCGGCCGGTGTCCTCGTGCCAGTGCCGGGTCTCCTGCGTGATCGAACCGCCCGCGGCGAGGATCGCGGCCTGACGCTGGATCTCGTAACGGATGGCTCGCTCGACGGCACGGAACGAGTTCACGTTCTTCGTCTCGGTGCGGGTGCCGAGCTTCTCCTGGCCACGGGGGCGCAGCGAGATGTTCGCGTCGCAGCGGAGGTTGCCGCGCTCCATGCGGGCCTCGGAGACGCCGAGCGCACGGACGAGGTCACGGATGACCTGCACGTACGCGGCACCGAGCTCCGGCGCGCGCTCCTCGGTGCCGAAGATCGGCTTCGTGACGATCTCGACCAGCGGGACGCCGGCGCGGTTGTAGTCGACGAGCGAGTACTCGGCGCCCTGGATGCGACCGGTGGCACCACCCACGTGCGTGAGCTTGCCCGCGTCCTCTTCCATGTGGGCGCGCTCGATCGGCACGTTGAAGATCGTGCCGTCGGCCAGTTCGACCTCGACCTCGCCCTCGTACGCGATCGGCTCGTCGAACTGGGAGATCTGGTAGTTCTTCGGGTTGTCCGGGTAGTAGTAGTTCTTCCGGGCGAACCGCGAGGACTCGGCGATCGAGCAGCCGAGCGCGAGCCCGAGCTGGATCGAGTAGCGCACGGCCTGGGCGTTCACGACCGGCAGCGACCCGGGCAGCCCGAGGTCGACCGGGGTCACGTTCGTGTTCGGCTCGCCACCGAAGAAGTTCGGCGCGTCCGAGAACATCTTCGTCTTCGTCGCGAGCTCGACGTGGACCTCGAAGCCGAGGACCGGCTCGTACAGCCGGAGGGCCTCGTCGAAGTCCATCAGCGCGTCCTTCTGCGCCATCAGATCACACCTTCCTGCGCAGCGGACTGCTGACTCTGGTCGAGGTCCGGGATGCTGTCGATGAGCGGTCGGCCCCACTGGTGCTCGAGCAGGCGCTCGAGTGCAGCGCCGTACCGGTAGAGGCGGGCGTCCTCACGCTGCGGTGCCATGAGCTGCACACCCGTCGGCAGGCCGTCCTCCGGCGCAAGACCGTTCGGGATGCTCATGCCGGGGACGCCGGCGAGGTTCGCCGGGATCGTCGTGAGGTCGTTGAGGTACATCGCGAGCGGGTCGTCGATGCGCTCGCCGATCGGGAACGCGGTCGTCGGGGCGGAGGGGCTGACGAGCAGGTCGACCTGCTCGAACGCGGCCGCGAAGTCGCGCTGCACGAGCGTGCGGACCTTCTGCGCCGAGCCGTAGTAGGCGTCGTAGTACCCGGCGCTCAGCGCGTACGTGCCGAGGATGATGCGGCGCTTGACCTCGGGGCCGAAGCCGGCTTCGCGCGTGGCCGCCATGACGTCCTCGACGGTGGCGCCGTTCTCCGGCGTGACGCGGAGGCCGAAGCGCACCGAGTCGAACTTCGCCAGGTTGGACGACGCCTCGGCCGGGAGGATCAGGTAGTAGGCGCTGATCGCGTACGCGAACGAGGGTGCGTCGATCTCGACGACCTGGGCGCCCGCGGACTCGAGGATCGCGACGGTCTCCTGGAAGCGCTGGGTGACGCCGGCCTGGAAGCCCTCACCCCCGGCGAGCTCCTTCACGACGCCGACCTTGAGGCCGCGCAGCGTGTCGGCCTGCAGCCCCTCTCGCGCAGCGGCGGCCATCGAGGGCCAGGCGTCCGGGATGCTCGTGGAGTCCTTCGGGTCGTGCCCGCCGATGACGTCGTGCAGGAGCGCGGCGTCGAGGACGGTGCGCGACACCGGGCCGATCTGGTCGAGGCTGGACGCCAGGGCGATCGCGCCGTAGCGGCTGACACCGCCGTAGGTGGGCTTCACGCCGACGGTGCCCGTGACGGCACCCGGCTGGCGGATCGAGCCACCGGTGTCGGAGCCGAGGGCGAGCGGTGCCTCGTGCGCGGCGACCGCGGCGGCCGAGCCACCACCGGAACCGCCGGGGATCCGGTCGAGGTCCCACGGGTTGTGGGTCGGTCCGTACGCCGAGAACTCGGTCGTCGAGCCCATGGCGAACTCGTCCATGTTGGTCTTGCCGAGCGGCACGAGACCGGCGGCGCGGAGCTTCGCGACCGGGGTGGCGTCGTAGGGCGGCACCCAGCCCTCGAGGATCTTCGAGCCGGAGGTGGTCGGCATGTCCTGCGTGCACAGGACGTCCTTCACCGCGATCGGCACGCCGGCGAGCGGGCCGAGGTCGTCACCAGCGGCACGGCGGGAGTCGATCGACTTCGCCGCCGCGATCGCGTTCTGGTTGACGTGCAGGAAGGCGTGGACGTCGCCGTCCACCGCCTGGATGCGGTCGAGGTGGGCCTGGGTGGCCTCGACGCTCGAGACGTCGCGCGCCACGAGGGCGTCAGCGAGCGCAGCGGCGCTCAGCCTGGTGATGTCGGTCACTGTTCTTCTCCCAGGATGGCCGTCACGCGGAACCGCTCGCCGTCGGAGTCCGGCGCCCCGGAGAGCGCCTGCTCCTGCGTCAGCGTCTGTCCGACCACGTCGGGTCGGGTGACGTTGCCGAGCGGCACGGGGTGGCTCGTCGCGGGGACGTCGGGGGTCGCGACCTCGGCGACCTTGGCGACGCTCTCGACGATGTGCGACAGCTCCCCGGTCAGCTTCTCGATCTCGTCGGGCGTGAGTGCGATACGCGCGAGGTTCGCCAGGTGGGCGACCTGCTCGCTCGTGATGTCAGGCATGGTGCTCCGTCGATCGGTTCGTGGAATGCCCACCAGTCTATTGGTGCGTCACTTCCCCTTCTGCTTCCCCTGCTGCTTCTGTGGAGACTGCTGCTGGTTCTGCGTCGCCTGGTCGGTGCCGGTGCCGGTGCCGGTGCTCTGTGCCGACGACTGGGTCGAAGCGTGGCTCACCTGGCCGATCATCGCCTGGTCCGGTGCGGGCAGCGCTCCCCCACCGACCGTCTGGTCGAGGTAGGACATCATCGACTTCCCGACCCCGAACTTCGCGCTGTACCCGGTCGTGCCCTGCAGGAACGGCCAGTTCACCAGGCTGACGCTGCCCTGCACGTTGCCGATCCAGGTCGCGTTCGTGTACTTCGTCGTCGAGGCCACGAGCCAGTTCTGCACATCGCCGTCGGTCGTGCCGGTCTTCGCGAACTTCGGGATGCTGTCGCCCGGGTTCGCACTCGCGGCCGTCCCGGCCCCGGTCAGGACACCCTGGAGCGCGTAGTCGACGGTGCCCGCGACGTCGGCTGGGACGCCCTGCGTGCAGGACGACGGCGACGGGGTGATCTTCGTGCCGTCCGACTCGGTCACGGAGTCGATCGCGGTCGGCGTGCAGACGACGCCGCCGTTCGCGAAGCCCGCGTAGGCCTCGGCGAGGTCGATCGGCGAGAGGTCGTTCACGCCGAGGATCGACGACGGTGTCTGCGTCAGCTGGCCGCCCGACGCCGGGTGGATGCCCATCGACTGGGCGAGCTGCGCGATCTTGCAGAGGTCGAGCTGCTTGCCCATCTGCGCGTACGCGGTGTTGATCGACTCCGAGGTCGCCGCCTGGACGGTCATCGACGCGGGGACGCTCTCGGCGTTGGACACCGGCCACGTCCCGCCGCTGACGTTCTGGCAGGAGTTCGTGAACTCGGAGTTCTCGAACGTGTGCTCGCTCGTCGAGACGGACTCGGACAGAGTGTGCCCGGTGGCGAGCCACTCCGCCAGCGTGAACACCTTGTACGTCGATCCGGTCTGGAAGCCGCCCGAGTTGCCGTAGCCGCTGTCGGCGCTGTAGTTCACGGCCGTCGAGCCGGCCGCGGCGTTGTCGCCCTGTGTGTAGGCGGTGTTCTGCACCATCGACAGGATCCGTCCGGTGCCGGGTTCGACGGTGACGTTCGAGCCGCCGACGTCGACGCCGGCCATGGTCGCGGGCACGTAGGTCGACAGCGCGGTCTGGGCCTGCGCCTGCAGGTCGAGGTCGAGCGAGGTGTGGATCTCGAGCCCCTTGGTGTCGAGCGTCGCGATGCGCTCGGCGGCGGTCTTGCCGAACGCGGGGTCCTGCAGGACCTGGTCGCGCACGTAGTCGCAGAAGTACCCGGCGTCGTACCCGGTCGCGGCCGACGAGCAGCCGTTGGCGGTGGCGGTGATCTTCGGCGTCACCGGCGTCGCCTTCGCCGCGTCGAGCTGCGCCTTGGTGATGTCGTGGTGCACGTACATCCGCTGCAGCACGTAGTCGCGGCGCTCCTTGGTCGCCGCGTACCCGTTCGCCGTGCCGTTGTCGGCGTCGGAGGGCTGGTCGATCCGCAGGTTCGAGGGGTTGTTGAGGATCGCGACGAGGGTCGCGGACTGCACGAGGGAGAGGTCCTTGGCGTGCACGCCGAAGTAGTACTCGGCACCGGCCTCGGCACCGTACACCCGGCCACCGAGCCCGACGAGGTTGAGGTACCCGGTGAGGATCTGGTCCTTCGAGTACTTCTTGTTGACAGCGATCGCGTACCGCATCTCCTGCAGCTTGCGCTGCGGGGTGACCCCGGCGGCGTCCTCGTAGCACGCCGCGATCTTCTTCTCGGTGTCGGCAGCGTTCTTGCCCGTGAGCTCCTCGCACTGCTGGACGAGGACGTTCTTCACGTACTGCTGCGTGATGCTCGAACCGCCCTGCACGTCCCCGCCGACGACGGTCGCGGCCGCGCCACGGAGGGTGCCGACGACGTCGATGCCGCCCTCGTCGTAGAAGCGCGGGTCCTCGGTGTCGATGGCCGCCTGCTTCAGGGACTTCGCCATCGCGCTCGAGGCGACCGTCGTGCGGTTCTCGGCGTAGAAGGACGCGATCTTGACCTGCTGCCCACCCTTGGTCGCGTACACCGAGGACACCTGCTGCGGGGTCTGGATGTCGAGGTAGCTGGGCAGGTCCTCGAAGAAGGAGACCGCCCCGGAGGTGCTCTCACCCGCGACCGCCACCCCCGGCGTGACCGCGACGGCCACGAGCATGCCGGCCAACGCCGACATCGCGACGAACGTCAGGAGAGCACCAGGCCATCGCACCACACGCATGCACCGCACCGTATGGGGGCGGTCTGTACTGGTTCTGCCGTGGAACGAGTCGAGGCTGCACCGGTGTTCAGGTTGCCACCCAGGCTCGGTCAGTCGCGCGGCTGCAGGTCCTGCGGTCGGACGAGGTACATGTCCGGCGACTGCGGCACGCCCTCGCCGCCGCCCTCGCCGCGACGCACCTGCTCGCGGACGAGGTCGCCCCGTCCGACGGCGATGAGTGCCACGTCGTGCAGCGAGGCCGTGCCGGGCTTGAGGTAGTCGTTGTGTCCGACCGGGCGCCGGAACACGTCACCGGCGTCCTGCGCGTCGGCTCCCCCGGCGAGGTCGAGCAGCGTCGACCCGAACGCCGCGGACCCGGGGTCGGTGCCGAAGTAGCCCGACCCGGCGATCGGGTCGCTGTGCGCGTCGCCGACGAAGACCTGGTCGCGCTGGACCGCGAGGTCGCCCGCGTGCTGCACGTCACTTCCCGGGGAGCCGAGCACCGTCAGGGTGTCGGCGCGCATCTTCCCGGAGGCCAGTGCCATCAGGGCGGTGGTCGATCCGTACGAGTGGGCGACGATGTTCACGCGGGGATCGTCGCCGTCCCGGACCTGCCGGACGCCGTCGACGGCACGTTCGAGCCGCGCTGCCCCGGTCTTCGCGAGTCCGAGCGACAGGATGTTGGACAGGTCCGGCGTGCGGTACCCCATCCAGGCCACCACGGCGACGCCGCTGCCCGACCCCGGTGCGGCGATGCCGGAGAGCGTTGCCTGCTCGCTGTACAGGTCGTTCGCGGTGTTCGTGAAGTCCGTCATCTGGCCCGTGAGGGTGAAGAACATGCCCGGCACCACGACCGTGACGTCGGCCGCGGTGTCGAGGTCACCGATGGCGATCGCCGCACGACCGGGCCCACGGGTGTCGAGTGTGACGAGGTACCGGTCCGGAGCACCCTTGTCGTGCCGCAACGAGTCGCGCACCTGCCCGAGCATCGCCTCGCGTGCCGCCGGCGCCGCGTGGTCTGCCAGCCCGGAGGTGAGCACCGCACGGTTCGCCCGGTCGCGCACCGCGTAGGGGACGCCGTCGAGGTTCCCGACCACCGACGGTGCGAACGTCTCGAGCCGCTGGCGGTCCTCCGCACCGAGTCCCGCCCACCACGTGCTGACCTCGGCCGCGGTCGGCGGGGCGTCCTGCGCCGTGGCGAGGACGCGACGGTCCCGGCCGGCCTGCAGCAGGTCGGAGCGCCCCATGCCGGCCAGGTCGGTGAGGAACTTGCGCCCGTGCGCGATGGCCAGGTCGTCCACGGTGATCTGTACCCCGGTCATGACCGGTCGGGGTACTGAATTCCCCTCAGGTACGTTCGCCGCCGCGGCGACGACGATCGCCGGGTGCGGAGCGGGCGCGACGGGGGCCTCGACCACTCCGAACGAGTGCATCGAGGCGGTGAGCAGAGCCGCGGCGATGAGCAGCAATCGGGTCTCCCCCGGGAAGGCCGTCCTGTCGTCTCCCTGCAGGCGACAGGTGATGCTCTAACGAGTGTAAGGAGAACGGCCTCCTGCGGGCGTGCGAGATGCAACTTGACCCTCGAACTGGGTGTGCGGGCGGGCGCGCCGCGGTGTGCGGACGGCGATCCGACGTGCTCGCGAGTTCTGCTCAGCTCTCCTCGGGGTCGCCGGCTGGCTCGCCGAGCGCCGCCGGCCCCTCGGTCACGAGCAACCGGAACTGCTCGGCGTCGATGATGCGCAAGCCGAGCTGCTCGGCCTTCGCGAGCTTCGAACCGGCACCCGGTCCCGCCGCGACGAAGTCGGTCTTCTTGCTGACGCTCGACGCCGCCTTGCCCCCCGCGGCGATGATCGCCTCCTGCGCGCCCTCTCGGCTGTACCCCTCCAGCGAACCGGTCGCGACCACCGTCAGACCGCTGAGGACCCCGCCCTCGTCGCTCGCCGCACCGGGACCGGGGTGACCGGGCGTCGTGAACTGCACGCCGGCGGCCGTCCAGCGGTCGATGATCTCGCGGTGCCAGTCGACCTCGAACCAGGCGAGCAGGGCATCGGCGATGATCCCGCCGACACCGTCCACCGCCGCGAGCTCCTCGCGCGAGGCCGCTCGGATCGCGTCGAGCGACCCGAAGTGGTTCGCCAGTGCGCGGGCAGCGACGGGACCGACGTGGCGGATGCTCAGGCCGACCATGATCCGCCACAGCGGCTTCGTCTTGGCGGCGTCGATGTTCGCGAGCATCTCGAACGCGTTCTTCGAGGGGTACCGGCTCGGCTCGCCGGTGTGGTCCGCGCCGCGGGCGTCCGGGTCGAACGGCGGGTCGGTCTTCTTGCGCGCCCGACTGAACGGCGTGACCCGCTTCGGCGCACCGTCGTCGGTGGTCTTCTCCATGCCGGTCTCGGCGTCGCGGACGATCACCTCGATCGGGACGATGTCCTCCATCGTCAGGTCGAACAGACCGGCCTCCGTCACGAGCGGGGGTTGCTCCGGGGACGAGGGCTGGGTGAGCGCCGCCGCCGCGACCTCGCCCAGGCCCTCGATGTCGAGCGACCCGCGCGACGCGATGTGCTCGACGCGGCCGCGGACCTGCGCCGGACAGCTCTTCGCGTTCGGGCAGCGGAGGTCGATGTCGCCCTCCTTCGCCGGGGCGAGGGGCGTGCCGCACTCGGGGCAGTTCGTCGGCATGACGAACTCGCGCTCGCTGCCGTCGCGGAGTTCGACGACCGGACCGAGCACCTCGGGGATGACGTCGCCGGCCTTCCGCAGGACGACGGTGTCACCGATGAGGACACCCTTCGCCTTGACGACCTGCTGGTTGTGCAGGGTCGCCTGACGCACGACCGATCCCGCGACCTCGGCCGGGGCCATCACCGCGAACGGCGTCGCACGTCCGGTGCGGCCGACGCTGACGACCACGTCGAGGAGCTTCGTGTGGACCTCTTCCGGCGGGTACTTGTAGGCGATCGCCCAGCGGGGAGCGCGCGAGGTCGACCCGAGTTCCTCGTGCAGGGCGACGTCGTCGACCTTGATGACGATGCCGTCGATCTGGTGCTCCACCGACGCTCGTCGCTCGCCGTAGTCCTTGACGAACCCCAGGACCTCGTCGATGGAGTCGAAGACCCGGTAGTGCGTGCTCGTCGGTAGCCCCCACGTCTGCAGGAGCTCGTAGACCTCGGACTGCGCACGGACGTCGGTGTCCCGCTCGAGTTCACGGACGGGCCAGGCACCGATGCCGTGCACGAGCATGCGGAGGCGCCGCAGCCGGTCCACCATGAGCTCGCGCTTCGCCGCGGACTTGCCCTCTTCCTTCTGGCGGAGTGACCCGGCGGCGGCGTTGCGCGGGTTGGCGAAGACGCGCTCCCCCGCGTCGCGCTGCTTGGCGTTCAGTTCGTCGAACTGCTCGACGGGGAAGAAGATCTCGCCACGGACCTCGACGATGGGCGGGTGGCCCGAGCCGGACAGGCGGTCCGGGATGGTGCCCATCGTGCGGACGTTGCCGGTCACGTCCTCGCCCACGACACCGTCGCCACGGGTGGCCGCCGAGACGAGTCGACCGTTCTCGTAGCGGAGGTTGATCGCGAGTCCGTCGATCTTCAGCTCGGTGAGGAACCGGACGCGCTCGGCTCCGGCGTCACGCTGGACCTTGACCGCCCAGTCGGTGAGTTCCTCGGGGCTGAAGACGTTGTCGAGGCTCAGCATGCGCTCGGCGTGCTCGACCGGGGCGAACTGGACGGTCTGCGCCTGCCCGCCGACCGTCTGCGTCGGGCTGTCCTCGGTGAGGAGGTCGGGGAAGCGCTGCTCGATCGCGTCGAGCCGGTGCACGAGCGCGTCGTAGTCGCCGTCCGACGCCGTCGAGCCGTTGCCCTCGTAGTACTGGTCGCGGAGCTCGTTGATCCGGACGCGGAGCCGTTCGACCTCCCGCTGGGCCTGGGCACCGTCCAGATCGGACGGGGCCAGGGTCTCGAACGTCGTGTCGCTCATGGCATCAGTTCTACCGTGAACCACCGACCCCGAACGTCAGGCGGAGACGGGCACCGCCGACACCGTCGCGTCGATCGTGCACTGCCCGAGCACGCGCGTCCCGACGTAGACCACCGCGGTCTGCCCCGGTGCGACACCGGAGAGCGGCTCGTCGACGTCGATGACGAGCTGTCCGTCGGTCACCCGCGCCGTCGCGGGCACCGGGTCGGCGTGCGCCCGGATCTGCACGTCGCACGCGAACGGCACCGACGGGTCGGCCGGAGCGGTGCCGGCCCACGTGAACCGGGAACCCGACATCGAGGTGACGTCGAGCGCCGCCTTCGGGCCGACGACGACGGTGTTGTCCTTCGGGCGGATCTCGAGCACGAACCGCGGCTTGCCGTCGGCGGCGGGCCGACCGAGCGCGAGTCCCCGCCGCTGTCCGACCGTGTAGCCGGTCGCCCCGTCGTGCGAGCCGACGACCGTGCCGTCCCGCTCGACGACGTCACCGGGGGTCGTACCCACCCGGTCGGCGAGCCAGCCGCGGGTGTCGCCGTCGGGGATGAAGCAGATGTCGTACGAGTCCGGCTTCTGCGCGACCGTGAGGCCGCGCGCAGCTGCCTCGGCCCGGACCTCGTCCTTCGACGGGGTGGCCCCGAGCGGGAACATCGCGTGCTGGAGCTGCTCGGCGGTCAGGACGCCGAGGACGTACGACTGGTCCTTCGCCCACGCCGCCGACCGGTGCAGCTCGCGGGCGCCGTCCGGACCGGTGACGATCGAGGCGTAGTGGCCGGTGCAGACCGCGTCGAACCCGAGGGCGAGCGCCTTCTCGAGCAACGCCGCGAACTTGATCCGCTCGTTGCACCGCATGCAGGGGTTCGGCGTGCGTCCGGCCTGGTACTCGGCCACGAAGTCGTCGACGACGTCCTCCTTGAACCGCGCCGAGAAGTCCCACACGTAGTACGGGATGCCGAGCGCGGACGCGGCGCGCTGGGCGTCCATCGAGTCCTCGATCGTGCAGCAGCCGCGACTGCCGGTGCGGAGCGTGCCCGGCATGCGGCTCAGCGCGAGGTGCACGCCGACCACGTCGTGTCCGGCGTCGACGGCCCGGGCCGCGGCCACCGCCGAGTCGACGCCACCGCTCATCGCTGCAAGTACTCGCATGCGACCAGGGTAAGCCGCGGGCGTACCCTTGCACGAGCGATGACCTCCGAGACCCCCGCCTTCGACTTTCGGGCGGTCCTGCTGTCCGGCTTCCTGCCCGCCGCCCTCTTCGCGATCGGCGAGGGTGCGATCATCCCGATCATCCCGATCGCGGCGAGCTCCCTCGGGGCCAGCCTGGCGTTCGCGGGGTTCGTCGCGGCCCTCATCCTCGTCGGGGAACTCATCGGCGACGTACCGTCCGGTGTCGTCGTCGCGCGGATCGGCGAGCGGAACGCGATGATCGGCGCAGCAGCCGTGTCCGTCGTCGGTCTGGTGGTCTGCACCGTGGCGCCGAACGCCTGGGTCCTGGCGCTCGGCGTGTTCCTCGTCGGCGTCTCCACGGCCGTGTTCGCCCTCGCCCGGCACGCCTACATGACGACCGCGATCCCGCTCGCCATCCGGGCCCGGGCCCTGTCGAGCCTCGGCGGCGTGTTCCGCTTCGGCTACTTCGTCGGTCCGTTCATCGCCGCCGGCGTCGTGCACCTGACCGGCACCACGCAGAGCGCCTTCTGGATCCACATCGTCTGCTGCCTGCTGGCAGCGGTGGTGCTGCTCGTCCTGCGCGACCCCGCGACGGGCGCACGCGGCTTCCGGAAGCCGCCCCGCGCCTCCAGGCAGGACGACGACGCGACCGACGCGAGCCGCACGACGGAACCGCCCACCGACACCGGTGCGCAGTTCGTGCAGGAAGAAGCGCACGGCCTCTTCCGCACCATCCGCGCGAACCGGGCGGTCCTGCTCCGGCTCGGCAGCGGCGCCGGCCTGATCGGTGCGCTCCGCGCCGGACGGCAGGTCATCCTGCCGCTCTGGGCCGTGAGCGTCGGACTCGACGACTCGACCGCCGCCCTCGTCATCGGCATCGCCGGTGCGGTCGACTTCGCGCTGTTCTACACGAGCGGGCAGATCATGGACCGCTGGGGCCGTCTGGCGAGCGCGCTCCCCTGCATGCTCGGCCTGAGCGTGAGCTACTTCCTGCTCGCGTGGAGCGGGCACCTCGACGCCCGCGTCGGCTGGTTCGTCGCCATCGCGATGGGGATGTCGCTCGCGAACGGCGTCGGCTCCGGCATCCTGATGACGCTCGGTGCGGACCTCGCTCCGCGCGACCACCCGGCGCCCTTCCTCGGCGCGTGGCGGTTCACGGGCGACTTCGGGCAGGCGGCTGCACCGCTCGTGATCTCGGGGGTGACGGCCGTCGCGTCGATCGCGGTGGCGAGCGGGGTGATGGGCGTGCTCGGCCTCATCGGTGCAGGCATCCTGCTGCGGTACGTCCCGCGCTACCTCCCCCGCCGGTTGCGCTGACGCCCGGCGACGCGCCCGCACCGTGGGTGCGCTACGCCGGCCTGGAGGCACGGATCGCGTCCGCCCGTCGGCCCGCGCTCGGTAGACTGCCGCTGCTCGCGGGAGTGGTGGAATCGGTAGACACGCAGGATTTAGGTTCCTGTGCCCCAGGCGTGAGGGTTCGAGTCCCTCCTTCCGCACCGGCCGGTGCGTGCTCGCGCATCTCATACCACCGAGGGACGTCGCGGTCATCGGCGGACGGTACCCTCGTCGTGCGGGTGACCCTCCCGTCACCGCATCTGCACGACCGGAAGAGACATGCACTCCGTCGCACTCGCCCTGATCCCATGGCTGGATCCGCAGTACATCCTCGACAACTTCGGTGCCATCGCCGTGTTCGTGGTGTGCGCCATCATCTTCGCCGAGACCGGGCTGCTCGTCGGGTTCATCTTCCCGGGCGACAGCCTGCTGGTGATCACGGGCCTGTTCGCCTTCGACCGCGGCGGCGAGATCGGCGGGATCCCGATCTGGGTCGCGGCGCTGATGATCGCCGCGTCCGCGTTCCTCGGCGGCGAGCTCGGCTACTACATCGGCAAGAAGGCCGGGCCGCCGATCTTCGAGCGCAAGGAGAGCGGCCTGTTCTCCAAGGCCAACGTCGACCGGACCAACGCGTTCTTCCACCGCTTCGGTCCGCTCGCGGTCATCCTCGCCCGGTTCGTCCCGGTGGTGCGGACCTTCCTGCCGATCGCTGCCGGCGTCGGACGCATGAACTACAAGAAGTACTCGCTGTACAACGCGATCGGCGCCGTGATCTGGGGCGTCGGCGTCACCTTCCTCGGCTACTTCATCGGGCACATCCCGTTCGTGGCGCACATCGTCCGCGAGTACATCGACATCATCCTGCTCGCAGCCGTCGTCGTCACGGTCGTGCCGATGGCCCTGACCTACTTCCGCAACGCCCGCAAGGCCAAGCGCACGGAGCAAGCCGACGCTGGGACCGAACCGCAGCACTGAGGGTCCCCACCCGACGGACGGGAGGCGCGGTGCCAGCTGGCACCGCGCCTCCCGTCCGTCTGTCGGTCCTTCTGACCGCCGTCGCCGCCGCCGAGCGGGTGATATTCGTCGCGCTCGGCGCGCTCCGCCGGCGTGTTCCGCCCGCTCGCCGCGGGGCGCACGGCGCGTCCCGCCCGCTCGATGCGCCGGCGCGACGCGACGCCCGCGGCGTCAGACGCCGAAGTACTCCCGCACGATCGGAGCGATGCCCTGGAAGGCCTTGGACCGGTGGCTCAGCGCGTTCTTCTCGTCGCGCGTGAGCTCCGCCGATGTCCGGTCGGCGTCGTCCGGCCGGAACACCGGGTCGTAGCCGTGCCCGCCGTCGCCGATCGGTTCGGTCGTCACCTCGCCGTTCCACACTGCCTCGAACACGTGCTCGGTGCCGTCGGGCGTCACGAACGCCGCGGCGCAGACGAACGCGGCCGTGCGCTCGAGCACGCCCTCGAGGTTCCGCAGCAACAGCGCGATGTTGTCCGCGTCCACGCGGGTGCCGGCGTACCGGGCCGAGTGGATGCCGGGCGCGCCGCCGAGAGCGTCCACCGCGATCCCGGAGTCGTCGGCGAGCGCCGGCAGCCCCGTGTGCGCAACCGCGGCACGCGCCTTGATGAGGGCGTTCGCGGCGTAGGTGTCGCCGTCCTCGACCGGTTCGGGACCGTCGTAGCCGACGAGCTCGACGCCCTCGCCCAACGCCGACCCGAGGATCTCGCGCAGCTCGACGACCTTGCCCTGGTTGTGCGTCGCGAGGACGACGGTGCCGGTCACAGCCCCAGCACCTCGCGCTGGATGGCGGCGAGGGACTGGTTGCCGGCGAGGCCGAGGTCGAGCAGCGTGTTCAGCTCGTCGCGGTCGAACGGCGCGTGCTCGGCCGTGCCCTGCACCTCGATGAACTTGCCGGACCCGGTCGTGACGATGTTCATGTCGGTGTCGGCTGCCGAGTCCTCGGTGTAGGCCAGGTCGAGCATCGGCTCGCCCCTGACGATGCCGACCGAGATCGCCTGGACGCTGTCGGTGAGGGGCGTGGCCTTCTTGCCGATGAAGCCCTTCTCACGCCCCCACTCGATCGCGTCGACCATCGCCACGTACGCGCCGGTGATCGACGCCGTCCGGGTGCCGCCGTCGGCCTGCAGGACGTCGCAGTCGATGACCAGGGTGTTCTCGCCGAGGCCCTTCGTGTCGATGACCGCTCGGAGCGACCGGCCGATCAGGCGTGAGATCTCGTGCGTGCGGCCGCCGACCTTGCCCTTGATCGACTCGCGCTGCATGCGCTCGTTCGTGGAACGGGGCAGCATCGAGTACTCGGCGGTGACCCACCCGGTGCCCTTGCCGGCGAGCCAGCGCGGGACGCCGTTCGTGAAGGACGCGGTGCAGAGCACCTTGGTGTTGCCGAACGAGATGAGCGCGCTGCCCTCGGCCTGTGTGCTCCACCCCCGCTCGATCGTGACGGGACGGTGGTCGGTCGCGGTGCGGCCGTCGATGCGGAGCGTGTCGCTCATGGGGTCCTTTCGATGCGGGGCAGCGTGATGGCCCCGGTCTGGAGGTGGCCGACGCTGGAGACCTCGGGGCCGAGGAAGCGTCGGGCGAGTCGGATGAAGCCGTTCTTGTCATCGCCGGTCGCCTCGAACGAGTACGTCGGCGGCTCCGGGGCGGTGCGTTCCAGGCCGTGCTCGACGAGGCGCCGGTACACGTCGTTGGCGGTCTCCTCGGCACTGGAGACGAGCGTCACATCCGGCCCCATCACGTACTGGATCGCGGCGGACATGAGGGGGTAGTGGGTGCAGCCGAGCACGAGCGTGTCCACGTCCGCTGCGCGGATGGGAGCGAGGTACTGCTCGGCGACGGTGCGGAGGGCCGGCGACGAGGTGTCCCCCGCCTCCACGAACTCGACGAACCGCGGGCAGGCCGCAAGGGTGAGGGTGACGTCCGACGCGACGGCGAAGGCGTCCTCGTACGACCGGGACGCGATGGTGCCGACGGTGCCGATCACGCCGATGCGCCCGGTCCGGGTCTGCTTCACGGCGGCGCGGGCTGCGGGCTGGATGACCTCGACCACGGGGATGCCGTACGCCTGCTCGTACCGTTCGCGGGCGTCCCGGAGCACCGCGGAGCTCGCAGTGTTGCACGCGATCACGAGGGCCTTCACGCCCTGGTCGACGAGGTCGTCCATGACCTCGAGCGCGTAGCGGCGGACGTCGGCGATCGGCTTCGGGCCGTACGGCGAGTGGAGGGTGTCCCCGACGTACCGGATGCTCTCGCGCGGCAGCTGGTCGATGATCGCGCGGGCCACCGTGAGCCCGCCGACCCCGCTGT